>ERZ1645187.189-NODE-189-length-59311-cov-112.470703_pt1 | contig 59311 bp, 51 predicted proteins | sample MGYA00575352_ERZ1645187 | MGnify/ENA primary metagenome ERZ1645187 (study PRJEB40837, sample SAMN11349314) | freshwater sediment metagenome | isolation source: river sediment | host: Sediment | place: India: Wazaribad , New Delhi | collected 2017-02-21 ... | reverse complement strand
GCCGCTGGCGTGGTCAAGAGCACCTTGTCTCGGGCAGATCGGGCCCCCGCAACCAAATCGCCCCAAAAGCCCCGATCCATGAGATCGGGGCTTTTCGCGTTCCTACCCAAGGCAACCTCACGCTGACGAGCCGCCGCGGGTGTCGCTCGGATCCAAGAACGACACCACGCCGCCACCGGTGCGTCCGGCGTCGCATCGGCCCGGCAGGCAACCGCAGGTCGGATGGTCGGTCTGTTCAGCAGTGGGTACCGCCATGAGACGCAGCCGCGTTGCCGACGCGTCTGACCACATCGAGCGCTCCTACCTCCCGAGACGTCGACACTCGATGGTCGGCCGAGTCGACCCGGTCGAGTGCGCCGGATGGCGGGATCGGCTCATTGTCGTGTCCACCGAAACGGCAGGTTTCCGCGCTCGGCTGTGATCGCGATTGCCGTCCCGAGCACCAGGCCCCACAGCATCTGTCCGAGGACGCCGTTGGCGATGAATTCGCGGTCGGCGAGCCCGGCGCCGAAGACACTCGGATACATCGCCCAGCGTCCGAGCTGCATCGCGGCGGCGAAGCCGACGCCCGCCAGCGCTCCGCCGCGTGGCGCCAGTGCCGCGAAGATCATGCCCGCCAGCGCCCCGAGCCAGAGGTGGTGGCCCCATCCGGCGGCGAGCGTCAGCGTATGGGTGGTCGGCAGACCGGTCAGGATCTGCCCGAAGACCGGTTGCACTCGGAACGGGTCGTAGGCGATTCCCCAGATGTCGCGCACGCCGACCCGCCACGAGTCGTAGACGAGCGTCGCCGTGATGCCGGCGCCGGCACCGCGGAGAAGGCGGCCGGCCCAGGCGTCGATCACCTCTCGCCGCCCGCGGGTCCAAAGGATCGCCGCCGCGACGGCGAGGCCGAGCGGCGCGGCGAGGAGCGTGATCGCGAAGCTCGTCGGCGTCGGGCCGGTGAGAGCGACCATCCCGGCCGCGAGGGGGACGGAAGCGATGATCCCGAAACAGACGGTCGCGGCGCGCATCATGGCCGTTCCTCTCGGTCTAACGCCGCCGAGGCGTCGGCGTCGATTCGCGTCAGGCCCTTGTCGCAACCGAGCCAGAGATTGCCGGCGGCATCTTCGAGCATCGCCTTGAGCTCGGTCCCCGCCTGTCCATCGTCACGCCCCAGCCGCCGTAGGCCGGCGGCTGTCGCCACGACGGTGCCGTCGAACTCCGAGCCGTACCAGAAGCGGCCGCGTCGATCGGCACGGAAGAGCCGGACCATGTCCGAGGCGAGGCCCTCGCGCAGGCCGATGCAGGTCCATCGCGGAAGCACGCCGTCTGCCGCCTCGCGGCAGGCGCCGCCGCGCCCGGAGAAGCCGGTGGCGACGAGGATGCGTCCGGCCGGGTCCTCGGCAATCGCGTTGACGGCGGGATGGGCGAGCCCGTCCGCCGCACCGAAGCCGCGCCAGATGCCGGCATCGCGCAGCAGCAGGCCGCCGCGTCCGGCGGAGGCGAGCCCGACCCAGAGCCGACCGCGGCGATCCTCGTGCAGCGCCGTGACGGCCGTTCCGGCACCGGTGTCGGGCAGGGCCACCGGCTCGAGGGTGCCGTCGGACAGAACCGCCAGTCCGGCCTCGCCGCCGACGAACATCTCGCCCGTCGCGGCCTCGACGAACGCGCCGACCGGGCCCGGGGCTCGACCGGGGTCGGCCGCGAAGGCCGTGAAGGCGCCGCCGCCATCGAGCCGCAACACGCCGCCGCGATGACCGATCCACAGCCGACCGGCGCGATCGACCGCGAGCGCCTTGACGTAGGCGAGCGTGGGCAGGGCGGCGGGATCGATCCCGGCGGTCGGCGCGGCGAGCGGTGCTGCGGTGGCGGCATCGAAGGCGTGGAGCCCGTCCCGTCCACCGGCGACCACCCGCCCGGCGTGGAGCACCAGCGCGTTCACGTCGTCGGGCGGGCGCAGGATGCTCCAGCCCGGCCGCAGGGGCGGTGTCGACGAGCCGCCGAAGGTCAGCCACAGGCCCGCTGCCGACGCGACGGCGAGAACCGCCGCGAGGCCCATCCGGGTCCAGGTATCCATCGCGCGGCCGAGGCGCACCGGCGCACTCCCTCGATCGGATTCTCGCCGACAGCATCCTCCTTCGAACGGGGGCCGCAATTGATCCACGTCATTGACCGCGGCGTCATAGAGCATTGAAATACAAGCGTCATTCTCGTTCGATCCGAAAGGGCTGCCCCATGCGCCCGGACGATCTGGTTTTGACCTGGAAAGCCCTGAGATCCGATCACGACGCCGGTCGTCTCGACTGGGACGGGCTGGTGAGGGCCTGCGCCGATCTTCGAACGCGCGATGCCGAAGGGCGCTGGTGGGCGGTCGACGCCGCCGGCCGCTTGCTCGTCTTCGACGATGCCGGACAGCGCTGGACGGAGGCTCCGCGCGCCGCGCCGCCTCCGCCGTCGCCCCAACCCGCCGCTCGTCGCCGGACGCGCCGATCGGCGCGCACCGAGCCGGCCGCCGCCGAGGACGAAGAAGGCCGCGCCGCTGTGCCGGCCCGTCTCGCCGTGGTCGTCGGCGATGGACGTTTCGGCCCTCCGATGTGGGTCGCGGGGCGCGCGCCGCCGCCCGCCGCATCCGAAGCCGCGCCGGCGGCCCCGTTCGCCGAGCGTGCCAAGGCGACGGTGATCACCTTCGGGTTCGCCTTCTGCCTGAGTCTCGCGGTGTCGTGGCTGGGGTGGGATCTGCTCGCCGTGGTGCCGCTCGCCATCAACGGCGTGATCCCGACCGGCAGTTGCACCGGCTTCCAGCCGGCTTCGATCGGGATGTATCTGTGTTCGGCGCTGGTCGGGCTCAGGGTTGTGTTCGGCTCGCTGGTGCTGGCCGTCGTCATGGTGATCCTGCGCAAGCCGATCATGGCGGCGGTCGGGCTGATCAACAAGGCGATACCGCCGGCCTTCCGTTCGGTGCTGCCGGCCGTGGTCGCGGCGGTCTTCTTCGCGGTCGTCTGGGCGGGTTCGCACGCTTCGACCGGCGATCTCAAGGGCATCCTGCCACACCGCGCCTTCCCTGCACTGGTCGGCGTCTTCGTCCAGGCGACGATGACCTGGGGGCCGGCGACGATGGCGCGGCTGTCGCTGTTCTTTCGGGCCCGCGACGTGCTGCCGAAGCTCTTCCGCTGGGTCCTGGTGATCCTCGTTCCGCTGATGGTCTCGCTGTGGATCACGGCGGAGGACCGCGTTTCCAACGAGGCCTACAAACAACAACTGGTCGTGTTGATCGGCATGGCGGCAGCCTGGGTCCTGATGACGCCGCGCACCGGCCGTCTCGGCGACCTGCAATCCGATCTCGGAGCGGGGCCCGCGGCCGGCGAGGCGCGCCGGGCCAAGTCGGGGTAGAAACCATGCGCGACGACGCCCCCCTGTCGGGTCTCGGTGCCCTTCTCGGATCCGCAACGATCGGTCGGGTGGCGGTCCTCCTGGCGATCGTCGCCGGCGCGACCGTCCTGTGGCCCGATCTCGCCTTCGCCCATGATTGTTCCGGTCCGCAGGACTGTGAGCAGACGGCGGGCTACAACGCCGTCGTGTCGGTGGTCGGTGCCGTCTCGGCGGTCGTCGCCGGCATTCTCGGTTCGACCTTCGCCGGGACCGCCGCGGGCGTGGTCGCCGGCACCGTTCCGCCGGTCTCCACCTCCGCGGCCGGCGGCACACAGCCACCCTCCGGCGCGAACGGCGGCGGCTTCAAGGAACTGCCACCCGGCTCGCAGGGCTGGAGCGTCACCGACGTCGACGGCAAGGCCCACATCTTCGAGACCGAAGAGGAGGCGAAGCGCTATTGGCAGCATCTCTCCGACAAGCGCGACGAGGAGATCCGCCAGGAGAACGTCCGCCAGACCGAGAACGACTATCACAACGCCGCCGAGCAGGTGGAGTTCATCAACTCGGTCATTCGCGGCCTGAAGGCGGCCGGCAAGGACGCTTCCACCCAGATCGCCGAGGCCGAACGCTGGGCGCGCGAGCGCGACCGTCTGCGCGGCGAGGTCGGCAAGATGGGCGGCGCCACCGACTACCAGCCCCGCGAACGCGGGTCCTGGACCTTCGGCGAGCACGACGACCTGATCCGCAAGGCCAACGAGATCAAGGATAACCAGAAGAAGCTCGAGGCGATTCACAGGCTCGAGGACGCCATCGATCGCATGCGCGACAAGAAGATGGTCGGCGGCGACGAGAAGCTGACCGACCGCATCGAGGACCGGCTGCGCAAGCTCTCCGAGAACACGGTCTCCAAGGACGGCAAGCCGCCGTCGTGGGACGACATCGACCGCATGCGGGACCTCGTCCGCAAGGACATGAGCGCGACCGCCGCCAAACAGGAGGCGGCCGACGCCGACTGGGTGCGCGACGGCGCGGCGAGCACGGCGCGCGAGGTCTTCACCGGCAAGAATGCCGACGGCGAGACATCCTACAAGTCGATGGTGCTGCGTGGTCTGGTCGGCGCCGCCACCGGCGGCCAGTCCGAGATCGGCATGGAAGTCATGGAGAAGATGTACGGCATCCACGACGACGTCATGGCCGGCAAGAGCGGGCTCGAGGCCTACAGGAACGCGGTGACGCGCGTGCTCGTCGACGAGGGTGTCAGCCGTATCACCGGAAAGGTGGTGGAGACCGGCGGACAGGGCGCCGGCTGGGTCTACGACAAGACCCTGAAGGGATCCGCCGTCGACACCTGGGTGCGCGACGGCGCCCGCTCGGCCAGCACCATTCTGCAGAAGGACGTGAAGGACGTCCTGCGCGGTTCGAGCCGCGACACCGCCGAGGACTTCGAGCGGCGCATGGCCCACGGTGTCCGATCGAACGCCGCCAACGAAGGCCGCGGCTTCGATCAACGTCAGGCCGACTACGACGCCGGCCGCCAACGCGGTGCCGAGAAGGTCGACGATCTGCAGCAGGCGCTCGAAAACCGGCGCGCCAACCCGGGCGCCGAAGCCGATGCGCGCGTGCGCGATGCCGTCGACGCCGTCCAGCAGGACAAGCATGCGATGCACCAGTTGAACGGTCTGTCGCAGAACAAGGCGCCCAACGACACGATCCGCGGCTTCAACGAAGAATTGGGGACGTCCTACGAGCGCGCCCACCAGAGTGCACGCGAGCGGGTGGCGCAGGAATACGGCGTCCATGTCGACGACGTGCAGGTGGTCAAGCCGACCAACAAACCGGGCACCGGCTCGGTCGACGTCTCCGACCCGCGCGGCTTCGCCAGGAAACCGGTCGGCGCCGTCGAGACCGACGGTCGCACCTTCTCCCAGCGCGCGCCGGAGACCCCGGTCACCGGTCGGGCGGACGGCGCCAGCTTCGATCAGGACGTCGGCTACCGCGTCCGCCAGCAGAACGTCGTCGACCCGCGCACCGGCCAGGTTCATTCCGGCCATGTCGACGTGCCGTCCGGCGACGTCAAGCGCATCTACAACGAGGAGTTCTACAAGTCCCGCCACGGTGGCGAACTGCCGCAGCGGGTGAACCCGGAGACCGGCCGGATGGAGGTCGATCGCAACGCCGTCGACCACTATGCCGACCGGATGGATCAGGCCTCGACGGATCGTCTGCACACCGAATCCTACGGCACCGGCGACCGCGACCTGAAGACGGCGACCGATCCGCGCGCCCGTGGCCGCGACTTCTCCGACGTCGAGCAGGTCGGCAAGGCCTCCGAGCACAAGAACTACGAATGGCAGAACAAGGCGGCGGAGACCCGACAGGAGGCCCGCGAATTCTCCGCCCGGGCCGATGCCGCCCGCGCCGAGGGTCGGCTCGACGAAGCGAGCGCCCTCGACCGCCGCGCTTCCGAAGCCCACCAGAGGGCGGAATCGCAGATCGAGGAAGGCTATCGCCAGACCACCAAACAGTTCCGCAACCAGCTCCAGTCGCGGGTCGACGAGATCAACCGGCAGGCCGGTCGCAACGTCGCGGAGGTGCCGCAACGCCTGCAACGCGCCGTCGACGTCATGAACGACCGCAATCTGTCGCCGGTCGAGATCGAGCGGCGGCTCGGCGCCATGGGCTACACGCCCGACAAGGTCGCCCAGCAGCTCTCCTCGAACCTCGAGGCGCTACAGAAGTTCAAGCCGTCGGCAGGCGTCGACTGGTCCGGCGCCGCCTCGGAAGGGTTGAAGGCGGCATCGAAGACCGGCGACGGTCCCATCGGTCTGCCGTGAAAGCGAGGCGCGCATGAAACTCTCGAAGGGCGAACTCGTCCTCTCCGCCGCCGAACTCTCCGCCGCGCCCGCCGCTCTCGGCCTGCCGGTCGGAACGGCATCCCGCATTCCGGTGGTGCGCGCGACGGCCGCCGCCGAAGCCGCCGTCACGGCCTTCTTCGACGGTGCGAGCGAGGCCGTGCGAGCGCTCTGGCGCGACGCCATCGCCTCGCTCGCCCGACCCGTCCGCACCGGCGTGCTGCATCACGCGCTGGCCGAGGAGACCTCCGGTCGGGCGATCCTCGTCTGGGGCCCGCAGACCGGGACCGACGCGGTGATGCTGGTCAACGCGGGCACGGACTGGTCGATCCGCCGCCGAAGCGTCGACGATCTCGTCGGCTCGATCCGGGCGATCCTGCTGGACGGTGTGCCGCTGTCGCCGATGCCGGAGCGCATCGTCGTCTCGCAGGACGGCGCGCTGGTCTTCCTCGCCGTCCTCCACGCGCTGCGCGTCGGCCGGCTGAAGGCACTGCTCGAACACGAGCCCGCCCCGATCGCCTTCACGCCGGACGCGATCCTCGCCGCCTTCGACGCCGCCGCGCTCGACGACTTCCGTTGGCCGCTGTCGTTCTTCGACAAGGTGCTGCCGGCCTCGCTCGACGGCATGGAATGGGAGGACCGTATTCCTGCCGCCCTCGCCGAACTCGAGAAGCGCGGCCTGGCGGCGAGGACGAAGCTCGCCGACACCTGGATTCCGACGCCGCTCGGCTGGCGCTTCGTCGCCGCCGACGCCCAGCACCTGACGCGGGTCGGCCTGCGGGTCGGCGACGTGCGCGCCGACGGGGTCGAGGCGCACGAGACCTTCCTCTTCGAGCGGACCCTGCAGGACGTGGTGATGATCGATCTGGGTGGCCGCGAGGCGGTGATCGCGTCGTTGACCTTCGCGGATCTGACGACCGTGCTGACCGGCGTGCTGACGCCGCCGTCGGCGCTGCTCGCCCCGCCGGAGCCTCCCGCCGCGCTCGCGCGAGAGGGCCGCGCCGTCGCGCCCGAACCGGCGCGCTCGGCACCGCGCTTCTGCGCCGCATGCGGTGCGAAGCTGAAGGTGGGTGCCAAGTTCTGTGGCGAATGTGGCGCGGCGATCGGAGGGTGAGGCATGCGGAAGATGTTCTGGATCGCCGCCGTCGCCGCCGTCCTCGCCGCCCTGCTGGTGCCGCGCCCGGGCGATGAGGCTCGTGTCGTCACCGTCTACACCTCGGTGGATCAGGTCTTCTCCGAGCCGATCCTGAAGGCCTTCGAGGAGAAAACCGGCATTCGCGTCGCGGCGCTCTACGATGCCGAGGCCGCCAAGACCGTGGGGCTGGTCAATCGCCTGATCGCCGAGAAGAACGCGCCGCTCGCCGACGTCTTCTGGAACGGCGAGATCCTGCGGACGCTGGCACTGAAGGACGAGGGCGTGCTCGATGTCCATCGACCGCCCGCCGTTGGGATGCTGCCGCCCCGGCTGGTCGATCCCGACGGCCATTGGACGGCGATCGGCGGACGTGCTCGCGTGCTGCTGGTCAACACCCGCCTGGTCCCCCGGGACCGGCGACCGACGTCGATCCTCGAACTGCCGGCGCGCGCCGGCGAGGTCGCCGTGGCCAATCCGCTGTTCGGCTCGACCTCGACCCATGCGGCGGCGCTCGCCGCGACGCTCGGCGTCGACCGGGCAGTGGGCTTCTTCGTCGCGCTGAAGGCGGGCGGAGCGCAGGTGGTGGACGGTAATGCGGTGGTCCGCGACCTCGTCGCGGCCGGCCGCGCGCCGATGGGCCTGACCGACACCGACGACGCCTGCGAGGCGATCGGGCGCGGCGATCCGGTCGCCGCCGTCTTCCTCGACCAGGGCCTCGGCGGGCTGGGCACGCTGGTCGTGCCGAATTCCGTGGCGTTGATCCGGGGGGCGCCGCATCCGCAGGCCGCCCGGGCGTTGATCGACTTCCTGACGACGCCCGAGACCGAGGCGGCGCTGATCACGGCAGGCTGGATCCAGATCCCCTCGCGGCCGACCGCGGCGACGGCGCCGTGCTACGGCACGCCGACCATCGACGCCATGGCCGTCACCATGTCGGCGATCCGCGAGGCCGGATCGCTGGTGGGACCGCGTCTCACGGAGGTGTTCCAGAGGTGACGGCGCCGGCCGCCGAGAGCCGTCGGGCGGCGCGACGATCGCGGGTGACCTCCGCCGGGTCGTTGGTGGCGACGGCTTGGGCGTTCTACGTCGCTGTCACGCTCGCCCCGGTCCTCGCCGTCGCCGGTCGTGGGCTCGCCCGCCTCGTCGCGGGCGACGCCGAGGCGTGGGGGTTGCTCCTGCCGTCGACGCGGCGGCTGTGGCTCCTCGTCGACAGCCTCGCCGCGAGCCTCGCCGTCACGGCCTTCACGACCATCATCGGCATGCTGGCCGCCGCCGCGTTCCTGCGCCGCATCGCCGCGGGGGACGGCGCCGCGCCGCGTGGTGCGTCGCTGTTGCCGGCGGCGTTGATCCTGTGGGCGATCACGCCGCCCTATCTCCACGCGCTCGTCGGTATGGAGGCCGGCAACGCGCTCGCCGCCGCCCTGCGGGCGATCGGCCTCACCGTCGCGCCGGCGCAATGGCCGGGATGGCTCGCCGCCTTCGCGGCGCAGGCCTTCGCGCTGTTGCCGATCTCGCTCGCCGCCGCGTCGGTGGGCTTGTTGGGGGTCGGTCGTGCCGAGTTCGAGGCCGGGCGCATGCTCGCCGGACGCGGACGGGTCTTCCTCCGCGTCGTTCTGCCGCTCGCCGCGCCGGCGACGGCGGCGGGCGCCGCAGCGGTCTTCGTGCTCGCACTCCTCGACCACGCGACGCCTTCGCTCTTCGGCCGGGCATCCCATGCCATGGAGATCGTGGCCGAACATGCCGCGACCCGTCTCGCCTGGCGGGCCGCGATCCTCGCGCTGCCGCTGATCCTGATCGCCGGTCTCGCCATCGCCGCCGCGTCGATCGCGGTCCGGCGCGGTGGCCGAGCGCTCACCGGAACGGTCGCCATGCGTATCGCCGAGGCCCGCCCGCTCGGCCCGTCGCCGGTCGCGGAGAGCCTCGCCGCGGCGATCGTGCTCGGCTATGCCGCTCTCTTCGTCGGCCTCGCCGCGGCCGGCCTCGGTCTCGGCACGGCGTTGCCGCGCCTGATCTGGGAAGTGCGGCGCGATCTCGCCACGACGCTGGTCGATGCCGTGCTCGCCGGCCTCCTGGCGCTCGGCCCGGCCGCGCTGATCGGCTGGCATCTGGCCGCAGGGGAAGGGCGCGCGGCCGGACGCACTGTGGTCGGACGGGGTGCCGCCTGGGTCGTCGTCCTCCTGCCGCTCGCCGTGCCGCCGGCCCTGATCGGTGTCGGTATCGCCGAGGTGCTCGCCGATCACGCTCCGATGGCGCTGCGCACCTCGCCCCTCGTGGCGATCTGGGCCCATCTCGCGCGTTTCCTGCCCTTCGCGGTGCTGGTCGTCCATGCCGCCGTCCGCAGGGTCGATCCTGCGCTGATCGATGCCGCCCGTCTTCACCGCCCGTCCGCCCCGGCGCGTTGGCGGCGGATCGAGGGGCCACTCTCGATGTCCGGCCTCGTCGCCGCCTTCGCGCTCGTCTTCTGCGGTGCGGTGGGCGAGCTCGAGGCGACGCTCCTTTCGGCGGCGCCGGGCGCCGGTCTCCTGTCGATGCGTGTCTTCAACTATCTCCACTATGGTGCGAGCGACACGGTCGCCGCCCTCGGGCTGGTGCTCGGCGCGATCGTCTGGGTCGCCGCGGTGACCGCGCTCCGGGCGATCGGCCGGCGGAGGGGAGGGGAACCATGAGCGAGACCGCCGTCGCGCCGCCGCTGCGTGCTCTGGGTCTGTCGAAGGCCTTCGCCGGGAGGCGCGTTCTGCAAGACGTCGACCTCGTGCTCGCGCCCGCGACCGTGACGGCTCTGATCGGGCCCTCCGGTGTCGGCAAGACGACGCTGCTGCGCATCCTCGCCGGTCTCGATCTGCCCGACGCCGGTCGCGTCCTGTGCCGCGGAGACCTCGCGACCGACGGTCCGCGGCTCCTCCGCGAACCGCACGACCGCGGCATCGGCATGGTCTTTCAGCAGCCGGCGCTGTGGCCCCACATGAGTGTCGGCGAACAGGTCGCCTTCGGTCTGTGGCGGCTCGACGAACGGACGGCAGCCGAACGTCGCGACGCGGCTCTGGCGCTCGCCGAAATCGCCGCGCTCGCCGGTGCGCAGCCCGCCCGCCTGTCGGGCGGCGAAGCGGCCCGCGTCGCGCTCGCTCGGGCGTTGGCGCCGCTGCCGGCCTGCCTGTTGCTCGACGAGCCGCTCGCCCACCTCGATGCGCGGCTGCGGCGCGATCTCGCCGCCACCATCCGTCGGGCGGCGACCGAGACCGGGGCGGCGGTGCTGATCGTCACCCATACGCCCGACGATCTCGCCGGCACGGTCGACCGCACACTGGGCCTCGCCGACGGCCGACTGGTCGCCGTCGTGCCGTGACGGACGCGGTCACGGTGGCGGATGGGCCCCGGCCAAGGCGTTGAGCGCCTTCTCCGCCTTGCGCGCCTCGTCGAGCGCCGTGGCGGGCACCGGCAGGCGGACGCCGACGCTCTGCATTCCCATGCGGGTGAGGAAGACGTAGCCCACCACGAGGCTGCGCGGCGACGTCTCGAAGGCGGCCCCGCGCAGCCAGCTGAGCGGGACACCCCAGACATGGAGCCGGCCATTGTAGCGGAGCCCGTGGCGGCCGATGATGACCTCGCCGGAACGCATCGTCGCCTGTGCCTCGAGCCGTGCCTGCCCGGCCCGGTAGGCCCACCAGATCACCACCGCGAAGGCGAGGCCGAAGCCGATCATGCCGGGTGCGGCCTCCGGGTCGAACCAGATGAAGCCGCCGAAGACGATGGCGACGAGGATCAGGACGATCCGGATCAGCGTGGCCTTGTCGCGGCTCTCCTCGGCCAGCGTGACCTGTTCGACGATCGCCAGCGAGGTGGCGTCGACCTGCCAGCGGGCGATGACGTCACGGCCGGCGAGGAGGTCGTCTTCGATCTTCACCCAGCGGCCGAAGAGCAGCACCGCGACCGTCGCCGCGACCGCGACGAACATCGAGAAAAAGGTGACGGCGTGCATGTTCATGCCCAGCCGCGACCAGATCGTGTCGGAGGCGAACCAGAGCCCGGCGAACCACGCGAGCGGCAGGAGAAGGATGATCAGCGCGATCCGACGCGCCCCATGTGGATCGAAGGGCATGGTCGACACCTCGCGGGAGGCACTGCAGGGCGGCGCCTCGCGTCTGCCGATCATCTTCGCGGCAAGACGCCGCCCGAACCAGTCGGGATCAATCCGCAGGCCCGCATCCGCCGAGCGGACGCAAGGTCTGGCGTCGATTTCCGCGCACTGCTTGATTCACCACAAGGCCTTCAGGCGCGTGCCGGCCTAGCCTCGGAAGGTCCGCGGGCGGACCCCGCGTCGACACGGCCGACGGGAGGTCGAGATGCGGGATCGCGCGTGCGGTTCATGGCGGGGCGGGGTGCTGGCCGTCAGTCTTCTCGCCGCGGCGTCGGCCTCGTCCGTCACGTCGGCGCGCGCCGCCGACGGCTACTGGTTCTTCGCCGAGGCGCCCGACGGCGCCAAGGCAGGCCTCGTCTTTCCGGACTATTCGCCGAACACGTTCGTCGGCATGGTGCTCGGCTGTCGACCGGGCTCGCGCGATCTCGAGGTCTCCGTCGATCTGGTGAAGCGGCCCGCCTCGGGCGCGTTCGTCGCCGTCGACGTCTTCGCCGACGGACGCGGTGCGAGCTATCGCGGCACGGTGGAGGAGAGCGAAGGCGAGGGCGGTCTGCGCGCCCGTTTCGTCACGCGGATCGACGATCCGGTGATCATGGCCTTCGCGACCGCCGCGCGGATCGGCTTCTCGATCGAAGGTTCCCGTACCAATCTGCCGGTGAAGATGGCCAATTCGGCGCTGTCCTCGCTCCAGACGCGGTGCGATTCCGCGGGTGTGGCGCCTGTGACGGTTCCGTCTATGCCACCTCCGCCACCACCACCTCCGACTCCCTCGAAGCCCCCGCCGCCGCCGTCATCCGGGGCTGCGGCGCCGGTCGGGTCGGCGGGCTCGCCGTTCGACGAGGCGGCGAACCTGCTCTCGTCGTTCTCGGTGACGCCCGAGCAACTGGCGACGGGGACGAGCGTCCTCCTCGGTGCGCTCTTCGGTGGTGGCCTGATGCTGTTGCTGCGGCGGCGCTTCAAGCGTCGGCGTGTCGACGCGACGGTGGCCGAAACGGCGGCTTCACCTCCGCCTCCGCCACCTCGACCGCCGGCACCGCCACTCCCGCCCCCGCCCCCGGCGCCACCTCCACCGGCGCCACCTCCACCGGCACCGCCGCCGCCGCTTCCCTCTCCGCCGCCACCGGTCGCCACGGCGCGGGCGCGCTTCTGCACCGAATGTGGCGCGCGGATCACGGGTCCGGGTCCGTGCCCGGCCTGCGGGGCGGTCTAGGGTAGCGTTCGGTCGGGTCGAGGCGATCCGGCCGGCGCCGCTCCAGACGACGAGCGCGCGGCGTGCCCGCCGTCCACCGGCGGTCTTCATGGGCAGAGCGGCCGGCCGTTCGGCAACACGTCGACGACGATATCGACGATCTCGGCGCCGCAGACGCGATCGCCCGGGGCCGTCGCGTGGCCGCATCGGGTGCAACATCCGCCGGTGGCCACCTCCCGATCGCGCTCACCTCCGCCGCCCGGGGTGTCGCGGAGGGCGGAGGGTCGTCTCAACAGCCGTCGAGCGCTCGGATCGCCTCGATGAGCGGGCGTCCGTCGCGAAGCGTCACCCGCACCACCGCCCGCCCGTCGCATCGCCGGCCCCCGGCGGTGGTGAAGCCGTAGCGCACCAGCACACCGTCGTCCCGCCGTTCGACCGAGGCGACCGCCAGCGGGACGGCGAGACTGCCGTAGAAGCGCGTGATCTCGTCCGCCGCATAGGGGCCGCGCGCTCGTTTCTCCGGGACGACCAGAGCGGATGCCGCCGCCCCGTCGGCGCGGCCGACCGCGGCGTAGAAGGCCCGGACGGTCGCTTCGGCGCCGTCGCCGCCGTCGCCGCCGATCGGCGAGGGCGTGCCCTCCGCCGCGCGGATCTGCAACACGCTCGCCACCAGCGGTGCACGGTGATGGCGGGTGTGGGCGCCGAAGGCGGACTCCGCCACAACGGAGACGCCGCGTCCGGCATGTTTCCTCAACGCCTCCTCCATTGATCCGTCGGCGGAGAAGAGCTGCACCCGATCGACCATAACGTCGCCTTCGAGGAACTCGTCGCCGCGTACGCAGATCGGCCGCTTCAGCTCGAGGATGTGGACGGTCTCGGCCATGTCGCCCTTGACAACGTCGGTCCAACCGGGTGGTCCCGGCAGAACGGTGTCGACGAGCCGGCCCTCGAACACCAGCGCCGCGGGATCGCGGACGTCGATGCAGTCCGCCGCCTCCGCTCCGTCGACGGCGCCGAAGAGGATCGCGGCGAGCATCGCCACGATCGCGCGGAACGGGTGGATGCCCTTTCGGATCGCGCGGTCGGTCATGCCTCCTCCTCCCTCGTTCTCACCGGAAACAGACGTCGGCGAAGCGCGGCAGCAGGGTCGCCAGTCCACTGCGCGGGAGGACGGCGCGCCGGGTGACGCCGGCACCGTCGGCCGGGCCGATGTCGATGGCGAGGTCGCCCGTCCCGGAGAGCAGCGGCATCAATCGTCGGCCGATGGCGCGCATCGCCACGGCGTCGGCGTCGATGTCGGAAATGAACGTGGCGGTGCCGTCCCTCGGATACAGGACGACCTCGCCGGCGACCTCGAAACGGGTTGCGGCGTCGGAGAGGCGCAACACCGCCCGGGGCAGGTTCTCCCGAGGTCCGACCGCCGACGACATGGTGGTGAACGTGTCGGCGTCACGCAGGCAGCCGAACATGATCAGACGAGGACCGCCGGCCGTGGACGTATGGGTGAGGAAGGCGCGGCGGCGCGGGTCGACGTTGAGGAACCAGCCCGCCGGGTCGTCCGGGTCGGCCGCTACCGGCCGGCCGTCGCCGACTGCGGCGGCGAGTGCCGCGGTGGCGAAGAGCGCGCGCATCAGAGGTTTCATGGGGGTCGGTCTCCTTCGCCGTGTTGTTCCTCGACCCGCGGGTCGATGGTCGGTCGGCGGACACCATGATCGGCAACCGAGAAGTGCATCGCGAAGCGGTCGGGCAGGCCGACGGCGGCGGGCGAAGGGGCTCGGCACTCTCCGATGACACGGACGGCGATCTGCCGGTTGGGAACGGGTCGGACGCTCCTCGGTCGGAACATGCCGCACCTCCACGAGGATCCGCGCGCCCGATCGCGGAGACACGCCGACGACGCGCGAGGACTAGCTCGATGCCGCATCGATGCGAGCATTCGCGCCTGCGAGCTCGACGTCGCGACGAGAGGGTAACGACTCGCGAAGTCGGGAGATCATGGCACTCTCCTACGACCGAGATCCACCGACGGTGAGTATTTCACCTTGCCGCGCCTTCATCATTGACCGGGATCATGGTGACGGCATCGCCTTCGTGATGGTCTCGCATCGACCGAGTGACGATCTCCTCGAATCCCGAGCCGGCGATGTGCGGCGTGCAAAATCCGCCGAGGTTCGAGGGACGTTTCGGTGCGAGCCGCGACGGCGATGCGCCGTGGACCGACTACCGCACCCACATCGGCCTGACTCCCGAGTATTTCGGCAACCCCCAGTGACCGGCTTCGTCGTCGGTCCGAGGTCCGGGGCGGCCCGGGGGGGGCGCCCCGCGAGGGGCGCTCATCGGGTCTCCTTCAGGGCGCAGACGAGATCGCCGGCGCGCAGCGTACGGCCCGGCTCGACGAAGACGCGGGCGACGACGCCCGGCCGGGTGGCGGGGATGGCGATCTCCATCTTCATGGATTCGATGATCGCCAACGTGTCGCCCACTTCGACATGGTCTCCCGGTCCGACGAGGATCTTCCAGACGTTGCCGGGCGCCTCGCTGTATTGCCCGGTCGTGTCGGGCGGCAGGTCGTCGGTGAGCCCGATCGCGGCGGCCGCCTCGTCGAGCGGGGCGACGTCGAGCGCCGCCTCGCCCCAGCGCGCGCGCTCCTCGGCGAAGGCCGCCCGGCGCCGTGCCTCGAAGGCGTCGATGCCGTCCTTCTCCGTCTCGAGGAAGGCTTGGTGATCGCCCCAGGAGAACTCCGTCTCCTCGATGCGGATCGGGTAGGCCCCGTGGGGGAAGGCGGCGCGCGCCTCCATGAGGTCTTCGGCCGAGACGGGGTGGAAGCGGATCTGATCGAAGAAGCGCAGGAGCCAGGGTGAGCCGGGCTCGAACTCCTTCGTCGTCCGCCACGAGTTCCACATCTGGATGGTGCGGCCGAAGAGCTGGTAGCCGCCCGGCCCCTCCATGCCGTAGACGCACATGTAGGCGCCGCCGATGCCGACCGCGTTCTCCGGCGTCCAGGTGCGGGCCGGATTGTACTTGGTGGTGACGAGGCGGTGGCGCGGGTCGACCGGGGTGGCGACCGGGGCGCCGAGATAGACGTCGCCGAGCCCGAGCACCAGATAGGAGGCGTCGAAGACGATGCGGCGCACCGCCTCCTCGTCGTCGAGCCCGTTGATGCGGCGGATGAACTCGATGTTCGACGGACACCACGGTGCATCGGGCCGGACCAGCTCCTGATACTTGCGCATGGCGAGCACCGCCTGTGGGTCGTTCCAGGAGAGCGGCAGATGAACGATGCGACTCGGCACCACCATCCGCTCGGTCGAGGGCAGGCCGTGCTCGATCGCCATGAGTGCATCGACCAGCCGGCGGCGGTCGAGGCGGTCGGAATCGTAGTGGATCTGCAGCGAGCGGATGCCCGGCGTCATGTCGACGATGCCGGGAAGCCTCGCCTCGCGGATCGCCGCGGCGAGGAGATGCACCCGCATCCTCAGGCCGATGTCGAGGATCATCGCGCCGTATTCGACGAGGAGGTTCTCGTCGCCCGACCGGCGATAGACCACCGGCACCGGGCCGTCGTCGACACGGCCGACGATCGCCGAACCGAGATCGAGCGAGGGAAGCGCGACCGTCGGACCGGCGACCGGATCGGCCGGCCGCGCGGCGGGGGCGAAGCGCACGGTGTCGCCGGGCTTCAACTGGCCGAGCTTCCACAGATCCTCGCGCGCCACCACCGCCGGGCAGACGAAGCCGCCGAGGCTCGGGCCGTCGGGGCCGAGGATGATCGGCATGTCGCCGGTGAAGTCGATCGAGCCGATCGCATAGGCGTTGTCGTGGATGTTGGAGGGGTGCAGCCCCGCCTCGCCACCGTCCGCGCGCGCCCATTTCGGCTTCGGTCCGACGAGGCGAACGCCGGTGCGGGCCGAATTGAAATGGACCTCGTAGGGATGCGAGAACAGCGTCGCGATGTCCTCCTCGACGAAGAAGTCGGGTGCCCCGTGCGGGCCGTAGAGGACGGCGAGGGTCCAGGCGCGGGTGAGCGGTGGCTTCTCGTCGGCGTGGGCGGGACGCGCCGCGCCGTGGGGCCGGCCGGCGAGGTGGAGCACATCGCCGGCCTTCAGCGCGCCGGTGGCGTGACCGCCGAAGCCGCCCAGCGTGAAGGTGGCGCGCGAGCCGAGGAACTCCGGCGCGTCGAAGCCGCCGGCGATGGCGAGAAAGGTCCGCAGACCCGGCCCGTCGATCGCCCCGAGCTTGAGGACCTGCCCGGCCTCGGCCCACACCGGGGCGTCGGGCTCGACCGGCTCGCCGTCGAGCGAAGCGGTCATCCGGGCACCGGCGAGCGCGAAGACGCACTCGCAGTTGAAGCGCAGCGTCGCGCCCTGCGCCGTCATCTCCAGCGCCGCCGTCTCCTCGGCGTTGCCGACGATGCGGTTGGCGAGACGGAAGCTCTTCTCGTCCATCGGCCCGCTCGGCGGCACGCCGACGTCCCACAGACCGAGCCGCCCCGGCAGTTCCTGGATGGTCGATTGCGCGCCGGGTGCCAGAACGTCGAGGGTGCGCGGCTGGAAGACGAAACGCGGCAGCACGTTGGTGGCGACCGCGGCGGAGGCGAACATCTCCGAGCCGACGATGGCACGCAGATATGCGAGGTTGGTCTCGATGCCGTGGATGCGGGTGGCGTCGAGTGCGGCGACGAGCCGCGCCGTCGCCTCCTCGCGGGTCGCGCCGTGGACGATGATCTTGGCGAGCATCGGATCGTAGAAGGCGGTGACCTCGGTTCCCGTCTCGATCCAACCGTCGATGCGGGCCTCGTCGGGAAAGGCGACTCGGGTGAGGAGCCCGGCGCTCGGGCGGAACTGCGCCGCCGGGTTCTCGGCATAGAGGCGCACCTCCATCGCCGCGCCGGACGGGGCGGGCTCGCCGACCGACGCCAGCGGGTCCTCGCCCGCCGCCTGCCGGATCATCCACTCGACCAGATCGACGCCGAAGACCGCTTCCGTCACCGGATGCTCGACCTGGAGGCGGGTGTTGACCTCGAGGAAGTAGAAGTCGTCGCGGGCGACGTCGTAGATGAATTCGACGGTGCCGGCGCTCTCATAGGCGACGCTCTCGCCGAGCGCCTTCGCCGCCGCGTGGAGCCGGGCGCGAAGTTCATCGGACAAGCCGGGCGCCGGGGTCTCTTCGACGACCTTCTGATTGCGGCGCTGGAGCGAACAGTCGCGCTCACCGAGCGTCACGACGCGGCCTTTGCCGTCGCCGAAGATCTGCACCTCGACGTGGCGCGCCTCGGCGACGTAGCGCTCGAGGAAGAGCCGGGCGTCACCGAAGCCGGAGGCGGCGGTGCGTTTGACGCTCTCGAACTTCTCGGCGAGCGCCGCCGGCCCGTCGCAGAGCTGCATGCCGATGCCGCCGCCGCCGGCGGTCGACTTCAGCATCACCGGCCATCCGATCGTCGCGGCGGCGGCGAGCGCCGCCTCGACGGTGTCGAGGAGACCGGAGCCGGGCAGCAGCGGCACGCCGCTCGCTTGCGCCAGCGCTCGCGCCTCGTGCTTGAGGCCGAAGGCCCTGAGGTGCTCGGGGCGCGGGCCGATGAAGACGATTCCCTCGGCTGCCAGCCGCTCGGCGAAGGCGACGTTCTCGGAGAGGAAGCCGTAGCCCGGATGCACCGCCTGGGCGCCGGTCCGCCGGCAGGCGGCGATCACCGCCTCGACGTCGAGATAGCTCTCGGCCGCCGGCGCCGGGCCGAGCCGCACCGCCTCGTCGGCGTCGAGTACGGGCCGCGTGAAGCGGTCGGCGTCGGAATGGACGGCGACCGAGGCCACCCCCATGCGGCGCAACGTCTTCCCGATCCGGCCGACGATCTCGCCCCGGTTCGCGATCAGCACCTTGTCGAACATCTCAGGCCTCCGCCGCCCAGACCAGGGCGCGCACCGGCGTCGGGAAGAAGCCGTTGCACGGGTTGTTGATCTGCGGGCAGTTGGACACCACCACCAGCACGTCCATCTCGGCCACCAGCTCGACGTAGTCGCCCGGCTTCGACTCGCCGTCGACGATGGCGAGCTTGCCGTCCGGCTCCACCGGCACGTTCATGAAGAAGTTGATGTTGGGAACGACGTCGCGCTTGGTCATGCCGTACTTCGACACTTCCAGGACGAAGTTCTCCCGGCAGGCGTGCTGATACTTGACGTGGTGGCCGAAGCGCACGGTGTTGCTCTCGCAGGAACAGGCCCCGGCCGAGGTGTCGTGGGCGCCGCCGGTGTTGGCGACGATCCGGGCCATGACCCGGCCCTCGCTGGAGATCAGCGCCGTGCCGGCGACCACATAGGCCGAACCCTGTTCGCGCAGCGTGTCCTGCGCCGAGTAGCGTTCGGCGAAGTCGGCGGCGTTGTAGAGCAGCGTGTCGACGGCCTGCTGGCCGTGGCTGTCGACGATGCGCAGGGTCTCGCCCTTCTTGACGACACGGGACCACGGCTTGCGGGACGGGATCTCGAAGTCGTAGGTGGCGTCGGCGGGGTCGCGCGGCGAGGGAATGCAAGCGATGCGGCTCATGATGTCCCTCCCTCAGCGAAACGCGGCGGCGTCGGTGTTGTCGAAGGCGCGGATGCTCTCGGCGCTGCCGGAGCGGCAGAAGTCGTCCGCGGCGATCGGCGTGCGATGGCGGATCAGCTCGATCGGTCCGGGTGCGTAGATCGGGTTCGGGTCGAGCGGATGGGGGCAATTGGAGATCGCCACCAGCAGATCCATCTCGGCGCGCAGATCGACGAAGTCGTTCTTCGCCCGGCGCCCCTCGTTCCATACGAAGACGCCGTCGGCGTCGGTCTCCACCGGCGCGAAGAAGGTCACGGGCAGCGGCAGGTCGGCGCGGGCTAGGCCGAGCTTGGTCGCCGCCAGGACGAAGTTGTCGCGGGTGTTGCGGTGGTCGCCGCCGTACTTCCGCGCGTTCGAAGTGGCGGTCGAGCCGCCGACCAGCGCGTCGTGGGCGCCCGAGGTATCCTCGGTGATCGAGAACACCACCCGGCCCATGTCGGAGAGGATGACACGGCCCTTCCTCAGCGCCGCGCTCCACTGGACCTTGACCGTGTCGGCGTGGTTGATCCGCTCCGAGACGTCCCGGGCGTTCCAGGCAACGACCGTCGCCGCCGAGCCGCCGGTTTCGTTGACGAGTCGCAGCGTCTCCCCGCGCCCGATGCGGCCATACCAGTACCAGCCGCCGGGGACGGTCTCGCGGGCGACGACATGCTCGGGGGCGATGCCGCCGCCGTCACGCGCGGTGAGCGCCGGCAGCGCCTTCGGCGCCGCGCCCTGGCCGGCGGCCTTCAGCGCCTCGTAGGCGGCGCGGTTGGCGGCGATCTCCGCCTTCTGTTCTTCGGTGAGAGTGGTCACGTGTCACCTCGACGTGTCCGAAGGACCGGGCCGTCCCGGCAGAGCCCCCTCGCGCGCCGGGTCGTCCCGGCCGGGGCGGGTGAAATGGGATCCGCCGGCGATGCGCGGCGGCCAGATGGCGATGTCCCTGGTGATGGTGGCGCCGTAGCGGATCTTCTCCTCCGGCCGGTCGCGGCGGCGCTCGAAGGCGAGGACGCGGCTGCCGAGGCGGAAGGCCTCCGACATGTCGTGGGTGACCATCACCACGGTGAGGGCGGTCTCGTTCCAGATCCGCCGCATCAGAGTGTGGATCTCGGCGCGGATGCCGGGATCGAGGGCGCCGAAGGGTTCGTCGAGGAGCAGGATCTTCGGCTTGCGCATCAAGGCCTGGGCGAGGGCGAGCCGCTGCTGCATGCCGCCGGAGAGCGCGGCGGGATACTTGTCCTCGGCGCCTTCGAGCCCGACCTGCACGAGCAGCGCCCGGGCCTCCTCCGCCGCCCGCCGCCGCGCCGCGCCGAAGAGTCGCCCGAGCAGGGGCGAGCCGGCGAACTCGGTGCCGAGCATCACGTTGCCGAGCGCCGTCAGATGCGGAAACACCGAATAGCGCTGGAAGACGACGCCGCGATCGGCGTCGGGCTCGGCCTTCAACGGTCGGCCGTCGACCCGGATCTCGCCGCGCGTCGGCGTCGTCTCGCCGAGCAGCATGCGCAGGAAGGTGGTCTTGCCGCAGCCCGACGGGCCGACCAGCATGACGAAGGCGCGCTCCTCGATCGAAAAGGAGATGTCCTCCAACACGATCTGGTCGCCGTATTCCTTCCAGACCTTCTCGATCTCGATGAAGCTCATGACGCGCGCGCCTCCGCGAACCACGGGAAGGCGCGGGCCTGGAGAACGCGCAGGATCGCGTCCGACGCCCAGGCGAGCAGGGTGATCCAGGCGACGTAGGGCAGGATGACGTCCATCGCCAGATAGCGGCGCATCAGGAAGATGCGATAGCCGAGGCCCGAATCCGAGGCGATCGCCTCGGCGGCGATCAGGAACAGCCACGCCGGCCCGAGCGACAGACGCACCCCGTCGATGAGCCGCGGCAGCATCTGCGGCAGCACCACGCGCAGGGCGATCTGCCAGGTCGAGGCCCCCAGCGTCTGCGCCTTGAGCAACTGTTCCTTGGGCAGTTCCTTCACCCGCATGGCGAGATCGCGGATCAGGAAGGGTAGGGCACCGATGACGATCAGGCCGATCTTCGAGGCCTCGCCGAGGCCCATGACGATGAACAGGATCGGCAGCAGCGCCAAGGGCGGCGCCATGGAGACGACCGCGACGAAGGGCCCGAGCAGCGACGAGGCGAGCGGCAGGAGGCCCATGACGATGCCGATCACCAGTGCCACCGCCGTGGCGATCGCCAGCGCGATCAGCAGGCGCTCGAGGCTGGCGCCGGTGTCGGCCCAGAAGATCCACACCCCGGTGCGGGTGTCGGGCTCGAGGGCGAGGCGACGCATCGCCGCGCCCATGGTCGAGAGGGCGGGAAGCAGCTTGTCGTTCGGATTGTCCGCCAGCCTGAGGGCCGAGCCGACCCCATAGGCGATGGCGACGCCGACGAAGGGCAGCGCGGTCAGGACCAGAGCCAGCCCGCGACCGGGGACGACGTTGATGAGACGCATGGACGACCTCCCGCCTCGCGATCTTCGAAGCGGCTCAGAGCTTGTGCTCGGCCGCCATCTTCATGAAGGTCGCATCGAAGCGGAACTTGACGTTCTTGGCGTCGCCCAGCACCGACTTGTCGGCCATCTCGATGCCGATCGCGCCGGCGCTCTTGGCGTCCTTGCCGAGAAGGTCCTTCTCGAACAGGAAGCCGGCGACGCGCTCCATGGTCGCCGCGACGTCCTTGCTCGCGGTGAAGGCCGCGGCTTCCGCCGGTTCGGCGAAGAGGCGGGTGGCGGCGAGCTGCGCCTCGAAGCCGGGAAGGTCGGTGCCGGAGGCCTTGGCCATCGCCTCCTTGGCGGCCTTGCCCTCCGGGCCGGTGGACTTCATCGTCGCCATGGTCTCGTACCAGATGCCGACCAGGGCCTTGCCGAAGGCCGGGTTGTCCTTGACCACGTCGGTGTTGGCGACCATCAGGTCCATGATCTCGCCGGGGATCTGCGAGCTGTCGAAGACCTTGTTCGCGTCGGGCGAGCCGAGGATCTCGGAGACGATCGGGTTCCAGGTGGCGACGGCGGTGACGTCGGCGGTCTTGTAGGCCGAGGCCATGTCGGCGTCGGAGGTGTTGACCACCTTCACGTCCTTCTCGGACAGCTCGACGCTGTCCAGCGCCCGGGCGAGCAGGTAGTGCGACACCGAGAACTCGACCAGATTGACGGTCTGGCCCTTGATGTCGGCGAGCGCCTTCTTGTTCTTGAGGATGACGGCGTCGTTGCCGTTGGAGAAGTCGCCGACGATCACCGCGGTGGAGTCGACGCCGCCCGCCGCCGGGATCGACAGGGCGTCCATGTTGGTGACGGTGACCGCGTCGAAGCTGCCGGCGGTGTACTGGTTGATCGACTCGACGTAGTCGTTGAACTGCTTCACCTCGATGGTGATGCCGTACTTGTCGGCCCACTTCTTGACGATGCCGGCATCGGCGGCATGGCCCCACGGCATCCAGCCGACATAGATCGACCAGGCGACCTTGAAGTCCTTCTTGGGCGCGGCCTCGACGCCGGTCGCGCCGAAGGCGGCGACGGAGGCGGCGAGGACCAGGGAACGAAGGAGAGAGAGCTTCTTCATGGAACGATCCCTTGTGCGTTCGATTGCGCATGAGGGATCGGTGATGACCATCGCTACCAATCCCTTGGCTCACGAGGTCTCCCGGGCTTTTGTCCCGCCGTGTACCCGAAGGATGTCTCCCTTCGGGTTGCGGCTCTCGGACCAGCACCTCTCGGAGGTCGGAACCCTAGCCGCAAACTCTGGTGTCGATCATGCCCAGGTGTGAGGCATGAGTAAACTGGCGCCATGATGAACTTTTGTGCGCCGCACGCCGAAATCTCGAGACCTCTGGCGAACGCTTCGGCAGGTCGGGCCGGGCGAAGGCTCGGGGCGCAGGGTCGAGGCCGGGTCGGTGCGGCGCGAGCGCGGCGTCAGCGCGGCGGCAGGACGCAGGTCCCGTCGCGGAAGAGCGGCCATTCGGCGCAGATGCGGCCGTCCGGGAGATGGCAATAGCCGGCTTGGCCGCCGTCGCGCTCGGTGCGGATCTCGGATCGTCCGCCACGCTCGACGCAGGCGACCGATGCCGGATTGGCGATGCGGACGGCGCCCGGCGGCTTCGGGGCTTCGTCGCCGAGGGACACACCGGTCGACGCGAGCACCAGGGAGGCCGTGGCGACGAGGCGCGGCAAGGCGGGCAGGGCGGTGCGACGAGACGGCATGGGTGGAGGCTCCGGGGCGTGCGGAAGGCGGGGGCCGCGTCGGCATGCGGCGGATCATCCTAGGTCGCCGCCGCCGGATCGGCTAGCCTTCGATCCGACGCCACCGATGCCGAGCCCGCCGATGCCCCGCTTCGCCGCCAATCTGACGCTGATGTTCACCGAGGTGCCGTTCCTGGAGCGCTTCGGACGCGCCGCCGCGGCCGGGTTCGGCGCGGTCGAATATCTCTTCCCCTACGATCATGATCCGCAGGCGATCGCCGCCGAGTTGGCGCGCCACGGCCTCACCCAGGCGCTGTTCAACCTGCCGCCGGGCGATTGGGCGGCGGGCGAGCGCGGCCTCGCCTGCGATCCCGCCCGCTTCGACGACGTCCTCGCCTCGGTCGAGACGGCGCTGCCCTGGGTACGGGCGACCGGCGTCCGCCGCCTCCATCTGATGGCCGGTCTCGGCGAGCGCTGCGATGCGGTGCGATGCGCCGCCCATCGCCGGGCGGTCACGGCCGTCGCCGAGCGGCTGGCGAGGGAGGGCGTCGATCTCCTGATCGAGCCGATCAACCGTCGCGACATGCCCGGCTACTTCCTCGACGACTTCGATCATGCCGCCGCTCTGATCGGCGAGTTGGGGCTCCCCAACGTTAGGCTCCAGTTCGACGTCTATCATCGCCAGATCCTCGCCGGCGACGTCACCGTGGCGCTGCGGCGTTGGCTGCCGATCGTCGGCCACGTCCAGATCGCTGCGGTGCCCGATCGCCACGAGCCCGGCTCCGGCGAACTCGACGACGCCCGCCTCTTCGCCGAACTCGATCGCCTCGGCTATGATGGCTTCGTCGGCTGCGAATATCGCCCGGCCGCCGGCACCGAGGCAGGGCTCGGCTGGTTCGCGCCCTGGCGGGAGGGGCAGAGGCGGGTGGACTGAGGGCGGGGCCTCACCGCAGCCGACCCTCGACCCACTGCAGGATCTGCGGCGTCGACATCGCCCCGGCCTGCCGCGCCACTTCCCGGCCGCCGACGAACAGCGCCAGCGTCGGGATCGAGCGGATGCCGTGCCGCGCCCCGGCCGCCTGATCGGCCTCGGTGTCGAGCTTCAGCGCCCTGACCACCGGCTCCAGCCGCGCCGCGGCCTCGGCGAAGCTCGGCGCCATCATCCTGCACGGCCCGCACCACGGCGCCCAGAAGTCGACCAGCAACGGCAGGTCGGACCGCTCGATCTGACGGGCGAGCCCGGCGCCGTCGACTTCGATCGGCTTGCCGGGGAAGAGCGGCGAGCGGCAGCTCGGGCAACGGGCGGCCTGGAATTCCGCCGCCAGCCGTTCCTCCGGCAGGCGATTGACGGCTCCGCAGCCGGGACAGACGACATGGACGGGCATCGCGGTCTCCTGATCTCACCGGGCGAGGCGTCGCGCGCCCGCCGTTGCGCCAGAGATCGGGGGACGGAGCGCGGCGTTCAAGAGCGGCGGGAGGCGTTGCTCCGCGACCGAGTGCCGCCGGGATCAACCGCGCGCCGGCAGCCGAGTGACGTGGTTGTCCCAGACGTGTTCGCCGAGACCGGCGAGCGGCCGGCCGATGCGGTCCGGAGCGATCACCCGGACCCCCGCCGCCCCCGAGGTCGCGAGAAAGCCGCCGGCGCCGGCCGCGAGCCCGCAGACGTCCGCCATCGCGCCGAGCCCGAGGAACCGGCCGGTCGCCCGCGCGAAGAAGGCGACATGACCACCGCGCGGGGAGGAGGCGGCGACGATTTCGCCCGTCGCATCGAGCGCCACCGAGCCGATGTAATCGGCGAGCCGGGCGAGAGCCGGATCCGGCATGTCCCACAGCAGCGGTGCCTCCCGGCCCGGCCGCCAGACGCCGACCAGCGGCGGCGAATCCGCCGCGTCGCCCTCGAATTGACAGCCGAAGGCCACCTCGCCGTCGGCGGCGACGGCGAGATGCCGGATCGACGAGAGGCGGAGATCGGCCCCGAGATCCGCCTGCGCGACGATCTCGCCGCGCTCGAGCTCGAGCATCGTGAGGTTCGGCCGCATCGTCGCACGGTCGACGAGATCCCGGCCCGTCGCCGGATCGGTGCCGATGCCGCCGTTGGCGACGATCAACCGACGGCCGTCCGACGCCAAGGCGAGGTCGTGCGGTCCGACGCCGGCCGACGACCACTCGCCGATCCGGGCGAAGCCGTTCGCGGTGTCGTGGATGCCGATGACGCCGCGATCGTCGGTCGGATCGTTCTCGCCGGTGAAGAAGCGCCGGCCGTCGGCGGAAAAGACGCCGTGTCCGGTGAGGTGGCGGCCCTCCGGCGGATCGATCCGGCCGAGGACGGCGAGGTCGGAGGCGGCGTGGACGAGCCCGTAGCGCCCCGGCCGGCGGCCGAGGGTGACGAGCAGCCGGCCGTCGGGGGAGACGGCGGTGGCATGGGCGCGGGCCGGCAGCGGCGCGGCGGCGCGTTCGCGCCCGGCCTCGTCGAAGAGCGCCAGCGAGGCGACGTCGCCGCGATCGAAGCGGGCGGCGGCGTAGCGTTCCCCCTCCCGGGCCCGGGCGGCGGCCGGGTCCCCGGCCAGGGCGAACCCGGCGAGACCGGCGAGGAAGCGTCTGCGATCAATCGCCGTCACGGCTGTTGAACCCCACGGTGATGCCGACCAGCGGCGGCAGATCGGCGAGCGCGGCATCCTGGGCGGCCCTCAGCGCGTCGAGCAGCAGGATCGCCTTCGACCGCCGCTTGGGCTGGGCGAGCCCGGCAGCGAAGTCGTCCGGCAGCCCCTCGGCGATCGACCGAGCGGTCGCCAGGGTGGCGAGCGCCGTCGCGCCCTGCGGGTCGGAGCCGGCGAGGAGCTTCGCCGCCTCCTCGAGCCCGGCGAGCGGCCGGGCGAAACTCTCGCGCACACGGCCGGCGTGCCGGCCCTCCAGCGCCTCGGGCTTCGCCGCTTCGATCGCCTTGCCCATCGCCGGCAGCAGCTTCGCGTCGATCAGCGTCTGGAATTCGCCGAGAAGGTCGGTCGTCAGCCGCGCCGCCGCCTCGCGGGCGAGCGCCCGGTCGGTCTTCACCGCCTCGGCCAGCGGCTCCCAGCCGGCAGCGACCGCCTCCGCCACCTCGGCGACGTTGCCGGCGACGGCGCGGCCGACGGCACAGGCCCGGGCGCCCTCGTCCTTGGCCGCGACCAGGCGTTCGGCCGCGCCGGGATCGAACAGCAGCCGCTCCAGCGCCGGCAGGCCCTGCGTCGCCGCCGAGGCGGCCCGTACCGTCGCCACCGTCGGCTCGGGCGCGTCCGCCGCGAGGAGGCCGGCGAGGCCGCGCGTCGTGGCGTTGCGCTTGTCCGGCCAGAAGTTGATCCGCTCGGCGCGGAAATCCTCCGTGATCGGCCCGTAGCGGACGAATTCGATCCGCGCCCAGGCGTCGGCCAGCCGCCGGAACGAAGCCGCGACACGCTCGAGTCCCGCCCGCTCGCGCGCCGAGCAGAAGCGCTGCCAGTCGGCGCCATGGCCTCGCGCCGCCGCGACGAGGTCGGCATGGGCCGGACGCAGGAAGCCGTCGATCAGCCGCCCGACGAGCGGTGCGAAGTCGCGGCTCTCGGTCGCCGCGACAGGCTCCGATTGCGCATCGGTCGGCGAGGCGAGCCCGGCGACGAGGGCGCAGGCGATGAGGAGGGCAGGGGCGCGCATGGTCGGATCCTAGAGCGAGGCGAGGAAGGCGAGGAGGGCGCGGCGGTCTCGCGCCGGCAGAGCGGAGAAGCGCCTTCGCGCCGGCCCGGCCTCGCCGTCGTGCCAGAGGATCGCCTCGGTGGCGTCGCGGGCGCGGCCGTCGTGGAGGAGGCCGATGCGATCCCCGCGCGCCCGACCGAGACCGGCGAGCGGCGCCGTCCGCCACTCCTGCGCACGGGCCGATCCCTCGCCGTGGCCGGAGGAGAGGCCCTCGCCGAGGTCGTGCAGCAGCAGGTCGGAGCGGATCGCCGGCGTGCCGCCGAGTTCGTCGCCGTGACAGGCGGCGCAGCCGACCGCCGCGAACACCGCCTCGCCACGCCTCGCCTCGGCCGACGGCGCGCCGGGCGGCGCCGGCAGAGCGCGCAGGAAGGCGACGATCGAGGCGACGATCGCCGCGTCGATCTCGTGCGGTCCCGCCCGGTCGGGCGCCCCCTGCGGGGCGGAAAGACAGGCGGCCTGAGCCGACCGGCAGTCGCCCGCCGCCGCCCGCTTCCATGGGCTCGACATCCCCATGTCGGTCGCGAAGGCCTCGGCGGTCTGCCGGGCGAGATCGATCTGTTGCGCCTTGAAGCCGAAGCGACCGACCCGTGCCGTGCCGGTGTCGTCGACGATCTCGGAGACCCGGCCGCGCACCTCGCCGCCCGCCGCCGCCTGCTTCGCCGCCAGCGCCCGGATCGCGTCCTCTGGAACGTCCTCGATCGCTGCCAGCCCGAGGAGCGGCGGCGCCAGACGCAGCGAGGCGCGCGTGTCGGGCGCGAGCGGGCCGTAGCCGAGTTCGCCGAGCCGGGGGACGGGGCGGGCCTGCCGCCGCCCGTCGATCCGCGCTTCGCCGCGATCGACCGCGATCGCCGCCTCGACCGGAACGCCGGGCACCGCCTCGTGCTGCATCTGTCGGCCGTAGGCCGGATCGGCCGTGCCGTCGGCCCGCGCCAGACGGACGACGAGACCGCGGGCCGAGGGCGCACCGGCCCGGTCGAAACTCACGCGCGGTCGCCCCCCGCCCGGATGGCAGGCGGCGCAGGAGCGCGCATCGAACAGCGGCCCGAGCCCGTCGTCGGCCCGGGTCGCCGAGGGGGGCGGCACCCAGGCGCGGCGGAACATCGCTCGGCCGATCGCCTCGTCGAGGGCGGCGGCCGGAACGGGGAGGAGGCCGGCGGCGAGGACCGCCACCGGCAGGAGCGTTCGGCCGCGGATCACGGCTTGCCGACTCTGCTCGGGTCGTCGAGGCTCGCCGAGCCTTCCATGGTGATCTTCAGCCCGAGCCCGGCGACCACCGCCTCGATGCCGCGCGCCTGGGCGACCAGCGCATCGACGCCGGCCTGGATCAGCGCGTTGCCCTCGGCGTTGCCGGCGCCGATCATCTGGTCGTAGGCCATCTTGCCCGAATCCGCCGTGTCCTTGATCGCCTTCATCTTCGCCGTGGTGGCGTCGAACAGCGCCTCGGCCTTGGCGGTCGCCTCCGGCGCCTTCTCCTTGGCGAATTCGGCGAGGCTGGCGCCGGTGAAGGCGGAGCCGTCACGCCGCGTGTAGCTCGCCCGCCAGATCGCCGTCATGCCGGCCTGATCGTAGAAGTGACTGTTGTGGGTGTTGTCGGAGAAGCAGTCGTGCTCCTCCTCCGGGTCGTGCAGGATGAGGCCGAGCTTCATCCGCTCGCCGGCGAGTTCGCCGTAGGAGAGCGAGCCGAGGCCGGTGAAGATGGTGGTGAGGCCCTGCTTCGCCGGCTTCGCCTTCAGGGCCTTGCGCGCCTTGCCGCTCTCGGCCCACAGCGCCGCCATCGCGGCGAGATCGTCGACCAACAGGTCGGTCGCCGCCTTCAGATAGGCGCGACGGCGATCGCAGTGGCCGTTGCTGCAGGCGGCGAGGTCGTAGTCGGTGGCCGGCCGGTTGCCCGCGCCCGGTCCGGTGCCGTCGAGGTCCTGCCCCCACAGCAGGAACTCGATCGCATGCCAGCCGGTGGCGACGTTGGCCTCGACGCCGCCGGCCTCGGCGAGATCTTCGGCGAGCAGTTTCTTGGTGATCCTGGTCGCGTCGATCCGCTTCTTGCCGACCTTCAGCTTCGGATGCGCAATGACGTTGGCGCGATAGAGCGGGTTCTCCTCCGAGGTCTCGCCGTATTTCGACACGTCGACGTAGTCGATCAGGCCCTCGTCGAGCGGCCAGGCGTTGACCCTGCCCTCGAGGTCGTCGACCGTCTTGTTGCCGAAGCGGAAGCCCTCGGTCTGCTGATACCACGGACGGGCATCGATCCAGGCCTTGCGCGCCGCCGCAAGCGTCTCCGCCGTCGGCGCGGCGAGGAAGGCATCGACCGCCGCCCGCAGCGCCTCGGCGCCGGCGAGCGCATCCTCGTACATCGCCCTGCCGAGATCGGCGTAGCTCGCGACCACCGCTTCGGCGGTCGGAGCGGCGGCAGCAGGCGCGAGCCCGGCGAGACCCAGGCCGAGGGCCAGGGCGGAGGTGGAGAGAAGTCGCTTCATCGATGGTCCTCGTCGAAGGGGCCGCGCGGGCCGGAGACACGACGGGCTTCACACCGCCGCCGGGGCCGCGGATGCGTAGCCCTGCGCTATTGCTCTTGCGACTAACTTGCAATAGCGTCGCGACGCTTGGCAATAGGTTTTTCTACGAAGATCGCTGTCGAGCCTCATGCTGCCTCTGTCGAGGCGAAGTCGTATCCGTTCGGCTTCCAAGCGGCCGGTGTAGTCTGGAGTAGTTCCAAGGAGACGAAGCGTTCACGTCGTCGGCGTCTTCGGGTCGGTTCGTGCCGAGCATGCCGATCGACCGTCGAACTTCGACCACACGCCTCGCCGCTCCTGTGAATCGTCGGGGGACACATGAAGTCGGTGTCGTGGTCAATTGCCGGGTGGTCGGCTCTTCTCCAACTCGCGCTCGCCGTCGCGGCCGGCGCGGCATCGGCCGAGAGCTCCTTGGACAGCCTCGAGAGGCTCGGCGAGGCGCTCTATTTCGACACCGACCTGTCGAAGAACCGCACCCAGTCCTGTGCCTCCTGCCACAACCCCGACGTCGGCTTCGTTGACCCACTCGTCAACGCCTCCGGCCGCGCCGCCTCGATCGGCGACGACGGCCGCTCGATCGGCGACCGGAACGCTCCGACCGCGGCCTATGCGAAATTCTCCCCCGCCTTCGCCCGCGGCGCCGACGGCAAGTGGCGCGGTGGCCAGTTCCACGACGGCCGTGCCCACGATCTCGAGGAACAGGCTGGCGGCCCGCCGCTCAACCCGGGCGAGATGGCCATGCCGTCGAAGGTGGCGGTGGTCGCGCGCCTGCGCGAGAAGCCGGCCTATGTCGCCGCCTTCGATCGCCTCTTCGGCGCCGCCACCCTGGCCGACGCCGAGGCGGGCTATGCCGCCATGACCCGCGCCATCGCCGCCTTCGAGCGCACCGACCGCTTCGCCCCGTTCGATTCGAAATACGACCGCTTCCTGCGCGGCGAGGTGAAGTTGACCGATCAGGAGGAGCTCGGCCGCGTCCTGTTCTTCTCGCAGCAGTTCACCAACTGCAGCCTCTGCCATCGGCTGAAGCCCGAGGGCGGCGCCGAGGGCGAGACCTTCACCGACTATTCGTTCCACGACATCGGCGTGCCGGAGAACACCGCGCTGCGTGCCGTCAACGGCGTGAAGAAGGGGACGAAGGACCACGGCCTCCTCGCCAATCCGGCAGTCGGCGGCGATCGCCGGCAGGACGGCAGGTTCAAGGTGCCGACGCTGCGCAACGTCGCTGTCACCGGCCCCTACATGCACAACGGCGTCTTCGCCGACCTGCGCACCGTCGTGCTGTTCTACAACAAGTACAATTCCAAGAGCCCGGCGCGGCAGGTGAACCCCGAGACCGGCAAGCCGTGGGGCCGGCCCGAGATCGGCCGCAACCTGTCGAAGACCGAGCTGGAGACCGGTCCCGCCCTCGACGACCGCCGCATCGACGCCCTCGTCGCCTTCTTGAAGACGCTGACCGACAGGCGCTACGAGGGGATGGTGAGGAACTGAGGGGGAGGCGATCGGCTCTCCCGCTTGCCTCGCCCTTTCCGCCCGGGCAGGATGGCGCCACCGCGAACCGGTTCGTCCCGAACCGATCGACATTCGTGCGACATGCATGTGGAGCGCCGCGTGACGACCTCTCCCGTCTCTCATTCGATCGATGCCGAGACCGGTATCGCGACCATCCGATTCGAGCGCCCCGAGGTGCTGAACGCCATCGACGCCGCTGCGGCGCGGGCGCTGCGGGTCGCGGCGGAGACGGTGGCCGCCGACCTCCGCACCCGCGTCGTCGTCCTCTCCGGCGCCGGCCGCGCCTTCATGGCCGGCGGCGACGTGGCGAGCTTCGCGGCCGCCGGAGACGCGGTCGCCGGCGAGATCCACACCATCCTCGATGCCGTCCATCCGGCGATCCTGGCGCTGCGGACCTGTCCCGCCCCGGTCGTCGCGTTGGTGCGTGGTGCGGCCGCCGGCGCCGGCTTCGCCCTGGCGCTCGCCGCCGACGTGGTGATCGCCGAAGAGAAGTCGACCTTCCTCACCGCCTACGACCGCCTCGGCACCACGCCCGATTGCGGCACCACCTGGTTCCTCGAACGCAAGATCGGCCGCACCCGCGCCTTCGAGATGATGCTGACCGGCCGCCGCCTCTCGGCCCGCGAGGCCCTCGACCTCGGCATCGTCACCGAGGTGGTGGCCGACGGCATGCTGGAGACGCGCGGCGGCGAAGTGGTCGCTCAGATCGCGAGCGGCCCGACCCGCGCCTTCGGCCGCTTCAAGGCGCTGATCGACGCCGCGCCCACCCGCGGCCTCGCCGACCAGTTGGAGGCCGAGCGCGCCGCCTTCGTCGCCGCCACCGAGACGACGGACTTCCGCGAGGGCGTCGCCGCCTTCCTCGCCAAGCGCCCGCCGACCTTCACCGGGAAATAGGCTCACGCCGGGAAGACGAAGACCTCGGAGCGATCGAGCGACACGCCCACTCGGTCGCCGGCCGCCACCGCGCTGCGGCTGTCGACGATCGCCTCGATCGGTCGGGAAAGCCCGTCGATGGCGAGGCCGACCGAGCGGTGCTCGCCGAGGAAGCGCGTCGTCACCACCCGCGCCGCGAACTCCGCCTCCGCCGCATCGAGCACGAAGGCGTCGCGGCGGATGCAGACGAGGCCCACCCCGTCGCGCACCCCTTCCGCCGCGAAGGAGCCGAGCGGCGTCTCCGCCCGGCCGTTGCGCACCTCGGCCGGGATCTCCTCGAGGTCGGTGAAGAACTTGGCAGCGAAGAGATCGACCGGGGCGCGGAAGATCTCCTCCGGCGTGCCGACCTGGACCAGCCGCCCGGCCCGCATCAGCGCGATCCGGTCGGCGACCGCCATGGCGTCGTCCGGGTCGTGGGTGACCAGCACGCCCGCCGCGCCGGTCGAGCGCAAGAGGCCGAGGAGTTCGCTGCGCATGCCGCGTCTGAGCCGTTGGTCGAGATTGGAGAAGGGCTCGTCCATCAACAGCACCGACGGCCGCGGCGCCATGGCGCGGGCGAGCGCCACCCGCTGCTGCTCGCCGCCCGACAGCATGTGCGGATAGGCATGGGCCCGATCGGCCAGCCCGACCCGCGACAACAGGTCGGCGACGATCGCCGGCGCCAACGGCCCCGGCCGGCGGCCGAGGCCGAAGCCGACGTTGGCGGCGAGGTCGAGATGGGGAAAGAGTGCATAGTCCTGGAACATCAGGCCGATGCCGCGCTTCTCCGGTGGCACGAAGACCCCCGCCTCGGCCAGCACCCGGCCGGCGACGGCGACCCGGCCCGCCCGCGGTCGCTCCAGCCCGGCGGCGATCCGGAGCAACGTGGTCTTGCCGCAGCCCGACGGCCCGAGCAACGCCACGATCTCGCCCGGCTTCACCGCCAGCGACACCCCGTCGAGCGCCGGCTTGCCGCGATAGTCGTGATGGACGTCCTCGAAGGCGAGGGCAGGGGGGGCGGACACGCTCACGCGGTCTCTCCGATCGGCTGGGCCCGGACCGGCGCGCGGCGGCCGAGCCCGGTGAGGAGGATGATCGGCAGGAGGCCGAAGGCGACGATCAGCAACGCCGCCAACGCGCCGTTCTCGTAGGTGCCGCGCGCCGCCTCGCCGTAGAGATGGGTGGCGAGCGTCTCGAAGTTGAGCGGGCGCAGCAGCAGGGTGGCCGGCAGTTCCTTCATGCAGTCGACGAAGACCAGGAGCGCCGCCCCGGCCATGGTCGGGGTGAGGAGCGGCAGATGGATCTCGCGCATGACGCCGAAGGGCGTTCGCCCCAGCGTCCGTGCCGACTGATCGAGCGACGGCGAGATCCGTTCCAGCCCGGTCTCGATCTTGGAGGAGGCGAGGCGGAAGAAGCGCACCACGTAGGCCGCGACGATGGCGCCGAGCGAGGCGGAGAAGACGAGACCCGTCGGCCCGAGGCCGAGCCCACCGGCGGCCGAGCGGATCAGTCCGTCGAGCCCGCCGAAGATGGCGAGGAGGCCGATGGCGAGCACCGTCCCCGGCACCGCATAGCCGAGCGTCGCGACCCGCGCCGCGCCGGCATGGACGCTCGAGCCCGGATGCAGCCGCCGCCCGGCGACCACGATCGTCGCCGCGACGATGGCGACGACCGTCGCCAGCCCCGCGACCGTCAGCGTGTTGCCGACCTCGACCACGATCTCCCACGGCACTCCGGCGAAGGCGAGCCGCTCCCAGGCCTGACGGGCGAGATGCGCCGCCGGCACGACGAAGCCGAGGAAGGCCGGCAGCAGGCCGAGGAGGAAGAGTCCGACGCCCTTCGCTCCGCCGATGCGGCGCGGTGCCATCGGCCGCATGCTTCGCCCGATCACCGCATAACCGCGGTTGCCCCGCGCCAGTTTCTCGATCATCAGCAGGCTGAGCACGAAGGCCAGCATCACCAGCGCGATCTGCGCCGCCCCGGCGAGGTCGCTGCGGTTGACCCAGGTCGAGTAGACGGCGGCGGTCAGGGTGTTGATCGACAGGAACTCGGCCGCGCCGACGTCGTTGAGCGTCTCCATGATCGCGAGCGCCGCCCCCGCCGCGATCGCCGGCCGGGCGAGCGGCAGCGCCACGCGGACGAACACGCCGCGCCCGTCCGCCCCGAGCATCCGCGCCGCCTCGGTGAGCCGCGTCATCTGCGACAGGAAGACGGTGCGCACCGCGACGTAGACGTAAGGGTAGAGGGCGAGGCCGAAGACCAGCACGGCGCCGGGCAGCGAGCGCGGATCGGGCAGCCGGAAGTCGGCCGGCCGGGTGTAGCCGAGCAGGGCGCGGATCGCCGACTGGATCGGCCCGATCGGATGAAGGAGGTCGAGCCAGGAATAGGCCAGCACATAGGCCGGAAAGGCGAGCGGCAGCAGAAGGGCGACCTCCAGCAGGCCGCGTCCGGGAAAGTCGTGGGCCGCCACCAGCCATGCCGTCGCCGTGCCGACGACGATGACGAAGGCGGCGACGCCGAGGGCGAGGAGCGTCGTCTCCACCGTCGCCGACGGCACCACGGTGGTGAAGAGGTGGCTCCAGAGGTCACCGCTGCCGCCGGCCGCGATCGCCGCCAACGCCAGGATCGGCGCCACCGCGACCGCCGCCATCGCCAGCCCCGCGAGGGCGAAGCCGTCGGGGACGGCGAGGGCGGAACCTGGGCTGCGCGGCATCGACCCTTCCCGGGGATACATCGGCGCGGCGCGCCGATGCGAATGACTGTCACCGGCGAACTTACTGGTCGAAGCGCACCTTGTCGACGAGTAGGCTCGCCGCCTTGCGGTTCTTGGCGATCTCGGCGAGCGGCACGGCGTCCGGCTTCAGCGCCCCGAGCGCGGCGACGGTCGGGGTGATCGCCGCGGCGGCGTTGACCGGGTATTCGAAGTTCTGCTCGGCATAGACCTTCTGGCCGGTCGGCGAGACCAGATACTCGATCAGCTTCTTCGCCGCCGCCTCGTTGGGGGCGTGCTTGGCCAGCGCCGCGCCGGTGGCGTTGACGTGCGTGCCGCCGCCGGTGAAGCTCGGCAGCACCACGTCGACGCCGTCGCCCCACTTCTTCTGCTCCGGCCCGCCGGCGCCCGAGCGCATCAGCCCGACGTAGTACGAGTTGCCGACGCCGATGGTGCACAGCCCGCCGAGGATGTCGCGCGCCACGTCGCGATCGCCGCCGCCCGGCTTCTTGGCGAGATTGGCCTTGACCCCGGTGAGCCAAGCCTCGGCCTTGGCCTCGCCGACATGGGCGATCATCGCCGCAACCAGGGCGGTGTTGTAGGGATGCTGGCCCGAGCGGATGCAGATCCTGCCCTTCCACTTGGGATCGGCGAGGTCCTCGTAGGAGATCGCCTCGAGCCCGACGGCCTTGTCGGCCCAGACCAGGCGAGCCCGCAGCGACAGCGCCGTCCACGCCCCATCGGCGGCTCGCAGATTGGCCGGTACCGCGGCTTCGACCGCCGCGGATTTCATCGGCTTGGTGACGCCCTTGTCGACCAGATCGACCAGATTGCCGACGTCGACGGTCATCAACACGTCCGCCGGCGAGGCCGCGCCCTCGGCCGCGACGCGCTCGGCCAGGCCGTCCTTGACGAAGACGGTGTTGACCTTGATCCCGGTCTGGGCGGTGAAGGCGGCGGCGAGGGGCGCGAACAGCCCCGGCTCGCGCGTCGTGTAGACGTTGACCTCCTCTGCGGAAGCCGCGGTCGCGACGGCGGCGGAGGTGAGGAGGGCGGCGAGGAACGGGCGAAGTCGGCTCATGATCTCGATCCGGCTGAGGAACACGCCTCCCAGAAATCGATAATGCGAGTGATTGTCAATAGCGACATTTGCGGACGTCAGGCCGCCGGATGGGCGAAGGGCGCCCCGTCCACGCCGTACGGCGGGGGAAGGGCGCCCTCGAAACTGTCGGTTTTGCGCGATCGTTCGCTCACTTCGGCGCCATGCGCAGCGCCCCGTCGAGGCGGATCACTTCTCCGTTGAGCATGGGGTTGTCGACGATGGCGAGCGCCAGCCGAGCATATTCCGCCGGCCGGCCGAGCCGCGACGGGAACGGCACCGAGGCGCCGAGACTGTCCTGCACCGGCTGCGGTAGGCCCTTCAGCATGGCGGTCTCGAAGATGCCGGGGGCGATGGTGACGACGCGGACGCCGAATTGGGCGAGTTCGCGGGCGATCGGCAGCGTCATGCCGACGACGCCGCCCTTCGACGCGGCATAGGAGGCCTGACCGATCTGCCCGTCGTAGGCGGCGATCGAGGCGGTGTTGATGATGACGCCGCGCTCGCCGTCCTCGTTGGGCTCCAGCGCCGCGGCACCGGCGGCGACCAGACGGATGAGGTTGAAGCTCCCGATCAGGTTCACCTCGATGCCGCGCCGGAAGTCGTCGAGCGCCATCGGGCCGTTCTTGCCGACGACTCGGGCGCCCGGCGCGATGCCGGCGCAGTTGACCAGGATCCGCGCCGGCCTGTGCGCCGCGGCGGCGGTGGCGACCGCCGCTTCCGCGCTCTCGGCGCTCGACACGTCGCACTTCACCGCGACGCCGCCGATCTCCGCCGCCACCACTTCCGCCGCCGCGAGATTGAAGTCGAGGATGGCGACCTTCGCCCCCGCCGCGGCGAGCGCCCGCGCCGTCGCCTCACCGAGCCCCGATCCGCCACCCGTGACGATCGCCGCCTGTCCCTGAACCCGCATGGAAGAAGTCCCTTCTGTCGTCACCGCCGTAGCGCGTCTCCCTCCCCCCTTGCGGGGGAGGGTCGGTGAGGGGGGCGTCTCCGCGATCGAGGGCCGATCGGCCGATCGCTTCCTCTGTCGCCGCGTCTCCGGCGCCGACCCCCTCCGACCCGGTTGCGCCGGGCCACCTCCCCCGCGAGGGGGGAGGAAATCCTCACACCAGTTCGAAGGCCATCGCCGTCGCCTCGCCGCCGCCGATGCACAGCGACGCCACGCCGCGCTTCAGCCCGTGGGTCTTCAGCGCCGCCAGCAGCGTCACCACGATCCGTGCGCCGGAGGCGCCGATCGGATGGCCGAGGGCGCAAGCGCCGCCGTGGATGTTGACGCGATCGTGGTCGAGCCCCATCTCGCGCATGGCGATCAACGCCACCACGGCGAAGGCCTCGTTGATCTCCCACAGATCGACGTCGTCCCTGGTCCAACCCACCCGGGCGAGCAGCTTCTCCATCGCCCCCACCGGCGCGGTGGTGAACCACGCCGGCTCTGCCGCATGGCTGGCGTGTCCCTTGATCACCGCCAGCGGCGTCAGTCCGCGCTTCTCGGCCTGCGACATCCGCATCAGGGTGAGCGCCGCGGCGCCGTCGGAGATCGAGGAGGAATTGGCCGCCGTCACCGTGCCGCCGTCGCGGAAGGCGGGTTTGAGCATGCGGATCTTGTCGCGCTTGGCCTTGCCCGGCTGTTCGTCGACGGCGATCGCCCCGGCCTTGGTGGCGACCGGCACGACCTCGCCGGCGAAGGCGCCCGAGGCGATCGCCTTCAGCGACCGGTCGAGCGAGGCGAGGGCATAGTCGTCCTGGGCGTCGCGGGTGAACTGGAAATGCGCCGCCGCGTCCTCGGCGAAGGTGCCCATCAGCCGCCCCTTGGCATAGGCGTCCTCGAGCCCGTCGAAGAACATGTGGTCGATCACCCGCCCGTGGCCGAGTCGGTAGCCGCCGCGCGCCCGGTCGAGGAGGTAGGGGGCGTTCGACATGCTCTCCATGCCGCCGGCGACCACCACCTCGGCATTGCCGGCGACGATGGTGTCGTGCGCCAGCATCATCGCCTTCATGCCCGAGCCGCAGACCTTGCCGACGGTGGTCGAGGGCACCGAGATCGGCAGCCCCGCCCCGAGCACCGCCTGTCGCGCCGGCGCCTGCCCGACGCCCGCCGGCAGCACGCAACCGACAAAGGCCTCGTCGACGTCGTCGCCGGAGAGCCCCGCCCGCGCCACCGCCTCTCGGATCGCGGTGGCGCCGAGTTCGGGCGCACTGCGGCCGGCGAAATCCCCCTGGAAGCCGCCCATCGGCGTGCGGGCGGCGGATGCGACGACGATCGGATCGGACGACATGGCGACGATCTCCCTTCGGGGTGAGGCGGCCTCAGCCTATCACGCCGAGGCGTAGAGCCCGGCGATCTCGGCGGCGTACTTGGTCTGGATGTTCGAACGGCGAACCTTCATCGTCGCCGTGACCTCGTCGTCGTCGTGGTCGAGTTCCTTGGTCAGAAGGTGGAACTTCCGGATGTGCGAGACCTGCGCGAGGCTGTCATTGGCGACCGCCACCTCGCGCTCGATCATCTCGCGCACCTTCGGGTTCTCGACCAGGGAGCGGAAGTGAGTGAAGGCGATGCCCTGCTCCTCCGCCCATTTCGACACCGTCTCGAAGTCGATCTGGATCAGCGCCGAGACGTATTTCTTCGCCTCGCCGATGACGATGCACTCCTTGACGTAGGGGCTCGCCTTGACCGTGTTCTCGATCTCCGACGGGCTGAGGTTCTTGCCGCCGGCGGTGATCATGATGTCCTTGAGGCGATCGACGATGCGCCATTCGCCGTCGATCTCGGCCACCACGTCGCCGGTGTGGAGCCAGCCGTCGACGATCGCCGCCTTGGTCGCCGCCTCGTTCTTGTAGTAGCCGGCGAAGACCACGTCGCCCCGGACCAGCAACTCGTCGAAGTCGCCGCGCTTCAGCTCGACGCCTGCGCCGGCCGAGCCGACCGAGCCGGGGACGAGCCGGTCGAGCGTCTGTCCGGTGACCATGCCGGAGGTCTCGGTGGCGCCGTAGACCTCGATCAACGGCACCCCGAGGGTGCGGAAGAAGCGCACGATCTTCGGGCTGATCGGTGCCGCGCCGGTCATCGCCACCTTCGTCTGCCTGAGCCCGATGAAGTTGAGCAGCGCCCGGAAGACCAGCACATGGGCGAGCCATTGCGTCGCCCGCTGAGCGAAGGTGCGCCTCGCCCGGGGCACCTCGGCGAAGGGCTCGCAGGCGGCATAGAACCGATCGAACAGCGCCTTGCGGAGCCCGCCCGCTTCCATTGTCTTGATGTGGATCGACGAGGCGAGCTTCTCCCAGATGCGCGGCACGCCGAGGAACATCGACGGCGCCACCTCGCGCAGATCCTCCTGCACGGTGCGCAGGGATTCGCCGAAGTCGATCCGGCTGCCGAGATGGATCGGCGCGCCGGTGGTCAGCATCTGCTCGGCGACGTGGCAGAGCGGCAGATAGGAGAGGTGGGTGGTGGTGTCGTCGAGCCCGAGCTTGTCGATGACGACGATCGCCTGGGCGCGCAGATTGCGATAGCTGAGCATCGCCCCCTTCGGCCGACCGGTCGATCCCGAGGTGTAGATCATCAGACCGATGTCATCGAGGCACTGGCGGGCGAGCCGCTCCTCGATCAGCCGGCGGTGGTCCTTCTCCTCGGCCCGGCCGAGTTCCTCGACCGCGGCGAAGGAGATGACGAGATCGGCCGGATAGGCGCGCATGCCCTTGGTCTCGATCACCACGATGCGCTTCAGACACGGCAACTCGTCGCGCTTCTCGATGACCTTGTCGACCTGCTCCTGGTCCTCGCAGACGACGATCTCGGCGTCGCAGTGGCCGAGCACGTAGGCGACCTCGACGGCGGGGGAGGTGGCGTAGACGCCGACCGTCACCGCGCCGACGAGCCCGGCGCCGAGCTGCGCCAAGACCCATTCGACGCGGTTCTCCGAGAGCACCGCGACATGCCCCTTCTCGCCGAGCCCCAGCGCCGTCAGCCCGAGGCCGACGTGGGAGGCGCGCTCGAAGTAGCCCGCCCAGGTGAGCGGACGCCAGATGCCGAATTCCTTCTGGCGGATGGCGATGCGGTCGGGGCGGAGGTGGGCCTGCTCGCGCAGCATCTGCGGCAGGGTGAGATCGGGAAGATTGGGAGCCATCGCAGGAAGTCCTCGCGCCGTCAGGAGAGCCAGCGCTTGCGGCGCTTGTAGTGCTTGATCTCGCGGAAGCTCTTCTCCTCGCCGTTCGAGCCGCCGAGGCCGAGATAGAACTCGCGCACGTCCTGGTCCCGCATCAGCTTCTCGACCGGCCCGTCGATGACGATCTTGCCGGTCTCCATGATGTAGCCGAAGTGCGAGACCGCCATGGCGATCGCCGCGTTCTGCTCGACGAGCAGCATCGAGACGCCGCGCTCGCGGTTGATGCGGGCGATGATGGTGAAGATCTCCTCGGTGAGCTTGGGCGACAGGCCGAGCGACGGCTCGTCGAGGAGGATGAGCTTCGGTTCGGCGATCAGTGCCCGGCCGATGGCGAGCATCTGTTGCTCGCCGCCGGAGAGGTAACCGGCTCGCCCGGCCCGCCGTTCGAAGAGGCGGGGGAAATACTCGTAGACGAGATCGAAGGACGGCTTGCCGAGGTCCCTGCGCCCGGAGCGGGCGAAGGTGGCGGCGACGAGATTCTCCTCGACCGTCAGGTCTTCGAAGATCCGCCGCCCCTCCATCACGTGGAAGAGGCCTCGCCGCACCAGCGCATGCGGGCTGAGCGCGGCGATGTCCTCGCCGTCGAAGGTGATGCGGCCGGCGGTGACCGCGCCGTCCTCGAGCCCGAGCAGGTTGGAGACGGCCTTGAGCGTCGTCGACTTGCCGGCCCCGTTGGAGCCGAGCAGGGCGACTACCTGGCCCCGGGGAACCCGGAGCGAAAGGCCGCGCAGCACCTGGACGGTGTGGTTGTAGACCACTTCGATGTTGGCGATCTCGAGGATGGCGTCGGTCATCGGGGCGCTCACTTTCCGAGCCGGATCCAGTCGGAGTCCGCCACCATCGACTTCTTGGCGGCATCGTAGCGGTAGACCCGCCCGACCGGGATCGAGTTGCCGGTGATGGTGATCGGCGTGCCGATGATGCCGCCGGTGTCGAAGTCCTTGATGGTGTTGAGCGCCGCCTTGAGGTTGGGGCCGGTGAGCTCCTTGCCGCCCTCGAGCACCCGCTTGGCCGACTCGAGATAGAGCATGGTGGTCAGGAAGCCCTGGAGATACGGCGTCGACTGGTACTCCGGCCGCATCGCCCGGATCTTCTCCAGCATCGGCGACTTGCCCTCGGTGTCGAAGTAGTAGCGATAGGGCATGACACCCATGAAGCCGTCGGCGGCGTCGCCGACCTTGCCCCAGATCGAGTTGTCCATCGACCAGAAGGTGCCCATGAACTTTGTCTTCAGCCCGAGCTGCTTGGCCTGGTTCATGAACTCCGGCAGTGGCGCCAGCACGTAGCCGTGGAAGATGGTGAAGTCCGGATCGGCGCGACGCAGCTTGAGGATCTCGGTCGAGACGTCGACCGCGGTCGGCGGGGTGACGATCTTCACCACCACGTCGAGGCCGAGCTTCTTGGCCAGCGCCTCGGAGGGGGCGATCGGATCGCGGCCGAACTCGGTGTCGGAGTTGACGAAGGCGACCTTGGCGCCCGGCTTCACCTTGGCGATGTGCTGCAGCAGGATGCCGAACATCTCGGTGTAGTCCGGCCCGGCCATGAACTGCAGCGGATAGGCCTTGGGGTCGTTGAGCTCGGTGGCGAAGGAGGCGCCGGCCATCATCATCGTGCCGAGGCGGTTGAGCTCGGGGTTGATGGTCTTGGCGAAGGCGGTCGAGTCTCCGTAGTAGAGATTGACCTTGTTCTGGCTGGTCAGCTTGTTGAACACCGCCACCGACTGGTCGACCTTGTAGGCGGTGTCCTCGGCGACGTAGGTCACCTTGCGCCCGGCGATGCCGCCGGCGTCGTTGACGATCTTGACGTAGTCCTGGATGCCCGCGTGCACGCCGACGCCGGCGAAGGCGAAGACGCCGGTCAGCGGGATCGAGCCGGCGATGACGATGTCGTCGGCGGCGCGGGCGGGGGCCCCGGCGAGAGCCGTGGCGGCGGCGAGCGACAGAGCGAGAGCCGTGCGTCGAGTGATGCTCATGGGTTTCCTCCGAAGTTTCTCGTTGTCTTTTCGGTATGCGGATTTCCGCCGGCCGCCGTGGCGGCCGATCGCCTCGGGCCTCAGGTCCTGAACGGCCACAGATGGAAGAAGCGGCGGATGCGGCGCCAGATCTCGGCGAGCCCGTGCGGCTCGAAGATCAGGAAGCCGATGATCAGGCCGCCGAAGACGATGGTGCGGACCGGCGACAGCACCGCGACCGCGTCGGTGAGGAACGGCGACATCACGCCGACGCCGATCTTCAAGACCTCCGGCACCATGGTCATGAACACCGCGCCGAGGATCGACCCCAGGATCGACCCCATGCCGCCGACGATCACCGCCGCGAGGAAGAAGATCGAATAGACGAAGGGGAAGCTCTCCGGCGTCACCACGCGGAAGAAGTAGGCCCACAGCCCCCCCGCCACGCCGGCGTAGAAGGAGGAGAGGGCGAAGCTCATCAGCTTGTACTCGAGCAGCGGGATGCCGAGCACCTCGGCCGAGATGTCGCGATCGCGGATGGCGATGAAGGCGCGGCCGATGCGGGTGCGGAACAGGTTCGACGCCGCGAACACCGCCAGGAAGGCGATCGGCAGGATCAGGAAATAGAGCGAGAAGGGCCGCCCGAACTCCACCCCGAGGATCTTCGCCGGCGGCACCGAGACGCCCTTCACCCCGTGGGTGACGGCATCCCAGTTGGCGAAGACGAAGTGCAGGATGAAGGAGGCGGCGATCGTCGCGATGGCGAGATAGAGCCCCTTCACCCGGAGCGACGGGATGCCGACCACCGCGCCGACCGCCGCGGTGATCGCTCCGGCAGCGACGAGATTGACCAGCACCGGCGTTCCGAACCGCGTCTCCGCCACCGCCACCGTATAGGCGCCGACGCCCATGAAGGCGGCCTGACCGAGCGAGACGAGGCCGGTGAAGCCGGTGACGATGTTGAGTCCGGTCACCGAGATGACGTGGATGGCGACGAGACAGGCCATGTAGAGCCAGTACTCGTTGGCGAAGAAGGGGAAGAGTGCGCAGGCGGCGACGAACAGCGCGAGCCAGGTGCGCTGTGTCGTCGTGTCGAACAGCGCCTCGTCGGCGGCGTAGGTCTCCTTGGCGGTGGCGATACGCATCTCAGAGCCTCTCGATCTCGACCGTTCCGAAGAGCCCGTAGGGGCGCACCATCAGCACCACGATCAGCAGGCCGAAGGTGGTCAACGTCTTGAATTCACCGCCGAGATAGGTCCCGGTCCAGGCCTCGATCAGTCCCACCAGCAGGCCGCCGATCAGGGCGCCTGCGACCGAGTCGAGCCCGCCGACGATGACCACGACCAGCGCCGACAGGCCGAAGATGCCCATGTTGGGCGAGATGCCGCCGACCGCGCCGACCAGGATGCCGGCGCCCGCCGCGGCCACGCCGGCGAAGACCCAGGCCATCGAGAACACCACCGGCACGTCGATGCCGCAGGAATAGGCCGCGCCCTGATCGGTGGCGGTGGCGCGCAACGCCACGCCGCCGCGCCAGAAGCGGAAGGCGGCGATGAACAGCGCGATCACCGTCGCCGCCACCGCGAAGCCGATGACGATCTTGCGAGACACGTAGGCCGGCCCGAGGAAGACCGGCGCGTTGCCCATGAAGTCGGGCAACTGCGTCGGCGCCGCGCCCCACAGGAGCTCGACCGAGCCGACCAGCACCGAGCCGAGGCCGATCGTCACCATCAGCACCGAGATGGCGCTCTCGCCGAGCATCGGCCGGATCACCGCCCGCTCGATCACCGCGCCGAGCAGTCCGCCGCAGGCGAGCGCCGCCGGGATCGCCGCCCACCACGGCAGGCCGAGGCCGGCGGTGAAGGAGAAGAAGGCATAGGCGCCGATCATCAGCATCTCGCCGATGGCGAGGTTGACCGCGCGGGTCGCCTTGTAGATCAGCACGAAGGAGAGGCCGGTGAGGGCCAGCAGCGCCCCCGATCCCATGCCGGCGAGCGACACCTCGAGGAAGAACAGCCAGTCGAAATCACTCATGCCGCGGCCTCCCCCTGGCCAGTGCGCGGGAGCGCCTCCCCCTGAACGGTGCGCCGCAGTGCCTCGACGTCGCCCGAGCCGAGATAGGCGCGGATCACGTCTTCGTTCGAGGTGACCTCGGCCGGCTTGCCCGCCGCGATCACCTGCCCGAAATTCAGCACGATCACGTGGTCGGAGAGATCCATCACCAGCCCCATGTCGTGCTCGACCATCAGGATGGTGACACCCCACTCCTCCTTCACGTCTAGGATGAAGCGCGCCATGTCCTCGGTCTCTTCGCGATTCATGCCGGCGACCGGCTCGTCGAGCATCAGGATCTTCGGCTTCATGGCCAAGGCGCGAGCGAGTTCGACGCGCTTCCTCAGGCCATAGGCGAGCGAGGCCACCGGCTTGTTGCGGATGTGGTCGATCTCCAGGAAGTCGATGATCTTCTCCTCGACCTCGGCTCTGAGTTCCATCTCCTCGCGCTGGGCTCGGCCGAAGTAGGCGAGCGCGTCGAAGAGCGAGGTCTTCATGTGGGCGTGGCGACCGAGCTTGATGTTGTCGAGCACCGTCATGCCGCGGAAGAGGGCGATGTTCTGGAACGTCCGGGCGAGCCCGAGCCTGGCCCGCTCCGGCGGATGCAGGTGGCCGACGTCGGAACCCTGGAAGCGGATCTCGCCGCTCTTCGGCCGATAGAAGCCGGAGATGCAGTTGAACATCGACGTCTTGCCGGCGCCGTTCGGCCCGATGATCGCCGTCACCGTGCCCTCCGGCACGGCGAAGGAAACGTCGGTCAGGACCTTGAGGCCGCCGAAGGCCAGCGACAGGTCGCGCACCTCGAGAATCGGCTCGCTCACACCACTCATGTTTCCTCCCGGTCCCGCCGTGGCGCTTTCCGCGCTCTCGGGGACGATGTCTTCCGGATCGATCTCACTCGCCGAGCGGCGACAGGGTGCGGGCGTAGACCCGCTCCACCGGCTCGTCGAGGTCGCGCCCCGCCTTTTCGAAACCCTTGCGCCAGTCGGCGAGATGGCGCCGCATCCACGTCGCCGCCGCCGCCGCGTCACGCGCCCTCAGAGCCTCGAGGATGGCACGGTGTGCGTGCTGCATGCGCGGCGCGCCTTCCGGCACGCGCCGACAGATCATCTCGGCGGTGGGGAAGAAGAGCAGGCTCGCCGGCTCGCGGGCGAGCTCCAGCACGCGGTTGCCCGCCGCCTTGGCGATCAACGCATGGAAATCGGTGTCGAGCTCGCAGAGCCGGACCGGATCGTCCATCACGGTCTCGGCCTCGGCGAGGTTGCGCTCCATCGCCGCGAGGATCTCGTCGGAGGCATGGGCCACGGCGTGCTCGACGCTGGCCATCTCCAGTGCCAGAGTGGCGTCGTAGAGTTCGCGGAAGGTGACCTCGTGCAGCACCATCGCTCGGCTCATGCGCGACGACAGGCGCGAATAGCGCGGCAGGCTGGCGTAGAGCCGCCGGTCCGGCCCGCGGCTGACGTAGCCACCCTCCTCGAGCGCCCGGATGCCCTCGCGAACCGTCGAGCGATTGACCCCGAACTGGCGTCCGAGTTCGATCTCGGTGCCGATCGCCTCGCCCGCCCGGAGCCGTCCGGTGACGATCTCTCGTTCGATCGCTTCCGCCACCAGCCGATAGGCGGCGGGCACCTGGATCCGCTCGAAACGCTCGCCACCGCTCACCGTCATCGCACTGTTTCCGCCCTCGTCATTCTTGTCGGGAGAGGGTCCCACGCCTTGTCGGACAAAGTCAATCGAAACGATTGAAGTCCGCGCAGAAAAATGGAATATACTTTTTGAACAAGGACAAACGATCGCCACCGCTGCACCGATCGGTTGTCCGACAAAGTCACGGAGCGCCTCGGGGAGAAGCCGCGGGCGCCGCACAGGGAGACTCCGTCCATGCCGATCCCCGCTGCCTTCGCCGGCCGCCTGTCGCTCCCGGCGATCGTCTCGCCGATGTTCCTGGTCTCCGGCCCGGCGCTGGTCACCGCCTGTTGCAAGGCCGGCCTCGTCGGCACCTTCCCGGCGCTCAATCAGCGCACCACCGAGGGCTACGAGGCCTGGCTCGACGAGATCGAGGGCGCCCTCGCCCCGACCGATGCGCCCTACGGCGTCAACCTCATCGTCCACGGCTCCAACCAGCGCCTGATGGCCGACCTCCAGGTGACGGTGCGCCGCAAGGTGCCGTTGGTCATCACCTCGCTCGGCGCGGTCAAGGACGTGGTCGACGCCGTCCATTCCTACGGCGGTCTGGTCTTCCACGACGTCATCAACCGCCGTCACGCCGAGAAGGCGGCCGAGGCGGGCGTCGACGGCATCATCGCGGTCTCGGCCGGCGCCGGCGGTCATGCCGGCACCATGAGCCCCTTCGCCCTGGTCTCCGAGATCCGTCAGGTGTTCTCCGGCGCGGTGATCCTCGCCGGCGCCATGTCGACCGGCGCGCATGTCCTCGCCGCCCGCGCCATGGGGGCGGACCTCGCCTACATGGGCACGCGTTTCATCGCGACGAAGGAGAGCATGGCCGACCAGGGCTTCAAGGACATGATCGTCGGCTCGTCCGCCGCGGACATCCTCTACACCCCGGCGATCAGCGGCGTGAACGCCAACTTCCTCAAGCCCTCGATCCGCGCCGCCGGCCTCGATCCCGACAACCTGCCGGCCCATGGCAGCATGGACATGGGCAACGAGGCCAAGGCCTGGAAGAACGTCTGGTCCGCCGGCCACGGCGTCGGCTCGATCGCCGACGTGCCCAGCGTCGCCGATCTGGTGGCGCGGATGCAGGCCGAATACGAGGCGGCGAAGCAGGCGCTGTGAGGCCCTGAGCGGGACCCCGCCCTCGGTCGAAGCACCGGCGCAGTCGACGGTCGGTGCGGTACGGAAGACCGCCGCCTCCTGCGTTCCCTCCCCCCTGGAGGGGGAGGGACAGGGAGAGGGGGCGCGACATCGCCATGCGGTGAGCGTCGGAGGGGTGGACCGTTCGTCCCCCCCTCTCCGTCTCTCCCCCTCGAGGGGGGAGAGGGCCGGATGCGAATCCCTTCGTCCATTGGGAGCCGGTGGACGAGGCGCCCGCGACACACCGAGGACGTCGCCACGTCGCGTGTCGTCACGCCGGCCGATCCGGGCGGCGTCGAAGACCCGATCTTCGCACCGGGCGCTCCTCATCTCAGCCCCCCGCCCCGGCCACCGCGCGGGCGATGACCAGCCGCTGGATGTCGCTCGCGCCTTCGTAGATCTGGCAGACACGCACGTCCCGATAGATCCGCTCGACGGGATAGTCGGCGAGATAGCCGTAGCCGCCGTGGATCTGGATGGCGTCGGAACAGACGGTCTCGGCCATCTCCGAGGCGAAGAGCTTGGCCATCGACGCTTCGGTGAGGCACGGCTGCCCGGCTTCGCGGAGGCTCGCGGCGTGATGCACCATCTGCCGCGCCACCTCGATCCTGGTCGCCATGTCGGCGAGGCGGAAGGCGACCGCCTGATGCTCGACGAGCTTCTTGCCGAAGCTCTCGCGCTCCTGGGCATAGTCGCGCGCCGCCTCGAAGGCCGCCCGCGCCATGCCGACCGACTGCGCCGCGATGCCGATGCGGCCGCCCTCGAGGTTGGACAGCGCGATCTTGTAGCCCTCGCCCTCGCGCCCGAGGCGCAGGTCGTCGGAGAGCCGCATCCCCTCGAAATGGATCTGGCAGGTGTCGGAGGCGTGTTGGCCGAGCTTCTTCTCGACCGAGCCGACGACGTAGCCGGGCGTGTCGGTCGGCACGATGAAGGCGGTGATGCCGCGCTTGCCCGCTGCCGGATCGGTGACGGCGAAGACGATCATCACCTTGGCGGTCGAGCCCGAGGTGATGAACTGCTTGGTGCCGTCGAGGATCCAGTCGTCGCCGTCGCGCCGCGCCCGGGTCTTCAGCGCCGAGGCGTCGGAGCCGGCCTGCGGCTCGGTCAGCGCGAAACCGCCGATCCATTCCCCGCTCGCCATCTTCGGCAGGAACCGTGCCTTCTGCGCCTCGTTGCCGAACTTCAGGATCGGCATGCAGCCGACCGAATTGTGGACGCTCATGATGGTCGAGCAGGCGCCGTTGCCGGCGGCGATCTCCTCGAGCGCCACCGCATAGGCGAGCTGGCCGGCGGCCGAGCCACCCCACTCCTCCGGCAGCAGCATGCCGAAGAAGCCGGTCTCGCCCATCGCCGCGATCGCCTTGGCCGGATACTTGTGTTCCCGGTCCCACAACGCCCCGTGCGGCTTCAGTCGCCGGGTGGCGAACTCGCGGGCCATGTCGCGGATCTGGATCTGCTCTTCGGTGAGGATCATCGCGGGTCTCCGGCGGGCTCTGGTCGTGATGTGAAACGGTCGTTCGTTTCGAATGCGGCGGCAATCGGGGTGGGCGATGCGCGGGTCGGAAACCGTCCGACGGAGAAAGACGCCGGCGCCGCGCCCTCCCCCTTCTCCCGCAAGGGGAGAAGGGGTCCCCCGTAGGCTCGGTCGGTGCAATTCGCCTGCGGCTCTTTGCACCCTACGTTCCGAGCCCGACGCCCCGCGCCCCGCGATCTTCCCCTCACAGGCTCCGCGCGATCAGCTCCTTCATGATCTCGTTGGTGCCGCCGTAGATCTTCTGCACCCGGCTGTCGGCGTGCAAGCGGGTGATCGGATACTCGAGCATGTAGCCGTAGCCGCCGAACATCTGCAGGCAGGTGTCGACGATCTCGCACTGCTTCTCGGTGGTCCACCACTTGGCCATCGACACCGTCGGCACGTCGAGCCGGCCGAGAGCGTATTTCGCCACGCAGTCCTCGACGAACACCCGGCCGATCCGCGCCTCGGTGGCGCATTCGGCGAGCTTGAAGGCGGTGTTCTGGAAGGCCGCGATCGGCTGGCCGAAGGCGGTGCGCTCCTTGGTGTAGACCCGCGCCAGATCGACCGCCCGGTCGATGAAGCCGATCGCCCCGATCGCCAGCATCAGCCGCTCGTAGGGGAGCTGCTCCATCAACTGATAGAAGCCGCGGCCCTCGTCGGGGCCGAGCAGGTTGGCGACCGGCACGCGGCACTCGTCGAAGAACAGCTCGGCGGTGTCCTGCGCCTTCTGCCCCAGCTTCTCGAGGTTGCGTCCGCGGCGGAAACCGTCGAGCCCGTCGGTCTCGACGCAGAGCAGAGAGACGCCCTTCGAGCCCTCGCCGCCGGTCTTGGTGACGGTCATCAGGAAGTTGGCGTTGATGCCGTTGGAGATGAAGATCTTCGAGCCGGTGAGGCGATAGTCGTCGCCGTCCCTCACCGCCCGCGTCTTCACCGCCTTGAGGTCGGAGCCGGTGCCCGGCTCGGTCATGGCGATGGCGCCGATCAACTCGCCGGAGGCGAGCTTCGGCAACCACCGCGCCTTCTGCTCGTCGCTGCCGTAGGCGAGCACGTAGTGCGCCGCGATCAGGTGGACGTGGACGCCGAAGCCGGTGATGCCGAGCCGGCCCAGCACGTCGAACAGCACCGCGTCGTGGTGGATGGTGCCGCCCATGCCGCCGTACTCTTCCGGCAGCGAGATGCCGAGGATGCCGGCCTCGCCGGCCTTCTCCCAGAAGGCCCGCGGCACGATCCGCGCCTTCTCCCACTCCGCCTCGTGCGGCAGATACTCGGCTTCGAAGAACTTGGTGAGGCTGTCCTCGAGGATCGACAGTTCCTCGGTCCACCAGATCGGACGATCGGCCATGTGTGCCTCCCTCAGAACGAGATGCCGCCGCCGACGATCATCACCTGACCGCTGACGTAGTTGGATTCGGGTGCGCAGAAGAGATAGACGCCGTCGGCCGCCTCGTCCGGCGTGCCGGCACGGCCGAGCGGGATCATGCCGCGGATCATGTCCACGACCTTGCCCGGCATGCCGATCGCCACCTCGTTGCCCTCGACGGTGATGGTCTTCTTGGTGTCGGTCGCTTCGGTGAGACGGGTCTCGATGTAGCCGAAGGCAACGCAGTTGACGTTGACCTTGAAGCGTCCCCACTCCTTCGACAGCGCCTTGGTCAGCCCGATGACCCCCGACTTGGCCGAGGAATAGTTGGCCTGGCCGACGTTGCCGCCGGTGCCGGCGACCGAGGAGATGTTGACCACCTTGCGGAACACCTCGCGACCCTCGGCGGCCTCCTTCGCGGCGCGGATGCGGATCGGTTCGGCGGCGGCCCGCAGGATCTGGAACGGCGCCTTGAGATGGACGTCGATCATCGCGTCGAATTGAGCGTCGCTCATCTTGGCGATGAGGCTGTCCCAGGTGTAGCCGGCGTTGTTGACGATGATGTCGATCTCGCCGAAGGCGGCGAGCCCGGTGTCGATGAAACGCTCGGCGAAGCCGTCCTCGGTCACCGAGCCGACGCAGGCCACCGCCTCGCCACCCATCGCCCGGATCTCGGCGACCACGGCGTTCGCCGGTTCGGCGTCGAGATCGTTGACGACGACCTTCGCGCCCTCGCGGGCGAGCTTCAGCGCCACGGCGCGGCCGATGCCGCGACCCGAGCCGGTGACGTAGGCGACCTTGCCGGACAACTTGGTCATGGGATCGAGAGCCTTCAGGAGGAGGGGAGGGCGACGGTGGCGGCGCCGACGAGTTTGATCTCGCCCGCCCGATCGGTGACCGCGAGTTCGAGGCGGGCCCGGCGTTCGCCGCCGACCTCCTCGACGGCCACCACCGAGCCGCGGCAGGTGAGCTGGTCGTGGACGCGGGTGATGGCGGCGAAGCGGGTGGAGAAGCCGCGTAGCGCCCCGACCGGGAAATGCGCGGTGAGGAGCCGCCCGAGCTCGGCCATCACCAGCATGCCGTGGGCGAAGACGTCGGGCTGGCCGGCGGCGCGGGCGTAGTCGATATCGATGTGGATCGAGTTGTGATCCCCCGACGCCCCGGCAAAGAGGGCGAGCTGCGCCCGCGTCACCGGCGGCAGCTCGAGGGCGGGGAGGGCATCGCCGACGGCGAGATCGTGGAGCGGTTTCATCGGACGCTCTCGAGGCCGGGGTTGCGGATGACCAGGACGGTGCCGAGGTCGGCGACCGGCGCGCCGGCCGTGTCGGTGACCTTCGTCTCGCGCACCACGAAGGTCAGCGCGCCGCCCTTCTTGTCGAAGATGTCGGCGACGCGCGCGGTGAAGGTGAGCTTCTCCCCCGCGTGCGCCGGGCGGTGGTAGGTGAAGCTCTGCTCGCCGTGCAGCAGGCGGGTGAAGTCGATGCCGAGCCGGTGGAAGAAGGCGAAGGGCTCCGGCCCGTCGAGTTCCATCGAGAACAGGAAGGTCGGCGGCAGCGGCAGGCTCGGATGGCCCGCCGCCCGTGCCGCTTCCTCGTCGACGAAGACCGGGTCGGTCTCGCCGATGGCGCGGGCGAAGAAGCGCAGCCGCCCCTTCTCCGCTTCCACCGTGAAGGGCTCCATGGTGAGCCCGATCAGCGAACGGTCGACCATCGTCCGCCTCAGTTGCCACGATAGAGCGTGACGACGCAGGCGCCGCCGAGCCCGAGATTGTGCTGGAGGCCGATGCGCGCGCCCTCGACCTGCCGCGGCCCCATGTTGCCGCGCAACTGGCCGGTCAGCTCGAAGCACTGGGCGAGGCCGGTGGCGCCGAGCGGGTGCCCCTTGGAGAGGAGCCCGCCCGACGGGTTGGTGACGACCTTGCCGCCGTAGGTGTTGTCGGCGTCGACGATGAACTTCTCCGCCCCGCCCGCGGCACAGAAGCCGAGGCCCTCGTAGGTGATCAGCTCGTTGGCGGTGAAGCAGTCGTGCAACTCGGCGACGTTCACGTCCTCCGGCCCGATGCCCGCCTCGGCATAGACGGCGGCGGCCGCCGCGGCTGTCATGTCGTAGCCGACGACCTTCATCAGGTCGTGGTCGGCGAAGGTCGAGGGGAAGTCGGTAGTCATCGACTGGGCGACGATCGACACCCGGCCGTCGAGGCCGTGGCGGCGGGCGAAGTCGGGCGAGCACAGGATCGCCGCCGCCGCGCCGCAGGTCGGCGGGCAGCACTGCAGGCGGGTCAAGAGGCTCGTCACTCGCGGCGACGCCATCACCTCGTCGACGGTGACCTCCTTGCGGAAGATGGCGCGCTCGTTGTGGACCGCGTGACGCGACGCCTTGGCGCGGATCATCGCGAAGGTCTCGGGCTTGGTGCCGTACTTCCTCTGATGCTCGATGCCGGCGCCGCCGAACATCTTCGGCGCCATCGGCGCATCCGGATCGAAGTTGGCTTCTGTCGCGGCGCGGACGAATTCGTCGAGCGGGCCGGGACGATCCTGCCAATGCTCGACCAGGGCGCCGGGCTGCATCTGCTCGAAGCCGAGCGCCAGCACGCAGTCGGCCTGACCGCTCATGATCGCATTGCGGGCGAGCCACAGCGCCGTCGAGCCGGTCGAGCAGTTGTTGTTGACGTTGACCACCGGGATGCCGGTCATGCCGACGCCGTAGAGCGCCCGCTGGCCGCAGGTGCTGTCGCCGTAGACGTAGCCGACATAGGCCTGTTGCACCCAGCCGTAGCCGACTCCGGCATCGTCCAGCGCCATGCGGACGGCGTCCGCTCCGAGCTCGGTATAGCGCGGCGACTCGCTCGGCTTGACGAATTTGGTCATGCCGACACCGGCGACGACGACCTCGCGGCTCATGGCGACTTCCTCCTGTGGGGCGCGGCGACGGCGCCGATCTGTTCGAAACGCGAAAGGGCGCACCCACGGCGGCGGGGCGCAGGATCGATGGCGGAGCGTGGGGTCGGGTGCGCGACGAGGCGCGACGGAACGGCGGCGAACCGATGCGGTTGCGTCATGGTCCCTCCCCAGGGCGCGAACGGTCGTCCGCTGGCGGTCTCGTCACGTCTCGTGCGGCCGCTCGACTTTGTCCGACAATGTATCCCACTGGTGGGTTACATTGTCAATCGCGCCGAAACGGGTAGGATCGGCCCGAGCCGAGAGGTTCGCGGCTCCCGTCCGCGAACGGGCGGGTGGGGCGACGGTTCGACACCGGTCGACGGAGCGCCGGGCGGAGGCAGCATGGCAGAAGACGTGGTCGAAGGGGTCGGGGAGGTGGACGAGCCGATGGTTTCGGCCGAGACGCCGGCCGAGTCCCGCGAGGACGTTCGCCGTGCCAAGCGGTTGGCGGTGCTCGAGGCCGGCGCCCGCATGTTCAATCGTCGCGGCTACGACCGGGCCAAGCTCGACGACATCGCCGCCGAACTGTCGGTGTCTAAGCGCACGCTCTACTACTATGTGGCGAACAAGGACGACATTCTCTTCCAGTGCAACGTGCTCGCCTACGAGTCGCTGGAGCCGGCGCTCGCCGTCTGTCGCGATCGGACGCTGTCGCCGCTCGACCGCATCCGCACCCTGCTGATGGCCTATGCCCGGCTGCTCGCCAACGACTTCGGCGCCTGTCTGGTGCTGACCCAGGAGAACCTGCTCACGCCCGAGAGCGCCGCCGTGCTGCGCGAGAACCGCCGTCGCCTCGACGTCGCCCTGCGCGATCTGATCGAGGAGGGGCAGGCCGACGGCTCGATCGCCCCGTGTGAGCCGAAGCTCGCCTCCGCCACGATCTACGGCGCCTTCAACTGGCTGCCGCACTGGCGCGCGCCGGAGAAGTCCCCTTCCTACGACGAGATCGCCACTGCCTTCGTCGATCTGCTCTTCGCCGGACTGGTGGCGAAGCCGGCGCCCCGAGGCGCCGGCCCCGAACCTCAGCCGTAGACCACCAGAAGGTCCTTGGCGTCGATCGGCGTGCCGGCGGAGACCAGGACCTCGGCGATCTTGCCGTCGCGCTCGGCGTGCAGTGCCGTCTCCATCTTCATCGCTTCGATGGAGAGCAGCACGTCGCCGGCCTTGACCTCCTGGCCGGCCTTGACCGCCACGGTCGAGACGACGCCCGGCATCGGCGCGGCGACGTGGTCGGGGTTGCCCTCCTCGCCCTTGCGGCGGGCGACGACCTTGGCCGCGGCCGAGCGGTTCGGAACCTTGACGATGCGCGGCTGGCCGTTGAGCTCGAAGAACACCTTGACCATGCCGCTGTCGTCGGTCTCGCCGATCGCCTGGGCGAGGATCACCAGCGTCTTGCCCTTCTCGATCTCCACCATCACCTCGTCACCGGGCTGGAGCCCGTAGAAGTAGGTGGGAGTCGGCAGCGCCGAGGTCGGCCCGTAGAGGTCCTGCATTCGGAAGAAGTCGGCGGTGACCTTCGGGTACATGACGTAAGAGGCGAGATCGGTGTCGGAGATCGTCTCCGCCTCGCGTCCCGTCTTCTTCGCCGCGTCGGCGCGGACGCCCTCGAGATCGGCGTCGGCGAGGAGCGAGCCCGGACGGTCGGTATACGCCGGCTGACCCTTGAGGATCTTCGCCTGCAACGGCTTCGGCCAGCCGCCCGGCGGTTGACCGAGATCGCCGCGGAAGAGCTGCACGACGGACTCGGGGAAGGCGACGTCCTTCGCCGGATCCTCGACGTCCTTGGCCGTGATCCCGGCCGCCACCATCGCCAGCGCCATGTCGCCGACCACCTTCGAGGTCGGCGTCACCTTGACGATGTCGCCGAACATCCGGTTGACGTCGGCATAGGCCTGGGCGACGTCGTGCCACTTGGCCTCGAGACCCAGCGCGCGGGCCTGCTCCTTGAGGTTGGTGAACTGTCCGCCCGGCATCTCGTGGAGATAGACCTCCGAGGCGCCGGAGCGGAGATCGCTCTCGAAGGCGCGGTACTGAGTGCGGACCGCCTCCCAATAGAACGACAGCTTGCGGATCACCGCCGGATCGAGCCCGCTGTCGCGCTCCGTGCCCCTGAGCGCCGAGACGATCGAGCCGAGGCAGGGCTGCGAGGTGAGGCCGGAGAAGGCGTCGATCGCCCCGTCGACCGCGTCCACCCCGGCATCGACCGCCGCCAGCACGCTCGCCGCCGAGATGCCCGAGGTGTCGTGGGTGTGGAAGTGGATCGGGATCGAGATCTCCTCGCGCAGTGCCTTGAACAGCACCTTGGCCGCCGGCGGCTTGAGCAGGCCCGCCATGTCCTTTACGCCGAGGATGTGGGCGCCGGCCCGCTCCATCTCCTTGGCCAGGTCGACGTAGTACTTCAGCGAGTACTTCGCCCGGTTGGGATCGAGGATGTCGCCGGTGTAACAGACGGCGGCCTCCGCCACCTTGTCCTCGCCGGCGACCGCGTCGATCGCCGGGCGGATGTTCTCCATCCAGTTGAGCGCGTCGAAGATGCGGAAGACGTCGACCCCACCCTTCGCCGCCTCGCGGACGAAGAACTTCACCACGTTGTCGGGGTAGTTGGCATAGCCGACGCCGTTCGCGCCCCTGAGCAGCATCTGCAACAGGATGTTCGGCGCCTTCTCCCGCACCAGTGCCAGCCGCTCCCAAGGATCTTCGGTGAGGAAGCGCATGGCGACGTCGAAGGTCGCGCCACCCCAGCATTCGAGGGAGAACAGCTCCGGCAGACCGGTCGCGTAGGCCTCCGCAACCGCGACGATGTCGTGGGTGCGCATGCGGGTGGCGAGCAGCGACTGGTGGCCGTCGCGCATGGTGGTGTCGGTGATCAGCACCCGCTCCTCACCGAGCATCCAGTCCGCCAGCCCCTTCGGTCCGCGCGCGTCGAGGATCTGCCTGGTGCCCGGCAGGATGCCGCGATCGAACTTCGGCACCACCGGCTTCGGCGCGTCCTTCGGCGGTTGGGTGCGGCCGCGTACCTCCGGGTGACCGTTGACGGTGACGTCGGCGATGAAGGTGAGAAGCTTGGTCGCGCGGTCCTTGCGGCGCGCGCCGCGGAAGAGTTCCGGCGTCTCGTCGATGAAGCGGGTGGTGTAGCTGGCGTCCTGGAACGACGGATGGCCGATGACGTTCTCGAGGAAGGTGAGATTGGTCGCCACGCCGCGGATGCGGAACTCGCGCAGCGCCCGGTCCATGCGGGCGATCGCCTCGGTGGGCGTCGGTGCCCAGGCGGTGACCTTCTCCAGCATCGGGTCGTAGAAGCGGGTGATCACCGCGCCGGAATAGGCGGTGCCGCCGTCGAGGCGGATGCCGAAGCCCATGGCGCCGCGATAGGCGGTGATGCGGCCGTAGTCGGGGACGAAGTTGTTCTCCGGGTCCTCGGTGGTGATACGGCACTGCAGGGCATGGCCGTTGAGGCGGATCGCATCTTGCGCCGGCACGCCGCTTTCGGGGCTGCCGATCACCGCGCCCTCGGTCAGATGGATCTGCGCCTTGATGATGTCGATGCCGGTCACCTGCTCGGTGACGGTGTGCTCGACCTGGACGCGCGGATTGACCTCGATGAAGTAGAAGGCGCCGCTGTCGGCATCCATCAGGAACTCGACCGTGCCGGCCGCGACGTAGTTGGTCGCCCGCGCGATCTTCACCGCAAGGCCACAGAGTTCGGAGCGGCGCGCGTCGTCGAGGTAGGGCGCCGGCGCCCGCTCGACCACCTTCTGATGCCGCCGCTGCACGGTGCAGTCGCGCTCGAACAGGTGGACGACGTTGCCGGTGGTGTCGCCGAGGATCTGCACCTCGACGTGACGGGCGCGCTCGACCAGCTTCTCGAGATAGACCTCGTCCTTGCCGAAGGCGGCCTTGGCCTCGCGCTTGGCGGCGATCACGTCGCGCATCAACTGCGCCTCGTCGCGGATCACCCGCATGCCGCGCCCGCCGCCGCCCCACGACGCCTTGAGCATCACCGGATAGCCGATCTCGAGCGCCAGCCGCTTGATCTCCGCCATGTCGTCGGGCAGCGGCTCGGTCGCCGGCATCACCGGCACGCCGCAGGCGATGGCGAGATTGCGCGCCGCCACTTTGTTGCCGAGCCGCCGCATCGTGTCCGGCGACGGGCCGATGAAGGTGATGCCCGCCTCGGCGCAGGCCTCGGCGAATTCCGGACTCTCCGAGAGGAAGCCGTAACCGGGGTGGATCGCGTCCGCCCCGGAGAGCTTCGCCACCCGCAGGATCTCGGGAACCGACAGATAGGCCTCGATCGGCCCCATTCCCTTGCCGATCTGATAGGCCTCGTCCGCCTTGAAGCGGTGCAGCGCCAGCTTGTCCTCCTCGGCGAAGACCGCGACCGTCTCCAGCCCCAACTCGTTGGCGGCGCGGAAGACGCGGATGGCGATCTCGGAACGGTTGGCGACGAGGATCTTCTTGATCTGAGGCACGAGACACGAGCTCCTTCAATCGATTGAAGCAGGGGGCGGTCCGCCCCTGCGACAGTCGTCTCCGCGGCATCCGATCGGATGGCAGATGCGTGGTAAGGAATTGTTACCACAAAATCCACCCGGTCCCCTGCGGCGTTCTGCTGCGGTGCATCTCAGACTAAGGAATGAGGCGAGGATGTCCACCCCATCGCTGCCGCTTCCTTCGGCAGAGTCGCGCCGAGCCGCATCGGCAACAAAGAACGCCGCCGTCTCGACGACGGCGGCGCTCGGCGCCCGAGTGGACGTGCCTCAGGAACTCAGGCACAAGGATGAGCGACGAGGAAATGCCGGAGCGCCATCAGGAGCGAGGCGGCGTGCGGCTCGTCATGGCGGTCCACCGCGGCGCGGATGTCGTCGACGATCATGTCCCGCACCCGTTCGGCGCCGTGCCGCTGATGCAGAAGATAGTCGCCGAGAGCCGCGGCCGCCACTTCGGGAATGTGCTCGTGTTCGGCGATCGCGTCGATTTCGTCGAGTTCGAGGTCGCACATGCCGAGAATGTCACTCTTCGAGATCATGACCCATCCCCCCTCGAAATATTTTAGTAACCGAATTCTAACACGAATGTGTGCCGTGGTCTTGATCCCGCGCAACGAAAACATGCACGAATACTGAAATATCGCCTGGAGAACGCTCGTGATCGACAATCCCCGACTGGTCGAAGTTCTGCGCGGCGGTGCCGTCGAGAGCTGCCACCGTGGCGCCGTCGCCGTCGCCGATGCCGGCGGCCGGCTCCTCCTCGCCCTCGGCGACGTCGAGGCGCCGGTCTTCCCGCGCTCGGCGATCAAGGTGATGCAGGCCCTGCCGCTGGTCGAATCGGGTGCCGCCGCCGCTCTCTCGCTCACCCCGGTGGAACTGGCGCTGTCGACGGCCTCCCACAACGGTGAGGAGGTTCATGTCGAGGGCGCCCGCGCGATGCTCGCCAAGGTCGGCCGCGACGAGACCTGTCTCGTCTGCGGCGCCCAGTGGCCGGGCCGCGAGGACGACCGCGGGCGCCTCCACCGCGCCGGTCTGCGCCCGACCCGTCTCCACAACAACTGCTCGGGCAAACACGCCGGCTTCGTCTGTTTCGCCGTCCATTCCGGCATCGACCCCGCCGGCTACGGCGATGTCGACCACCCGGTCCAGCGCGAGATCGCCGCGGCGATCGCCGACGTGACCGGCTTCGACACGGCGCGCGCACCACGCGGCCAGGACGGGTGCTCCATCCCCACCTGGGGCCTGCCGGTCGCCGCCATGGCGCGCGGCTTCGCCCGCCTCGGCAGCGGCGAGGGTCTCGCCCCGGCACGTGCCGCCGCCGCCCGCCTGCTGATCGAGGCGGCGATCGCCGAGCCCTTCATGATCGCCGGCACCGGTCGCTTCTGTACCGACTTCATCGGCGCCTGCGGCGGCGAGGTCTACGTCAAGACCGGAGCGGAGGGGGTGTTCTGCGCGGCGCTGCCGGCGCTCGGTCTCGGTGTCGCGGTCAAGTGCGACGACGGGGCGGCCCGCGCCGCCGAAGTGGTGACGGCGACGGTGGTGGCACGGCTTCTCGGCCGGGCCGTGGACACGGTCTTCGAGCGGTTTCTGCGGCCGGAGATCCGAGACTGGAACGGCGCCGTCGTCGGTGGTCTGCGTGCCGCGACCGGGTGGGCGGAGGGGCTGCGCCCGTGACGGTGGGTGGTCGGCGACGGCGGGTCGGACATCGGGACCCGCTGCGCATCACTTCTTCAGATAGACCCCTGACGAACTCGAACCCGATCCCGACGCGGCGATCGACTTGGGCGAGCTGTCGAGGGTCCAGTTGACCGTGTTCACGATCAGCGAGTCGAGCACCATGGTCAGATTGTCCGAGGAGGCGCTGGCGTTGGCGTTGAGCGTCAGCTGCCGGCTCGGCAGATAGATCAGCCCGTTGAGCGTCGCTCCATTGGTCGCGTTCATGGAGAACGACGACTTCGACAGGCCGTTCGGCTCGTACATCAGCAGATTGGCATAGGTGCCGCTGGTCGGGGCCGAGAGATTGAGCTTCACTGTGCCATTGAACTGAATGTAGGACGAGTCGGCGAAGTAGAAAGTGACGCCGGAGCCGGTCCAGCTGCCGCCGTTGACGTTCACGCCGCCGTTCTTGATGACGTAGGTCCTGTTGACGAATAGGATTCCCTTTCGGGTCGTGGAGTGATTCAACGTCG
>ERZ1645187.188-NODE-188-length-59406-cov-14.957103_pt1 | contig 59406 bp, 75 predicted proteins | sample MGYA00575352_ERZ1645187 | MGnify/ENA primary metagenome ERZ1645187 (study PRJEB40837, sample SAMN11349314) | freshwater sediment metagenome | isolation source: river sediment | host: Sediment | place: India: Wazaribad , New Delhi | collected 2017-02-21 ... | reverse complement strand
GGCTTTACAGATGCCGCGCTTCCCTTTCGGAGTAATGGAGAACTCGATCGGGATCTTCTTGATGTCGTATTCGACGGACAAATCGGCACCTATCGGATCGGGGAGACGGTCAGATCAGGTCGTGGACCCGTTCGCGATCGTCGGCCATCGGGGGCTCCGCTTTGACGGAGTCGGGGAGCCGATTGTAGTCCATGGGCGCCAGATAGGGCAAGAGGTCCCATTCCCGGAGGTATTGAGGGAACACCTTGAGGAGGAGATAGAAGCCGGCGATGGTGATCCGGTCGGCCCGAAGCCACCGGTAGAAGCCCTCGTTGGTCATGTTGATCAGGCGCGCGACCTGGGGACAGCGCAGGCGCCCGTTCCTCACGAGCCGGTCGTCGTGGCGGAACTTCCGCTTCAGGAGGCGATAGAGGTCGTTCATGTGGGTGATCCCCCGACTGCCGACGTTGGCCTTGCCGATCAGATCTTCGCGGTCGCTCTTCTTCGTCATGGTTAATACCTTTCTCGTTCAACTGCATGGGAAATAGCCCGATTTCGGAAAATATGCAAGACGTGTTGACAGGGGTTGACCTTCTTCGTGCGATGGCCTAAGAAGAAGGGGCGAACGGGAACCGTCCCGAAACCCAAGCAAGGAGCACTTACCTCATGAGCATCGAAAAGCTCTTGGGCGATCTGATCGACGCCCTCAAGGAGAACACCGCCGCCATCATGGCCGGCGTCAACGCCAAGACCGAGATCGTCACCGCCGCCGCGAAGCTGGTCGACAAGGCCAAGACGACCAAGGCGCCGGCCAAGGAGGAGGACGACGAGAAGCCGGCCCGCACCAGCCGCGCCCGCTCCGCCAAGGAGGAGGACGACGAGAAGCCGGCCCGCCGCTCGGCCGCCAAGGAAGAGGACGACGAGAAGCCGTCCCGCCGCTCGGCCGCCAAGGACGAGCCGGAGTCGAAGTACACCCTGGCCGACATCAAGAAGGGCTACGGCGAGTACCTCGATCACGACGACGACGACATCGCGGCCAAGCGTACCGCCTCCGTCAAGAAGATCGCCGCGCACCTCGGCCTCAACAAGATCTCCGAGGCGAAGCCGAAGCACTTCGACAAGCTCATGGAGTGGCTCGACGATCTGCGCGACGGCTACAAGCCGGACTTGTCCGGCGACGACGATTCGGGTAAGGGTGACTGACCTGCCCGGTCGCAACCCGACCGGAGCCCCGCTGCGAAGCGGGGCTCTTCGGTAGGGGGTGCGTATCGGGGGCTCCGGCGGCGAGAGGACCCCCTCTAAGACGTCGGCTCCTTGCGCGCGTACCCCCTTCCCGAGAGCCTCGACTCCGATCGAGAAAGAGCCCGATGCCCGGACAACACGCATTCCTCCCACCTTCTGGCGCCGACGGGTGGATGACCTGCCCGGCGTGGGCGTGGTTGAATGCGCAGCGCGAGGACGACGGCGACACCGAATGGTCCGCCGAGGGCACTGCCGCTCACTCCGTTCGTGAGATGGCGCTGAAGCACGATCTCGACGCCCACGACTTCATCTGGCAGAAGCGCCGGGTGGGGAAGTTCGAGTTCGAGGTCACCGAGGAGATGTGCAACGCCCTTCAGCCGGGCATCGACGAGATCCGCTCCTACGGCGGGCAACTGATCGTCGAGCAACGTCTCTACTTCGACGAGTGGCTCCCCAAGGGCCAATTCGGTCACCTCGACGCCGGGATCATCACGCCCGACTGGATCATCATCTCGGACCTGAAGTACGGCCAGGGCGTCCCCGTCTCGCCGATCTGGAACAAGCAACTCCTGATCTACGCGGCCGGCTTCTGGTGGCGGTTCGCCCGGCACCGGACGAAGGCCAAGAACGTCCGCATCATCATCGACCAGCCGCGCCACGCCGAGGGCGGCGGCATTTGGGACACCACGGTCGACGAGATGCTCCATTTCATGGAGACGAAGGTTGCGAAAGCGGCTCGTCGAGTATGGAAGGAGCCTCAGACAAGAGTTGCGTCAGATAAAGGGTGTCGTTTCTGCCCCGATCGTCGAGACTGTGCTGTGTACGAGAAGTATATGCTCGAACAGGCAGTCCTCGATTTTGACGACGTCAGCCAAATGCAAGAAGTCGACGATTTGGGGTTGACACCGCGGAATCCCTATAGGAGACTGTCTGAAGAACAGAAAGTCTTCTTGATCAAGAACAAGAGCTTGATCACGGACTGGATCGACGGGATGCACGCCGAGGCGCTCAATGATGCGCTGCGCGGTCGTCCCTGGGGTGGCACTCGTGTCGAGTACGGTCGCGCTCCGAAGCGCAACTGGAAGGACGAGAAGGCCGCCAAGAAGTTCCTCCTCGCCCGCCTCCCGGAGGACGAGGTCATGGTGACCGAAATGATTTCGGTTGCGGTCGCGGAGGATAAACTGGCGACTTCCGAGAGGGAGAAGCTGAAGCCGCTTTGGACGCAGGGTGAGGCGAAGCCCGTTCTGTCGTTCAAGGAGCCGTCGGGGAAGAAGGACAAGTCCTACCCGACGGTAATCGACGAGTTCGATGACGAATCGGACCCCATGTAACCTCACGAACCTCATGTACATCATGTACAAGGATGGAACCAAATGACCGAGAAGAAGACCGACCCGGCGAAGATCCGGTTGAAGAACGTTCGCCTCTCCTTCCCCGCGCTGTGGAGCCCCAAGCCCCCGAAGGAAGGTTCCGGCGGCAAGCCCTCCTATCAGAGCAACTTCCTCGTCCTCAAGAAGGACAAGATGAACATCGCCCTGATCGAGGACGCGATCGACGCCGCGATCGAAGCCTACGAGACCAAGAATCCGAAGTCCAAGCGCTTCCCGGATCTCGAAGACCTCGACAAGAACAAGTGCGCCTACCGTGACGGCGAGAACCGTCGCGGCGAGCCGCTCTACGAAGGCTACGAAGGCTGCATGGTCGTCGCGGCTCGCAACACGAAGCGGCCCGGCGTCGTCGATGCCGACAAGAGCCCGCTGACCGAGGACGACGGCAAGCCCTACGCCGGCTGCTACGTCAACGCCATCGTCCGGTTCTGGTGCCAGGACACCGACGGCGGCGCCCTCCGGTGCTCGCTCGAAGCCGTGCAGTTCCTCAAGGACGGTGAGGCGTTCGGCGCCGCGCCGGTCGACACCGACGAAGAGTTCGACGACGAGTCCGAAGGCGAGAGCCGTTCGAGCCGCCGCCGTGGTCGCGGTGAAGACGCCGACGAGGAGCGTCCGCGCCGCCGGGGTCGCGATGCCGAGGAGGACGAGCGCCCGGCCCGCCGCCGTGATCGCGATGCCGAGGAGGACGAGCGCCCCGCTCGCCGCCGCGATCGTGACGCCGAGGAAGACGAGCGCCCGGCCCGCCGCCGTGATCGCGACGCCGACGAGGACGATCGTTCCTCGCGTCGTCGTGGACGAGACCTCGTCTGATCGCAAGGTCTGACGGGAAGAGGGGAGCGCCAGGATTCCGTCCTGTTGACTGGCGCTCCCTTTTCCATTTGTAGAGATCTCCGATATGCTCGCCTCGCTATTAGATTTCAGCTACGTTCGATCATTGTTCTCGTACAACGAGAGTAAAGGGGTAGTTTATTGGCTTCCTCGTGAAGGTGAGTCCAATTGGAATTCAAAGAACGCTGGAAAAGAGGCAGGATATATAATCACTTCTGGATATATTCAAATTGGCATCAAATTGGGAGATTCTCGCTTTTTTATGAAAAGGTCGAGGTTTATTGTATCTTTGCATAATGGTGATTGGCTGGACGAGGGGTTTGTTGTTGATCATATTAATAGAAACCCAATTGATGATCGCTTTGTCAATCTTAGAGTTTGCGAGCAAAGAAATAACATTAAGAATAGAAGTTTGAATACAAACAATTCGTCTGGTTTCAAAGGAGTTTCTCTTTCAAAAAGTGGAAAGTGGGTTGCTCAAATTCAAGTTGATAAAGTTCCGATCGTTATAGGATATTATCAACATAGAGAAGATGCTGCCGTTGCGTATGATGAGTATGCTTTGCGCAACTTCGGAGAGTACGCATCTACGAACAAATCAATGGGGTTGTTGAAATGACAAGTGGTCACCTCCATTTGTACGATTCGGAGAGTTACAAGAATTATGGTCTCCATGCTTTCAAGAGCTTGGAAACCGGCAAGATCACGACATTCGATGCTCTCGACGACGAAGAAATGGATCGAGTTCGTCTCTCCAACTTCTGCAAGCGCATCACGATCGTCGCCTTCAACTACTTCCACTACGACCGCGTGATCCTGGCCGCCGCCATTGCCGGCAAGCCACAGAAGATCATCAAGGAGATCTCCGATCGCATCATCGTGGACGGAGAGTCGGCCTACGCCGTCGCCAGGGCCTACAACCTGAAACTTCCCGACTTCGACGCGATCGACCTGATCGAGGTGGCGCCCGGAAAGGCGTCCCTGAAGATCTACAACGGCCGGCTCCACGGCAGGCGGATGCAGGATCTCCCGATCGACCCGAACCACTGCCTCACCGAGGAAGAGGCGAGGATCACGGCTCGCTACTGCGTCAACGACCTCGACGCGACCGGCCTCCTCTTCATGACCTTGGCCGAGCAGATGGCCCTTCGTGAGGAGATGTCCGAGACCTACGGCGTCGACCTGCGGTCCAAGTCGGATGCGCAGATCGCCGAGGCGGTCATCTCCAAGCGCCTGACCGAGATCCTCGGCGAGAAGCCCGAGCGCCCGAAGATCCCGCCGGGGACCTCTTATCGCTACCAGACGCCCGAGTATCTCAGATACGAGACGCAAACCATGCGCGACGTCCTCGCCATGGTCGAGGCGACCGAATTCGTCGTCGCCGACAACGGCTCGATCAAGATGCCGAAGGAGTTGGAGTCGGCGGCGATCAAGATCGGAGACGGCGTCTATCGCATGGGCATCGGCGGGCTTCACTCCTCCGAGTCCTCGACGGTTCACTTCGCCGACGATCAGACCTTGCTCTGCGACCGCGACGTGGCGTCCTACTACCCGGCGATCATCCTCACCCTCGGGCTCTACCCTCCCCATCTCGGGAAGGCGTTCCTCAAGGTCTACAAGCGGATCGTGGACGAGCGCCTCGCCGCCAAGGGGAAGGCCAAGGACGCCAAGAAGGCGAAGGACGAGGCCGAGGAGAAGCATTGGACGACGATCGCCAACTCCCTCAAGATCACCGTCAACGGCTCGTTCGGAAAGCTCGGGTCGAAGTGGTCGGCCCTCTACGCTCCAAATCTCATGGTGCAGGTCACGCTCACCGGACAACTCGCGCTCCTCTATCTGATCGAAAAGCTCGAACTCGCGGGCATCCCCGTCGTGTCGGCGAACACCGACGGCGTGGTCATCAAGTGCCCCAAGGATCGCGAAGCCGACATGCTGGCGATCATCAAGGAGTGGGAGACCGATACCGGCTTCGAAACCGAGGAGACGCGCTACCGTGCGTTGTACAGCCGGGACGTAAACTCGTATTTCGCGATCAAGGAAGACGGCTCGGCGAAGCGCAAGGGTGCCTTCGCCTCTTCGAACTTGAAGAAGAACCCACTCGGGCTTCAGAAGAACCCGACCAACGAGATCGTGCTCGACGCGCTGGAAGCCTTCCTCGGCAAGGGCATCCCGATCGAGAAGACCATCACCGAGTGCGAGGACATCCGCCAATTCGTCACGGTTCGCACCGTTGCTGGCGGCTCCTGGGATCAGGATGGGAACTATCTCGGGAAGGCGATCCGCTGGTATTACGCCGTCGACCGCCACGGCCCGTTGACCAACAAGAAGGGCGACCGCGTCCCCCGTTCCGAGGGCGCCCGGCCGATCATGGATCTTCCCGACGAGTTCCCGGACGATGTCGATTACGGCTGGTACATCGAAGAGGCCAAGTCTATGCTGAGGGACCTCGGCTACTATGGACCGCCGACGAAGTTGACGAAGAGGCAGGTGTTGGGCCGCCTCGTGATTCTGGCAGGAGTGCTGTGATGGGACAGGAATCGGTGATCGAGAATGAAGCCGTCCTCTTCGGTGAGAAGCTCGGATTCGTGGTGCGCAAGGTCGTCTATGCCGGCCGCCGTGGCGCCCCGGATCGATGGTTCTTCGGGCGCGGCTACACCTTCTGCATCGAATTCAAGAAGCGTGGCGGCAAGCCCGAGCCCATTCAGGTCAAGGAGATCGGTCGTCTCAATGACGCGGGCATTCCGGTCTACGTCGCCGACACCATCGAACGGGCGTGGGAGATCATCCGCTTCTACGCTGACCAGCCGGCGCGCATGACCCCGAAGGTCTGACATGCGCCCGGAGAAGGCTCTTCGCTACTACCAGCGCTGGATGGACAGGATGATCCGGGAGCATCCCGGCCTCCTCCTGTCCGTCCCCATGGGCTTCGGCAAGACCGGCGCCGCGCTGACGGCTGTGAAGAAGCTCCTCCTGGCCGGAGAGGTCACGAAGGTTCTGATCGTCGCACCTCTCCGCGTCGCGCGCGACACATGGCCCGACGAGATCTTGGAGTGGGAGCACACCTGCGAGATCCCCTTCACGCTCATTCGCGCCGAGGACCACGACCCCGAAATCATTTCGGCCGGGCAGCGTGCCTACGATCGCATCCAGGGCGTGGTCGGCGGCGTGTCGAAGATCGCCAGCCGGGCGCGGGGCTACGCGATCACCGACGCCAAGACGGCGAAGCGGGCACGGCTCGCCATGGAAGAGACCCCGATCCACATCATCAACCGCGAGGCGATCCCGTGGCTGGTGCGGTTCTTCGGGAAGCGCTGGCCCTACGATATGCTGATCTACGACGAGGCGTCGCGGCTCAAGGAGGGCCGGATGCGCACGGAGGGCGGCAAGGAGTACGCGGCGAAGAAGGGGCCGAAGCCCCTGTCGGAGTTCGGCTCCCTGGTGCGAGTCCGCCACAAGTTCAAACGGGTCGTCGAACTTTCCGGCACGCCGAGCCCCAACGGCGAGATCGACTTGTGGGGACCGATCTACATGCTCGATCGCGGCGAACGCCTCGGCCGCACGAAGACCGCGTTCAAGAAGCGCTGGTTCGACGAGAACCCCTACACCTACGAGATCAAGGCACGGCCGGGCGCGATCGACGAGATCACCGATCGGATCAAGGACGTCATGTTCTCGCTCGACGAGGACGAACTCGATCTGCCGCCGATCGTCTTCAACAACATCAACGTGCGCCTCGATCCCGAGCACCTTCGGCAGTACCGGCAATTCGAGGAGGATCTCGTCTCGGAAGCCTACGACGTCGAGGCCGTGTCGAAGGGGGTCTTGTCGAACAAGCTCCTCCAATTCGCCAACGGGTCGATGTATCGGCAGACGGATCGAGCCTCCAAGCGCGAGACGATCCACATCCATGACAAGAAGTTGGAGGCGCTCGAATCGATCGTCGAAGAAGAGGGTCGCAATCCGATCCTCGTCGCCTACAGCTTCAAGTTCGATCTCGAAAGGATCAAGAAGCGCTTCAAGCACGCCGTCGTCATGGACGAAGACCCCGACTTCGTAAAGAACTGGAACGCGGGTAAGATCCGTCTCGCCCTGGCGCATCCGGCGTCAATTGGTCACGGTCTAAACCTTCAATACGGCGGTCACATTGCAGTCTGGTTCGGATTGACTTGGTCTCTCGAACTCTACTTGCAATTCAACAAGCGTTTGCCGCGTCCGGGACAGAAAAACAAGTTCGTGACGATCCACCACATCCTGGCGGAGGGGACCAACGACTTTCGACAGTTGACGGCCTTGCGAACGAAGGGTATCACTCAAGACGAAATCAATGCGTCGACTAGGGCTCACCTTCGGGGTCTAGAGGCCACATTGAAGCGGTATCCGCACAACCCGGAACTGGCCCATCGCGTGTGGGATCTTGTCGGGTGAGAAGAGGAAACGATGTCGAAGAACCGGCGGCAGGCCATTCGCGATCTGATCGGAGATGATGACGACCTGCCGGAGGAGACTCCGGCGCCGCGCCGCATCCGACGGCCCGAACTCGCCATCAAGGACATTCGACCGAAGCGGCAGATCCACGATCTGTCGGACGAAGAGACCTTCGATCGACACTCGACGCAGGATCTCAACGAGATCCGTGACGGTGTGACCGTCACATGGCTCGCAACCCTCTACGGAATCGCCAGGAAGACGGTCGAGAAGCAACTCGTCGGGTGTCCCGTGCTGAAGCGCGGGAAGAACGGCGCCCCGCTCTACGACCTGACGATCGCGGCCGGCTACATGTCGAGCCGGAAGCGCGACATCGCAGCGGCGCTGAAGACGGCGAAGGAAGCCGATCTGCCGGCGCCGTTGCAGCGCCAATTCTGGCAGACCAAGCTCCTTCGGAACAAGTGGGAGATGGAAGCCGGTGAGATGTGGGCGACCGACGATGTGATGGACGTTCTCGGTGAGATCTTCAAGATCATCAAGAACTCCACCATGTTGTGGGTCGACAATCTGGAACAAGTCGCGGTCTTGACCAAAGAACAGCGAGCAACGCTGATCTCGTATGTGGACGAGATGAACAACAAGATCCACTCCGAGATTAAGAAGATGCCCGATCGTCGCCAGACGGTATCCTTCCGAGATGTCGAGTTGGAGGCGATCAGCAAGATCGGGAGCGAGTTCGACCCGGTCGCAAGCGACGACGAGGACGACGATGGGTAGGTTCAATTGCATCGAAGACATGGCGATCGAGGCGGCAGAGATCGTTCGTCCGCCCGAGCGCATCACCGTGTCCGAGGCCGCCGAGAAGTACCGCTACGTCAACCAGCCGGGCTCCTACGTCGGCCCGTGGTTCAACTCCAAGACGCCCTACATGATCGAGCCGATGGACGAATGCGCGTCCCTCGACTACACCGGCCTCGTCTTCGTCGGCCCCGCGCAGTCGGCGAAGCCGATCTCCCTCACAACTCCCGTGGCGACCCCTAACGGTTGGTCGACAATGGGAGATCTTCGGATCGGAGACGAGGTATTCGATCGACACGGCGCCAGGACCCGAGTTACCTACCTCTCTCCGGTCAAGACCGATGCGAAGTGTTATACTATAACACTCGACGATGGCTCTTCGGTGGTAGCCGATGCGGAACATCGGTGGGTCGTCAACGACCAGTGGGGTACGTCTCCCTCGGCGTTGGTTGTTGTCGACACCGCACGTCTGGCCTCCTCCTATCTGATTGAGACGAAGCGAGGTCAGAGGTCTCGCTATTCGATTCCAACAACGGCCCCGTTGGAGATGCCTTATCGCGATTTGCCGATCGATCCATATCTCCTCGGAGCGTGGCTCGGCGATGGGGATATGGATCGAGGTTACCTAACGATTGGGCCGCAAGACCGAGACCATTTTGAGCGGGCGATCAGTGGAGAGTGGTCTCTTCGCGAACTGAAGCACAAGGGGCGCAGCGGGATCACCTTCGCGGTCGACCGCGTCGATGGTTTGAGTCTGACGAGCCGACTCAAGGAACTCGGTTATCTCGGCGGAAAGCGTATCCCCGCTCTCTATCTTCGTGCGTCTGTCGATCAGCGAAGGGCACTTCTTCGCGGTCTAATGGACACGGACGGTCATTGCGGTAAGCGTGGTCGCTGCGCTTTCTCTTCGTCGATAGAGGGTTTGGCCGAAGATGTCTACGAACTCCTCGTCTCTCTCGGCCACAAGCCGATGCGGGACAGGGGCATTCCGACGTTCAACTACAATGGCGAGACCCGTAAAGGGGCGCCGTTCCACCGGATGACGTTTACTGTCGAACGAGGAGAAGACGTATTTTCCCTTCATCGCCATATCAGGCGTTCTGATTCCTTCCTCGCCAAGCGCCCCACTCATTTCGGTCGACGCTTCATTCGGAAGATCGAACGCGCTGAGACCACCCCGGTTCGGTGCATTACGGTCGACTCCAAGAGTCACACTTTCCTCGTTGGTCGGCAGATGATGCCGACCCACAACACCGACGCGCTGATCATCAACTGGATCGCCTACAGCGCCAAGGTCGACCCGGCGGACATGATGGTCGTGCAGACCTCGCAGGCCACGGCTCGCGACTTCGCCAAGCGCCGGATCGAGCGCCTCTTCCGTCACTCGGAGAAGATCGGCGATTGCGTTCTGCCGGGCAAACAGAATCAGAACGTCTTCGACACGCGGTTCAAGTCGCACACCCTCTTGACCCTGTCCTGGCCGACCATCAACGAACTCTCGGGCAAGCCGATCCCGCGTCTCGCGCTGACCGACTACGATCGCATGGATCAGGACATCGACGGCGAGGGCTCCCCTTTCGATCTGGCCCGCAAGCGCACCACCACCTTCCGCCGCTTCGGCATGACGGTCGCCGAGTCGTCGCCGGGCTTCGAGGTCGACAACCCGCGAGGGTGGATCAAGAAGACGCCCCACGAGGCGCCGCCGACCAAAGGCGTCCTGTCCCTCTACAACCGTGGTGACCGTCGCCGCTGGTACTGGCGGTGCTTCCACTGCGACGAGGTGTTCGAGCCCGAGTTCTCCCATCTCGTGATCCCGGATTCGGACGACCAGATGGAAGCCGCCGAGGCGACCGTCATGGCGTGCCCGATCTGCGGCGGCATCATCCCCCCAGTCTTCGACGAGAAGAACGGCGTGCCCGGCAAGCACGAGATGAACCAGCATCGCGCTCGGTGGGTGAAGGACGGTCAACTGTGGCTCCCCGACGGGAGCATGGGCGGATCGCCCGTGCGCTCGGATATCGCCTCGTTTTGGTTGAAGGGTGTCTGTGCGACCTTCGCCGACTGGAAGACGCTCGTCCTCAACTACCTGAAGGCGATGGAGGAGTACACGAAGACCGGCTCGCAGGAAGCCCTCAAGACCACGGTCAACGTCGACCAGGGGCTCCCCTACGTCAACCTCACCGAATCGAGCGGTCGCCTGCCGGAGCAATTGAAGGGGCGCTCGGACCCGAGCTTGGGCGAGAAGGTCGTACCCGAAGGCGTGCGCTATCTCGACGCCATGATCGACGTGCAGAAGCACCGGTTCGTGGTGCAGGTTCACGGCGTCGGCGTCGGCGGCGATCGGTGGATCGTGGACCGCTTCGACGTCAAGAAGTCGAAGCGCCTCGACGAAGACGGCGACGCCTTGTGGGTGGCGCCGGCCTCCTACGCCGAGGATTGGGAACTCCTCGTGGACGAGGTGATCCACAAGACCTATCCCCTCGGCGACGGCAGCGGCCGGTCGATGATGATCAAGGTTGTCGGCTGTGACTCCGGCGGCCGGGAAGGCGTGACCTCGAAAGCCTACGACTTCTGGCGATGGCTCCGTGACTCGGAAGAGCACGCGGGCAAGAACCTCCACCGACGCTTCCACCTCGTCAAGGGCGGCTCGAACCCGACCGCTCCGCGCGTTGCCGTCACCTTCCCGGACACCGAGCGCAAGGACCGCAAGGCGGCGGCGCGCGGCGAGATCCCGGTCATCATGATCAACACGACACTGATCAAGGACATGGCCGACGCGATGTTGAGCCGAACCGAACCCGGCGGCGGCATGGTGAACTTCCCCAATTGGCTCCCCGACGACTTCTACACCGAGTTGACGGTGGAGACGCGGACGAACGGCAAGTGGGAGAACCCGCACAAGCTGCGCAACGAGTCGTGGGACCTTCTTTCCTACTCGATCGCTGTGTCGGTGAGCAAGTACATCGCCTTCGAACACATCCGTTGGGACAAGCCCCCGGCATGGGCCGAGGAGTGGGATCGCAACGATCTTGTCCTGGCGACTGAAAATGCGGTTAACGGGGCATTGCCTTTCACCCCGAAGCCGAAGTATAAGTCGCTCAGTGAACTCGCCAAAGATCTCGCGTGAGGCCGACCGTGACCGACATCGAACGTCTGAAGGAAGCCGAGGACGCCTACCATCGGCTCATGATCGGCACCGCCTTCGTCGAGGTTCGTGACGCGAACGGCGAGATGATCCGCTACAAGCCGGCCGATGCGACGAAGCTCATGGCCTACATTCAAGCGCTGAAGCGCCTCGTCGGCACTGCCAGCGCGCCTCGGGCAATCGGAGTGATCGGATGACCAAGCGCCTTCGCCCCGATGCGATCGAGATCCTCGGCTTCGACACCACGAAGCCGCAGGCGATGGGTCCCTACGAGGGCGCGGATCGGCTCAACAAGAAGATCCTGACGTGGCAACCGGCCCGGCGCTCCGCCGACTCCGAGATCCGCGAGGCGAAAGACGTGGCGGACGCGCGGTCGCGCGACGCCTATCGCAACGACGCCTACATGATGGGCGGCCTAAACTTCTCCCGCGATTCCATCGTCGGGAGCATGTACCTCCTCAACTCCAAGCCGAACTACACCGTCCTCGGCCTCGACGAGAAGTGGTCCGAGGAGTTCTCCTTGGAAGTCGAAGCCAAGTTCATGTTGTGGGCGGAGTCCACGGCGAATTGGGCCGACGCCTCGCGCAAGAACACCCTGACCGGCCTCATTCGACTGGCGGTCGGCATCTACGGCGTGGCGGGCGAATTCATGGCCCTGGTGCAGTGGCTCCGTGACGGCGGCGCGCAGCGCCCCTTCCACACCGCCATCCAGATCATGGATCTCGACCGGGTCTGCAATCCCTACGGCAAGATGAACGATCGCTACCTGCGCAACGGCGTGGTGGTGAACGACTTCAACGCGCCCCAGGGATATTGGATTCGCGACGGTCATCCGTCCGACTACTACACGAATCAGTGGGAGTGGACCTACGTCCCGGCGACGAAGCCGTGGGGGCGCCAGCAGGTCATCCACGTCGCCGAGACGGCCCGGCCCGATCAGTCGCGCGGGATCTCGGATCTCGTCACGGCGCTCAAGGAGCACAAGATGACGCGGGAGTTCCGCGATCTGGTGCTTCAGAATGCCGCAGTGAACTCGCTCTACGCCGCGACCGTCGAGTCCGAACTGCCGACCGATGCCGTTCTCTCCATGATCGGCGGCGGCTCGCAGTCGCCCGAGGAGGCCGTGTTCGCCTACGGCGCCGGCTACCTCAACACGATCAACGAGTACGCGGGGTCGGCGAAGAACCTACTCCTCGACGGCGTCAAGATCCCGCACCTCTTCCCCGGCACGAAGTTGAACCTTCAGCCGGCCGGTAAGGGCGGCCCGCTCGGCACCGACTTCGAGAACTCGCTTCTGCGCTACATGTCGGCCGCGCTCGGGATCTCCTACGAGGAGTTCTCGAACGACTACTCGAAGAGCAACTACTCCTCGATCCGTGCCGCGATGCAGAAGACGTGGAAGACCACGATGGTCCGCAAGCGGATGGTCGCCGACCGGTTCGCGAACCACATCTTCATGCTGTGGCTCGAAGAGGCGATCAACGCGGGCGAAATCACTTCGCTTCCCAACAGCGCGCCTTCGTTCTATGATGGCCTCAACAAGGAAGCCTACGGGTCCTGTGAGTGGGTCGGCGCGGCTCGCGGCCAGATCGACGAACTGAAGGAAACGCAGGCGGCGGTCCTCCGTATCAAGGAAGGTCTGTCGACCCGTGAAGAGGAACTCGGCCGTGCCGGTAAGGACTGGCGGAAGGTGATGACGCAGATGAAGCGCGAGGCGGACGAGATGAAGCGCCTCGGAATCACCCCCGTCGGTGACACGAACACGACGAACGCCCTCGCGGGCGCCAACAACCCGGACGCGGCCAATCCCGACGGCTCGGGCGATCAGAACCAGGGGAATTGAGATGACCACGAACCCCCTTGCCGCCCGTTTCAACTGCGACGCCGCGCTCGTCAATCCCCATCTCGCGTCGCGGGTGGAGAGCTATCTCGCGGTGGCATGGGACGCCCTTCGCGCCGAGACCACGGCGCGTTCGCTCGTCATCGACATGACGACCCTGTCGAGCGGCGACGAGGAGGACGACGGCTTCTGGTCCGAGGACTGGTCGTGGCTTCGCCCCTACAACGTCATCGACGGCGTGCTTCAGATCCCCGTCAAGGGCGTCCTCCTCTCCGGCTTCCCGTACCAGCTTTGGGATTGGGCGACCGGCTACGAGTACATCATGGCGGCCTATCAGCGCGGCATGGGCGACCCCCAGGTCAAGGGCATCGCCTTCGTCATCGATTCGCCCGGCGGCGAAGTCGAGGGCAACTTCGATCTCGTCGACTTCATGTCGGGTGAAGCGAAGGTCAAGCCCGTGCAGGCGTTCGCCGTTGCCGCCTACTCGGCGGCCTACAGCATCGCCTCGGCCGCCGACAAGATCACCGTCACCCGCACGGGTGGCGTCGGCTCGATCGGCGTCGTCACCTCCCACGTCGACATGAGCAAGGCGCTCGCGGAGTGGGGCTACAAGATCACGTTCATCTTCGCCGGCAAGCACAAGGTGGACGGGAACCCCTACGAGCCGCTCCCGGACGACGTGAAGGCCCGTATCCAGACGACCGTCGACAAGCTCTACGGCATGTTCGTCGGCATCGTCGCTCGCAATCGCGGCATGACGGAAGAGGCGGTCCGCGCAACGGAAGCCTTGACTTTCATGTCGGATGATGCACTACAGATTGGCTTGGCCGACGCTGTCGGTCCGCTGGTCGACTCCATTGCCGCATACGCGGCCGAACTCAACACCTCCCAGGGAGTTTTCTCCATGAGCACTCAGACCAAGACCGACGCGACCACCGAGTCCTTCACCGCCACCGACGTCAGCGCCGCTCGCGCCGAGGGCGTCACCGAAGGTCGCAAGGCCGCCAACGATCGCGCCAAGGCGATCCTCACCGCGCCGGAGGCCGAAGGCAAGACCGCCTCGGCGATGCAGATGGCCTTCGAGACCGAGATGACCGCCGAGCAGGCGATCGGCCTCCTCAAGACCATCCCGGCCGCGACCGCCTCCACCACCGAGTCCAAGCCGACCAAGTCCGCCTTCGAGGCGGCCATGGAGCAGACCGATCCCGGCGTCACCGCTGGCGGCGGCGAGCAGACCAAGGTCTCGGCGGTCGACCAGATCCTCGGCGACTACCGTGCCCTGGGTGGACGCACGGCCCGCGATGCCGCGTGAGCGGTAACCACTTCCGGTAACCCTAATCGGTTACCTTAATGCTTCTCCTACGTGAGGACACGCACATGAGCACCACCATCCGCTTCGGCGACGAAGGAATCCCGGCGTTCGAGACCGACTCCTTCACCAACATCGAACTCTACTCGGGCAAGTCGTCCGTCGCCGAGCCCACGGTTCATCCGCTCGACGCCGCCACCGTCGCCGCCGCCGCTCTGCCGGCGTTCGCGGTCGTCGGCATGGGTGCCAGCGGTATCGCCCTCGCCAAGTACGACAAGTCCGTGCAGGCGCTCGGCGTCACCGTCTCGCCGATCCCCATGGGCGCGGCGGCCGGCTCCAAGATCGCCATCTTCCGCGACGGCGTCTTCAACCCGGCGGCCCTCACCTGGGATGCTTCGTTCGACACCGACGAGAAGAAGCTCGCGGCGTTCGACGGCGCTCCCACTCCGACCAACATCGTCATCAAGAAGCGCCTCTACTGATCTCGCCACAGCAGATCGTGAGAACTTCTGGAACCCATTCGAGGGCTCAGCCATGAACATCGAGTACAAGATCTACGACACCTCCACCCTCCTCGGGGTCATGAAGGAGACGTTCCCGCCGTCGACCTATTGGCTCGACCTCTGCTTCGGTCAGAACATGATCGAGTCCGAGGACGAGTGGGTCGACTTCTCCAAGATCACCACCGGCCGCAAGATCGCCCCCTTCGTCGCCCCGCTCGCTCACGGTCAGCCGATCTTCAGCGAAGGCGCCGACGTGTCGCGCTTCAAGCCGGCCTACATCAAGGCGAAGGACCCGGTCACCGCGCAGCGCGCCATCAAGAAGCGTCCGTCGGAGATCCTCTCCAAGACGCCGAACTCGCCGATGCAGCGCTACAACGCCATCGTCGCCGACATCCTCGGCGAGCACTACAACGCGGTCGTCCGTCGGTGGGAGTGGCTCGCCGCTCGTGCCGCGATCGACGGCAAGGTGGTCATCGGCGGCGAGGGTATCCCGGATCGTCTCGTCGACTTCAAGCGCGACCCGAATCACACGATCGTCCTCACGGGCGGCTCGCGGTGGGGTCAGGCCGGCGTCTCGATCAAGAGCAACATCGAAGCGTGGCGCACCATGGTCCGTCGCGCGTCCTTCGGCGGCGCGGTCAACCGCATCACCGTCGGCGCGGCGGTGTGGGACGTGATGCAGAAGGATCAGGAACTCCTCGACCTCCTCAACACGCTTCAGCGCGGCACCGACGCCAACTTCAAGACCGGCATCCGTGAGGGCGACCGGATCGAGTACGTCGGCAACGTCTCCCCGACCCTGCCGGTCTACGTCTACTCCGAGATCTACACCGACCCGGTGCTCGGCGAGGTGGACTACATGTCGGAGAACGACATCGTCATGACCGGTCCGGGCGTCGAGGGCTTCCAGTGCTTCGGCGCCATCCTCGACAAGGCCGCGCAGCTTCAGGCGATGCGGATCTTCCCGAAGATGTGGGACGAACAGGACCCGTCGGTCACGCAGATCATGACGCAGTCTTCGCCGCTCATGGTGCCGCTCAACCCGAACTGCACCCTGAAGGCCACCGTGCTCTGAGGGCGTCGGCGCCCTCAGCAAGAAGTCGAGGGCGGGGAATTTCCCCGCCCTCGGCACATCTACCCCATTGCCGAAAGAACTTCACCGTGGCAGAGTGCGACGGTGGACCAAGCCACGACAAGGAGTAAGTCATGTCGAATCGCAAACTCGTCGCCATCCATCGCATCGAACTGGCCGACGGCACCGAGGAACGCCCGAAGCGCGTCAACGGGAAGGTCGTGACCGACGAGAAGGGTCGTCCGATCACGGAGGAGGTCGTCAAGACCGCCGTGATCAAGGCCGGCTCCGTCTTCACGATGGACGACGAATCCCAGGACTACAAGGATCTGGTCAAGCTCGGCGCCGTCAAGGACGCCGAGGAAGAGGCCAAGTCCACCGTCACGGTCGGCAGCGAGGCTCCCAAGGCCAAGCGCGCGACCAAGAAGGCGGCCAAGGACGGCGGCGACTCCGACGAGGGAGTGCTCTGATCATGGGTTTCCGGGAGGCACTGCGACAGATGCGCGCAGACGTCCATGGCGAGTTCGCCAGGGCGGCGCTCTACATCGAGGCCCCCGGAGCCGATCCGGTCCCCTGCACGGTTCGTGTTCACGGCGACAACGCCATGCACGGCGGATTGCAGGGGACCAACTTCCATTATGCGGAGCGTGAGGACTTCGACGCGAAGCTCCGCTTCGACGTGAGCGAAATCACTTCGCCCGTTCGCGGGGCGATCGTCACCTTCAGCGAAACCGAAGGCTTCCGAATCGACCGGCGCCAGCACACGGACGGCACCTACGTCTATTGCCCGGCGACGATCCTCGACGCGGAAGACATGGCAGGGCTTCCCTATCCGGGGCAGATCTGAGATGTCGGATCAATTCGTCTTCATCGCTGAAGGTATGGCCGACATCTCGGCTCGGATGCGGGAGATGGAGAACGTCCCTCTCAAGGCGAGCATGGCGCTCAATGACGCCCTGGCGTGGGCGCGGACGCAGGCCAAGGACTTGATGCTCAAGGAGGTCGACTGGCCGTCGAGCTACTTGAACCCCGGTGAGAAGCGCCTCACGATCGCCGAGTACGCCAGCCCCGACAACTTGCGCGGCGTGATCAAGGGAACCGACCGGCCGACCAGCCTCGCGCGGTTCGTTCGTGGCGGAAACGGAACGAAGAACTCACCGCTCTCCGTGTCCGTCGGGCGAGGCAAGCCCTCGGTGCGACTGCCCGGCGCATTCCTCATGCGTCTGCGTTCCGGCAACAGCGGAGCCCTCGGGAATCAGGGTCTCGCGATGCGGACGAAGAACGACCAAGCGCCCCACGCGGCGTGGCGTCCGAAACAGATCGGCAAGAACCTCTACCTCCTCTACGGGCCGTCCGTGGATCAGGTCTTTCGCCAAGTCCTCGATCGTGATACAGCGTTCGCGGAAAAGGTCACCGTCCATCTCGACGCGGAGTTCCGCCGTCTCTTGGGGGTCAATCTATGAAGCCGCTTCGTCTCGTCATTCAGGAAGCCGTCACGGAGGCGCTCGCCGACATCTCGACCGCCAACGGATACGAGCACGATCTCGTCGCAACGTCGATCTTCCGTGGTCGCACGAAGTTCGGCGTAGACGATCCGCTCCCCGCCGTCACCATGTTCGAGCCGCCGGTCAACGACGACATCCCCGTCACCGAGCAGCGCGGCTCGACGGGCGGCACGAGGCGGATGACGAACTACACGCTGATCGTGCAGGGATTCGTCAAGGACGGGAACCCGCACCCCACCGATCCGGCCTACACACTCTCGGCAGACGTCGTCAAGGCGCTCGCCAAGGCGCGTAGTCGGAAGAGCGCCGACGGTCGCAACTACGACCCGTTCGGCCTCGGCAACTACCTGCGGGAGGTGACCATCCTCCCCGTCATCGTTCGTCCGTCGGACGACATCTCCGCAACGGCCTACTTCTGGATGTCGGTGGTCTTCAAAATCATTGAAGACACGGCGAATCCGATGATGTAAGGTCGGACCGCGCGCAACGCTCACCTCCATGGAGGAATTCAACATGTCCACGCTTCTCAACAACTACACCGTCGGCAAGGGTCGCGTTCTCCTCTCGGCGTTCAAGCCGGGCACGCAGGACCCGGTCGGCTATCGGTTCATCGGCAACGCCCCGGACCTGTCGATCAAGATCGACTCCAAGACCCTCGATCACTACTCCTCGACCGCCGGTCTCCGCGAGAAGGACGCTCAGGCGATCCTCGAAACGACCCGCGCCGGTTCGATCACCACCGACAACCTCGGCATGGAGAACATCGCGGTCTTCTTCCTCGGCCAGACCCTGACCGCCATCCGCACCGCCGTTCTGGTCACGGGCGAGACCCTGACGGACATCGTGGTCGGCTACACCTACTACCTCGGCACCGCCACCTACGTCAGCGGCGCTCGTGGCCTCAACGCCTCGACGCTGGTCCTGAAGAAGGGCGCGGCCACCCTGGTCGCCGGCACCGACTACCTCGTCAACGAGGACTCCGGCTCCGTCGAGTTCCTCTCGGGCGGCTCGGTCGCGAACGGTGACGACATCACCGTCGAGGACTACAGCCTGAAGGCCGCGACCCACAACTCCGTCGTCTCCGGCACCACCCCGTTCGAAGGGTCGCTGCGCTTCGAGGCGGAGCAGTCGCAGGGCGAGAAGATCGACGTCTTCCTCCCCTGGGTCAAGCTCACCCCGAACGGCGACTACAGCCTGATCTCGGACTCGTGGACCGAGATGAAGTTCGACGTCGAGGTGCTGAAGCCCGCCTCCAAGGAGGCGATCTACGCCAACGGCGTCCCGGTCTACGCCTGATCGGCGGCCAGCAACTAAGGGAGCATCGCCAGCATGTCCAAACTCGCAGACTACGGTGTCCCGTACACCACCGTCGGCACCTCGAACGGACCCCTGTCCGTTCGAGGTCTCTCTTTCTCCGACCTCTCGCACCTGATCGGTCGCTATGCACCGATCTTCTTCACCCTCTATCAGACCTTCCCGAAGCCGGGGGACAAGGAACTGGTCACCGACTATCTCGCCCGGCCCGAAGTCGTCTCCTACATGAAGAAGGATCTCGCCGAGGGCCTTCTCATGCAGGCGCCGGAGTTGGTCTCGGAGATCATCGCCTGCGGCTCCGACGGCCGGGGTGACGCCGACACCATCGCCGCCGCCGATCGCCTTCCGATCGGCCTTCAGTTGGAACTCACTTCTGCGATCATCCTCGCCACTCTGTCGGGGTTTTCCAGCGTGGGAAAACTGAAGGAGATCGTCGGGCCGATCCTCAGCGAGGCGATCACCGCCGCCGAGGGCGCGACCCCGAAAGCCTAGACGAGTGGCTTTCTATCATCCGAGAGGACACGTCGCTTTTGCTGGCGAACGGCCATCCAAGGGCTCGCGAATATCCTCTCGGTATGGTATGGGAAGAAGCACGGATCGTAGTTAATAGGCACACCGCCGAACATGCGAGCCGTGCTCTCCTCTACCGGGCGGCGATCTCCGCCACGAAATCGAAGGAGGGCGCGGAGGCATTCGACAAGCTGATCAAGGAGTTGCTCGATGGCTAACCGGGACATCGATTTCGTCATCCGGGCACGCGACGAAGCATCTCGCGCGATCGACGCGGTCGTTGCCTCTCTGACCTCCCTCAAGAACAGCGAACAAGGCGTCGAGGGCAGCAGCGAAAAGACCGCTGCATTCCTCGGCGGTTTGTCCAAGGCTCTCGCCGACCTAAAGAACGAGAGCAGCGGTTTCACGGCCTTGACCAAGGTCGTCGAGGACATCAAGAAGGCCGAAGGCGTCCTCGCCACGCTCGAACAGAAGTTCGCGTCCAACGGCCAACAGCTTTCCTTCTTCGCCAGCAGCGCCAACAAGGCGGCGGCCGACGTCGGCTCGCTCAAGACCGTCCTGTCGACGATCGGTGGCTTCCTCGATTCCGAGAAGGCGTCCTTCGCCGCGCTCAAGACGGAACTGGCCGGCGTCTCCAAGGAGATCGCCGCCGCCACGAAGTTGATGGAGGCGTACCCGGCCGCCGAAGAGGCTGCGATCAAGAAGACGCAGGCCCTCACGGCTCAGCAGGAGCGCCAGATCGCGACGCTCGATCGCCTTCGGGCGAAGCTGGCGCAGACCACGGCGCCCACCTCCTCGTCGACCGACAAGGAGGTGCAGAGCTACAAGAACCTTCAGGCCGCGATCGAGCGCGCCGAGGCGGCGCTCGCCAAGACGCAGCAGAAGCTCTCCGAGGCAAAGGCCGGCGGTGACGCCCTCAGTGAGGCCAACAACAAGGCGACGGCGAGCATTGCTGGTTTCGTCGCGAAGCAAGCCGAGTTGACCGCCGCCGTCTCCCGGTCCGAAACGGTCATCAATGGCTACAAGGCCGACATCGCCGGCACCAGCGCCGTTCTCAAGACGGCCGAGGCCGACGTCAGCCGTTTCGGCAACTCGTTCTCGAAGATGCTCAGTGTCTTGGAGAACGACGAGGCGGCGCTCAACACCTTCAAGACGAGCCTCTCGGGCTTGCAGAGCGAGGCGCAGCGCGGCGCGGCAGCGCTCAATCTCACCGAGACTTCCCTCGAAGGAATCGGTCAGGCCGCCAAGCGCAACGCCGCCCAGGTCAAGGAGGTCTCCGACACTCTGAAGTCGCTCGGCAAGGGTGAGAAGGTCAAGGTCGATATCGAGCTTCCGGCCGCCACGGTCGCGAACTACAAGGCCCTGATCGCCCAGGTCCGCGATTCGAGGGCCACCTTCGAAATGGCGCGTGCCGAGACCACCCGGCTCGGTGCCGAGATCGCTCAGAGCGGCACCGTCACGAAGCAACTTGCGACCGAGTTTGCCCTGGCGAAGAGCAACGCGGCGCAGGCTCAGGCCGAGTTCCTGGCGGTCGGAGCCGCTCTCGGTCAATTCAAGGGACAGGCGCAGGGCTCCTTCCTGGCCTTGGAGAAGACCATCGCGGCGTTGGAGACCACCGGTTCGAAGGCCGGCACGGTCAACGCGCAACTGCGCTCGACGGCCGGCGCCATCGCCGAAATGAGTTCGGCGTCCTCGCGCGGCGCGGGACAGGCTGGCGCGTTCGCCACCGGCATCGCTTCGATCTACGGCGAGAGCCGGCAGGCCATGTCGTGGCTTCAGCGCCTCCGTGGTGAGATCCTTGCTCTCGGCACCTCCTATGCCGGCTTCCAAGGATTGATCTCGGGCTTTCAGGCCGTCGTTACCGCCGTTCGCACCGTCGAGGCCGCCACGAACCGGCTCGGCGCCGCGTTCGACCAGAACTTCACGAAGGCGACTCAGGCGTTCGATTCCGTTCGAGCGGAGTCGCTCCGCCTCGGTCAGTCGTTTCAGGTCACGTCGAACGAGTATGGCAAGTTCGCCATCGCGGCGCAGGAAGCCAACTTCTCCCTCGCCGGCACGAACAAGGTGTTCCGTTCGGTTGCCGAAGCTGCGCGTGTCAACAAGCTCTCGGTCGACGATCTCAAGGGTGTCTATCTCGCCCTGACGCAGATGATCTCCAAGGGCAAGGTGACGTCCGAAGAGCTTCGTCGGCAGTTGGGCGACCGCCTGCCCGGCGCCTTCAACGTCATGGCGAAAGCCGTCGGTGTGTCCACGGCCGAACTCGACAAGATGATGAAGGCCGGCACGGTTCTTGCCGACGAAAAGACCCTCACGCGTTTCGCTGAAGAGTTGACCAAGCGCTACGGGGCTCAGCTTCCACAGGCTATCAAGTCGACGTCGTTCGCGCTCGACAACTTCTTCAATCTCCTCGAACAAGGCGCGCAGCGCGTGGCGACTGGCGGCTTCGACGAGGCGCTGCGGAAGTCCTTGGAGAAGGTCAATTCGCTCCTCAACAGCCGCACGGGCCGAGACTTCTTCCTGTCTCTCGGTGCGGCGGCCGGTCGTGTCATCGAAGTCTTCGGCATCTTGGCAGAGAACGCCGGAACCGTGGCGCAGGTTCTCGGCGTGATCGCTGCGGCCAAGGTCGGACAGGCCCTTCTCGTCATGGCGGCGAGCGCTATTCGTAGCGCCGCCGGCCTCAATGAGGTAGCGGTGGCGTCCGAGCGCGTCAACGTCACGCAGGGGATCACGACCGGTCTCATTTTCCGCACGGCTACCGGCTTCACTTCGCTCGGGGCGGCGACGCTCGCCACGGGCGCTCGCCTCACCGCATTCGCCACGGAAGTTCGCTCCATCGGCCTCACCCTCAGCGGAGTGGCCGGTCAGACGAACATTCTCACCCGCTCCATGGCTGCGATCAGCGGTGTCTTCACCGGAGCCGGGGCGGCGATCACCCGCGCGAAGGCGCAGTACAGCGCCTTCGCGCTCAGCCTCGGCTCGGTGGGAATTCAGAGTGCCGCCGCGCGCATCGGCGTCATGGCGCTGACTCCGGTCACCGTCGCCCTGTCGGGCGCGGTTCGTTTGGCCGCCGTGTCCTTCCGCACGCTCTATGCGGCAATGGGTGGGCTTCCGGGCATCCTGGCGACGGTGGCGGTCTACTTCGCCGGAGAGTGGCTCGCCAGCCTTGCTGGCAAGGTTGACGACGCGACCACGGCGATCGACGAGCACAAGCGTCTGATCGACGAGGTCAACGTCGCCTACGGCAACGCTGCGAACAAGAGCGGGGATTGGGCGAAGGGCCTCAAGTCGGCCTCCCTTGATCAACTCAACGCTGACCTCCGCAAGATGCAGGATCTCTACAAAGCTGGTCAGAAAGACGTCAAGGACTACTACCTGTCGATCGAGAACTCCGCAAAGATCGCGGGGACCGCTGAGAAGGTTCAATTGGATGCGCTCCGCGAGCGCTTCCTCAATGGAACCTTGTCGGCCGGAGACTACAAGAAGGCACTCGAAGGAATCTACAGTGCCACGCAGAACGACAACATTCGCCAATACATGGAGAAGCTCCTCGAAATCGTCCGCAAGGAGGAGGAGCACCAGTACGCCATTGATCAGACGAAGGAGGCAATCAAGCGCGTCTCCGAAAGCCTCAAGGTCGCCCAGGTCGCCACCGACGCTCTCGGTGCAAGTGCCGAGAAGGTGCGCTTCGACAAGGCCGCCGCCGATCTTCGTCAGTTGAACGAACTTCGCCAGCGCGCCTTGTCCCTCAATGCCCCCTTGCAGAAGGACGGTTCGTATTCGGAAGAAGTCAAACAGATCAAGCAACTCGCCGTCGCTTTCGCGCAGGGCAAGATCTCGGCCGCCGACTTCGCGGCGCAGGTTTACAACCTCGAATCGAAGCTCAAGTCTCCGCAGGCGCGGAAGTACGCCGCCGATCTGGTCACGATCGGTGACGCCGGGAGCAAGGTGGAAGCGTCCATGCGCGAAACCGCGTCGAGCGCCAATCTGGCCTCGGACGCATTGGCGAAACTGAAGCCTCCTTCGGGCCTTCTCTCGGCGCTCCCGTCCCTCGGGAGCTTCGGTGAAGTTCTTCTGTCGATCGCCAAGTACGCCGGCATCGCGTCCGGCGCGCTGATTGGAATCGGCGTCGGAGTCAGCGCCGTTGGTCGTGTTCTTTCGATCGCGCGAACCGGCTTCGTCACCCTCGGTTCCGCGATTGCCCGCCTCGGTCCGCTGGTCAACGTCGTCGTCTCCGGTTTCCGCATCGTGGCGACTGTCGTCGGGGCGGTTATCACGGGCATCGGCGCCTTCGAACTCGCGATTGTCGCGGCTGCGATTGGTATCGGTTACGCGATCGGGACCCTGATCGCCAATTGGGATGCCGTGAAGGCCGCCTTCGCGACCGGGTGGGAGGGAATCAAGGCCGCCGCCTCGGCCGTGTGGGAGGGGATCAAGTCCTCGGCCACGTCGGCGTGGCAGTCGGTCGTGAGTGGTGCGCAGTCCTTGTGGCAGTCGCTCGTCTCCGGCTTCCAGTCGGCCGTGTCGAGCATCAAGGGCTTCTTCTCCGACCTCGCGGCGACCGTGCAGGGCTACTTCAACTCGATCATGTCGTGGCTCGGCTCGATCATCTCGAAGGCCGGCGAAGCGAAGAGCGCCACCTCCAACATGGGCGGCTCCACCACGGCTCGTGCTCAGGGCGGCCCGGTCTATGGTCCGGGCACGTCCACGTCGGACTCGATCCTGGCGCGTCTTTCGACGGGCGAGTTCGTCGTGAAGGCGAAGGCGGTGGCCGCCTATGGCCTCGGCCTCCTGCACCAGATCAACGACATGCGCTACGTCCCGGCCTATGCCAACGGCGGCGCGGTGGGCCTCGCTAACCGTGTTGCGCGAATGCCGTCGGCCGGCTCCTTGCAGAGCCCTCACCGGCCGTTTAATCTGATCCTCGACGGCAAGACCTTCGCGAACCTCTCGGCGCCGGTCGACACTGCCGAATCGCTGATCAAGTTCTCGCGTGCTCGTGAGGCTCGCTCGGGTGGACGCAAGCCGAATTGGAGTTCGAAATGAGCACGAAGCTGGTCATCAACGGGGTGCCCATGTCGAAGTACGCCACCCGTGGCGTCAAGGAGAGCATGGGCGTCCTCGAAGATTCCAGTCAGACGCGGCGCACGATCAACAAGGTCTTGCGCTACGTCGGCGTCGGGGAGCCGGCGCGCAAGTTCACCTTCACCTATCAGGGTGAGGACTTGACGGGGCTCCCGATCGATGCGCTCTACGTCGGCCTGATCGTCACGTTCCATGCGGTCGGCGAGTTCTCGAAGAGCGGCCTTCTGCCGCCCGACCCCAACGATTGGACGGACAACATCCGCCCGATCGTCCCCGGCTCGCTTCGACAGGGCATCGACGGCTTCATTTACTACCGCCCGGTGATCACCGGCATGGTGACCTCCTTCTCGACGGAACTCGACGAGTGGGGCGCCGTCACCTCGTGGTCTCTCGAACTCGCAGAGGTGTGAGATGCTCTTCTATTTCGCATGGGTCCCCGACGGCAACCATGCTTTCGGGCCTACGTTTCACCGCGAAGACGAAGATGTCTTTTCGTGGGCGCTCGACCATGCAGAAGGCGACTTCGCTGCGCTGAAGGTGGAACTGAAGAACCCTCGCGTCGGAATGCTTCGTGCTGATCGAGACCAGTGGGTCTGGTTCTCCGTCCGCCTCGACAACGGCACGGTCCGCCCCATCTTCCACGGGAAGCTGGTCGCCGTCCCGGAAGACCTGCACGCCGAAATCATTTCGGTCGAATTCATCGGATGCCCGGCCAACTTCGTCACGCAGAAGCGCGCCCTGGCGGCCTCCATGAAGGTGCTCCCCTACTACGATCCCGTCTGGATTCCCGAGGACCACGACGATGACCCCGACGCGGTGTTGGAGGGGTACTCGAAGATGTGGCACATCGGGCGGACCGACAAGACGGTCACCGCCTCGGACATCTGCGTCGGTGAGGATGCGACCTACGTGTTGACGGAGAGCGACATCTTCGACGAGACCCTTTCGATCACCTACGGCGACTCGCCCTTCACCCGCATCGACGTGACCGCCCAGGTCTCTTGGGAGCAGAAGGCGGCCGGCTCCGTCGACATCTCGGATGAACTGCGCGCCGCATTCGCGGCGGCCGGCAGCGGCGCGGGCAAGATCTCCTCCTACACCGGACAGGGCCTCGAAGCGGACTGGCCGTTCAAGGGCGACGACATCGGCGGCGGGTGGACGATGGGCGCGAACACCCTCAAGCTCCTCTCCGGTGACGGAGTGACCCCCACCTACATCGAATGCCCGATTCAAGCCTCGGCGTCTTCCCAGGTCACAGCGGCTCGCTTCTATCTGTGGGTCTTCGGCGCGGACATGAAGGTCGACTACGCGGCGCAGCGCTCGCGGACGGAGACCGTCAAGTTCTCGGTCACCGCGAACATGCAGGACATCGACGCCAGCGCCGAGCCCGACCCCGAGACGCTCGACTATTCCTCGGCTCGTATCGTCGGCAAGATCGACGCGGGCGGAGTCATGCCGATCGGCAAGCTGTGGTCCCGCACGTACTTCGGCCTCGATCGTGGCAAGAAGTCGATCGAGTATCTTCTCTGCGTCTGCCGGTCGCACTTCCTCAAGTCGGCTCGTGCCGCCGAGATCTCCTTCGAAGGCGACTTCGAACAACTCCTCGACATCTCGTGCCGGGACAACGTCGTCCTGTCCTCCCCGAAGTTGCCGAACGGCGAGGCACAGGGCAAGGTCATCGGCTACAACATGAGCCTCGACGGCGACGAGGGAGTGCTCAAGACCAAGGTGACGATCGGATGCACGATCGGTCGCGGCGGCGCCCTGGCGCCCGTTGACCCCGTTCCGACCTACTCCGATGGTGACTACGACGGGAACTACGAGGCGTATGCCGGCGGCACGCTTCAGCCGGTCGCGGGCGAGATCTCCTACACCCCTCCGACCGTGACCCCGGACGACGACGGAGTTGACTTCGACCAAATGACCCCGGCCAACTGCATCATCTATTTCCGGGTCAACAACGGCGTCGCCACGCAGGCGCCGATCTGCGCGGCCGGCTATCCGTCGATCGACGAAGCGATCACCGCGCTCAACGCGGTCAAGACCGAGGTCGAACTCAATCTCGTTCCCGTTGAAGGTGGGCCGTTCGAGTTGGAGATCCCGGTCACCGTGGAACCCTTCGTCGTGCCGAAGACCCTCGATTTGGAGGCGTGACCATGCTCGGGCAACGCATTCACACCGGAAGCGTCAATGACCTCGTGAAGCCGTGGGTCGACATCCTGTCGACCCACGCGGATCGCGTCCCACCGACGCCGCCCGTGAAGGAGCCCGAAGCCTACATCAAATGGGGCAAGGAGTCGGCGTTCACCTATGAGGGTGATTTCCGTACCGACGCGACGACCGGCTTCCAAGTCACGAATCCCGGAACGCCGCCGAGGAAGCGCTACAGCCTCGACGAGGAGGGGCGCGGATATACCGACTTCAAGGTGACGTCCCCGGACGATCCCGACTCCTACGTCATCGTTCGTCGGGTCGACGAGATCGCCTTCAATGGACCCGGCGGAGCGCAATGGACACTCGTCCTGGCGCCCGATACGATCGGGACGAAGGAAGGCTCCGGTCAGATCCCCGAAACTCCCCCGTTGGATCAACTGTGATGGTGAAAACCTCCGATCTCCGCGATGTCATGATCATCGACGTGGTCTCGACCCACGCCGACCGTGTTCCTCCGACTCCGCCCGTGAAGGAGCCCGACTCCTATATCAAGTGGGGAGCGTCCGCCCAATTCAACTACGACAACAATTTCCGCGACTACGCGATCTCGGTTGAAGACGTGACGCCTGCCTTCCCGTTCCAGGGGGAGTGGGTCGAAGAAGGGCGCAAGTACAGTGACTTCCGCGTCGAGAACCCGGAGGACAAGGATCAGTACGTCATCGTGCAGAAGCTCGAAGCCGTTGCCTTCTCCGGCCCGGACGTCGGGACTCACAAGCTCAACGAGAATCCGCACCCCCAGGTCGTCATGTCGTTCAAGAACGACAACAACGGGACTCACTACCAGAACTCCCAAGGGGAGGAGTTCGAGCCGATCTGCCTCGATCCCTTCCACACGATCATCGACGCGGTCTGGAAGAAGGGTGACTTCGCGATCATGGCGATTCGCGTCGGACCCAACGGCAGCGGCTCGTTCAATCTGAAGGTCACCGACCCGACGGACATCTTCCTCGGAACCGAAAATCCAACCTACGTCAACGGTGGCGACGAGCTTTTCAAGGGCGGCGCGAGCGGCGAGATGGCCGATCCGTCGGCACCAGACACCTTTCATCATAACGAGAAACCCACCTCTCCCGAACTTGATCCTAATAATCCCGTGGTTTTCAGGGTCAGCAATTCTGGCATGACGAGTTGGAATTGGCCTCTTACCGAGTTGAGCAAAAATACACCCAATGGGGATTGGGCGTATATGCAAATTCGATATCATCCGTCCGGCTTCACTATGTTTTGGGTCGGGCCGAGTAACGGGACTGGTCCTCAGTATCTTCAGAACCAGATCATGATGGACAACTTCAACATCCCGTCCGTCGGAGCTAACGGTCTGGTGCGCGGCGCGACGGCCGACGGCGGCGGCTCGCAGTGGCGCATCGTGGCGTCGGGACCCGGCGGGGCGGGGTACATCTACCAGCTATTCTCCATGGCGTGGAACGAGCGCTACGACGCCGAGCCTTACGCCTATGCGCTGGCGATGGTGATGAACGACAAGCTCCTCAAGGCGCTCTTCAGTCTCATGCAGGCGCAACAGACCCCCTCGATCACACTCGACGCCATGGTGGACGGTTACACCAGTATCCCCGCGCCCGGTGACGAGAAAAGCTATTACGGGACCGGGAAGTGCAGGGTCTCGTGGTACAGGGGGAACAAGAAGTCCATCGCGGCGGCGGAGAAGCTCCTCGCCATCTCGTTCACGACGGGCGGGGGCGGCCCGATCTCGGTCGACGGCGGGGGCGGGACACAACCCCTCTACCTGACTCCCGAAGCCTTGTGGGAAGCGCTGCGCTTCGGCCAGGGCTACATCGACGCAGGCGCGACCGCTGATCTCATGGGTGCAATCGTCACCGAACAAGAGTATACCTTCCCGAGCGGCGCGGCTGTCTCCGGTTCGAGCCACACGGCAGCCAAGTTCGATATCAACTTCCAGACCAAGACCTACGACAAACAGTGAGGGCGACATGACGACTTTCCGCAACGCGGGTGCTTGGGGACCCGGCAAGGGTGCCGCCCTCACCTCGGCCGAGATCGACGGGAACTTCTGGTCGGTGATTCAGCGCCTCGACGCGATCGAGAGCGGCTCGCTCGACATCAACTCGATCGAGAACATCACGGTCTCCGGCTCGACCTTCTCGATCCACACGACGAAGGGCGACACCTTCGGACCGTTCGCGCTCCCCGTCGCACTCATGCGTCCGCGCGGCGAGTGGGCCGCCGGGGTCGCCTATTCGAAGCTCGATCTGGTCACCGTGACCGGCGCGGGCCTCTACCTGATCAACGCGGCTCACGTCGCCGGGGCAACCTTCAGCGACGCCCTGGTGATCAGCGGCACGGTCGTCTACACCCTGGTTCTCCCGCCGGGCGCCACCGGAGCGCAGGGGCCGCAGGGCATCCAGGGGCCGGCTGGTGCCGACGGCGCGCAGGGACCCCAGGGCATCCAGGGGCCGGCTGGCGCCAACGGAACCGATGGCGCGGACGGTGCTACCGGCGCCACGGGACCCGGCGTCGCGGCTGGCGGCACGGCGGGGCAGATCCTCTCCAAGATCGACGGAACCGACTACAACACGCAGTGGGTCGATCCGCCGAGCGGCGGATCTGGCGGCGGCACCGCGCACGCCTACTGGCGGATCTTCTTCACCGCTTCGAACTCGGCGACCTATTGCTCGATCCAAGAAGCGGAGATGCGCGGCTCGGTCGGCGGCGCCGATCAGTGCTCGGGCGGAACGGTTCTTGCCGGGTCCGACTATTTCAGCAACGGGGGTGCTGGTGCCTTCGACAACACCACGACGCGGTGGGCGGCCGAAGTCAACGCGGTTGCGAACGGTACTGCGTGGGTGGGCTATCACTTCGCCACGGCGGTCGACGTCAAGGAGTTCGCCATCACCGCGTCGGGATGGACCGACGAAGCCCCGAGCGCCGGCAAGCTGCAATGGTCGGACGACGGGGTGACGTGGACCGATGCCGCGACCTTCACCGGGCAGACGGGGTGGTCTTCTGGCGAGGTGCGAGCCTTCATCAACCCCGCCTACCTGAATCTCCTCGCCGACCTCGACGACGTGAACATGAGCACGGCGCCGACCAACGGACAGGCGCTCGTCTATGACGCGACGGCAGGGAAGTGGAAGCCGGGCACCGTGTCCGGTGGAAGCGGGGGCTCCTCGCTTCCGACGGGCGGCACCACCGGACAGGTTCTCGCCAAGGCCAGCAACGCCGACGGCGACGTGTCGTGGGTGGACGCGGCCTCTGGTAGCGGCGGCAGCGGATCGACCGCTGGCGAGCCCCATGCGGCCCATCGCGGCTGGCGCATCCTGATCCTCGACACGATCGAGTACCCGACCCTCGACGCGGGCGGCAACGCCACCATCGGGGATCTGGCCTTCTACGATCGCTCGGGCACGCAGATCGCCACGAGCGGTGGCATCGCGACCGGCTTCAACATCCACGGCGGCTTCCCCCTGGCGAACGCCTTCGACGGGTCGTCGAGCACCCTGTGTTCCTCCGGCGCTTCCTTGAGCAAGGATCTACGCATGGCGATCGGCTACGTCTTCGCCACGGCGGTCGACGTCGGCTCGGTCAAGCTGACGAACGCCGACGGCTACGCGAATCACATGCCCGTCCACTTCGCGGTGCAGTATTCGGACGATCTCGGCGCCTCGTGGAAGACCTACGCCGGTTTCACCGACACCGGGACGTGGTCGAACGGTGAGCAACGTACCTACACCCTCGGCACCACCGGTATCGAGATCGTCGGCGGCGGGGGCGGTCTCGTCGAGGCGATCACGAAGCCGACCTCGGCGATCTTCACCCTCGGTCCGACGGGCGCCAACACGGTCATGGAGGACACGAACAACGGCGTCCGCATCCGTGACGCGCATGTGACCGGCAACGACAACAAGCTCTCCTACGCCTATCAGGCGCCCGCCGGGACTCACTGGCGCGTTATCGGAAAGTTCCGTCGATCCGTTCGCATCGCATGGTGCGGGTGGGGCATCGTGATCGCCAACTTCGCCGGCAACAAGCACGCGCTCTTCGGCGTCAAGTATGCTGGTGACGGCATCGGCCGTTATCGTTTCGGGGCCTACAATTCCTTCATCGACATCGACACTTGGACTCCCTTGGAGTTCCCCGAAGTCTTCTGGTTGAAGGTGGAGTACGACGGGACGAACGTATCCTACTTCATCTCCTACGACGGAGACTACTGGTCGAAGCTCTATCAGGACGCGGTCACCGCTTTCTACGGATCGGCACCCGACCGAGTCGGCTTCGGCATCGACCCGAATCACGCGGGCAATGACTACGTCGAGCCCTACGTGGAATGCCTGTCGTGGACCAACGTCGCCATTTGATTTCGGCGACACCTGGGGTATAGAAGAGGGCGGCGAAATGACTTCGCCGCCCGAGGAGTCGGACATGACGAAGCCCGCGATCGTGAAACTCAACTTCTGGCGAGGGAACACCGAGCCGTTCGAATTCCGCCTCGAAGACAAGACCGGGGCACCCTTCGACCTCACCGGCTACGACGTTCGGATGCGCGTCTCCCACGACAACGGCATCATTCGCAAGAGCCTCGCCGCAGGAACGATGACCTGCGCCGATCCCACGACCGGAGTCGTCTCCGCCGAATTCAGTCCCGCCGAGACGCGCCCGATGATCATGTCGCGCAAGCCCGGCGATTGGGAACTCGAAATCTCGACCGACAACGGGGCCTTCCAGCGCACGCTCATGACCGGCCCGGTCACCGCCGAAGGGGGCGACAATGACGACTGACACCGGCACCCTCAAGATCATCAAGGTCGTCGTTCCCGATCGTGTCACCACGATCAAGATCAACGAGGCGATCCCCGGCCCGCGTGGCTTCAAGGGTGACACGGGCGACCAGGGGCCGCAGGGTATCCAGGGCATCCAGGGCATCCAGGGACCCCAGGGCATCCAGGGGCCGATCGGCCTTACCGGCGACAAGGGCGACAAGGGCGACACGGGCGACCAGGGTCCCCAGGGCATCCAGGGACCGATCGGCCTGACCGGCGCGAAGGGCGACAAGGGCGACACGGGCGACCAGGGACCGCAGGGCATCCAGGGGCCGATCGGCCTGACCGGTGCGAAGGGTGACACGGGTGACCAGGGCGTCAAGGGCGACACGGGCGACCAGGGTCCCCAGGGCATCCAGGGACCGGCTGGTGCCGACGGCGCGCAGGGTCCGCAGGGGCCGGCTGGCGTGGACGGAGCGCCGGGTCTTCCGGGTGCCGACGGCGCGCAAGGGCCGCAGGGAATCCAGGGCGTTCCCGGTGCAGACGGAGCCCCCGGCGCGCAGGGACCGGCCGGTCCCGGCGTTGCGGCTGGCGGTACGGCGGGCCAGATGCTCTCCAAGATCGACGGGACCGACTACAACACGCAGTGGGTCGATCCGAGCACGGCAGTTGGGCTTCCGAACGGCGGCACGACCCGGCAGGTTCTCGCGAAACTCAGCAGCGCCGATCAGGATGTTGCGTGGGTCGATCGATTCGCGAAAATCTCCGGGGGCGTCGGAGCGCATCGCTACTGGCGTTTGTTCGCCTTGGAGGGCCACAACGTCGATCATTGTTCGATCGGAGACCTCGTTTTTCGCACTACGCCGGGCGTCGGAACCAATCCCCCGCCGAACGGGAACTACCTTCAGGGCTCCAACTACTTCGGGGGCACCGCCATGGTGGCCTTCGACGGCCTCAGTGACTCCCGATGGGCCGCCGCCACGGGCTCCATTGGCACGACTGCGTGGGTGGGGTGGTGTTACGATTCCCCCATCGCCGTTTCGCAGATCGCGCTCACGTCGTCGGGTTACAACGACGAGATGCCGAAGACCTTCTCGGTGGACTACTCGGACGACGGAGTGACGTGGACGGTCGCCGTTGTGATCGGACCGGTCAACTGGTGGAACGGTCACGAGACGCGACTCTACGACGTCCCTGTTGTTGCCCTCGGGCCGACCCTCGGTCTCGTGCTCGACGATCTCGACGACGTCGATATCGATGCGGATGCGCTCGCGCAATACGGCGACGAGGCGGACTATCACCTCGGATGGGTCGACGCGGTACAGAGGTGGGTGGCTCGATCCAACACCATTCCCGTCGGCGGGACTACCGGGCAGCTTCTCGCCAAGGCGTCGAATACGAATCGGGATGTCGCTTGGGTCGATCCGCCTGAAGGTGGAGGCGGCGGCGCGTCCAACGTCGTGACCTATTCGCAGTTTCGTGTTCTGGTGACCGAGGCGAACGACGTTTTGCAACTGGTCTACATCGCAGAACTGAAGACCCAGGGCAACACGCTGACTCCGTTGACCCCGACCGGCGGAACGGCGATGGCGGGCTCCGTCAACAACGCCAATACCGGCGCCGCCAAGGCGTTCGACGACGACACGGCGACCGCTTGGGTCCCGCTCGACACGGCGATTGCGGCGGGTCTCGCGTGGGTCGGATACGACTTCGGCTCGCTTCGCAGCGTCTACTACATGGCGATCACCGCGCATTCGGCGGAGCCCTCCAAGGCTCCGAAGTCCGGTCTGTTTCAGGCGCGCAATGCCGGCGGATCGTGGGTGACGATCGGTTCCTTCTCGAACGAGACGGGGTGGACCGGAGGGGAGCAGCGCATCTTCCCCGTCGCCATGAGCCTCGGCACGGTCGCCGCCCTCTCCGATCTGGTGGACGTCGACTTCAGCGCGGGCGACCCCATCGAAGGTCAAGGCATCATCTACAACGCCACCACGAAGAAGTGGGAAGCCGGCACGGCCACCGGTCCGGTCGGCGCCACCGGTCCGCAGGGGCCGGCTGGTCCCCAGGGTCCGACCGGTGCGACCGGCGCGCAGGGTCCCCAGGGAATCCAGGGCGTCAAGGGCGACACGGGTGCAACGGGTGCCACCGGTCCCGCTGGTGCCACCGGTCCCGCTGGCGCGACCGGCGCGCAGGGTCCCCAGGGCATTCAAGGGGTACAGGGTCCCGCCGGTGCCACCGGCCCGGCGGGCTCCGCCGGTCCCGGCGTCGCGGCCGGGGGAACCACCGGTCAGGCCCTCGTCAAGTCGAGCAACACCGACTATGCCACGCAGTGGGCGGACTTCCCCACGTTGCCGGTTGCCGTGAACAAGGGCGGCACCGGGGCCAAGAACGCGCGCATGGCCCGCTTCAACATGGGTCTCGCGAATCTCGTGTGGCGTCGACCCATCCTCGACAACGCATGGCTCGCCTCGACGTCTGGCGCGGACAATGCGTGGCAGGACGTCATTTGGGTCTCTCACCCGATTGCTGGCACCTTCTGCCTCGCCGTCGGCTCGTCGGGGACGGGAAACCGCCTCATGACCTCTTCGAACGGCGTGACGTGGACCACGGCGTCGGTCACCGGCTTCGGTGACTATACGTGGAACTGCGTATGCTTCGCGCCCGAGATTCAGAAGTTCGTCGCGGTCGGCAACGCGGGAGCCATCGCCTACTCGACCAACGGCTTCGCGTGGACCACCATCATCGGCGTGAACCTCAACTTGCGATCCGTGTGCTGGTCCCCGGAACTCGGCCTCTTCGTGGCCGTGGCGTCGAGCACCTCGTCGAGCCCGATCATGACGTCCCCGGACGGCGTGACGTGGACGCAGCGGTATCTCGGCGTGAGCGACGGAACGTGGCAGTCCGTGTGCTGGTCCCCGGAACTCGGCCTCTTCGTTGCCGTCGGCGCTGGCGGCACGGGCTATCGCTGCATGACGTCGACCGACGGCGTCAATTGGATTCGACAGGTCACCCCGGCCGACAACTCGTGGTGTCATGTCATTTGGGTTCCCGAGCGCGGGATCTTCGTCGCGGTCGCCTATGGCGTCGTTACGGCGAACACCGGAGCCATGTATTCGTCCGACGGCGTCAATTGGACCTTGCAGACCTCGGTCCCGACCGGTGCGTGGCGCAAGGTCGCCTATAGCCCGGAGACGGATCTCGTCTACTCGGTCTCGTCCGACGGCCTCGTGATGACGGGTGGCAACTACGGCTGGTCCACGAAGACCATGCCCAACACGAACGACTGTCGCGGGCTTTGTTGGGCGCGCGAACTCGGGATGTTCGTGGCCGTCTGCCAGACCGGCACGGGTAACCGCGCCACCACGTCGAAGTCCGCCTACAGCTACGCTTGGCGGTGAACCTGAAGGAGTGCTATCATGAGTCTGTTCGCCGTGAGTCAGACTGTCTATCGGAAGGAGGATCGCCAGGACGTCGAAGCGACGGTTCGGGAGATCGGAAACGAGGACGGCAAGATCACCTACCTGATCGACTACATCGAAGGTGGCGCGGGATGGTGGCCCGAGCACGCCTTGACCGACGTCCACCCGTAAGGAGAACTGCCGTGGGAAAGACCGTCACCTACACGCCGGCCCTCGCCGCCGAGTACCGCCGTCTGTTCGAGAAGGCGACCGTCCGCGCCTCGTGGGCCGGGCGAATGAAGAAGGCCGCTCAGCGTGTCTACGCGGGTCGTGAGCGCTACCAGAAGATCGCCGCGCGCTTCGGGAACTGCCCCTGGCCCCTCATCGGCGTCATCCACAAGATGGAAGGTGACTGCGACTTCGACACGCACCTCCACAACGGCAACCCCCTCACGGACCGCACCTACGAGGTGCCGGCCGGTCGCCCGAAGAAGGGCAACCCCCCGTTCTCGTGGGAGGAGTCGGCGATCGACGCGATCGAGATGAAGGGGTGGGGTGCGATCGAACACTGGACTCTCGAACGGGCCATGTTCGAACTCGAACGCTACAACGGATTCGGCTACCGGCTCTACCATCCGACCGTGCTCTCCCCCTACCTCTTCTCGGGGACCGTGCTCTACACCAAGGGCAAGTACATCAAGGACGGGCCGCGTGGCTGGCGCGACGAAGCGGTCTCCGGCCAGACCGGTGCGATCGGCATCCTCTTGGCGCTCGCCGAGATCGATCCGAGCCTGTCGCTCGATCGGATGCTCCCCTTCGAATCGGTCGCCGGGGAAGACGCGGAGCCGGTGAAGGACCCGGACGTCAACGAAGACGAGACCACGATCTCCTTCGTGCAGGAGCGCCTCAAGGCCCTCGGCTACCACGAGGTCGGCAACGTCGATGGTGTCTTCGGCCGCAAGACCAAGGCCGCGATCTTGGCGTTCCGCATGGACAACAGCCTCGATCTGAAGCCCGAGATCGACGACGGCCTCCTCACTGCGCTCGCCCGTGCCTCGGCGCGGCCGATCGGCGAGGAGCGCGTCACGGCGACCGTCAAGGATCTCAAGGAGACCAAGCCGGCCGTCGCCGCCAGCGGCTCGAACAAGGTCATCTCCGCCATCACGGCTGGCGGCGCGGCGGCCTACGCCGGCCTTCAGGGCGTGGTCTCCAACATCTCCGGCGCCAAGGACTACCTCGGCCCGGTGAAGGATCTCCTCGGCTCCGTCCCGAGTGGTGTGTGGGTCGCGATGGTGTGCGCAGCGGCCTTCATGATCTGGCGCAACTCCTCCAAGGCTCAGACCGAGGTGGTGTCGGCCTACCGTGAAGGGAGCCTGCAATGATCCCTCTGCCGCTGATCGGCTTCGCCAAGATCGCGTGGACGCTCGCCAAGGGCGTCCCGTGGTACTTCTGGCTCTCCGTGGCCGTTGCCCTGGCCTTCGTCGTGAACGGTGCCTACGAGCACCACAGCGGCGTCGTCGAGGGCAAGAAGACCGTCGTCGAGGATCTGGTCAAACAGGACCGGAAGCTCGAAGACTCCGCCGACAAGGCTGCGCTCTCCGTCGGGCAGTGCTATGCTGAAGGGCGAAACTGGAACCGGCACACGGGCCGGTGTGATCCGAAGGAGGGGAAGTGATGGCGAAACGATTTCGCTTGGTCGGCCTCGTGATCCTCGCGACGATCGGTCTCGCGTCATGCGAGACGACCGGTGTGACGGTTCGGGGTTGCGGAGTGATCCAAGATTCCCTACAAGGAGTACGGGCCACGAGTCGAGATGGTCAACGCCGTCTCGACGTACACTTCGAAAGAGGTGTCGCTGCGGATTGTTGGGGCCGGTAACGGCCCCTTCGCCATTCATGGAGTTGATCATGCCGACCGAGATCTCCGCTCTTCTCATGTCCGGGGGCTTTTGGGGCGGCGTCGTCGCCGTCGTCGGAGCCCTCGCCGGTTTCCTCGGTGGCCGGGCCAACTCCAAGAAGACCCTCGCCGAAGCGGAGAAGCTCCAAGCCGAGACCAAGAAGCTCCTCGACGATCAGGCCGTCACGGCGGAGAATCGCCTCCACGACCAGATCATGGGATCTTTCAAGACCCTCGCCGACCTCTACGAGAAGAACCTCGAGTCGATGAAGTCGACGATCGAGAACATGGATCGTGAGATTGGAGAGCTTCGCGCCGAGAACGAGCATCTCAGCAAGACGGTCCATGAACTGACCCAGGACAAGGAGCAGCTTCACCGGACCGTGGACGACCTCCGGCGCCACATCGAACGCCTGATCGACGCCCTTCGGAGCGCCGGGAATGGCTGTGCGGACGACCCGCGCATCGCGCCCCTCCTCACCGGGCTCGATCTCCCCAAGAACTGAGGTGACCGTATGCCGAAGCCGGGCCAGCACATGTCGCGCGAGCGACGCGACGAACTCGACCGTCTCATTCTCACCAGGGCTCCATACGCCGATCTTCTCGCCAAGGGCTTCTCCTCCAACACGATCGCAGCGGCTCGGCGCCGCCTTCAGGCCGATGCGGTCGTGCAGGAGAACGGCGGGCCGCTGATCGGACAGGCAATCGGCCACGCGGCGCCCAATCGGCGCGGGACGCGCTACTTCCTCCTCACCGCCGCCCAGGACGACACGCCCGTCTTCATGCCGTTCTGGAAGAACCTCATGGCCTACCGCGACCACCTCGGCGCGGAACTCTACGTCGGCGGGTTCACCTATCAGAAGGGCCTCTTCGAAGACCACAGCGTCGCGGCCGGTGTCTTCGATTCCGAGATCGTCCCCTACCTGCATCCGAACATCGTCGAACTGGCGCCCCGGCTCGTCTGGTACGGCCGGGCGAACATCCTGCCGACGGCGGCCGATCCGCTCGTCGGATGGGACACGCAGACGCGCGATGCGTGGGCGATCTTCCCCCATGCCAAGATCGCCCTGCGCTCGATTCCGGTCATGCCGGGTCGACCGGGCAAACAGATCATGACGACCGGCGTCGTGACTCGGGAGAACTACGTACAGCGCAACGCCGGGCAGAAGGCCGAGTTCCACCACACCATCGGCGCCACGGTCGTCGAGGTGCGCGAGGACGGCCGGTTCTGGTGCCGGCAGATCGCCGCGACGAAGGACGGCGCTTTCCAAGACCTCGACGTCGTCGTGAGCAACGAGACGGTGACCTTCGAGAATCCGATCGAGGCGATCACCTGGGGCGACATCCACGTTGAGCACCTCGATCCCGACGTGGCGATCGGCGCGTGGGGCGGCTACGAGGGGACCTTCGACTGCGGTGCCATGGTGGACGTGCTCCGGCCGCGCTACCAATTCTTCCACGACCTCTACGACTTCACGGCCCGCTCCCACCACACGCGGAACGATCCGCATGAGAAGGTGCGGCGGCTGGTCGACGGCATGGACGTCGTCGAGGAGATGATCAAACAGGCCGCCGACTTCCTGAAGCGGACGCAGCGCCACCACACACTCTCCGTGGCCGTCTTCTCGAATCACGACGGCCTCCATATCGAGAAGTGGCTCAAGGACCCCCTGGCGGCCTCGGACGCGGCGAACGCCTACTACTGGCATCACCTCAACGCCGCCTATCACCGGGCGATCCGGGATCGCGACGACGAGTTCATGGTCCACTCCTTCGCCCTGCGTGAGGCTGGCGGGGGACTCCCCGGCGTGACCTTTCTGAGGGAAGGGGAGAGCTTCCTGATTTCACAGGGAAGCGCGCCGATCGAGTGCGGTCTTCACGCCCACATGGGACCTCGTGGAAGCCGGGGAAGCGCGGCGTCGCTGGCGAAGATCGTCGAGCGCGTCAATGCGGCCCACGTCCACGAGCCGACCATCAAGGAAGGCGCCTACTTCGCCGGGATGTCCGGCCGGCTCGACCTGCCCTACGCCACCCGTGGACCGGGAGCGTGGCATCACGCGCACATCGTGACCTATCCCAACGGGAAACGGTCGATCGTGACCATGCAGAACGGTCGGTGGCGGGCTTAAGCCGCCGCCGTCGCAGCGAACCGATGCGCCGTCTCGGGGCATCCACAGCCGCGCATGAGCCACTCTGCACCGAGGGACCGGTACTCGACGTGCTTGCCGCTGGCGAGCGCCCTGGCGATGCCCTCGCGCATTCCACGCGAGATGCCGAGGTCGGTGTAGACCACGATCTCGTCGGCGCGGGACCCCCATGCGAAGCCGACCTCCATGCCGAGGCGACGTTCGCCCGGAATGTCGTCGTCGAGGAACTGCGTGTAGAGGGCGTGCGAGGCATAGGGGGCCTCGCCGCGATCGAGCGAATCGAGCATCGCCGCCTTCAGATAGTCGGCGTTGCGTTCGCGCAGATCCGCCGTCGGAGCGGCGAAGGGCGTTTCGATGACCACGAGTTTCATGACACCCTCCTCAGATCAGGGCCTCGGCCTCCGGCCGCCGCTTCCGCAAGCGGACCGGGTTGAACTTGCCGGCTTCGTCTCCCCAGGAATCCCACCCCTCGCGATCCGTCCGCGAGAAGAGTTCGATGTAGGGGCCGTCGAAGAGACGTTCCATGCGGGGCTTGGCCTCGACCGGCTTTTCGGAGTGCCGGCGTCGCTCGCCGAGCATGATCGAGTCGTTGTCCGAAATGAGTTCGGCGCCGGTCTCCGCGTCGATGATCCAATCGCGCTCGGACTTGCTCAAGAGCGTCGGCGATCCGCGCCGCCCGAGGAGGACCGGTTCGAGGTTCTTCCGCGTGCCGCCGAGGCCGCCGCCGAAGGAGAACTTGTCGGTTCGCGGGTTGTACTTCATCCACTCCCACGCGAGGCCGGAGTAGCGGAAGCCCCACGCCTTCATGACATCCCAGGGCGCCGGCATCGTGGGCCACGTCGACCACAGGAAGAGGGCGCAGTCGGGAGCCGCGAGTTCTTGGACATGCTCGCCCATCTCGCAGATCTCGGGAATGGTCATGAGGGAGTAGTGCTTCGAGGGACTCTTACCCTCGCCCTTCTTCGAATAGCTCTTCCACAGCCACGGCGGATCGGCTTCGATCACGCGGTAGTGGTTCTTCTTGAGCCCTGCGAACGGGCCGCTGGTGATCAATTCGGTCATAGATTCATCACCTCAGAGGACCGAATCCAACATGCCGAGCGCCTGCATGTAGAGATCGAGGAGGGCCTCCATCTCTTCGCGCTCCGACTTGTCTTGCTTGCGAATGCGGACGACCTGACGCATGATCTTCGTGTCGTAGCCGTTGGCCTTGGCCTCGGCGTAGACGTCCTTGATGTCGTCGGCGATCGTCTGTTTCTCTTCTTCGAGGCGTTCGATGCGCTCGATGAACGACTTCAACTGACCCGCTGCGAACGAGTCCGCTGAATCGTTTCGATCGTCATCACGGCGGCGGCGGCGAGCCATGGGTGCTTCTCCTCAGTAGACCGGATAGTGGTCGTGGATCATGTCCTTGATCGCGGCGACCAGCGGTTCGAAGTAGCCACGGCCGTAGGCGCTGTAGACGTTCTCGCGCGGAGCGTAGACCCACTTCGACAGGGCGCGGAGGGCCTTGCAGGTCGACGGGTCGTTGATCTCGTTGAGCGCGATGAACACCTCCATGTCGACGGCCGGGATGCCGCGAGCGTGGATGCCGCGCACCAGATCGGCCCGGAGTTGGCAGAAGTGGATCGCCTTTTCGAGATCCTGTTTGCCGGCCTTGCCGGCGTGGCGAACGATGTACTTCAGCGCCGACGAGGCACAGAAGTCCCAATTGTTCTCCATGGCGAATTGAACCGGCTGCATCTTCATCGTCTTGTAGTGCGAGCCGCCGACCTGGGTTTCGAGCGAAAACATGTGGCCTCCTAAGCCTTGGATTCCGGGGAGAATAGCCGTTCTTACCGGCCGCGTCCACCCGTGGAAATGATGACGTCGATTGCCATGAGGGCCGCGACCATGTTGCCCCAAGGCACGTTGCAGCGGATCGCGTCGATGATCAGATCGTCGAAGTGGTCCTCGCGCGGATTTCCACCGTAGAGGTGTTCGAGGTAGGCGGCGCCGCCACGGATCTTACCCTCGTCGCCGTAGTCGCGTGCGAGTTGGCGCAGCTTGGCCGCCTTCTCACCGATCTTCGAGACGACGTCCTGGCGAGACCAGCCGCGCGTCTCGATCAGGTCGGACGCGAGCGCCCCCAGGTTCGCTTGGAAATTCATAGCATTCGTCCCTTCTTGGCGATCTCTTCGAGAGCGGTGGCGATCCGGTTGACGTCGACCATGAGGTTGCCGAGAAGTTCGATCGCCGCGACCGCCATGCAGCGTTGGTCGGCGTTCGCGCCTTCGGCCGTCATGGTTCTTCGATCAGCGCCTTGACGACGACGATACGGGAATCGATGTCACGCTCGTTCATGTGGTCTCTCCTTCTTCGACGTGCTCACAGACCACGCCGGCTTCGAGGAACATGGTCTTGGACCGTTCCAGAAGGCCGGGGTCCAAGGCTTGCATGTTGGTCAGCGTCGAGGCGTAGATCACCTCCTTGACGCCAGCCTGAATGAGGAGTCTGGCGCACCGGTCGCACGGCTGGTGGGTGACGACGACCGTGGTGCCTTCGAGGACGAGCCGGGCGGCAGACGCGACGAGCGAGGCTTCTGCGTGCTCGACCCAATTATACTTTCCCGGTCGGACGAGTCGTTCCGGGAGATCCTTCACTCCGATAGGAATGCCGTTGAATCCTGTCGACTTGACGAAATTATTTGCATCTACCGCGACGGCACCAACCTTCGTCGTGTCTTTGGACTTCGATGCCACGGCTCGCGCCAGGGCCAACAGATGTTTTTTCCAACCTTCATTCATGACCGCTGATTCCTTTGCGTGCTTGTGCCGCTCTTCGAGCTTCGCTCCACGGTTTACCAATAAGCGCTTCACTTTGTTTTTTGCGCGTCTCAGCAGAAGGTTTATATCCTGATTTTGACTTACGCATCTTGTCGATTGTATCTTTATTTCGCATTGGATTGTTAATCGTCATGCGAAAGGAACTCAATTTTCTATTTTCTTCTTTAGTCATCGGATTATTGCAGCCTGTAAATTTAGCTCTCCGCATTTCGATAAGTCTCGCTGAAGATTGTATAGTTTTTGACATCTTCATTTTGGCAGTTTCTGACAAAGATTTACCTTTATGAGACGATGACATTCTCCGGCGAGCATCATCGGTATGCTCATAACCAGACGTTCCGCCTCCACCAAGAGTAAACATTGCCAAGTTATCAATGCCGATTTTTGACGTTAACTTCTCTTCTAACAAAAATGCGTCTTTTTCTAACAGTCCACACATTAATATTTCAACACAGACCCCGTGTTTTCCAACAATACTCTTCCACTTTTTATTTCTGCTAGAATGACTCCAAGCGCGGAACCCAGACCCTTTCCCAATGTAAAATAACGCACCTTCGTCCTCGGTATAGTGCGCGTATACATAGAAGCGGTCGGGCTCCGTCCGCTTGGTCATTGTGCGTTCTCCTTCCGCTCTTCGGCGCGGAGACGAAGGAGTTTCCCCGGCTCGCAGATGAAGATGAAGCCGTTCTTCCATTCGCCGCCATGGCGAGTTCCCCACCCGCCAGGGCGCATGTTGTAGCCGGAGCCGCGCATGTTGTAGCCGTCGCCCGGCAAGACCGTGGCACCGCAATTGCAGCACGGCTTCGCCGTCTGATTCCCCGGCCGGTACTTGCTCTTCTTCGAAGCCATCACGCGGGTTCCTTCGGCGAGATCCCGAGGGCGTCGCAGAGATCCTCGTAGAGCTTGCGGGAGATGGTGAGGTGGGCGAAGGTCTCGTCGGTGAATTCGGCGTCGACCACGGCGTTGTGGATGCGCTCCATGAGCGCGACGAACTTCTTGCCGGAGTCACGCCCGAACTTCAGCTTCTCGTAGAGGCCGGTGACGTCGTCCTTGGGCTCCATGCCCTCGGCGCGAGAGGTGGCGAGGTCACGAGATTCGGGCTCGTCGTCACCGAGAAGTTCGGCGACATCCTTGCGCATGACCTTCTTGCGACCCTTCTCCTCGGCCTTCTTGACACCCTGGTCGATGACCTCACCGGCCCGCTCGCGACCGACTTTCTTGACGACCTCGGCGGCGGTGGTGGGCGCCACGGTGCCGGCGTCGATGTGGGCCTTGACGGGCTCGGGCATGGTGAGGAGGTCGATCGTCTGACGGACGCGCGCCTCGGTGAGACCGACCTTCTCGGCGATCTGCACCAGCGTCAGACCGAGATCCTGAAGGCGCTTGAAGACCGAGGCGTTCTCCATCGGCGTGAAGGGGACGCCGGAGTTCCGCAGGACCATGGAGAGGACGCAGTCGACCTCGGTGACGTTGCGACCTTCGGTCTGCACCGGGACGAAGGGGACCTCGTGGCCCTCGGACAGGGCGAGGTTGACGGCGGCGAGGCGGCGGTGGCCGTTCGTGAGCCACGGAGCGCCGTCCTCCCACTGCACGGTGAGCGCCTCCTTGACACCCCCGGCGGCGATGATCTGGTTCTTCAGGTCGACGATGCCGGCCTTGTACTCGGAGGTCTCCGTGTTGCGGAGATTCCAGCCTTCCCGAACGCGGATGTCGCGCGGATCGAGGCGGAAGATGTCGCTGCGGCCGATCGCAATGTCCTTGATGCCGCCCTGTTTCGTGGTCATGTCTCTATGCTCCTTCTGTGAGACTGATCGGACCTTACGCTCATTGACGGCGGTTGTCAAATACGATCTTCCCACTGGTTCGTCTTGATCCACTTCTCCAAGCGGTCGGCGCTCTTCGAAATGATTTCGGCCAGGATGCGGAGGTAGAGGAGGGTCTGATAGGGACCGGACTCCATCGCGACGTGGGTCTCCACGAGGTTGTCGATTGCGTTCCCGAGATCGCGTTCGAAGTCGACTAGTGCCATGATCAGACCCTCCTCTTCCGAGCCGTGCGTCAGCAGGGCTTGCAGGCGCCAGCGCGCATCCGACGCACCTTGCCGGAGGCATCCTCGGTGACGAGGAAGGTGCCGTCGATCGCGGTCACCTTGGCGGCGACGGGGCCGCCGGTCCACTTCGGGCCGGGCTTGAACTTGACGGTGTCGCCGATCTTGAATTCGATGCTCATTTCTCTTCTCCTTGCTGCGGGGCACCGGCCCCTTGTTTACCCGTCTCGCGGGGTTTCGTTTTACTTCGTCGCACATCCGCACCGTGAACAATGATGCTGTTGAGCGACTGAGTGATGTGGTATTCTGCGGTTGAGAAGCTCTCGTTGCAAGCGAAACAACGGCGTCGGCGAAGAAGATTTCCCTCGTGTCGTCTAGTTTCGATAACTTTTAATCTCGTCGAACCGCAGCGAGGACAGGGTAGGCCCACTCCGTCAGCCAACGTGCCGCTTGTTCTTGGTTCTTTTCCAGCGTGAGCCATGACCTCAGACCTTCTTGTAGATCATCTCCTTGGGCCAGCCGGGGACGCTCTCCTCGGGCATCATGGATCGCTGCGAGCGCCAGCCGCGCAGGTTGTGGACGAACTCCTCCTCGGCGATGACCTTCGGAGTCGCTTGATGCTCGAACGGGGAGGCGTGAGCCGGCTCCGAGGTCTTCAGCTTCTCGACGAGCTTGAGGTCGTCGTCATAGGAGGAGCGCTCGGCGCCGTCGAAGAGGCCGTAGGAGGCGCGAGCACACCGGGCCGTGGAGACGACGAGGAGCCGATCGCGGAGCTTCCCTCGTTCGTCGCTACCGCCGACCGTGGCGAAGAAGGCCGCCTTCTCGTCCTCGCGGGTGACGAACGGAAGATGCCATTCCCCCTCGTTGAGTTCTCGCGGAACCGAGGTGAGGAGCGCTTGATAGATCGCGTAGGCCAGCCGCTTGAAGGTGGGGTCGGCGTCGGGATGTCGCCGCAGTGCGAAGAAGTTGGCCCACTCGGTGCTGGTGATCACACCGGTCGCGTGCGCCCACGGCTCGATCATCCGGTTGACGACTTGCTTGTGGACGCCGACGCGAGCGGCGACGAGCGCCAGGGTGGTCATGATCCACATGCCGGTGAGCCACAGGCCCTTGACGGCGACGAGGCGCCATCCGTCGAGTTCCATCCCCGCCTGCATCCCTGCCTTGTTCTGCCCCCAACTCTCGGGCATCGCGGGGTCCTTGCGGATCATGGCGACCATGCGCTTCGTCGGGATCGCCCGGCTCGACGAGTAGGACCGAGAGAAGACCCGGTGAGTATTGACCTCGGCGAGGATGTAGCGTGGGAAGTGGACCTTGATGGTGGCGATCCGTTGCCAGGGCTTACCCTTGGCACAGGAGTCGGCGACGACGGTCATGGGAGGCTCCTCAGCCGGAATAGGCGGTGAGCTTGGGCACGAGGTGTCCGAGCGGGATGGAGTTGAGGGCGCCCGACGGCTCGACCTTGACCCACGCCGAGTAGTCCTCGCAATAGGATTCGATCGTGCCGATGAAGATCTTGGGCTTCCCGTTGAAGGTGTCCTCCCACGCGATGGTGGTGCCGGGAGGGGCGAGGCGCTTCATGTCCTCGGCGAAGACCTTGTAGGCGTGCTGCGCGAGCGAGAGGCCCGCCTGCAACTCGTGGATGGCTTTCTGGTGCATGGCGAATCCCTCAGTAGCCCATCAAGAAGGTGGCTTCTTTGATGGCGGCGAGGCCGGACAGGACGAAGGACGAGGTGAACCAGCCGACCATGAGGTACTTGCGAACCTTGTTCGGCTTGTTCGAGGCGCGGAGGTCGACGACGTAGCCGACGCCGACATAGGCGAAGACGATCGACGTGACGCCGGACGCAGCGAGAATCAGGGCATTGAGCCACAGCGGGGCACTCAAGTTTCGTCCTCCTTGACGGCGATTCGGGAGATCATGCGGGCGAGTTCTTCCTTACCCATACCTCCCATCGCCGCCATTTCCAAGACCCCTGTCGCCCCTTTCGGCAAAGTACCGTTAAGAAGGCGAGTCAGGCGGCGCTCGGTGACGTCGAGGAGGAGCCGGGCGTACTCGGCATAGAACTCGTCGGGGAACCGCCCGGCCGCGAGATAGACCGGGCGGTCGCGAAGGCTCTCGAAGGGCGTGTCCGTCTTCGTCAGCGGATCACGGAAGTAGACGGCCACCGTTGCGGAGTTCGGACCCTTCTTGAAGACCTTCAGGTAGGGGAGAGATGGTAGAGCCTTGCTCGTCATCCGTCGGACTCCTCGGCCCAATGGGGACCGACTGTGAACTTCTCCTCGAATTCCTCGACGGGTCGGGTGAAGGACACGGTGATCTTGCCCATGTTGCGATAGGTCACTTCGACCGTCAGATCCGCCTCGCGGAGCACGACATCGGTGACGATGTAGAGCTTGCCTGACGTCTTGTGCCGGGTATAGTGCCCCTTGAGGCGGACCTTCGGCTCGACGATCGCGTAGAGTTGTTCGATGGTCAGCTTGTCGGTCATGATCAGAACGCCTTGCCGCCGTCGGCGGCGCGAGCCGCGAGGGTGTGATCGAGCCGGCTCGCGTTGTAGACGAGCTTCTCGTAGATCGCGGCACCGAGATCGAAGCCGAGGCAACCAGTCAGATCACCCATGCGGATCATGGCGTCGCCGATCTCGACTTCAGCCGACAGGCGATGCGGGAGATGATCGTCCGCCTTGTTCTTGCGAACGCCTTCCAGGGCCTCGGAGACCTCGGAGTGAATGAGCGCGAGCATCTCGGGGACGTTGCGCTGAATCATCTCACCGGTCTTGGGGTCCTGATACCAGCCGGCGTTGACCGAAAGCTGGTGGCAGATCATGGAGAACTCGGTCAGCGCCGGAGCGAGTTCCCGAGCCCGAGCGAGGCAGTCGGTGGTGGAGATCGCGTTGGGGGTGGTGCTGGCAACGGCCATGAGAGTGTTCCTTTTTGGCACAGTTTCAGAAGGAGAGTGTCTCGATTTGGGACAGTCGCGGGTGTTACACTATAACACCCGCGACCGCTTCATAGGCTCAGACCATCTTGTCGGCCGGCTTGTAGCGCCACTTCGCCGTCTTGAAGTCGAAGGGCGTCACGATGCCGTTGGGCGACGTGAAGAAGACGGTCGTCCCGCTCGATCGATGGGTGAAGCGAACACCCTCGGCCTCGTAGACGCGAATGAGGGTCTGCACCCGGCCGCCGTTGACGTTCGGATCGGAGACCTCGACCGTGACGTACTGCATCGGGACGACGAAATTGCCGGTCTCCGGGTCGATGAAGTCGAACCACACCGGTTCGGCGGGCTTGTCGGCCGGGACGACCTTGGCGGTGCCGGCCTTCAGCGCCTTGAGCGTCTCGAACTCGTCGTCCGTGACATAGACGAGGTGCCCCGCCTTGCGGTCGGCGGCCTTGTTCCAGTCGATCGAGCCGGCGTTCTTGACCGCCTCCTCGTAGAAGCCGATCACCTTCTCCTTGTTGCGGAGTTCGGTGGTCAGCTTGTCGACCTGCCCAAGGAGTTCGTCGATCCGGGAGAGGCGGAACGCGCGATCACGGTAGAACTGGTGCGACATCTTCTTGAAGAGCCGGGCCGCGAGGTCGTCGAGTTCGGTGTCCTTGCGCTTCTTCTCGGCCTTGCGAATGTCCGCCAGGGTGGCCTCGATTCGCTCCTTCAGCGGCCCGAACAACTTGCCGAGATCGAGATCGACCTTGAAGGTCTCGTCCTTGGGCTTGGCCGGCTTGTCGATGAAGGGGAAGGAGACCTTGAACTTCGGCGTCGAGATGCGGTCCTTGGGGACCTTCGAAGCCAAGAGGTCTCTACCGATGGCGCCCGCCGCCTTGCGCAGAGCCTCGGCACCCTTGACGAAGTCGTCGTAGGTTCCGATCTCCGGCCACAGGTAGGGCGAGCGCGGCGCCATCGCCTGCCGAGCGAGTTGGGCCTCGCGTGCGGCGATGTCGAGCTTCAGCTTCTCGGTGCGCAGGGCGGCATGCAGAGCCTTGTCCTTGAGGGCGCGCGACATCTCCTTCTCCGAAGACGTCTTGACCGGCACCGTAGCCCCGAAGGGCACCACGCGAACCTTGCAGTCCTTCACGTCGCACGAGGTGCAGTCCTGCGCCATGGGATCGTCGAGGCCGATCGGACAGAACCGCTCGTCGTCGGCGCCCTCGTAGGCCGCCGTGCGCTCGTTGCAGTCCTTGACGGGGCACTCGGAACACGGGTCGTCCTTCCCGATCGGGAAGTCGGCCTCGGATTCGGTCGGATTCTTCCCGATCGGGAAGTCCTCGCCGAAGATCTCGGAGAGGAGGTTGTGGACGTCGGCGGGGTTGTCGATGAAGACGATCTTCGCACCGAGGGACGGGAAATCACGGGGCATGATGACGCTTGGCCTTCTTCTTGAGGGCAGGATTGGTGGCGGCCTGTATCACGCGATCGGCTGCCATGACGGAGAGTTCGTGGGAATGCGCGAACGGCCGGCTCACACCGAGCAACAGCCGAGACGTGGTGGCCGGGGCGAGCCGTGACATGGGCGCCTCGACGACCTTGGGTACGACGCTTTCGGGCTTCATCTGGCCCTCCTTCGTAGTGAGCGGCGGCGCCACTCTGGTTGCATCAAGCGGCAATGCCGCCCGAAGATGATGTTGCCTTGGATCTCCCACCCGACGACGCGGCATCCGCTGAAGATCTTGCCGTTCGCCCACTGGTCCTCCAAGACCCGACGAATCTCCTCAGAGGAGGGCTTCGGCTTCGGCACGGCGCGGCTTCCTCACGGGGTCCATGTCGAACTTCTCGCGGAAGGCCACGAAGCCGGTGTGGCGCGGCTTCTCCTTCTGGCCGACGGGGAGATGCTTGTAGGTCAGGATGCGACCGATCAGCGCCTCACGGTTCGCCCAATAGGCGATCCGCTCGTCGGCCGTGAAGCCGCCGCCGACGCTGAATTCGACGCCCGTGGTGGGATCGCGGCAGATCAGCGCGCCGAGGGTGCCCTTGCCGATCATGCCGGCCTTGGCGTTCGAGCGCTTCGTGTAGCCGCGCTCGTCGATCGTCGCCGTGTTCGTGTTCGCCATCTCCTCTTCGAAGCCGACGACCTCGGCCTCGGCATCGACGAAGCGCTTGATCTTGAGCATGGAGCCTTCCTTCACCGTCGCCCGGCCTTCCTTGTACTTGGCGTTCGGGTCGCGGAGGATCAGGCCCTCGAAGCCCTGGCGCTCGACGATCTCGCGCTCGATCTCCCGGAAGTCCTTGACCGACGTGATCAGGTGGAAGGGGAGGCGATAGATGTCGACCATCGGGCCGAAGTCCGGGATGCGGGCGTAGCGCTCGTGGAACGGCAGGTCCGGGTTGCGGAAGTTGTCGAAGACCCACCACTTCCAGGGCGACGAGCCCTTGATCGTGGCGACGGCGCCGGAGGCCGCCCGGCAGGACATCGGATCGTTCGGCTCGGTGACGGTCAACTCGCCGTCGAGACCACGGAACTCGGCGCCGCCGAACATCTCGTTGAGTTCGAGATTCGGGAACTTCTTCATCGACCGCGAGAGGAGGTCCCCCTCGGGGCGCTTGTCGCGCTCGTTGAAGAAGCCCCGGTTGAGGCAGCGTACCCCGTCGATCTTGGCGAAGCCCCACAGGGGACCCTTCTCCTTCAGAATGGCGGCGACCTGTTCGTCAGTGGCCTTCTCGGCGAGCATCGGGCGGGAAACCATCGGGGAACTCCTTTCGTTGAGGCTCACTCTACGCTTTTGACGACGGATGTCAAGCCACATAATCGTGGTTCACGAATCCCTTCAAGGCGTCGCCTCGGTTGAAAGCGTTTCGCCAAGTCCGACGAACTCCACATTTCGAGCACCGGTAACGGATTCGACCGTCGTCGTCACGCGGGTCGTCACAGACAACACGCTCCCAATCGTGCTCACAGTTATGGGGCTCACCGAAATGAACCCAATGACCGCGAACCGGGTGACGTCGTGGTGACGATCGATGGCCCGGCGGCGTGACAATGCTTCTTATCTCTTTCTTGTCAAACAGTTTTAAGTCTATCGTCTTGTGCGCTCCGTATTTGATTATCCCTTTCGGGGAGATTACAGACTTCTGACCGATAGTAGTGATTACATTGGCTTTCTTATTTATAAGCAAGAACGCGAGTATTAGGCAATCAGTTAACATATATAGATTGGCGATCTTTGGATCTACTCCTTTTTCCAACTTGTCTTTATGAATAACAAAAACACCATCGTCGTCACAATCTTTATTGAAGTCTAAGCTAGCCCCGTAAGACATATAGCTTAGACTTTGCGTTTTGTCTAACAACCCTATGCAATCTATATTAAGCACGTTATTCTTTCTATTAATAAAAGTGGAGACTTTTACACGGTTTTCGTTAACGTCTATAACGTCAGCCACAATGAACATCTTATCGAACATCGGAATGGCAAATTGAAACGAGGGCAAAATTACCTCGTTCAAGAACTCTAGATCTGAGACTATTTCCGCTAACTTGGAATATGTATCTAAGCTCATGGTTAAAGGCACATAGTTGTGATAATCTTTCTTAAGCTCATTGAAGAAAGACAACGACTTCTTGTTTACATGAACCCCGTGATCAGGCTTCTTATATATGTCGTTGATGTATTTAATTTGTCTATTTCTATAATCAACGACATCGAATAGCTCTGACATCTTCATGACCCCCTCTTGGCATTCGAATCAGCCGAAATCGTTTCGTCGGATTCTCACACCCCCAGGACGCGACGGATCTCCGCCTTGGCATCGGCTCGACCGGCGTTGAACACGGCTTCGAGGAACGCGAGGAGGCGCGGGATCTTGTCGGCCTCCTCGCGGGTGAAGGTCTGCTCGGCGTAGGTGTAGGCGCCCATCGGCGTCACCGTGCAACGGTCCCAGGTCTCGGGGTCATTGCACCAGACACCTTTGCACCAGTAGGCGATCCGGTAGTAGGGGCGCTCGTTGGCGCGGATCGCATAGCGAGAGTATCCGCTGTGGTCACCCATCACTTCTTCCCCCTCAACACCTTCTTCGCGAGCCGGCGCTCTTCCCAACGCCGCATCTGGCGGGTGGGCTCCGGCGGATCGCTCGGCGACGCAGCATTGGTCACGGCGCTGTGCTGGCGGATGACCGCCTTGCTCGGCCGACCGAGGAGCTTCTCCGCCATCATGGCGGCGTCGCGCCCGAAGGCGGCGTTCATGGCGATGCGAATGGCGGTGCCGATCATGATCAGATCCTCTTCGACAGGGCGTCGGCGAGAGCCGCCGACGCGGTTCGGCCCATGTTCCCAGGGCAGTTGATGACCTTGCAGAGATCGAGCCCGAGATCGAGGAGGAGTTGATCGATCAGGCGCGGGTTGATCCGGGCGTCGACATCCTTCTCGTTGGCCCTGTTGATCATCTTCGCCTCGTCGAGGCTCAGCACGCCGCAGGCGGTCGCAGCGCACTGCGCCCACCCGAGCCACCGACCTCGCTTCGACGAGGAGAAGGAGTTCGGGTCCTCCTCGATCCGTCGCAGCATATCGCGGACATGATCGGGTCGAATCGACGCCGGGCGACCTCGGGAGTTCTCCTCCCAGGTTCCCATTCGATCGCGCTTCTCGATGAACGCGATGGTGTCGCGGAAGGCTTGCAACTGGTTCATGGCTCATGACCTCTCGTAGGCGGTGAGGAGCTTCTCGTAGACGTCGCGCAGGCCGAGGCCCCGGTAGAGCCACACGCCGATCGGACGCCAGCCGTCGCCCACGGGGAGCACCGTGAAGGTGTGCTGGTGGGCGACGGCGGGCGTCAGATCGGCGACCGAGCGGTCACCTGATCTTCGGCGATTCGGTACTCGGGAAGGGAGAAGGCGTGGTAGGTGTGCGAGATGCTCCGCTTGTCATACGGACCGCCGACGCACACGCCCTCGAAGTTCTCGTAGGACACGGGGGCTCTCCTGGGTCGCTCAGACCCCCTCCGGCATTTTCGGAGGTGCCTGAAGATTTGAAGCGATTCTCCCCCGGCGCCGCAGCTTGGGCGTGAGGGGGAGAATTCCTTTCGAGGAGAGGCTCTCGACCGTCTCCCGGCCGCTCTCCACTAACTCCGTGGCGAACTGCCACGGGTCGAGAGCGTTGCGAACGACCATCCGATCGAAGGGCGACATCTTGTCGAACCGCTTCATCATACGGATGATCTCGCGGCGCGTGGGCGCCTTCTTCGGATCAACCGGCTCGGGCGGCATCGGCGACCATCTCCGCCTCCTCGCCCGTCTCCGTGACGAGGTCGGTCAGCCGGTCGATCTCGTTCTCGGCGAGGGCCAGCATGGCGCCGAAGAGAGCGGTCTTCGCATCCTCGAAGGTGCGATACCACGTCTTCCCACGGGTCTTCATCGCGAAGAGGCTCGGAACGACACCGGGATAGTCGGTTATCTCGACGACCTCTTCCCAGGTGAAGCCCGGCCCGTACTCGTTGCTCTCGGAGGTCGGCGAGTAGGTGATCCGGCGCCGCACCGTCACGGGGAACCAGATGATCCGGTTGTCGGTGTCGGGACCGACGTCCACGCGCGGATCGACCGAGAAGGGGTCGGCGACCACGAAGTGCTCCACGATCTTCGACGTGGCGCCAGATCCCGGCGTGACCGGCGCGATGGTGTAGACGAGGCAGGCGAGAGTGATGGCTCGCTCGGAAGGCATCGGGGTATCGGACATCGGGAATCTCCTTTCGATGAAGAACTCTCCCACCCGTGACGGCAATTGTCAACGGCCGAATTGATTCTGGCGATTTAAGGTAAACGCCGGCTTTTCGTCCGGGATTGATTCTGGCGAGCCAAGGTAGTGTCGGGATTGATTCTGACGATCTAAGGTAAGCCGTCGGGTGCTCGATCCGTCTGGCGGGCGCCACCCCTGGCACCATCTGGTGCTGCGTCTGGCACCTCGTGGGGCTCGGGCGAAACGATTTCGCATGGTGAAGAATTAACGTTAACCGTTGACCATGCTCGTTAGGGTTGAAAATTAAGGTTAACCCCGCGAGGACCCGGCTCGTTAACCATGGCTCAGCGATCGACCGTCCTAGTGGGGTCGGAAGGCACGGCGCCGACGTAGGGCGCGGCGAGCGCGGGCGCCGTCGACATGCGAGGTAGGGTGATACCGGGGAAGGGAAAACGGGCGCCCTTGGGCTTCTTATGGCTCGACAATGCGAAACCCCCGCCCGACTTTCGCCGAGCGGGGGTCGCTGTCCCGATGCGTAGTTCCCCGATGGATCAACTAATAGCGCGTCCGATCGCGAAAAGCAATAGGGATGCGACGAGACCGAACACGCCGATTGCGGCGACCGCTTCGGAGAGGGAACCGGCGACCGGGGGAGGGGGCGCCACGATCGCGACCGGCTCGGGAACCGCCGCGAAGTCGCCCGGCTCGGGCGCCGTCATCATCACCTTTCGAGCGGGCGACGGAGTCCCGTCCTCTTGAACGGTCGACACGATCGCTTGTCCGATCCCGAGCCGGCGAATCTCGTCGACCATGTCCACCCCCTTCGGAGGGACGGGAAGCGTTGACGCGGCGACCTTTAGCGCGGCGAGGTCGGCCGGTGACGACGCGCGGAGTCCATGTTGGATTCGCGTGCCGCATTGCGCCACGACGTCGGCCGGAAGGTCGGACGCCGCTTGCGTGGCGAAGATCAAGCCGACTCCCTTGGATCGCAGGAGTCGGACCTTGCGGGCGATGTCCCGGACGGACTCGGGGGTCGCGTCCCGGAAGATCAAATGCGCTTCGTCGAAAACGAGAACGACTCGCGGTCTATCGAGGTCGCCGCATTCGGGGAAGCGCTCCGCAATCTGGTCTAGGACATAGAGCAAGGCGAGGGGATACAGGTCGCCCGATCGTGCCAGACGTTCGGCCGGAAGGACGGACACGACGCCGCGCCCCTCGGAGTCGCAGTCCGTCAAGGTCGCAACGTCGAAAGCCGGCTCGCCGAGCAAGTCGCCCCCGCCATGCCGGGCGAAACTGAGAAGCGATCGCAAGAGAACGCGCGACGACGCGGGCGACGCTTGCCCGAATTCCGGGAAGGCGCGGGGGTTCCTTTCGAGGTGCCGCAAGATCCCCCGGACGTCGTCGACCGTGGCGAAGCGATCGGACTCGGCGCCGACCTGCCAAACCATTTCGAGGGTCGACGCTTGGGCATGACTGAGTCCCAAGGCTCGCGCCATCGTCACCGGATCGATTACCCGAGCCGGCATCTTGAACCGCGAGAGGACACGAGTCGGCGCCGACGCGGCGAGGATGGGCGCGGCGTCGCCCTTGACGTCGGGGAAGAACACGGGAACGCCGCACGCGGCGAGGCGAGCGGCGATCCCGAGAAGGGAAACGGTCTTTCCGGTTCCCGTGGCGCCCGTCACGACCACATGGCGATTCACCCGCGACAGGGGGAGAGTCGCCCGCGTGGCGCCTTTCCCCAATTCGAGAACGTCTCTCACTTCGGACCCCCTTTGCGGCGCTGCGCTTTCATCCACCCGGCGACCCGCTGATAGACCTTAAGGCGACACGGAAAGTCGGGGTCGTCTTCCCAAATCGAACGAAGGCGGGGGGAGAACGCGGCGACGATGAACCACGACCGCGCGTCCCGGTCATAGAGTGACCGGAAGACGACGGGAAGGGCGGGGAAACGGTCGACATGGTGGACTCCTCATTCGGAAAGATCGAACCACAGTTTCCGCTTGTGGCGGAAGAGACGCGAGCCGATTCGACCCGTCTCCGACTGGCGCTCATATTCGCGCCAGTCGATCCCCGCCATACCACGACCGGGACAACACGACTGCGCTTCGCGAAGGTCGCCGGCTGCATACTGCAACACCAACGCGTCGACCTCTTCCGCCGACCAGCCGTCAACCTCCTCGTCGTCCCAAGCGCCGAAGCTTCGGAAGAAATCCCGCGCGGCGTTGCGCTCGTCGTCGTTCTTGAGGAGCGGCGACTTACTGGCACATGCCACGGAATTCGACCACGTCTCGGGACCGGCATTCTTGCCGCGCTCGGCGATCGAAGCCGAGAGGGTGGACGGGTCGACGTCGGACACGAGCCGATGAATGCAGATTTGCAGCATCATGGGAGTCACTCCTCAACGCGGTAGGTTGTCGACTCGGTCGTTTCGACCGTCACCCGCGCGTCATTGTGCAGGAAGGGCGCCAATTTCTCGGCGAAGTCGCCGGCATCGCCGCTCGTGGTGAAGCCGTCGAAGGTCGCCCGGAAGTCATCCGAGCGCGACCACAGAATGACGCGCGACACCTTGTCGGGACCGGACTCGCGTTCCATGGTCGGGGGAAGTTTGAGCGTCACCGGATCGCCTCCTTAGATCGCCTGAATCACGCGGTAACCGAGCGCGGCGAAGATCTTGAGACCGGAGTCGCGGTAGCAGTCCGAATAACCCTCGGCGCCCTTCTCGACGTCCGGGTGACGCGGCGAGCCGTCCGACCACGTCGAGTCGCCGCTGCGGTAGTTCGCGAACGAGTAACCGGCCGGAAGGGGGAAGTCGCGGGGATAGAGGGACCCCGGACGGGCGGGGGCGCCGTAGCGCGAGCAATGATCCGTGATCGGGATTCCGTCGATCACGAGACCGGCGAGGCACCTCGTCGCCTTGTCGTACCCGTACCCGCGAGCGATTCCGACCTGAAACCGGAAGACGTCGGGAGTCTTCGGTCCCTTCACCTTCAGACGAAGGTCGGTCGGGATCGTGGGGAGGGACGCGGCGAATTCGGCCGACCGCTTCGCGGCGTCGTCGGACTGCCAGACGTTGGCGATCGTGCGGGATTGTGTGTGGTGAAGGTTCACCGTCGCGACCTCTTCACCCGTGGGGGAGAGGATGACATAAGCGGCAATCGCCTTACCAGCCGTGGTTTCCCGAACGTAGTGATTCGACATGGTTTCAATCCTCATAGAGTTCAAGGTGTTCGATAGTTTCCGCCGCAATGGACTCGGGGTCGTCACCGGAAAGACGAAAGCCCTCCTCGTTGTCGAGCGGGTCCCAAAGTACGAATTTTCCACCGTATTTCGCGACGTGCTCTTTTACGAAAGCGGGAAGACTTTCGTCGTTTGCACAAGAAAGCTTGTATTCGTAGCTTTCCACGATTTCCACATTCGACATGGTTTCAGCCTTTCCAGTAATTCCGACCCCCGAGCGCATAACCCTTGGCACGCTCGGAAGTCGACGCGACGATGAAAGCGACGCGGCGAGCGTTGACCGGCTCAGCAGTCGCGGGGGAGAGGAGAGAGAGAAGGGCGCGTAACATCGGGTTAGCTCCTTTGTTAATCCGACACTACGCGCCGAACCTTAAGAATTCGTTACTCTCCTTCTTCCTGCGCCAGATAATCCGCGCGGGTCGAATTGGAGATGAACGCTCCGAAATGATAGGCTCCGCGCCGCTCCGCAAGGGGAACGACGAAATCGCGCCATTCTTTCGGGGATCGCCAAGCCATGGCGACTACTTCGGCGATTGCAGCCTTCGAACCGCCGAAGGGATAATCGAGTCGGGCGACGAGGTCCGCGACGCATTCCTTCAATTCGCGGCGGGTGTCCACCCGGACGATTTCAGCGGAGTCCGGCATGTAGCAACCACGGAGTCCATGGGAGAGGTGGAAATAACGGGACATCGGGGTTTCTCCTTACGCGGCAAGAATCGGGGGCGCATAGTCGACCGGCTGAAACCGGATCGTCGCGCGCCCCCACGCGGGATAGGTGATGGACAGGACAGGCGAGTCCAGGGGAACGGCCGACGACACGACGAAGCGGAACCGGCCGAAGTGATTTTGCACGATGGACATGAGACGCATTCCCGAGACGAGGGACCATCCCCGCCAGAAAGCGACCTCGGAGTCCTTGTCGATCGCGAGGACTCGCCCATCGGGGAGTCGGGCGATCGTGAGTCCCGTCTCGTCGTCGCGATAGAGACGGACCTCGAAACCGAGTTTGTGGCGCGAGCCGGTGAAGACGACGGACATAGGGGAAACTCCTTACTCGGGAACGACAGTCGAGAGGATGTCGACGAAGCGAGAACGGTTTTCGAGCATCGCGAGCGCGACCTTGAAACACTCGTTTTCGCCGAAACCCTTCGGCATGAGTCGCGCCTTCACCTCCGAAAAGAGCATGGACTCGACGTAGTCCCGAGCCTTCTCGGCTTCGAAGAACGTCTTTCCGCCGACGCGCCACGCTTCACACTTCTCGACTAACATGGGGGAAACTCCTTACCAGTTGCCGCGACCGTTGCGCGACAGGCGAACGACCCGGACCGAAGCATAAGACGGCTCGGCGGGGGCGGGGGAGAAGAGGGAGAGAAGGGCGCGAAACATGGGATCAACTCCTTTGTTAATCCGATACTAGGCGCCAAACCTTAATAAACCGTTACTCGTCTCCGCCTTGGGCGAGATAATCCGCGCGGGTCGAATTCGAGATGAACACTCCGAAACGGTAGACGCCACGCTCCGAAGAGAGGGGAACGACGAAGTCGTGCCATTCCTTCCGATCGGAACGCCAAGCCATGGCGACTACTTCGGCGATTGCAGCCTTCGACCCACCGAAGGGATAATCGAGCATGGCGACGAGTTCGGCGACGTGCTCCTTTAGCTCGCGACGAGTGGTCACCTTCACAATCTGCGAATTGTCGGGCATGTAACACCCACGGAGTCCACTCGACAGATGGAAATACCTAGACATGGTTGCACCTTTCAAGCGGCGAGCGCGGCGAGGGTGGAGGGGTCGATGCGGGACATAGGCTAAGCTCCTCTGTTAATCCGAGACTACCCGGAACGTCTTAACAAACCTTTAAGGCGATCACAGAAAGAGCGGGTCGCAGTCGGGATTCTGATATCCCCCGGTCTTCACCCACGACCACCCATCGGTCGTCTCGAAAGACTTCCACGCGACAATGTCCTTCGGACGAGGGTAGGTTGTGGGGCGATCACCGGGCGCCGAAACCACCCAATCGACCGACGATTGATAACGGACTCGGTAGATGAAAACCCGCCGGGCGCCCATGCCCGACTCTTCCGACAAGATGTCGAAAGCCGGTTCCGGGACGTCGTCGGTGAACGTGGGGGCGGGGGTCGGCGCCTTGTCGGACGGATGGACTCGCACGCCACGCGGCGCCGACTGATTCGGGTTCATCTCGATTCGGAAGGTGAAATGCAGAAAGTTCGTCACCCGTCCACCGTCGCGGCGAGCCGAAGGCGACCACGCCGAGAAGTCCTCGGCGCCACATGCCCAATTGACGCGGCGCCCTTCCTTGTGAAGCGACCGGCCGGTGATGACGGCATAAATGAGCCTTGCCGCTTCGTCGGGTTCCTTGGGGAGAGACCAGACGGGAACACGTCCCGAGATGGTCGCGCCCTTGTAGGTCCCTTGATAGACGATCGTCGCGGGGGTGAAGTTCGGGAAATCGGTGGACATGGTGGAAACCTCGAATCGGGCGAAATCATTTCGCCGGGTGGACAGGGAGTCGCCCGTTCCCCTTGCCAGCCTTCGCCCATCCCTCGCGTTGCGCTTTGGACGCGGCGAGTAGGGCAATCTCGGCGAGGATGTCGGGCGACTGCATCGGGTGGCGCCTTCAATGCTTGGACGTGGAGTCGAACCGAAGGACGCCATGGGGAGTCGAGACCGTGCCCGTGGTGCGGGTCGCCCCGTGCCCATAGGAGGAGCCGGAAGGCGCCGCATAGGGTCGCACCTCGGGATAAGCGGGGTGGAGGTAGGTCGACGGCGGAAGCGCAGGCGAGTCGAAGGTGAGCGGCGAGAGACCGGACGCGGGCGCCTTGCACATGGGGGCGGGGGTCGGGGTCGCGCTCGCCTTTGGGGAGACGATGCGAATGAAGGTCTCCGACGGACCGTGAACGATGGGGCGGGAATGAAGGTCGCCCGCATGGGCGGGGGAAGCGGCGCAAGAGGCGACGAGCGCGGCGACGAGCCCGAGGGCAGCGATCGTGCGGGGGGTGTGGTCGGTGGTCATAGCGTGTGCTCCGATTGAGGGGAAGTCCTCATTAAGAGGATGCTACCACTCACAGGTTAATAAGAGGTTAACGCCCTGATATATAGGGGTTTCGTGTGCCATGTGTCAAGCATGGTTGATAGTTAGTTAATGTCAAGAGGCGTGGTCATGGGGTGGCGTGGGGTGGTGGTCATGAGGGGTCGGGGGTCGGTCGGTCGGCCGTGGGGTGGTGGTGCCGGTCGCTACGGGTCCCCCGTCGGGGTTGAGGGGTGACGCGGGGGCGCGGAGC
>ERZ1645187.187-NODE-187-length-59465-cov-274.285423_pt1 | contig 59465 bp, 47 predicted proteins | sample MGYA00575352_ERZ1645187 | MGnify/ENA primary metagenome ERZ1645187 (study PRJEB40837, sample SAMN11349314) | freshwater sediment metagenome | isolation source: river sediment | host: Sediment | place: India: Wazaribad , New Delhi | collected 2017-02-21 ... | reverse complement strand
ATATGATATAGGTAATGGTGAATTGGCAGTCTAAACTAATATTGAGACAGCCTCTCACTTTTACTGGCCAGCGTATCGGGTGGGCCTCGGCCCCGCGGTGAAACGCGGGCGTGATAGTTTCAGGGCGACGCTTTTGTGCCCGTGAAGAGGTAAGGGCGCGGACCGGGCAGCCAGATGCGGAAGCGACAACCCCGCCCTGGCGCGCACACGGCGGTCAGGGTGCCGCCCTGGGTCTGAATCATGCGCCGTGCCAGCGGCAGGCCCAGCCCCTGGCCGGGCTGACCTTGGGCGTTGGCGCCGCGGAAGTAGGAATCGAACAGGTACTCCACCTCCTCTGGCCCTAGCCCGGGACCGTTGTCGATCACCTCCAGCCACAGGCCATCGCTTTCCCGGCGGCCCGCCGGCCCGGCGCGCAAGGTGATGATGCTCCCCGGCGGGGTGTATTTGACGGCATTTTCCACCAGGCTGCGCAAGGCCAAACCGGTCAGTTCCTGATCGCAGAGGAAGATCCCCGGCAGGCTGGCTGGGTCCACCTCCACCCGGATGAGGTGACGCCCGCTCAACAACCGCCCCGCCGTGGCCGCCGCCTCCAGCAGTTCCGCCGGCGCGCAGGGAGTCCGGCGGGGCCCCTGGCGCAACAGGGAAAAGCGTTCCTCGGTGAGTTGCTCGTTGAGCAGCCCGGTCAACCGCTGGGTCGCTTGCAGGATCCGGGCGTAGCGCAGGCGATTGGGATCGGCGCGCCCCTCCGCTTCCAGCTCCAGGTTCTGGGCGATGCTGTCGATCACCGCCACCGGGGTACGCAGGTCGTGGGAGATGGTGGCCAGAAAATCCCGCTGTTCCTCCCGGGCCAGGCGTTCCGCCTCCAGGGCGTCCTGGCTCTCGGCCATCGCGGCGCGCAGGGCCTGGGTCCGCTCCGCCACCTGCCGCTCCAGGTCGGCGGCATAGGCCAGTTGCACGGCATGGGCGCGGCGCTCGGCCGCCAGGTTCGCCGCCTTGAGCCGGTTGAAATGGTCGCCCAAGGCCAGGGCCAGCAGCAGCAATTCCAGGGTGGAACCGAGGGTGAGACTGTTGTCCGTGAGGACGTTGGCGGGTAACGGGCCGGGCAACCGGCTGAGGTGATGGACCAGGACGCCCAGGAAGAAGCAGGACCAGGCCAGGATCAGATAACCCGCCGGGGCGTAACCCTGCCGCCATACCCGCCAGCCGGCCAGCACATAGAGCAGCACGAGGAGGAGGTTCAGGGCGATGAACAGTTGGACGAACCAGAGCAAGGCGGGGCCCGGGGCCTGACCCTGCACCGGCCCCAGGCCGTACATGATCAGGATGCAGGCCTGCAGCGCCAGGGTCAGCCCCCACAACCAGCGATGCCAGATGGGCAGGCGCGATCGCGTCTCCAGGAAGCTGGTCACCAGCGCGGTGGCGGGAAGATGCAGCAGCGTCGGCACCAAGAGGTCGAAATGCTTGTTCCACTCCGGCTGCGTGGGCCAGAGGTGCTGAAAGCCCAGGCCACTGACGAACCCCAGGTGCAGCAGCAAAAAGGCCCCCAGGTAGATGACATAGAAGCCGAAGCGCCGGTCGCGGGTGGAGAGGAACAGCAACAGGTGGTAGGCCAGCAGGCCCAGGCCAGCGCCATAGTAGAGACCCCAGCCCAGATTGGTCTGGTGGCGATGGGCCTCGAACGCCTCCGCCGCCCAGAACCGCAGGGGCAGGGCCGGGAAGAGACGTGACAGGCTATCCAGGCGCAGGTAGAGCCGCGACTCCCCCCCGGGGGGTAGTTCCAGCGGGATGGCGAACTGCGCGTGGTTCAGGGGGCGGCTGGCGAAGGGGCGCTGATCGCCGGTGCGGTAACCGGCCACGACCTCCTCCCCCTGGAGGAGGAAGAGGTCCAGCAGATCCAGCCGGGAAGAGGCCAACTCCACCACCAGGGCGTGGCTGACCGCATTGTCATTGCGCAGCCGCAGCCGCAGCCACCAGGCGGACGGGGAATGGCCCAGGCGCAGGGTTTCCTCAGGCAGGGTTTGCCAGTGGCGGTCCGGCAGGGCGATCACCCCCGCGAGGTCCCACTGCCGCTCGGGGTCTTCCAGCACCTCGATCAGGCTGCCCAACCAGGTCGGGCTGGAGGAAGCGAGCAGTTCGCCATTGGCCGACATGGACTCCCCCGCGGTCGCGTGGCCGATGGCCAGGAGCATGAGCAGCCAGCAGGTGGCCAGGGCATGGCGGGGGAGGACCAAGGGCATCAGGGGATTGGGCCTACACACGAGGAAGTCGGAATCCCCGGAATCATAACCCTCTGATCTTAAGTGGGTTATGCAAAAAAGGACAAGTGGGGATTAACGGCAAATCACGCGCCCAGGTCACTATCCGTTCTTTCTCACCTCCACCCTCGCCGCCTCGGCAACCTTTCTACAGGCAAAATGGGAAGAGATGTACCCAGGGTACAAGCCTTTGATGTGGAGTTCGTGATGGACACGGGAGATAAACAAGGACGCGCCCGGTTGGTCACCCTTGACCTCGCAATGGAAGTCATAGTCAGGTTCCTCCATCGGGGTTTTTCCTCCCCCATCCCGACATCCATACCACAACTTGGCTCCGGTATCCGCGGGAAGGGAGAACCAGGCCTCAAAAGTTTTCCACTGTCCGTCAGCGCGTCCGTAAGCATAGCCTATGTTCTTGATATCACAGTTCAAAGTGTAACCTTTGGAATCCTCGCTCCAATCTGCCGCGCTGGCCTCGGTAGCATGGAAAAACAACATGATCAATGTTGCCGCCTGCAGGGAGGGGGTCATCATCGACTTGATCGACATGGTGAGTAAAACGCTCTGGAATCGTCTTATGAAATGTTTTTGCTAGCGTCATGATCCTGATGAGCGGACAGCGGGAGTGGCCCACGCCACCCGTCAAGCACAGTCTATCTGATGCCGGCACGGGGAAACCTTACCAAATATTACCTTCATCAAATCTCTTGCCTCCGTCTCAACTCTTGTTCGACCACGACGAGGTACCCGTGCTGTCTGGCGCTAGCGACCAGGAACGGCTGGAGCAGGCATGGCGCCTGGCGGCCGGCCTGATCCCGCACCAATTATCGGTCCCCGGCCAAAAATTGCCGTGCTGAGTGGCATCATTGCCGCCCGGAGATTTTCAGATTTAGCCTGTCTCGATAAGCTTCCATTCGCGACGTTTCCACCCTGTTTCCTTGCCGGAGACGAAGCGCAAATAGTTTTGTTCCTCAGACTTGGATGACCTCATGTCTTGGCTGACCAGCGTTGCCCTCGGGCTCACGGTATTTTTCACCCTGGCCCTCTTGTTCTGGTGGTTGTTTGTCCATGCGATTCATTGGGCCGCCGAAGTTGCCGATCAGGAAGAGTGGAGTGAAGGCCAGTAGCCGACGGCGGGATTCACATGGCTCGGAGGTAATTGATGTTCCTGTCCCTTGGAAAATTTGCCCGCGAACGGCGCCTGGTCAGGGCCCTGGGAGGCCGATCGCTGGAATCGTCCTGTCTGGAGGCCCTGGTGGAGGTCCTGACCATGCAGGAGCGGCGTGAGGAGCTGCCCTGGGGCTTGCTGTGGAAGATGCACGTGCGGGCGGACAAGGCCCTGGCCAAGCTGGCCGGGGACGATCCCCGTTACCCGCTCTTGCGGGAGATCCGCCGCGGGGCCTTGTGGGAGGTGCAGTCGCGGGAGTTGCGGGGTCTATAGTGGTCCCCCGGCGGCAAATGGCGGACACGCGAGCCGACGACGATCGCGCCGCGGTCAGTGTGGAGGACGGCACCGTCCTCAAGCCAGGCGAGCGGGAACCGTGAGCCAACGAGCAACGCTGCCGCGAACTCAGCGCTCAACTGATACGGCAGGCCGAGGCGCGCACCGCCGAGATCCGCGCCGCCCAAGCGGCCTTGCGCGACAGTGAAGCGCGCTATCGCACCATCTTCGATAGCGTCATCGATGCCATCTTCATCCTGGATCTGGAGGGGAACATCCTCGCGGTGAACGAGCTGGGCACCGATTCCACGGACACTTGGCCACTGATTCCACGCTGATTCGGCCAGCCGTTCCACGATCATTCGGCCACCGATTCCACGGCCATTCGGCCATCCCCGGGCAGGGGGCGGACAGCCAAGCGCTCACCCTCAGGCCCGCACGACCTGGATAGCCCGCCCTTGTGGACTCCTGACCTCCTGACTGAGGGCGCGCGCGGCGATGGGTGGCTGGCCGGCGCGGCGATCGAAGATCACCAGCCAGCCGCTATCCAGTCCCAGGCCGGCCAGATAGCCGTCCAGTTGCTCCAGCCCCTCGGCCAAAGGGTCTGGCTCGCCATCACGCCATACCTTCAGTTCCATCCCCAGGGTCAGGGCGCCATAGCGCAGGCACAGGTCCATGCCGCCGGCGCCGATGGCATATTCCCGCTCCAGGGTGCCCGCGCCATTCACCACCCGGTGGAGAAAGGCCATCAGTACCAAGTGGGGGGCGATCTCGTGATAGGGGGCGCTGCCCAGCAGCGGCTGGCCGTGGCGGCGCCAGAAGGCCAGAAAGGCGTCCAGCAGGCGCGTGGGATTGAGCGTGCCGTCGGCGTTCAGCCAGATGGGACTGATATGGGGCAGGGAATCCTGCGGCCCGCTGGCCAGGGCCCGGGGCAGGACCTCGCGGTAAATGGGGTTGGCGACCACCAGGCCACCGGCGCCATCGCGGCGCAACAGCCCCAGGTCCACCAGGTAATCCCGGTCATCGTCCGCGACCGCCTCGGGCAGGGTGCCCGCCAGCATGGGCTCGATGACGCGCCGCACCCGCTCTTCACCGAGCTTGTGGGCCAGTTGGTCGAGATGGGTGACGCGGTTGGCGATCAGGTCTTCCTTGGCCTGGTCAATCAGTTCGACGGTAATCGGCCGGGAACGGTCAAGGCCCGCCGGAAGCTCGAAACAGGCCCGGTAGGCCAGGGCATTGACCAGCCAGGGCTGGCCCAGGGTCAGCTCCCACACCCGCTCCAGGGCCTCCGGGGTGAAGGTCTGCCCGGTCGCGGTGGTATGTTCCAGCAGCAGCGTCCGGGTTTCCAGGGCGGTGAAATCGCCCAGGCGTAGGGATTTGGCCTTGATATTGAAAGCGCTACCGCCGGTGATCACCGCTGCTTCGGCGCGGGAATGAATCCGATAATCTTGCAGGTCGCGCACCCCACACAGCACCACCGTCTGCGGAAAATGCCCCGGCCGTTGGGGATAGCCGGCGCGTAATTGGCGCAACAGGGAGATGAGAGTGTCGCCGATCAACGCATCCACTTCGTCGAGCAACAGCACCAGGGGTTGGGGATCGGCGCCGGCCCAGCGTTCCAGCAGACCCGTCAGGGCGCCATTAGGCCCACGGCGGTTCCAGACCTCATCGGTCCAGGCCGGCAGCCGGTGGTCGTCCAGATAGAGCCGGGCGCTGGCTTCGATCGCGCCACAGATGGCGCGCATCCCCAGGCCGACGTCTTCACGCGCCGTCTGCGCGGTTTCCAGATTGACATAGGCGGCCCGATAGCGACCCTCGGCGTTGAGCCGTGCCATCAGGGCCAGCAGGCAACTGGTCTTGCCCGTCTGGCGCGGGGCATGGAGCAGGAAGTATTTTTTTTGCTCAATCAGCCCCAGCACCTCCCCCAGATCCCAACGCTCCAGGGGCGGCAGGCAGTAATGATCACCGGGCCGGACCGGGCCTTCGGTATTGAAAAAGGGCATGGGGCACCTCCCGAAAGGGCGCATTTCGCCGCTGGCCCGGCAGCTTAGCATAGGGGGCGTGCTCTGGCGGGCAGAGGCAGCTTCCCGTTGGCGGCTGACCTTAGCGGTCGGGGGCCGCCGGTAATATTCGGTAAGGTTGCGATGGCCGGCGTTGGTCTAGCAACCGCTGGTAACTGATACGATGATCACACCTCCGGCCTTGGGGGCGATTGGCTTGAGTCGCCTCAGCCAGCACCCACCCGGCCCATTGGTTCAGGCTGATGCCGTTCGCCTGGGCGGCCACCAGTGCGGCGCCATGCACCTCGGGGGGGATGCGCAGCATCAATTTGCCACTCGCCGGTTTCGTGGGCTTACGGCCACTGGCGGCGCACTCCTGTACGTAGACAGATCCCCGCGAAACGGCCGATAGCCGCGGTAATATTTTGTAAGGTTCCCCCCGCCCCCGCTCGGCTAGCATCAGGCCACGTCGCCCCTGGTTTGCCCTGATGACCCGCATGCATCAGCGTCTCCATGGAACTGACTTACGCCTAACCGCCCGATCAACTGAGGTTTAATGACGATGGCCCCGAACCCAAGATGTTTGACGCTGATCATCCCCTTGATCCTGCTGCTGGGGTGCGCGGATGCCAGCCAGGATGGCGCGTCGCCGCCGGTGTGCTCCAAACGCAGCCTGCAGGGGACCTATCTGTACCAAATCATTGGCCGGGATGCCGTGCCGGAGGGCCAAGTCACGGCCGGTCCCTATGCGGAGGCCGGCATGGACCTGTACGACGGCAACGGCCAGGTCACCACCACCTACTCCAGTTCACGGGAACAAGGCACCCAAATCATTGGCCATTACGACATCCAGGCGGACTGTTCAGGACAAATCGTCTATCCGGGGACGGACGGCCCCCTGAGACGCTACCAGGTCTACGTCGATCCCGCCGGCAGCCGGTTGGCCTTTATCGATGTCACCGACACCAGCCGTGGCTACCTCCTGGGCGGGGAAAAGCTTCGGGTTGCCGCGCAAACCGCCCCCTTGGCCAACTGCTCCACCCAGACCTTGTCGGGCACCTTCACCTATAGCGTGGAGGGCGCGGTCACCACGGAGCAGGGCTTGAAGCTGTTTCGGGAGGCGGGCATGGAGTCCTACGATGGCGCCGGGAACAACATCGCCAATCGTTACACCGACAATCAGGGCGTGACCGCGACCATCGCGGGCCAGTATGACATCCGGCCCAACTGTCAGGGCACGGCGACCTATGCCAGTGGTGGCCGGTATGAGCTTTACGTCGATCCCCTGGGGCAATGGTTCGCGTTCATCGACCTGACGGCCGGAGCGCAACGCGGGGGGAAGAATCATCTGATTTCCCGCCAGAGACTCGTGGAGGGGGCTCAGGTTGTTCCCGTCGATACCTTCAACTTTACCGGGCAGCGTACCGGGGGGACCTCGGCCCCGCGGTGAAACGCGGGCGTGATAGTTTCAGGGCGACGCTTTTGTGCCCGTGAAGGGGTAAGGGCGCGGTCCGGGCAGCCAGATGCGAAACTTACCAAATATTACCTTCATCAAATCTCTTGCCTCCGTCTCACCTCCTTCCCCTCAATTCGTCACGGCGCGAAACGAAGCCATTTTGCGCGGGGGACGAAAAGGGCCATTTTGCGAAACAACCCTCCCCGGGGCCGCGCCCCGCCCCTGCAGGCGCAGAAACTCGTTCAGCTATGATTGCCGTTCTGAGTGGAATCATTGCCGCGCGGATATTCCACGGCGGGGCCCAACTCATTACCCTTCGCCGTCGTTGGCTGGCAGGACCGCCGCGCTGCCCTAGCAGCCCGCGCAGCGCTTCCAGCCGCAAATTCATACTGTTGGGCCGCGCCATGGCTTGTCTCGCCAACCTGGGCAAGTCGCAGCCGGCCTGGTCTCCTCCCCCTTGTTCGGCCCACGACGAGGTACCCGTGCTGTCTGGCGCTAGCGACTTCCGCGCTCATCATGCCCCGCTCACCTCCACCGCAATCGAGGCTGAGTGGGCACCATTCAATCCACGGCACTTGGTGTCCCGTCTCCATGAGGAGCAACTCCCCGTCGCCCAGGCCAAAGGCATCGACTTTTGCCTCGATCACCCCTTGAAGCCACTGGGTTGGCTGATGGGCCAGTCTGGGCCGCTGCGCCCAATGGGTGGCAGGCATGGGCGGTAAGTTGAGGGGCGACAGCCATCCAGGTCTGGGTAGCTATTTCTGGGTGGAAATCCCTTACCAGCCCCTCGATCGAGGAGAGTTTGAAACGATGACGCGTGACGTGGCGGTGGAGACCAGTCTGGCGGGTTTGCATGTCCTGGTGGTGGATGACAACGACATCAACCTGGCCGTCGCCGAGCACTTACTGGGCGAGGAAGGGGCCCGGGTGACGCGGGCCAGTGATGGTCAGGAAGCCGTGAACCATCTCCGGGAGCGACCCGACGGCTATGATGTCGTGCTGATGGATATCCGCATGCCGGTCATGGATGGGCTCACCGCCAGCCGTCTCATCCGGCGTACCCTGGGCCTGACCGCGCTGCCCATCATCGCCCTGACCGCGGAAGACCCGCTGCGGCTGGACCTGGAAGCCGAACGGGCGGGGATCGATGCCATCCTGGAGAAACCCTTGTCGATCAGTCGCCTCACCGCCTGTCTGAGCGAGGTACGTCCGCTCAAGGCCCGCAGCGGACCCACCTCACCCCTGGAGTGATCGCGCCCCCCTCGCTGACACCCTCTCCCCCTGGCCGCGCCTGTCCGGGCGCGGGTAGGGGTTGTGCTAGGCTTCCGGCCAACCACACCCTCCGGTGAACCGTTAAGCGGTCAAGGAGCTAACCAAGCATGACGATGGGTGACGAGGCCCCCGTGATGCCCTGTCCCAATAAAGAACGCCTGCGCCTGGCCCTGGAAGGGGCGCAACTGGGTCTCTGGGATGGCAATCACCCCTCGGGGGAGATCTACTGGAACGACCAGAGTTATCGCCAGTTCGGTCTGCCGATCGGGGAGGCCATGACCTACGCCCGTTTCCTGGCGCTGCTGGCACCCGAGGACCGGGCGCGGGTGGAGCAGGCCTGGCGCCGGGCCGCCGATGGCCGGGAAGACTACCGGGTGGACTTTCCCATCACCTGGCCGGATGGCTCACGCCATTGGATCCGCGCCGTGGGCCGGGTCTATTGCGGTCCGGACGGTCAGCCCGTCCGGGTGAGCGGCATTCACATCGATATCACCGCGCAGAAGGCGGCCGAGCAAGAGATCCAGGACCTCAACGCCGGACTGGCGGAACGGATCAAGGCCCGCACCGCCGAACTGGAGGCGGAGATCGCCACCCGCCAGCGTCTTGCGGAAGAACTGCGCCTCTTCAAGGCGGTCGTCGAGGTCTCCGAAGAGGCCATCGCCATCAGCCGGCCCGACGGTCAGCTGCACTACATCAACCCGGCCCACGAAAGGCTCTTCGGCTTCACCCTCGCCGAGGCCCGCGCACGCAACTACCGCGACTACTATCCACCCGAGTCCCTCGCCGTCCTGGAGGAAGAGGTGGTGCCGCGGCTGGCGCGGGGTGAAAGCTGGGCGGGGGAGCTGGAGGTCCAGGATCGCTGGGGCCGGCGCTTCCCCCTGTGGGAGCGCGCGGGATCGCTGCGCCAGAGCGATGGCACCCTGGGGTACGCCTTTGGCTTCATGCATGAGATCAGCGAACGCAAGGCGACCGAAAGGGCCTTGGTGCGCAAGGAGGTGGAGCTGCGCAAGCTGATCGATGGTTTGCCGATCGGCGTCATCATCGCCGGCTTACCCGGCGATGACCAGATTCACTACCTCAACGCTCAGATCACTCGCACCTTTGGCTATACCCTGGAAGATGTGCCGACCACGGAAGACTGGTTCGTCAAGGCCTATCCCGATGCGGACTACCGGCGCCAGGTGCGGGACATCTGGAATCAGGCCCTCCGCCGATCAGCCGAACGGCAAGGCATCATAGGGACCCACGAATACCGCATCCGCTGCAAGGATGGTCAGAGCCGCGCCACCCTGATCAATGCCGTGGTCCTGGAGGGCCGCCTCGTTGGCACCCTGGTGGATCTCAGCGCCTACCGTCAACTGGAGGAGCGGGTACGCCGCAGCGAGGAGCGTTTTCGGCTGATCGCTGAGCATTCCCGGGACAACATCTGGACCATGAACCTGGCGGGCGAATTCACCTACATCAGCCCCTCCCTGGAGTCGATGCTGGGCTATACGCCCGAGGAATACCAGTCATTGCCTCTCGGCAGCACCTTCAGCCCCGAATCCCAGGCCCGCGTCCAGGAAGCGCTGGATGCGGCACGCGCCCGGGTTGCGGCCGGGCTCCCCGTGGCGTTTGAGGCCGAGCTAAAACAACGGGGCAAAGACGGGTCTTTCCACTGGTCACATGAGATCGCCGTGGCGATGTATGACCGTGACGGTCATTTCGTCGAGTTCATGGGTATCTCCCGCGACATCACCCTGCGCAAGCAGCAAGAGGCAGCGCTGCGGCAGGCCCTGGATGCCGCCGAGGTCGCCAATGCCGCCAAGAGCCGCTTCCTGGCCACCATCACCCACGAACTGCGCACCCCCCTGCACGCCATCCTCGGCTTTACCCAGGTCCTGGCCGGGCTGGAGGAGGCCCCCGGGTCGGCAAAGCTGCCCAACGCGAAAGAGGCCCAGCGCCGCCGGGATCTGCTGGCGGGTATCGAGCGCAACGGTCGCCATCTGTTGGCCCTGGTCAACGACCTGCTTGACCTGAGTCGACTGGAGAGCGGGCATCTCGCGCTGCGTGCCCGCCCCACGGGGCTGCGTCGGCTGCTGGAAAACTGCCTGGCGGACTTCGCGACCCTGGCGGCGGAGCGGGGTTTGGGGCTCTACCTCAAATTCCACCCCAAGCTGCCAGCCCGCCTGCTCATCGACAGGTTGCGGTTGCGCCAGATCCTGGCCAATCTGCTCGGCAACGCGCTTACCTACACCTCGCGGGGCGAGGTCACGCTGATGGCGGAGGCCGCCCCTAGCGCCACCGGTCCCGGGGCGGTAGCCCTCAGCCTCAGCGTGACGGACACGGGCCCGGGGATCGCGCCGGCCGACCATGACCGCCTCTTCAGTCTCTTTGGCCGGGGGGAGGACGGGCTGAAAGCCGGCAAGTCCAAGGGTACCGGCCTGGGCCTGGTCATCTGTCGCCAACTGGCCACGCTGATGGGGGGTGAAATCCGCCTGGACAGCGTGCCGGGCCAGGGTAGTCGTTTCACCCTCTGGCTCCCCGCCGTACCGCTGGCCATCGCGGGCAAGGGCAAGGGCCAGGCAGGGAAGACGAAAGGCGGCGTCCGCTTGCCCGGGGTCGGGGCCGAAGATGAGCTGTCGACTACCGTCAGGGCGGAAACGATCCCCGTCCCTTCGCCATCCTCCCCGTCGGCCGCCCCCGCCTTATCGACACCTTCATCCCCGACCCCGTCCTTGGCCCCATCCACCTCTCCGGTCCCGCCCCCGTCTACGGCCCTTGGACCATCCTTGCCGCGCACTCGCGGACCTGATCGAGTTCCGTTGACCCTGCTGGTCATCGACGACGAGCCAGATAATCTGCACCTCGCCGCCGAGATCCTCCGGGATCAGGGCCTGGAACTGGTCAGCGCACCCGACGGCGCCACGGGCCTGCGGCTCGCCGCCACCCTGCGGCCAGACCTGATCCTGCTCGACATCCGCATGCCGGGTCTGGACGGCTTTCAGGTCTGCGAGCGCCTCAAGACTGACCCGGCGACCCGCTCGATCCCGGTGATCTTCCTCTCCGCCCTGGATCACTACGAGGACAAGGCGCGCGGCTTCGCCGCCGGCGGGGTGGACTATGTCACCAAGCCCTGTGATGCCCGTGAACTGCTGCTGCGGGTCACCAATCATTTGCGCCTGGCCCAGGCGGCGCCCGGTCCGGCGGCGGTCAGTCCGGGGGAGCCGTCAGTAGCTGAGGCGACATTGGCCCCGGATCGGTCCCTGGTGATCCTCCTGCGCGCCCGCGACCGGTTAGTGGCGGACCTGGCCAATCCTCCCGACCTGAATGCCCTGGCCCGCGACTGCGGGACCAATCGCACCACCTTGCAGCACCTCTTCCAGGCCAAACTGGGGATGAGCGTCTTTGGCTACCTGCGCGAGCAACGCCTGCAACGGGCGCTTCGCCTCTTGGCGGCCGGTGGGCACGGCATCGACGAGGTTGCCACGCGCGTCGGCTATCGCCATGGCCATAACTTTACGCGGGCCTTCAAACAGCGGTTTGGCCTGACCCCGAGCCAGTTGCTACACCTCGGCATTCAAACGCCGTTCTGATTGAGGGCATCCAGATGAGCAGCGCCCCCATTGATACCACCGCGGAGACAGCGGCCGAGCGGGAAGTCCAGGCCCTCGACCCTGTACTGGAAGAGCGGATCAAGGCCCGCACCGCCAAACTGGAGGCGGAGATCAGTGCCCGACGCCGGCTGGAGGATGAACTGCGCGCCCGCAACGCGCACCTCGAACGTCAGCTAGCAGACTGCGCCACCGGGTTCCATGCTGCCTATTCCGCACTGCGGGAAAGCGAAAGCCGCTTTCGCGCCATCTTCAACCACGTCAGTGATGGCATCCTCATCCAGGACCCCGAGACCGGCCAGGTCATCGCCATCAATGACCGACTGGTGGAGCAGTTTGGCGGCCGCCATGAGGAGGTGCTTGCCATGGGCTTCGGCGCCCTGCTGGCCGGGACGCCACCCTACACCCTGGCTGACGCCGGCCGGAAGATCCAACTGTTGCTGACCACGGGGCCGCAAAGCTTCGAATGGCTGGCCCATCGGCACGACGGCAGCACCTATTGGGTCGAGGTCAGTCTGCGTCTGGCCCAGATCAATGGCCACACCCGCCTCCTGGCCCTGACGTGTGACATCTCCTCGCGCAAGGACGTGGAACTGGCCCTGCGCGAAAGCGAAGAGCGCTACCGCACCCTCTTTGACAGCGTCGTCGATGCCATTTTCGTGCTGGATCTGGAAGGGAACTTCCTCGCGGTCAACGATCATGCCTGCCAGCGGTACGGCTACCATCGGGAGGAATTCCTGAAACTGCATATCAGCGCGATTGATTCCCCCGCGGATGCCATCCACGCACCGGCCCGCCTGGCGGCGATCATGCGCGAGGGCCAGGTTACCTTCGAGGCCCAACACCAGGATGCCCAAGGCCGCCCACTGTTGGTCGAGGCCCGGGCGAGCCGAATCCTGTTCAACGGCCGCCCGGCCATGCTCAGTGTGGTGCGGGACCTCACCGAGCAGCGGAAGGCCGCGGAGCCTATGAGGTATCTTGCGTTTAATCGTTCCCACCCCCCTGGCTGCCTGGGCTGGCATGGGTCGCTCAGCCGCTGATTCTCTTGTTCCCTCACCCTTGGCGGGGGTCTGTTCCGGGTGTATCCGGTTCTCGGAGCCGTGGGGCCCTTTGGGGGGTATAAGTCGTTGCTGCCGTTAAGTCATTTCAAGGCGCCGCAGGCAGGTCTGGGTGCCGATCGCGCCCTGCCCGTGGCGGGCGTGCTGGTCATTGGCCTCCTGCTGGGCCTGATCAGCACCTACAGCTACCTGCTCTTCCATACCCTGGTGGAGCTGTTCACCATCGGCGTCGCCTTATCCATCCTGCTCCTGGTGTGGAATACCCGGGAGGTACAGGACCTCGGCTTCCTCAAGGTCATCGCCCTCGGTTTCGGCGCCGCGGCCGCCATCGATCTGGTGCATACCCTGGCCTACAAGGGGATGGCAATCTTTCCTGGCCATGACGCCAACCTGCCGACCCAGCTCTGGATCGCCGCCCGCTACCTTCAGGCCCTGACCCTCCTAGCGGCGCCCCTCGTCGCCCATCGCCGCCCGTCTCTGGGCGGTTTGGCGCTGGCTTATGGCGCCCTGACCTTGCTGCTGATCCTGATCATATTCGGTGGTTATTTCCCCGACTGCTATGTCGAAGGCCAGGGCCTGACCCCCTTCAAGGTCGGCAGCGAATACCTCATCGTCGCCATCCTCCTGGCCGCGGTCTTCCTGCTGCAACGGGCGCGTGCTAGTTTTCCCCCGACGACCAATCGCTTGCTCCAAGCGGTGGCCCTGGTCACCGTCGCCCAAGAGCTCTCCTTCACCGCCTATGTCGGCGTCTATGACCTGGCCAATCTGACGGGTCATCTACTCAAGCTGGCGGCCTACTATCTTCTGTACCGCGCCATCGTCGTTACGGCGATTCGCGACCCCTTCATGACCCTGTTCCGGGATCTCAAGGCCGCGGAGCAGTCCCTGCGCGCCTCCCAGGCAGAGGTTCAACGGCATAACACCGACCTCGAGCGAAGGGTGGCGGAACGGACCGCCGAGCTGGAGGCGGAGATCGGCGAGCGGCGACGCGCCGAGCAGGCCCTGACCGAGAGCGCCGCCAACTTTCGGGCCTTTTTTGAAACCGTTGGCGATCTGATCGTCGTCGCCGCCCCCGACGGCCGTATCCTGTTCGCTAATCCGGCCTGCCAGCGCATCCTTGGCTATGACGAGACTGAACTGGCCCGCTTGGGGGTGCTGGAGCTCCATCCTGCCGACTGCCGGGAGGAGGCCGCGGCGATCTTCGCCGCCATGTTCCGCGGTGAGCGTGAGACCTGTCCCTTGCCGTTGGCCAGCAAGGAGGGGCTGCAGATACCCGTCGAGACCCGGATCTGGCCGGGGCGCTGGGATGGGGCCGATTGTATCTATGGGGTCAGCAAGGACCTGCGGGCGGAGCAGGAGGCCCAGCAGCGCTTTGAGCGCCTGTTCCACAACAATCCAGCCCTGATGGCCCTGACCAGCGTGCCGGAGCGGTGTTACATCGACATCAACCAGGCCTTTATCGACGCCCTGGGCTACCACCGGGCGGAGGTGATCGGCAAGCCCCCCGAGGAGCTGGGCCTCTTCGCGGACCCGGGGCAGCAGCAAACCGTGACGGACTCTTTGCGGACTGGCGACCGGTTGCGTGATGTCGAGCTCCGGGTGCGGCGCAAGGACGGGTTGGTGCTGGATGGCCTCTTGTCTGGTGAGGTCATCCGCAGTCAGGGCCGGGCGTATTTTCTGACGGTGATGATCGACATCACCCGGCGCAAGCAGGCCGAGCAGCGCCTGCGGGAGAGCGAGCGGCGCTACCAGGAGCTGAACGCGCAACTGGAACTGAAGGTCGAGGCGCGCACCCAGGACCTGCGGACCGCCAATGACGCCCTGCGGGAGAACATCACCGCGCTGGAGCAGGCCTTGGCGCGCATCGAGTACCTGGCCTTCCATGACGAGTTGACCGGCCTGCCCAACCGGGTGCTGGGGCAGTACCAGTTGCAGCAGGCCCTCGCCACCGCCCGTCGCCATCAGCAGGGGCTGGCGGTGGTCTATCTCGACCTGGACCGCTTCAAATATGTCAACGATACCCATGGCCATGTCGCCGGCGATCAACTGTTGCAGGAGCTGGCGCGACGGATGGCGGGGTTGTTGCGGGCCGAGGATAGCCTCTGCCGCCTCGCCGCCGATGAGTTCATGCTGGTCCTGCCGGGACTGACCCCCGGCGAGGTGGTGGCGGCCGTCGCCCCGGTTTGTGAGCGCTTGCTGGCCAGCCTGGCCGTGCCCTTTGAGATTGCCGGGCGGCAGATCCACGCTTCCTTCTCTATCGGGGTCGCGGTCTATCCCGAGGACAGCGCGGAGGGCGAGGCGCTGATGCGCTATGCCGATACCGCCCTCTTCGAGGCCAAGCGCGCCGGGCGCCAGACCTATCGCTTCTTCGAGGCGCGGATGAACGACGAACTGACGCGCTTCCTGGAGACCCGCGATGCCCTGCGGCTGGCCCTGGAGCGCCAGGAGTTCGTCCTGCACTATCAGCCGCAGCTCGGTCTGCGCACCGGCCGGGTGGTGGGGGTCGAGGCCCTGCTGCGCTGGCAACGTCCTGACGTCGGGCTGGTCCCGCCCGGGGTCTTCATCGGCGTCGCCGAGGAGAGCGGGCTCATCGTCCCCATCGGCCGCTGGGTGTTGATGGAGGCCTGTCGCCAGGCCGCCGCCTGGCGCGCCGCGGGCTGGCCGGACCTGGTGATGGCGGTGAATCTGTCCGCGGTCCAGTTCCGTCAGGGGCAGGTGATGGCGGATGTGAGTCAGGCCCTGGCGGAGAGTGGGCTCGACCCCCAGGGCCTGGAGCTGGAATTGACCGAATCCCTGCTGCTCCAGGGCGAGGAGGCGGTGCTGGCGGCCCTGGCTCAGTGGAAGGCGCGGGGCATCCACCTGGCGATCGATGACTTTGGCACCGGCTATTCCAGCCTGGCCTATCTCAAGCGCTTCCCGGTGGACAAGATCAAGATCGACCGTTCCTTTGTCGTCAACCTCAGGGACAATCAGGGCGACCGGGCCATCGTCGGGGCCATGATCCAGATCGCCCGCAGCCTCAACTTAAAGACTATCGCCGAGGGGGTGGAGGAGGCCGCGATCGCCGGCCTGCTCAGAAAGATGGGGTGCGATGAAGTGCAGGGTTACCTGTATGCCAGGCCCCTGGCCGTGGCGGACCTGGATGCCTGGCTGGCTGACCAGGGGGCGCGTGGGCTTGTCCCAGGCGGAGGGGCGGGCGAAATGGCTGGGGGCTGAGGGTTAGCGGCGGAGGGGTGGGCGAAAGGGCGGGTTGAGTCCGCGGAGCTTCGCCGCCCGCGCGGTTGCCGCCCTAATTCTTCAGACCCGCCAGGGGGTCATCCCACTGGGACTGGTCATGCTTGCTGAAGTAGGGATCGTCAGCGGGGAACAGGGCCTGCACGCTCTGCTTATCCTCCGTCACCGGGGGCGCCACGGCCGGCGGCGGCTCTTCCGGGCGGGGGGTGATGACCCCGGCGGCGAAGAGATCGCCGGTCACGCCCGCCCCCTCCTCGTCCGCGTCATCGAAGGACAAGGCGCCGCCGGCCTGGTACTCGGTGACCCGGGTCTCGAAGAAATTTTTCTCCTTTTTCAGCTCCATCTGTTCCGACATCCAGGGGAAGGCGTGATGGGCGTCGTCGAAGGGCTGCGGCAGGCCCACCGAGCCCAGGCGCATGTTGGCGAAAAACTTGGCGGTGGCCAGGTGGTCGGGGGCGGAATAGCCGAGGATCGGGCCATCCTTGAGGCAGTAGGCGATGTACTCGCCCTCCAGGGCCAGGGCGCGCTTGGTGTCGCTGGTGATGGTAGCCAGCAGGTCCGCCGTCACCGCCTCCGGGTACTGGGCCATGAACTCGCGGATCAGGGCCACGCCAAAGCCGATGTGACTCTGTTCGTCGCGGGCGATGTAGGTGAATTGCTCCGCGCCACCCTTGAAGCAGCCCAGGCGGGCGAGCTGCTGCACCGGGCCGAGGAGGGAGACCCAGAACCAGACGCCTTCAAAGATTAGGAACCAGAACACCAGGGAGCGCAGCAGGGCCTGTTTTTCCGCCAGGTCCATCTCGTGGAAGGGCCGGCCCTCGATCTGGCGCCTGATGGACTGCAACACGGGTTCAGACAGTTGCTGGGCCATCTCCACCCGGGCCTTCATCGCCGGCACCCGTTTCCAGGTGTCGTAGATGGTCAAGGGGATGCCGAGGTTTTCGATGACGTAGCGGTAGCTGCGGGTGTGCAGGCCCTCCTCCCACACCAGGCGCTTGAAGAAGTGCCGGATTTCGGCGGGCTGGAAGACGGACAGGAAGGTCTCCGCCGCGTCGTCGCCGCGCTCGATGTCGAAGGTGGTGAGCTGAGCCATCACCGATTCGAACAGGTGCTTGAACTTGGGATCGGTGGCGGGGTTCTTGTAGTCCGCCACGTCCGGGGCGACGGCGATCTCCTCCGGGGCCCAGTTGTTGTTCTCCTGGGCGCGAGCCATGGTCCAGGCCCATTCGTAGGCGAAGGGTTCCAACTGATAGGAATCGCAGGGGCCGAGCAGGGGTTTCGGTGACATACCTAGTGCCTTCTAGTCAGGATGCATCGCTAGGGAATCAGCGCAAATGGGGCCGGCCGGGAGAGACATCAACCTCGGTCAGCCCCACCGGGCACTGGTGGCCAAGATACGGGGACAACATCCGGGTCAGTCAATCAAGGCCACGGCCTTGACCTGGGCATGGACCCGCTGCCCGAGGGTCAGGCCCAACCGGTCGCGGGACTGGCGGGTGATCCGGGCGAGGAGGGTGGGCCAGGAGGCTGTATCGGTCCTGCCAGGCTCCTCCAGGCCGAGCTTGACCAGCAGCCGGGGGCCTTCGCTGGCGCCAAACTCCATGATGCGGGCGGGAAAGACATTGAGGATGCTGGAGGCGAGCGGCTCCTCGGGCGAAAGGCTGACGTCCCGGGCCTGGATGCGCACCCGGACGCGGGCACCCACCGGGCGCCGTTTGCCGGGGACCCAGAGGCAAGCGCCGGGGACCTGGACCCGCATCAGGTCATAATCCGCATCCCAGGCCAGCACCTGGCCATCGAGGAAGCTGCTGGCCTCGCTGTCCCGCGCCAGGGGCAGGTCGAGGCGGGCGAGGATCTCCGCCGCCGGTCCCGCCGCGCGGATGCGACCGGCGTCGAAGACCAGGATATGGTCCGCCAGTCGCGCCACCTCCTCCGGGGAATGGCTGACGTAGAAGACCGGGATGGCCAGCTCGTCGTGGAGCCGTTCCAGGTAGGGCAGGATCTCCGCCTTGCGCTGGGGGTCCAGGGCCGCCAGGGGCTCGTCCATCAGCAGCAGGCGCGGCTGGGCGGCCAGGGCGCGGGCGATGGCCACCCGCTGGCGCTCGCCGCCGGAGAGGCGATCGGGCATGCGGTCGAGCAGGGCGCCGATGCCGAGCAGGTCGATGATGCGCGCCACATCCAGCGGCCCAGGGTCAGCGCCGGATATGGGCCCAACAGGGGTCACTACCTCGGGTGAGGAGACTGGTCCGGCGCCGGCGCCTGTGACCGAGCCATGGCTGGCCTCGCACGGCAGGGCCGCTGCTTGCGAAGAACATCCAGAGCCAGATGCCCGTGGCCCTCCTGGCAAACGCATCCAGTTCAGCCCGCTCAAACCACCCGGCCATACAGAACCCTGCCGGCGCGCGGCCCGCCGGCGTCCATAGTCGATGTTGCCGCGTACCGACAGGTGGGGGAAGAGGCTGGCCTCCTGGAAGACATAGCCCAGGGGCCGCCGGTGGGTGGGGACGAAGTGGCGCCGGGCGTTGTCCTGCCAGACCTCGCCCTGGAATTCCAGCCAGCCCTCGCCGGATGTCTCCAGGCCGGCGATGCAGCGCAGCAGGGTGGTCTTGCCCGAGCCCGAGGGGCCGAAGAAGGCCGTCACCCCCCGGCCCGGCAGGCACTGGTCCAGCTCCAAGGCGAAGCCCGGCCACTGCAAGCGGAAGCGGACCCGCACCAGGGGGGCAGTCTGGACGCCAGGCTGGACAACAGCCTGGAGGCCACCCTGGACGCCAGCCTGGAGGTTGGCGCTGGTCGGGGCCGTCAGCGCCTCAGGTCCAGGGCCGGGCATTGCGGGAATAGAGGGCGAGCAGCACCAGGAAGCTGAAGACCAGCATGCCCCCCGCCAGCAGGTGGGCCTCGGCGTATTCCAGGGCCTCGACGTGGTCGTAGATCGCCACCGACACCACCCGGGTCCGTTCCGGGATGTTGCCGCCGATCATCAGCACCACGCCGAATTCCCCCACGGTGTGGGCGAAACCGAGGATGGCGGCGGTGACGAATCCCGGTCGGGCCAGGGGCAGGGCAACGGTGAGAAAGCGGTCCCAGGGGCCAGCGCCCAGGGTCGCCGCCACTTCTAGGGGCCGCTCGCCGCTGGCGGCGAAGGCGTTCTGCAGGGGCTGGACGACGAAGGGCAGGGAATAGAAGACGGACCCCACCACCAGGCCGGCGAAGGTGAAGGGCAGCAGGCCGATGCCCAGCCACTGGGTGAATTGGCCGATGGGGCCATGGGGCCCCAGACTGATCAGCAGATAGAAGCCCAGCACCGTCGGCGGCAGGACCAGGGGCAGGGCGACGAGGGCCCCCACCACCCCTTTCCAGCGCGAGCGGGTGCGCGCCAGCCACCAGGCGATGGGGGTGCCGACCAGCAGCAGGATCAGGGTGGTGGTGACCGCCAGTTTCAGGGTCAGCAGGATGGCTGCAAGGTCGATCCCTTCAAGCACAGGCCGGCACCCTCCGCGAAGCTATAGCCATAGGTCAGCATGATGCCCCGCGCCGCGGCGCCCTTCAAATAGTCGGCCAAGGCCTGGGCTGCCGGATTGTCCGCCGCCTGTTTGAGGATAACCGCGTCCTGCTGGATGGGGCTGTAAAGGTCATTCGGCACTAGCCAGGCCGAGCCCTTGGTCAATTTACCGTCCACGACCACCTGGGACAGGGCGACAAAGCCCAGTTCGGCGTTGCCACTGGCGACGAACTGATGGGCCTGGCCGATGTTCTCGCCGGTGACGATGCGGGGCTGAAGTTTTGCCAGCAGATCAAGCCTGGCCAGGACCTCGATCGCCGCGGTGCCATAGGGCGCGGTCTTGGGGTTAGCGATGGCGAGGTGGCGAAAGTCCCCGCTCTTGAGGACCGCGCCCTGGTCATCGACGATGCCCTCCTGGGCGGACCAGAGCACCAGATGACCGAAGGCGTAGGTAAAGCGGCTGTCCGCGATGGCATCCCCCTCCGCCACCAGCCGCGCCGGGGTCTTGGCATCTGCGGCCAGAAAGACGCCAAAGGGGGCGCCGTTCTTGATCTGAGCGTAGAACTTGCCGGTGCCGCCGAAGGACAACAGGGCGCGATGGCCGGTAGCGCGCTCGAAATCAGCGGCGATGCGCTCCATGGGCGCGGTGAAATTGGATGCCACCGCGACCTGGACTTCGTCGGCCTGGATGGCATGGCAGCCCCAGCAGAGAGCCAGGAGGAAGGTCAGGGTCGGTTTCAGTCGCCGCGGCATGGCGAAGGCTCCAGATTAAGGTCGGGGGTGGTCCGAGAGGGGGAGGAAACCCGGAGTATCTTATTTATACCATCGCAACTGGTTTGCCAGTTGTTCCGATCCTCGGTCTGGTCCACCCGCAACGGGAACATTCCCTAAATGTCCTCCGTCCCCTCCCGTCACCCGTAATCCGTAAACTGGCCAAGATCATCCCGCGGGGCATCAAGAGGGCGCACACCAATAAGCATCGGGTTATCATCCCAAAAAATTCCAACGGGAGGTCCTCATGTCCATCCAGCCCAAGCCCTACTACCGTTTCGAGGACTATCTGACCGTCGAACGCGAGAGTCGCGACGAGAAATACGAATACATCGCGGGCGAAGTCTTCGCCATGACCGGCGCCAGTTTCAATCACAACCTGATAACATCCAACCTTATCAGAATCTTAGGTAATCGTCTGGAATCAGGTCCATGCATGGTCCTGGCCAATGACATGCGCCTGCGCATCGAAGCTGCCGATGCCTGTCTCTATCCGGACGTGATGGTCGTCTGTGACAAGCCTGACTTCCACGACCAGCGCCGGGATGTCCTCACCAATCCCAAAGTCGTCGTCGAGGTCATCTCCCCCTCGACCGAGGGTTACGACCGTGGCGGCAAGTTCGCCCTCTACCGGAGCTTACCCAGCCTGCGCCACTATGTCCTGATCGCCCAGGATCGCCTCGGGGTGGATGTCTTTACCCGCCAGGCGAATGGGCACTGGCTATTGGAATATTATGACGATCGCCCGGATGCGGAAGTCGACCTCGCCGCCATCGGCTGCACCCTGCCGCTCCGCGAGATCTATGCCAGGGTGGATCTGAACCCCCTCACCGCGGGTCAGGCTTGACCCGGCCGGGAATCCAGGCTCGCGGTCTTCCGCCTTTTACCCCCCCCCTTTTTGGACCTCAAACCCATGGCCGCATCCGTTCCCACCCAGATCATCCGTCTTTCCTGCGGCCCGCTGGCCTATCGCCGCTTCGGGAGCGGCGCGCCCCTGATTCTCATCCATGGCTGGCGCGGGACCTCCAATCACTGGCAGGAGACGCTGACCAGCCTGGCGGATATTCGCGAGGTGCATGCCTTCGATCTCCCGGGGCATGGCGAAACCCCGCCGCGGGCGGCCCCGCTCACCCCCGAGGGGCTGGCGGCCCTGACCCTGGAGTACGCGGATCGCGCCGGCCTGACCCAATTTGACCTCGCGGGCCACTCCTTCGGCGCCGTGGTGGCCGTCGCCGTCGCCACCCGCCAGCCCCAGCGGGTGCGCCGCCTGGTGCTCACCAGCATGGGGCTGGTGCGGGACGACCTGGAACATTACGCCCTGATGCACACCCATAGCGCCATGAACCTGGCGCTCACCTGGTGGCGGCCCTGGCTCAATCTCACGCGGTCCTGGGCCGGGGCTTGGGGACCCTGGCTGGAGTGGGTCGCTGATCATCCGGTCCTGAGCCGGGCCATCGCCGCCCCCTACCTCAGGCAGTGGCCCCAGGATGCGGCCTTGGTCCGGGAGGGGGTGCGCGACTTCCTCACGACCGACCCCCTTTCCGCCCTGGAGATCGCCGTCAGCGCCAACAGCGCGCGCTTCAGGGCCGCCCTCGATGGCGTCAGCGCCCCGGTGCTGGTGCTCAGCGGGGATCGCGATCCCATCGCCCCCTTGTCCGCCGTCGCGGCCTTGTCCCAACGCCTGAATGACTGCCGGCAGGTGTTCTTCCAGGACTGCGGCCATCTGCCCATGGTGGAATCGCCGGCGCGCTTCCACGAGGAGGTGCGGGGGTTTCTGGTCGCTGGCTAACCGCCATCGATCCCCGTTTGGCCTGGCGGTCCGGCTTATGTGCGCTCGTGCAGGCAAGCGACCAGTTGGTCCAGATCCAGGGGTTTGGTCAGAATCTTGTCCACGCCGGCATCCAGGGCCGCCCGCTGCTGATCAGGCATGACGTCCGCGGTCAGGGCGATGACCGGCAGGGTCGCCAGTCCCAAGTCCTGACGGATGAGGCGGGTGGCGGTGATGCCATCCATCACTGGCATCTGCAAGTCCATGAGCACGGCGTCAATGTCACCGGCGCCGGAGCGCAGCAGGTCCACCGCCTGTCGTCCATCGACGGCGGAGATCGTCTCCGCCCCTTCCCGGCTCAGGAGCCGGGCCAGCAGGTCCCGGTTGATGTCGGCGTCGTCGGCTACCAGGAAGCGACGACCCGCAAGGCGTGGCCCGGGGGCGGTCGCCGCGGGGTGGGCGCTGGCGGGTGCCGGGGCCGCGGGTTGATCGGTCGGGAGGAGGGGCAGGCTGAACCAGAAGGTGCTGCCCAGACCCGGTTGGCTTTCCACCCCGATTTCGCCATCCATAAGCTCGACCAGGCGCTTGCAGATGGCTAGACCCAGCCCCGTACCCCCGAAGCGCCGCGTGATACCGGTCTCGCCCTGGCTGAAGGGCTTGAAAAGTCGCTCTTTATCAGCGGGGGCAATACCGATGCCGGTATCCCATACCTCGAAACACAGGTGCGCGGCCCCGTCCTCCTTGACGCAGGGCCCGAATTGGATGATCACCTCCCCTTGCTCAGTGAACTTGATGGCATTGCCGATCAGATTGTTCAACACCTGTTCCAGGCGCAAGGCATCGCCGAGCAGGAGGCCGAGGGGTTGGTCGGGAGGTTCCAACCGCAGGGAGAGGTGCTTGGCATTGGCCAATGGCGCCATGAGGACCTCGATCCTGGTCATCAGGGCGTTCAGGTCGAAGGGCTGGTACTCGATACGCAGTTCCCCCGCCTCGATTTTGGAGAGGTCGAGGATCTCGTTAATGATGCCGAGGAGGGATTGTCCGGACATCTGGATGCGGGCGGCGATTTCCCGCTCCTGGGCGTCGTGGGCACCTTGCTCCAAGAGCTGGGCCAGTCCGAGCACGGCGTTGAGGGGGGTGCGGATTTCATGGCTCATGTTGGCCAGGAACGCGCTCTTGGCGTGGCTGGCGGCCTCGGCGGTTTGCCGGGCCGCTTGCAGCTCGGCTTCGTAGCGCTTGCGCGCCGTGATGTCGGTGAAGGCGCCCAGAAAGCCGTCTTCCAGACCGATCCCCGAAATTTCCACCTGGCGGCTATCCCCCTGCTTGCAGGTGATCTGGAATTCGCGGGGGCCAAGGAAGGGATTGGACTCGCTGGCCCGCTGGCGGTCGCGGGACCAGAACTCGGTGGCCCGGCGGCGATCTTCGGCATCAGGATAGGCCATCTCGAACCAGCGTGCCAGGGTGGGTATGTCCTGGGCGGTGTAGCCAAAGGTGCTGGTGAACTGCTCGTTGACGAGCAGGGTGGTGCCCCTCTGGTCCACCAAGCCAAGGGGAATGGGAGCCAGATGGAAGAGGCGCTCGAATTTGGCTTCGCCGACGCGCTTGGCGGCTTCCGCCTCGACGGCATCGCCGATCGCATAATTCAGGCGGATCAGGGCCAGGCCGAGGGTGGCCAGGGCGGTGATACGGGAAATGAGGCCAAAGGGACCTTCCAGCCCAATGGCGAGGACCGTCGCCGCGGCGATCACCGCCAGCGAGGCGGGCAGGATGCCGCGCATGGTCAGGGTTTGGGTGGGGGGCAGGGCCTTCACGCCGGTGATGGCCGCGCCCGCCAAGGCCAGGTCGCTGAGCAGCCAACCAAAGTCAAGCCAGGTCCCCTCGACGTAGCTATCGCGGGCAACCTGGATCCAATACAGGGTATCTGACAGGCCAATGGCCAGGAAACCGACCAGGATCAGCCACCAGCCCCAGGAGATCCGGAAGCGTTGCACCAGGACCAGCAGGATACTGATGGCGATCAGGATCAGGTCCAGGCCAACATAAAGGCCCGTCAGCAGCCAGGTGCTGTCCAGTGCAGGAAATGCGAGTCCCGAGAGCCAGGATTGCAGGGCCAGCGCCAGCAAGGCGAAGGTTCCTCCACCCAGCACCAGGGCATCGAGAAAATTACGACTTCGGCGCGGGACCTTGCCGATGAGTTGCCAGATGGTGATGAACACCAGGGGGTAATAGGACACCCAGAGGGCGTCCTCGAGGGGCAAGGGGGGCGGTTCCTCGACCCAGCGGCCGTGGACCGCCCACCAGACGTCACCCAGGGCGTAAACGAGGCAGCCGGTGGCGAGGGCGGCCCACCCGAAGCGCTGAGGAGACCCGCCGCGCCAATCATGAATGGCGCGCAGGGTGACGACGGCGGTGGAAAGGAATTGGACCAGGCTGTAAACCCCGGCGTCGAACAACGGCAGGTAGGCACCGGGGGGCGTAGGGCAATGCTGGCGGCGAAGGCCAAGGCGAGTAGGGCCGCCAGAAACAGCAAGGCGACCATGGGCTTATGCCAGGTCGATTCAGTCCACATCGCTCTCCTCTGTTCCGTCTGTCTGGGCTAGATCAACGGGGATGATCCGGCCTTGACGGTGCTAAGCTCAGTTAGGGGAAGACATTAGCAGACCTTGGCTTCTGCGTCCTGTCCGTCGCGAATCCGTGAGAGGGCGGCACACGTTACCCCTGATGGTCTGTCTCACGCCGTCATCCTCCCCCCGCCCTGGGGCCAATGGGTGATGGCCGGTACTGGGTGCGACTGGAAAAACCGGTGGATGCTGAGATACTGGCAGCCTTCTCGGCGCGGCCGAAAATTCCAATACAAATTCAACTGCATATTCAGGTCCCTTGGGTATAGACCAATGAACATTCCGCGTCTGCGTTTCGCCCATCTGCCCACGCCCATCGAGCCCCTGCCGCGCCTGTCGGCGGCCCTGGGCGGGCCTCGGCTCTTCATCAAACGCGACGACCAGACCGGACTGGCCCTGGGGGGCAACAAGACCCGCAAGCTGGAGTTCCTGGTCGCCGAGGCCCAGGCCCTGGGGGCGCGCACCCTGGTGACCGCGGGGGCCTGGCAGTCCAATCATTGTCGCCAGACGGCGGCCGCCGCCGCGCGTTTCGGTCTGGACTGCACCCTGGTCCTGGCCGGCCCCGAGCCCGCGGCGGCGACCGGCAACCTGTTGCTTGACCGCCTCCTGGGAGCGGATATCGTCCCGGTGGCCGACCGTGCCGACCGGGACCAGGTCCTGCGACGCACCGGCGAGGAGCTGGCGGCCCAGGGCCGGGCGCCCTATGTCATCCCGGTGGGCGGGAGCAGCCCCACGGGCGCCCTGGGTTACTGTTTTGCCGTGGAGGAGGCCCTGGCGCAACAGGTCCCGGTCGCGGGTGGTGACTTCGACTGGATGGTTTTCTGCACCTCCAGCAGTGGCACCCATGCCGGCCTGGTCCTGGGGCAGCGCGTCTTCGGTTATGGGGGCCAGGTGCTTGGCATCAGTAACGACCACCCGGCGGCCTGGGTCCGGCGGGAGGTCGCCGCCCTGGCCAGCGCCGCCAGCGAGAAGCTGGGACCGCGGATCAGCTTCACCCCCGCCGACGTCCTGGTGAACGACGACTACTGCGCCGCCGGCTACGGCGTGCTGACGGATGCGGAGCGGGAGGCCATCGGCCTCTTCGCCCGCCAGGAGGGCATCCTGCTCGACCCGGTCTACACCGGCCGCGCCGCGGCGGGGCTGATCGATCTGGTCCGCAAAGGCTTTTTCGATCCGTCGGCGCGGGTGCTGTTCTGGCACACCGGGGGCCAGGCCGCCCTGTTCGCCAGCGATTACCAGACCATCATGGGGTGAGGGGGTATCTGAACCTTCACTTCTGCGTCTAATGGTTCGGGAGGCCTTATCCCGGCGCGCTTTCCGTGCATTGCTTTCGGCGCAGCTCGATATCCGGCGCCAGGCGCTCCAGGTCCCGCGGGCTTACCCCGCAGTTCAGAAAGGTTTCCCGCCAGCCGGCCATGGCGGTGGTCACCTGGTCGCGGATCAGGCGTGCCTTGCGGGGAGATAGGCCAAAAGCGCCTGCCAGACCCGCTAAGGCGGTGGCATTGGGCTCATACCCGGCTGGGCCGAAGTGCAGCACATGCTCGCCCCGCTGGGGCTCGTCGGGGGTGAGGTCGTAGGCCGGAGATAGGCGCCAGGCATCTCCCCGGTGCAGCAGGCAGAAGTTCTTCAAATGGTCGTCGGTGTTGCCGATGAAGGCATTGAAGACCATCTGCCGGTAGAGGGCCGGGAGGTCCATCTCCGGCCGATCGGACAGGCGCCGAACCAGGTCGGCGAGGTCCGCGTAGCCGAGGTGGTACCAGTCATCCGCCCCCATGAGGGTCTGCATGCTCAGCATGTGGTGGCGCCCTTGCACCCCGTGGACATCGAAGCGCTCGATCAGCAGGGCGGGATGGCGGCCAAACTCGACCACTCGAAAGTACGGCACCTCCAGTCCGGCGGTCACCGCCAGGGTCAGGCAGGCTGCCTCCACCCGCACCATATCGACCTGGTCGCGGCTGGAGCCGAGTTTGGCGATGCAACTTGTCCCCTGATGTTCCACCAGCAACTTGGGTCTGGCCCCGCCAGGCGAACTTGCCGCGCGAAACAAGGCGGCCAATTCCGCGTCCCCGAGATCCGCCGGGTTGCGGTCATACCGCTCGGCGGCCTCGATCAGGGCGAGGGTGTCGTGACTGGTTGAGGGGGAGGTTGGCGGCGGGGCATCGTCACCGCTGCCATAAGCCAGCGCGCCAAGGCCATTCCGTCCCAGGTAGAGCAACAGATGCGCGGGGTCCTGGTGAGACCTTGGCAACCGATGGCGGCGGATCAGCAGGCCCCGGCCCCAGGCATCGGGCAGTGAATCCTCAAAGACGCCATGGACCCCGGCATGGGGGCGGTCAGCGGAGAAGATACCCGGTTGCAGGGGCAGATGGATGGGGTCCAAGGGCAGGGCCAGGGCGAGGGGCCCTTCAAGGTAACCAGGTTCGTAGCGAAACTCACCCTGTAGCCGGCCCCCGCGCCTGGGATCCGGCTCGGCGACGCGGATTTCGCCGACGCGGAGGCTGTCCCCCGCGGGGGTGCGCCGCCACACGGTCAGGGCGATCATGGCTGACGCCGAGGGGCGCGCTGGCGGGTCAGATCCCGGTCGAACAGGGATTCGGGCAACAAAAGCTCCAGGTCGCCCAGATCACCGTACAAGCGCAGGGCCCGCACCCAGGCGCCGATTTGAGCCGTTGGGTCCCCCTGTTCCAGCTTGCGGAAGGTTGGCAGGGACACGCCAATGCGGCTCGCGGCACGGCTCTGGGGTTCCGTCGCCAACAGACGTCTACGGCGCAGGCGGTCGCCAAGGCGGATTAAGGCGTCTTGCTCCTGTTGCGTAACGGAAAGCATTATTTCCTTTATAGGGTTTTTAAGGCCTAACAACAATTATACTTTACATTACTGAGGAGCGAGGCGAGTCCTTCATGAAAGGTCAGTGTTCAGGCTTACTTGCTGCCTGGATTAGTTTCGGTAGCACAAGTCGAGGATTTTCTTGCGCCCTCCCCCCTGGCGGGGGAGGGCTGGGGAGAGGGGGGCTGAAGGGATACCTGAAAGTTTAGTCTTAAGGTATAGATCCCTGGCTGAGGTCGGATGACGTGGAGCGCACTACTCCCGCCCGGCCCGCTTGCGCTCGTGCTCCTTGAGGTGGCGCTTGCGGATGCGAATGGCCTTGGGGGTGATCTCCACCAGCTCGTCGTGCTCGATGAACTCCAGGGCCTGTTCCAGGCTGAAGCGGATGGGCGGGGTGAGGAGGATGTTCTCGTCGGAGCCGGCGGCGCGGATGTTGGTGAGCTGCTTGGCCTTGAGGGGATTGACGGTGAGGTCATTTTCCCGGGAGTGGATGCCGACCACCTGGCCCTCGTAGACCTCCTCGCCGGGGCTGACCAGCAGGCGGCCGCGCTCCTGGAGGTTGAAGAGGGCATAGCCCAGCACCTTGCCCTGGCTGTTGGAGATCATGGCGCCATTGCGACGCGGGGCGATACCGCCGGGGTTGGCGGGGCCATAGTGGTCGAAGACGTGGTACTTGAGGCCGGTGCCGGAGGTCAGGGTCATGAACTCGGTCTGGAAGCCGATGAGGCCCCGGGAGGGGATCTCGTAGTCCAGGCGCACCCGGCCCTTGCCGTCCGGCACCATATCCTGGAGCTGCCCGCGGCGCTCGCCCAGGGCCTGCATGATGGCGCCCTGGCTGGTCTCCTCTACGTCGACGGTGAGTTGCTCGTAGGGCTCGCAGATGACGCCGTCGATCTCGCGAAAGATGACCTCGGGCCGGGAGACGGCCAGTTCGTAGCCCTCGCGGCGCATGTTCTCCAGCAGGATGGACAAGTGCAGCTCGCCACGGCCGGAGACGCGGAACTTCTCCGGGTCGGTGCCTTCCTCGACCCGCAGGGCGACGTTGTGGATCAGTTCCCGCTCCAGGCGCTCCTTGAGCTGGCGCGAGGTCAGGTACTTGCCCTCGCGCCCGGCGAAGGGCGAGGTGTTGACCTGGAAGGTCATGGTCACCGTCGGCTCGTCCACCGCCAGGGCCGGCAGGGCCTCGACCCGCTCCGGGTCGCACAGGGTGTCGGAGACGTTGGGGGCCTCGATGCCGGTAATGGCGATGATGTCCCCAGCCTCCGCTAGCTTGACCTCGTAACGCTCCAGGCCCAGGTAGCCATAGACCAGACCGATCTTGGCCCGGCGGCGGCTGCCGTCGGGCTTGACCACCACCACCTGCTGGTTGGGTCGGACGCTACCGCGCTGGATGCGACCCAGGGCGATGGCGCCGACGAAGCTGCTGTAGTCCAGGGTGGAGATCTGCATCTGGAAGGGGCCCTCCAGGTCCACCTCCGGCGCTGGGCAGTGGTCGATGATGGCCTGGAAGAGGGGGGTCATGTCGCCCTCGGTCACGTCCTCGCGCAGGCTGGCGTAGCCGTTGACGGCGGAGGCGTAGACGATGGGAAAGTCGAGTTGCTCGTCGGTGGCGCCCAGGCGGTCGAAGAGTTCGAAGACCTGATTGATGACCCAGCTCGGCCGGGCCCCGGGCTTGTCGATCTTGTTCACCACCAGGATCGGGCGCAGGCCATGATCGAAGGCCTTCTGGGTGACGAAGCGGGTCTGGGGCATGGGGCCTTCCTGGGCGTCCACCAGCAGCAGGACCGAGTCGACCATGGACAGCACCCGCTCCACCTCGCCGCCGAAGTCGGCGTGGCCGGGGGTGTCGACGATGTTGATGCGGTAGTCGACGCCATTCAGGGTCAGGCGCAGGGCGGTGTTCTTGGCCAGGATGGTGATGCCGCGCTCCCGCTCCAGGTCGTTGGAGTCCATGACCCGTTCCACCGGCCCGAAACGTTCCCCCAGGGTGCCGGACTGCTGGAGCAGCTTGTCCACCAGGGTGGTCTTGCCATGGTCGACATGGGCGATGATGGCGATGTTGCGGAGTTTTTCGATCACGGCGGGACGGCTCTCGGGGGTGTGACCGGCGCGGGGCCGGGAGCGGACGGGGGCTCGGGACTGGGCGCGCGGGGCCAGGCTGGAAGGGGGGCGCAGTATAACGGAAGCGCTTTTCGGGCGGGGCCTGGTCGCGCGCCAGGGGCCGACCCTGGCCAGACCGAGGTCCGCGGCGGCGCGACGCGGGCCCACCCAGCGCGCGACCGCGGCGTGGCGGTGACATAAGCATATTGGAATATTTAGATTCTTCAGAAAAATTCCCAATCACCGCTTAGGCTTGCAAGATGGCGCCAAAGTCGTCAGCATTAGGGCCTTCGCGTTCTGGCCTGGGTTCTTCGTGAGCACCGGCGCCAGAGGCGCCGGCCAGGCACCGATGGCCGGCGCGGCGCGGCCCGCCCCCAGATCAGCTCAGATCGGCTCAGCCCTTGGCGCTGAGGGCAGGGTGACATCAAGAACTATCCGGGGAGGACCCGGGACTCGGTGCCTGGCGAGAGCCTTGTCGTCCGCCGCGCGCGGGCCTATTCGTCGTGTCTGAACCCGGAAGTCCCTGCCTCATGACCCCCGCCGACCTCAAACCCGTCCGCGACCACATCGCCTCGCGCATCATCGGCCAGCATAGCTTCATCGATAGCATGCTCATCTGCCTGCTCAGCGATGGCCACCTGCTGGTGGAGGGCATGCCGGGCCTGGCCAAGACCACGGCGGTCAAGGCCCTGGCCGAGTCCCTGGAGGGCGACTTCCACCGCGTCCAGTTCACCCCGGACCTGCTGCCCTCGGACCTGATCGGCACCGACATCTACCGTCACGAGAAGGGCGAGTTCGAGTTCCGTCCCGGCCCGCTCTTCCACAACATCCTGCTGGCCGACGAGGTCAACCGCGCCCCGGCCAAGGTCCAGTCGGCCCTGCTGGAGGCCATGGCCGAGCAGCAGATCACCGTCGGCCAGCGCACCTACCCGCTGCCCAAGCTGTTCATGGTCCTCGCCACCCAGAACCCGGTGGAGCAGGAGGGCACCTACCACCTGCCCGAGGCCCAGCTCGACCGCTTCCTGATGGAGGCGGTGGTGGATTACCCCAGCCGCGACGAGGAGCTGAAGATCCTGGAACTGGACCTTGCCCAGCAGAAGACCACCCATCGGGCCCCGCCGAAGAAGCTGACCCAGGCGGAGCTGTTCGCCATGCGCCGCGACGTGGCCGGCCTCTATCTGGACCCCAAGCTCAACGCCTACATCGTCGACCTGGTGCAGGCGACCCGCAACCCCCGCGTCTACGACCCGGATCTGGGCCGCTGGTGCCGGTTCGGCGCCTCCCCCCGCGCCAGTATCGCCCTGGCCCGCTGCGCCCGGGCCCGTGCCTGGCTGGATGGCGATTCCTTCGTCGCCCCGCATCACATCCAGGCGGTGGCCCCGGAGATCCTGCGCCACCGCCTGCTGCTCACCTTCGAGGCGGAGGCGGAGGGCATCACCACCGACGACTTCATCAACCGCCTGCTCAACCTGGTCGCCATCCCCTGATCTGACCTGGCCCGACCTTGAGCCTCTACCCCCGCCTTGACGACCTGCTGGAGCTGCGCCACCAGGCCCACACCCTGGGCCTGCCCTCGCGCCATCTGGTCAACTCGACCTTCGCCGGCCTCTATGCCTCAGTGTTCCGTGGCGCCGGGGTCAATTTCGAGGAGGTGCGGGAGTACGCCGAGGGCGATGACATCCGCTACATGGACTGGAAGGTGACGGCGCGCATCAACGAGCCGCACCTCAAGGTCTTCCGCGAGGAGCGGGAGCGGTCGGTGGTGCTGTGCGTGGACAAGGGGCCGCACATGAGCTTCGGCACCCGCGGCACCTTCAAGTCCGTCCAGGCGGCCCGCGCCGCCGCCCTAATCGGCTGGGCGGCCAGCCGGCTCAACGACCGGGTCGGCGGCCTGGTGTTCGGCGACCCCCTCGCCGGCCTCCAGCACTTTCGCCCCGCCCGCGGGCGGCGTGCCCTCTGGCAACTGTTGCGCGCCCTGACCGTCCCCGGCGCCGAGAAGGAGGCATCCATCGACTGCCTGGGCATGGCCCTGCGCCGCGCCACCAGTGGCATCCCCACCGGCTCCCTGGTCTTCATCATCGCCGATCTCAATCGCGACCCCCTGGAGCTGGAGCCCATCCTCGGCACCCTCATTCAGCGCAACGCCGTGGCCCTGATCCCGGTGGACGACCCGGCGGACTGGGAGATCCCCGCCATGGGGGTGACCACCTTCACCGGTACTGATGGCTCCTTGATCGAGATCGACACCGACGACCCCCAGGCGCGCCAGGAATACCTTGAGACCTGGAAGGAGCGCCGCACCATCCTGCGGGCCATGGCCTATCGGCTGGGGGTCCCCCTGCTGCCGGTGCGCACCGACGAGGAGATCCACCTGTCCCTCATCCATCACCTGGAACAGCGCGCCCGGGTGCGGGCGGTCTGAGGCGGCGCCGTGGCAACCACAACCCCTAGCGTCCCTGCCCAGGCCCCGCCCGAGATCCTCTCCCAGTTGCGGGACATTCGCGGCCTGGACCCGGTCTCCTGGTGGCCGCCGGCCCTGGGCTGGTGGCTGGTGGCGGGGGCCCTGGTGCTGGTGCTTTATCTGGCCTGGCGCTACCGGGCCAGCCTGCGGCTGCGCATCCCGCCCATCCCGGTGCTGCGCATCGGTAACTGGCGCTGGGACGCCGGCCGCCAGTTGCGCGACCTGCGCCAGCGGGCGGCCGCCCAGGACCCCAAGCAGACCGCGGTGGAGCTCTCGGAGCTGCTGCGTCGCGTCGCCATGGCCCGGCTAGGGCGCGAGGCCTGTGCAGGCCTGGTCGGTGAGGCCTGGCTGGCCTGGCTGGCGGAATGGGACCCCAAGGGCTTCGACTGGCGGACCCGTGGGCGGCTGCTGCTGGACGCGCCCTATGCCCCCCCGGTGGCGATGGCTCACGCCCGAGCCATGGCTTCGGCTCCCGCTCCCACTCCGACCCCACTCCCGAAGGCGGCCGATCGTGGGGACTGGCTGGCGCTGATCGACGCCGCCTACCAGTGGGTCCTGGTGGAGGACAGGCGCCGTGTTTGAATTCCACTGGCCCTGGGCCGCCCTTCTGCTCCTGCTGCCCTTCCTGCTGCCCCGCCTTTGGCCCGAGCGCCAGGTCCGCGAGGAGGAGACCCTGGAGGGCCAGCGCCTGACCCTGCTCCACCCCCACCCGGAGCGCTTGCAGGCCGTCTACCGCGCCCGACGCCCCGGGCGCCAGATCGCCGGCTGGGTCCACCTCGCCCTGATGGTGCTGCTCTGGGTCTCCCTGGTGGCGGCCCTGATGCGGCCCCAATGGCTCACCCCTCACACCGAGGTCAGCAGCCCGGGCTACGACCTGCTGCTGGCGGTGGACACCTCCCATTCCATGGAGGCCCTGGACTTCAGCGCCCAGGGCCTGCCCATCAACCGCATGGCGGTGGTCAAGGGGGTGATGGGGCGCTTCATCGACGGCCGGGAGGGGGACCGCGTCGGCCTCATCGTCTTCGGCAGCCAGGCCTTCGTCCTCGCGCCCCTGACCCTGGACCGGCGCGCCACCCGCCAACTCCTCGATGGCATCGACGCCAACATCGCCGGCCCGGGCACGGCCCTGGGCGACGCCATCGCCCTGGGTGCCAAGCGCCTGCGCGAGCGTCCGGCGGGCTCGCGGGTGATGATCCTCATCGCCGATGGCGATAACTCCGCTGGCGGCTTTGCCCCCCAGGAGGCGGCGGCCCTGGCCCGCGCCCTGGGGGTGCGCATCCATGTCATCGGCGTCGGTAGCGAGGACAAGTCCATCCCCATCCCGGAGGAGGGGGCCATCCGCTACCGCGAGGACCTGACCATGGACGAGGCCACCCTGCGCGCCATCGCCGACACCACCGGTGGGGCCTACTTCCGCGCCACCGACGCCCGCGCCCTGGAGGAGATCTCCCGGCGCATCGACGAGCTGGAGAAGACCGAGGCCCAGGCCCGCACCGCCTACCTGCCGGAACCCCTCTATCGCTGGCCCCTGGGCCTGGCCCTGCTGGCCCTCCTCGGCCTCGGCCTTTTCCCCGAGGGGCGGCGCCGCTTTGCCCGGAGGTCCGCGAGTGATTGAGACCCGCCACCCCGGCGCCCGTTGGTCGTCACCTGACGGCCACAACACCCCCCCTGGCCCGGAGGCCGGCGCATGACTGAGCCTGGCTTCCACTTCGCCCAGCCACTCTGGTTCTGGGCCCTGCTGGTGCCGCTGCCGGTGGGCCTCTGGCTGTGGCGCAGCGCCGCTCGGGCGGCGCGCGGGCCGGTGCACCGCTACGCCGACCCCCACCTTCTGCCGCACCTCACCGGCACCCGGGAGTTGCAGACCCACGAACGCTGGGGCCGCTTCCTGCTCTGGTCCCTGCTCTGGGCGCTGCTGGTGGCGGGCATGGCCGGGCCGCGCTGGGACTACACCGACGTCCGCCTCTTTCACCCCGGCAACAACCTGCTCATACTGCTGGACATCTCCCGTTCCATGCAGGTCGCCGACGTCGCCCCCCATCGCCTGGCGCGGGCCCGCCAGGAGATCCAGGATCTGATCGAGCAGAACCGCCAGGTGCGCATCGGCCTCCTCGCCTTCGCCTCGGTGCCCCACGTCCTCTCGCCCATCACCGAGGACACCCAGACCCTGCTCAACACCCTGCCGGCCCTGGCCACGGACCTGACCCAGCTTCAGGGCAGCCGCCTGCTCGGCGCCCTGGACCGGGCCGAGGCCCTGCTCGCCGGCCTGCCCGAGGACAGTGCCCGGGCCATCCTGCTCATCAGCGATGGCGACTTCGACGAGGAGGGCCTGCCGGAGCGGGCGCGGACCCTGGCGGACCAGGGGATCCGCTTCCATGTCCTGGGCATCGGCACCCAGGACGGCGGCCCGGTGCCTGGGCGCGGCGGGGGCTGGCTGACCGATCGCGGTGGCCAGGCCATCATCTCCCGTCTGGGGGAACAACAACTGGAGGCCCTGGCCGAGGCCGGGGGCGGCCTCTATCGCCAAGCCGACTATCGCCAGGACGACACCGGCGAGCTGCTCGCCGCGGCGGCCGTGGCCAAGCTGCCCCCCGAGGCCAGCGACGAACGGACCCGTGTCTGGCACGAGCGCTATACCCTGCCCGTGCTGCTGGTTATGGCCCTGCTGCTGCCCCGCTTCCGCGGGCGCGGCTGGTGGCGGCGGCGGTCATGAGCGTCTCGATCCGCGTCGCAACGGCGTTGCCGGTGCTCCCCGGTGGGAAAGAAACCTGATGTCCCTCTGGTCTAACTCGCTCTCGATTGCCCTGCTCGCGGGCCTCGTCATGACCGCTACCGCCCAGGCCGGCTGGTTCGTCAACCAGGAGCAGGAGGCGGAGCGGCAATTCCGGCAAGGCGACTACAGCGGGGCGGCCAAGGAGTTCAGTGATCCCTATCGTCGGGGCGTCGCCCTCTACCGGGCGGGTCGCCACGTCGAGGCCGCCGATGCCTTCGCCCTGGAGCAGCGTCCCGAGGTCGCCGAGGACGCGACCTACAATCTGGGCAACGCCCGCTTCCAGGTCGGCGATTTCGCCGGCGCCGCGGCGGCTTACGAGCAGGTGCTGGGTCATAACCCGGGTCATGACGACGCCCGGCACAACCTCTCCCTGGCCCGGGCCGTCCTGGCCCGTCTCGACCAGGAGAAGTTCGCGCGCGAGAAGCGCGAGCGGGAGGAGGCCGAGCGCAAGGCCCGAGAGGAACAAGAGCGCCAGGATCGGGAGCAACGGCAGCGCGAGGAACAGCAGCAAAAGCAGCAGCAACAGGAAGCCCAGAAGCAAGAGCAACAGGCCGGTCAGGAGCAGCAGGAACAACAACAGCAGGAAAAGCAGCAACAAGAACAACAGCAACAAGAACAACAGCAACAGGAACAGCAGGAACAGCAGGAGCAAGAACAACAGCAACAGGAACAGCAGCAGCAGTCAGAGCAGTCCGAGCAGTCGCAATCCTCCGAGGAATCCCAGCAATCGCAGGAGAGCCAGCAGTCCCAGCAGTCCCAGGACGCGCAACAATCCCAGCAAGGCGAGCAGTCCCAGGAGGGTCAGCAGGCGCAGCAGGGCCAGGAGTCTGAGCAGTCCGCCGAGCAGTCATCCTCCCAGGGTGAATCCGGTGAGGAGAGCCAGGAGTCTCAAGCAAGCCAGGGCGAACAGCGGGAGGAGACGGCGGCGGGGTCCGAGGCCCAGGAGCAGGAGCGGAGCGGCGCCAGCGAGCCCGAGCCCCAGGAGAGCCAGGAGGGCGAGGCCGCGGCCGACCAGGACACCCAGGGTGGACAGCCCGACGAGCAGCAGGCCGCGGCCGCCGGGGCCCAGGAGGACCAGGCGGAGGAGCAGGCCCAGGACCGTCAGCGGCCCGAGGCGGAACAGGCCGAGAAGGATAAGGCCGGCGAACGTATGGCGAGCGAGCCGCCCCCGGAGCAGACACCGGAGGCCAGTGGTGGCGAGCAGGAGCAACAGCCCGAGGCCAAGGAGGGGGAAAAGCCCCAGGATGAGACCGCCGCCGGTGGGGAGCGGGAGCGTGAGCCCGAGGATCAGGGCCAGGGTGAGCCCAAGCCGGAGACCGAAACCGGTCAGGGCAAGGCCCCGGAACCCGAGCAAACCGCCCAGGGCCAGGCCGAGGAGCAACAACAGCGGGAAGGTGAGCAGGGTCCGGGTGAACAGGATCGTCCCCCGCGGGGCGGTGGGCCTGGGGAACGCCCGCCCGAGGAGCCCGGCATGACGCCACCCGCCAGCGCCCCGGAGCCCGGCAGCGCCGAGGCGGTGGACCAGTTCGACCAGCTCGGCCAGCAGCCGGCCCTGGACGCGGGGGAGGGTACCGCCGTCGGCGCCCTCGGTGGCCAGCCCAGCTCCGGTCCTGGTGCCGCCATCCTCGAACAGCGCCTGCGCCAGGTGGAAGGTGATCCTTCGGAACTGATCCGCAACCAGTTCCGGATCGAAGAATTGCGCCAGCTTCGCGCCTCCGGCGGCACGCCGCGCGAGACGCGGCCCTGGTGAGGGCGGGGTGGTTATGAGTAGCTGGTCAGACCCCCTCTCCCCAACCCTCCCCCACCAGGGGGGAGGGGTAAGAGAATCAGCAGCTTGTGTCGCCGAGGCCCTCCGGGGGCGTGAGGGTCTGAACGGATACGGTCATGAGTCCTAAATTCTTGCTGAACGCCCCTTCCTACCTGCACCAGCGCCCCGCGACTAGAGGGGCGAAGGTCATGGCGTCCGCGGGGGCGCTCACCCTGGCCCTTGGGCTGCTGCCCGCCAGCGGCTTGGCCCAGGTTCCCTATCAGCCCTGGGGATTCGCCAATCCCTATGCCCCACCCGGTTGGCAGTTCCGGCCGGCGGAGCCCACGAATGCCCGGGGGGAGCCCCCGGCCCAACTCCCAGAGACGAAAGCGGCCCCGCCGGGACCGGTCCCTCAGTCGGGTCCTGGCTCTCAGCCGGGTCAGGCACCCCAGCCTTCTCTTGCCCCTCCCCAGGGACAGGGACCTCAGCCAAGTCACGGTTCTCAGCCTGGTCATAGCCCTCAGCCTGGCCAGGCCCCTGAATGGGCACGGGCCCTCCAGCCTGGTCAGGCCTTCCCGCCTGGCATGCCGCCCGGATTGCCCTATGGCCAGCCCCCCGGTGGGGCGGCCTTCGGCTACCCATCCGCTCCCGGCTTTTGGCCGGGATTCGCGCCCATGGCGCCTCCCGCCAGCCCAGCCTGGACCGCTCCGACGCCGGCCCCGGCTTCGGCCACGCCGCCATCCGCGCTCTCAACCGCTGGCGGTCAGCCCCAACCCCAAGCCCCAGCCCCAGCCCAACTCCACCAACCACAGCAGCTCTGGCCCCGGCCTGCCCCATCAGGCACCGCGCCGTCGCCCGCACCGGCGGCTCCGTCCCCCTCATCCTCGCTTCCCGCGTCTGCTCCGGCTCCCGCCCAGGCCCCCACCCCCTTCGCCCCTGGCGGACAGGCCATGGGACCCGGGGGCATGGCACCTACTGCCACCGCCCCGGGCATCGGGTCGCCCTTCGGGGCCTTCCCGGGCTGGGGCATGGCCGGTCCCGGGGGCGCGAGCAGTCCTTACGCGGGCCCCACCGGGGGTATGTACGGTTCACCCTGGGGCCAGCCCGGGAGCCCCGCCTCCAGCGGTCGCGGCCCAAGGCTGGAGGTGGAGCTCAATGAGCGTCAGCCCTTCGTCCAGGAGAACGTCCTGCTCCACCTGCGGGTCGTCAGTGACCAGAATCTGGCCACCGCGACGCCAGATCTGACCAGCGGCAATGACCTGATCGTGACCAAGCTGGAGGGGCCCAAGGCGGGCACCCGCGGGACCGCGGACGGTCGTCGCGAGATCCTCACCGAATTCGTCTACGTCCTCACCCCCCTGCGCGCCGCTGACCTGGCCCTGCCGCCCCTGAAGGTGACGGGGGAGACCGCGGGTGACGCCTACGGCTTCGGCCGCCAGCGTTTCGAGGTCAGTGGCGGCGAGGGTATTCGTCTCCAGGCGCGTCCCCCCTTGGCCAGCGTGCAACCTTGGCTGCCCCTGCGCTCCCTGGCGCTCAAGGCCAGCCTGGATGGTGCCGAGGAGATCCGTGCCGGTGAGCCGGTCGCCCTGGTCCTGGAACTTCAGGCCGTGGGCGCCATGGGTAATCAGCTCCCCAGTCTCGAACCCATGCTGGCCTCTCCCGACTACCGCGTCTATCGGGAGCGCGTCCTCACCGAGGCCAAGGTGTCCCCGGCTGGCGATCGCCTGGAGGGCTCCCGCGTCGAGCATTACACCCTGGTGCCCCGGGAGGGGGGGCGGGTGCACCTGCCGGAGATCCGCATCCCCTGGTACAACGTCGTCACGGGTGGTCGCGATTGGGCCAGCCTGCCCCTGGGCCTGGGTAACGCCAGGGCCGCGGCGGAGGAATCCCTGTTTTTCCGCGAGGACGCGGGCTTCATCTGGCTGAGTCTCGTTGGCCTCTTGCTGCCAGTCCTGGGTTTTGGCATCGGGCTCTGGTACCGCGGCCGCCTGCTGGCGCCCGCGGCGCTGCTGGGCCAGGATACCTTCGGCGCGCGCCTGGGGCGTGGCGCCCGCGCCGCCGCGGGGGCGGCCAGCCGGCGCTGGGGCCAGGTCCGCGATCGCCTCCAGCCGGCACCCCTCTGGGGACGCCTGCGCGAGGCCCTGCGCGGGCTACTGCCATCCTCCAGCCGCTTCCTGTCCTGTCTGCACGGCGCCAACCGCGAAGCCGACCCCGCCGTCTGGGCGCGCCGCTTCCAGGAGCAGGCCTGTCGCCATCTGTCGTCCGGCCCGCTCCCCGCCCAGCCCGGCGCCTTGCCCGGCCTCGCCGGTCAGCTCCTGCGCCTGCGGCCCGGCGCGGACCCGGAGCAGGTCAGACGCCTGCTGCGGCAACTGGACGGGGCCCTGTATGGCGGCCAGGACATCGACTTCCCGCGCTGGAAAAAGGAGTTCGCCCGCCAGCTCGGCCGCGCCCAGAGCCTGCGGGGCTATGGTCACCGCGCTCGCAACCGCCGGCCCCGTATCGAACGTCCCCGCTTGCCGGCGCTCAATCCCCGCCCGGCCGGGTGAAGCACCTTAGGTAATGTCCCGAAACCATCTCGGGCGCAAATCCGCGACGGGATAAGGGACGCTGGCTGAAGGTGGGTGGCTTACGGTCCCGATAAGGGCCAGGCCTCAGATTTCGTCCTCCACCCGTTTCTCCTCCAAGGCCCAGGCGCGGTCCTCCTGGGTCAGTTCGTCACGGGCGGCGTTGCGCCGCATCAGGCCATAGATGACGCTGATGAGGGTGACCGCGATGCAACCCAGGAAGGCGGTCAGGACGATGGGGTCTGGGATACCGAGCATGAGTCTCTCCGCGGGGATTCGGGGCGAATGTCAGAAAGGTCGATAGCGTCAGGGTGGCGGACGGGCGGGGCCATCCCTGGGTCCCAAAAGCTGGGAAAGGTGGCTCCGGGTGCGTCGGGTTCGGAGGCTTCAGGGACCAGGGATGCCGGGCCTACCGCAACCGCTCCTTGGGAAAACAGACCTCCAGGTGCCGGGGGTCCACCGGCTTGGTCATCAGGCTGACCACCACCAGGGTGAGGATCGCCAGGGGCAGGGCGATGACGATGGGGTCCACCATGGGCCAGTTGGGATAGTCCGCCAGCAGGCTGGTCTTGCCGCCGGTGACCTTCTGCACCAGGCCAATGGCGCCCGCCTCCCTCGACTTGATCAGCAGCAGCCAGAAGAGGGAGAAGCCCATGCCCACCAGCATGGAGGCCAGGGCGCCGGTCCGCGTCGCCCGGCGCCAGAAGAGCCCGCCAATGTAGGCCGGCAGGAAGGTGGCGGCGCAGAGACCGAAGAAGATGGCCGTGAAGCGGGCGATCACGTACTCCTGGCGGACGGTGTAGCTGATGGTGACCGCCGCCAGCAGGCCGATCACGATGGCGACGCGCATCACCAGCACGCTGGGTTCTCGGCCGGGCTGGCCGGTCAGCCGCTCGAAAAGATCACGTCCGGCGGCGGTGCCGATGGTGTGGAACTGGCTGGACATGGTGCTCATGGCCGCCGCCAGCAGGGCGAGGAAGAAGATCAGCCCGAACCAGCGGGGCAGGGCGGTGTTGATGTAGGTGGGGATGATCTGGTCCGGCTCGCCCTTGGCGTAGACCACGCTCGGGGCGCGGCCCCTGACCAGTTCCAGGGGCTGGCCGGCCGGGTCCCGGGCCGCCTCGCGGCTGGCGATGGCCATGGGCACCACCGTCGGCTGGTTGGTCTTGGGGTTGATGACGGGCGCCCACTGACCGGGGGTCGCCTCCTTCATCAGGCCCACCAGGGCATGACCGCTGGCGGGGTCGATCTCCTTGACCACCTGGCCCGTGAGCAGGGGGCCGTGCTGGGCGAACCAGGCGTTGGACAGGCTGCCTACCAGGTAGGGGGTGCCGACCAGCAGCAGGATGAAGACCGCCCCGGTGGGTACGGCGCGGTCCAGTTCTCGCCGGCTGCGGACGGTCATGAAGCGCACCACCAATTGGGGCTGGGCCAGGACGCCGATGCCGACGCCGAGGATGATGGCCGAGACCACCGTCCACCAGAGGTCATAACCAGGCGCCCCCCAGCCGAAGGCGGGCATCCGCGTCCAGCCCTCATGGCCCATGGCCTGGAGGCTGGGCGGGACCAGGTCGGCCAGGTCCGTCAGGGTACGGTGGGCCGGCTCGATCCCGCCCAGGCTGGAGTAGGTGAACCACAGCAGGTAGATCATGGCCAGGATCATGATGAAGCCCTGCAGGGTGTCGGTGTACATCACCGCCTTGAGCCCGCCGGGGATGACATAGGCGGCGGTGATCAGGGCCATGACCAGCAGGGCCACCTCGAAGCTGACCCCGAATTGGGTGACGACGAAGACCGAGCCGCCGGTCATCACCGCCGCCGAGTAGAGGGGCATGAAGAGGAAGATGACCAGCCCGGCCAGGACCTGGATGCCCTTGCTCTGATAGCGGGCCCCCAGCAGTTCCGGGAAGGTGTGGGCGGACAGGTGATGCCCCAGGCGCCGGGTAGGCTCACCCAGCAGGGTGAAGGCCAAAAGGATGCCAAACAGGATGTTGACGAAGGTGAGCCACATCAGCCCCATGCCGAACATGGCGGCGACCCCGCCGAAGCCGACGATGGCGGCGGTGGAGATGAAGGTGGCCGCGTAAGAGACCGCCATGACCACCGGATGGGCGCTGCGCCCCCCGACCAGAAAGTCCGCCGCCGTGCGCGTGCCCCGGTAGCCCAGCCAGCCGAGGTAGCCGGTGGTCAGCAGGTAACCGACGATGACGACGATGTCGATCCAATCCAGCGTGGCATGGCCAGCCATGGAAGCCCCCTTATGATGTTTGGACGCCAGGAGAAGCCTGGATGAAGGCCGCGGGCCCTGGTCCAGATCCAGGGCGGACGGCCGGGCGGCAGAATACATCAAACCGGGGCGTTTTTTGCCAGGTACTGCCGGCCAGGCAGTGCCAGGTGGTAAAGTAACGCTCCCCCCTGGCCCACCCGTCCCTGACCGGGTCCCTCGGAATCTTATCCCCCGCGATGCGGTTGCCGGTTGGGCACCTTGGCTAAAGGGGGGCGGCGGGTGGGGAGGTCGACCGCGGGGAATTCGGTCGTCAAGTCCGCAAGGAGGGATTCAGGTTGTTCCCCCCTGGCTGAAATCCGCTCCGGGCAGGCCAACCCTTGTTCAGCGATGTCGTCAACCGACCATGAAGCTACAGCAGCTCTCCCTCTTCATCGAGAATCGTCCCGGGCATCTGGGCGCCCCCCTGGAGGCCCTCGCCGCCGAGGGTATCAACCTGGTGACCCTGTCCCTGGCCGACACGGCCCAATTTGGCATCCTGCGCCTGATCGTCCGGGACTGGCAGCGAGCCAAGGAGGTCCTGGAGCGGGCGGGCTGGGTGGTCAACCTCACCGAGGTGGTGGCCGTGGACGTCGTCGATCGTCCCGGTGGCCTGGCCGAGATCCTCAAGGTTCTGGAGGGCGCGGGGCTCAACGTCGAGTACCTCTACGCCTTCGCCCTGCGCCGGGAGGGTAAATCGGTTCTGGTCCTGCGCTTCGAGGACCCGGATCGGGCGCTTCAGGTCCTTGACGCCGCCGGTCTGCGCGGGACGGCGGCGGAGGAACTGTTCAGCCACCTGCCCTAGCCTCGCCTTCCTCATGTAACCGCCCTTCCTCTCACCTCTCCCCGTCCCTGCCTGACCTGGGCATGGTGAGTCTGGCGGAAGGACCGACGGTCCGCCACGGGCCCCCATGGGGGACGAGAGGAGGGGTGAAAGATTCGCCTTTGAAGAGTACCCGTCTCATGCCAACCACCGTCCCCGCCAGCGACCACCGTATCTACGACCCCGCGGAGACCCTGCCCCGTCCTGAACTGGCGGCCCTGCAACGGGAGCGGCTGCGCGCCCTAGTCGGGCGGGTCGCCCAGGTCCCCTTCTATCGCGATCACCTGGGGCGGCACGATCTCACCTCAAGCAGCATCCGCTCCCTGGACGACCTGCGGCGGCTGCCCTTCACCACCAAGGCCGATCTGCGCCAGCATCAGCCCCTGGGCTTCCTGGCGGTGCCCCGCGCGGACGTGGCGCGCATCCACGGCTCCTCCGGGACCACCGGGCGGCCCACCTTCGTCGCCTACACGGCCCGGGACCTGCAGACCTGGGCCGGGCTCTGCGCCCGCTTCCTGGTGGCGGGGGGGCTCAGGCCGGAACACACGGTGCAGATCGCCTTCGGCTTTGGCCTCTTCACCGGTGGCTTCGGCCTCCACTACGGGGTCGAGCGGGTGGGGGCGGCCGTCATCCCCGCCGCTTCCGGCAATACCCGGCGGCAACTCGACATCATGCGGGAGCTGAACCCCGAGGTCCTGGTCTGCACCCCCAGCTATGCCCTGACCATCGCCGATGGCGCCCGCGAGCTGGGGATCGACCCGCGCGCCCTGTCCCTGCGTTTCGGCCACTTTGGCGGCGAGCCCTGGACCGAGGACATGCGCCGGGAGATCGAGGACCAGCTCGACATCCAGGCCTTCAACAACTATGGCCTCTCGGAGATCATCGGCCCGGGCGTCAGCGGTGAGTGCGCCGCCCGCCATGGCATGCACATCCAGGAGGACCACTTCCTGGTGGAGTGCCTGGACCCGGAGACCCTGGAGCCGGTGCCCGAGGGCGAGCCCGGCGAACTGGTCATCACCACCCTGACCCGCGAGGCCTGGCCGATGCTTCGCTATCGCACCCGCGACATCGCCCGGCTGTGGCGCGAACCCTGCCCCTGCGGCCGCACCACCATGCGCATGAGCCGGGTCGCCGGGCGCAGCGACGACATGCTCATCATCCGCGGGGTCAACGTCTTCCCCTCCCAGATCGAGGAGGCCCTGCTGCGGGTGGAGGGCACCACGCCGCACTATCTCATCGAGGTCGACCGCCCCGGCACCCTGGACCGGGTCAGGGTCCAGGTGGAGCTCCGTCCCGAGCTCTTCTCCGATCGCATGGACCGCATGCAGGCCCTGCGCGAACGCATCGCCCGGGAGATCCACACCGTCGCCGGCATCCGCGCCGAGGTGGCGCTGGTGGAGCCGCGCACCATCGAGCGCTTCGCCGGCAAGGCCAAGCGGGTGGTGGACCGGCGCAACCTGAGCACCGACTGATATGGTCGCCAAGGCCGTCCGGGAAGCGGTGATCGAGACCGATTTGGAGCCCCTAATGACGATTCGCGCGGCCAGGCCCGTGGCCGCGCGCCAACTGGCACTTGTGCCAATTAAGACGGGCACCACATTGATCCGTTCAGAAAAAGAACATCACCACCAACGCGAGGAAGACTCCACATGATTTACGCCAATCCCAACACCCCCGGCGCCGTCGTCCACTTCCGCGACCGTTACGACAACTTTATCGGCGGTCAGTGGGTGCCCCCGGTCAAGGGTCAGTATTTCGACAACGTCTCGCCGGTCAACGGCCAGGCCTTCTGTCAGGTCGCCAGATCCTCGGAAGAAGACATCGAGCTGGCCCTGGACGCCGCCCATGCCGCCAAGGCGGCCTGGGGCGCCACCTCGGTGACCGCCCGTTCCAATATCCTGCTCAAGATCGCCGACCGCATCGAGGCCAACCTGGAGATGCTTGCCGTGGCCGAGACCTGGGACAACGGCAAGGCGGTACGCGAGACCCTCAACGCCGACGTGCCCCTGGTGGTGGACCACTTCCGCTACTTCGCTGGCTGCATCCGCGCCCAGGAAGGCAGCATCGGCGAGATCGACGGCCATACAGTCGCCTATCACTACCACGAGCCCCTGGGCGTGGTCGGCCAGATCATCCCCTGGAACTTCCCCATGCTCATGGCCGCCTGGAAGCTGGCCCCGGCCCTGGCCGCCGGCAACTGCGTGGTCCTCAAGCCCGCCGAGCAGACCCCGACCTCCATCCTGGTCCTGGTCGAACTGATCGCCGACCTGCTGCCGGCCGGCGTCCTCAACATCGTCAACGGTTACGGCCACGAGGCCGGCAAGGCCCTGGCCACCAGCAAGCGCATCGCCAAGATCGCCTTCACCGGCTCCACCCCGGTGGGCGCCCTGATCATGAAGTATGCCGCCGACAACATCATCCCCTCCACGGTGGAACTGGGCGGCAAGTCGCCGAACATCTACTTCGCCGACGTCCTGGACCGGGAGCCGGAATTCGTCAGTAAGTGCGTCGAGGGCGCGGTCCTGGCCTTCTTCAACCAGGGCGAGGTCTGCACCTGCCCCTCGCGCCTGCTCATCCAGGAGTCCATCTACGACCGCTTCATCGACCTGGTCATCGCGCGCGCCAAGCAGATCAAACGCGGCAACCCCCTGGACACCGAGGTCATGGTCGGCGCCCAGGCCTCCCAGGAGCAGTACGACAAGATCCTGGACTACATCAAGATCGGCCAGGACGAGGGGGCCAAGGTGCTGATCGGCGGCGAGGCCGAGGCCCTGGCTGGTGAACTGGGCCAGGGTTATTACATCCAGCCGACCCTACTCAAGGGCACCAACGACATGCGCGTCTTCCAGGAGGAGATCTTCGGCCCCGTGGTCTCGGTGACCACCTTCAAGGACGAGGCCGAGGCGGTGGCCATCGCCAACGACACCGAGTTCGGCCTGGGCGCCGGCGTCTGGACCCGCGACATGAACCTGGCCTACCGCATGGGTCGCGCCATCCAGGCCGGTCGTGTCTGGACCAACTGCTACCACCACTACCCGGCCCACGCCGCCTTTGGCGGCTACAAGAAGTCTGGCGTCGGTCGTGAGACCCACAAGATGATGCTCGACCATTACCAGCAGACCAAGAACCTGCTGGTGAGCTACGACGTCAATCCGCTCGGCTTTTTCTGACCTCCCGCTGTTGGGTGATCCGTCCTGGTCAGCCGTTATCCCGGCGGCTGGCCCGGGCGGAGATGGCCGACGGATTAGCGTGAAAGTCACGGGGAAGCCTCTCATGTACTGGGGTGTGGCTGGCCCATCTCATGGGAGTTAGCGTGAAACTCACGGCAAAGACTCTCATTTTCAGGGGGGTGGCGCGCCTCCTTGTGCCAGTTAGCCGGTCATCAAGTCCCTCCCTGTTCTCCTCCGGCCAGCCAGTCCCCGGGACCATTCGGCAACCCCTGATCCTTCACGTTCTCCAACCCAGCCCTTCCACCCAAACGAGGGGCTGATGGCGTAACCCATTGCATTCCTCCGGTGATTTGATGACAGGCAAGAATCCAAGGAAATTGCGAAATTAATGAAATGGCAATATAAGAATAACGGCTTTTACCGGATGGCTATTTGCTGGTTCTAATTGACAAATGTCAATCAAATGCGAAATAGCCGGCCTGCCATCCCCGTGAAGTTACCCAGGATGCACTGCTTCAGACTGCCCTGCCAAGCCCCTATTTCCGCTAGCTTTCGCTGATTAATGCCTAAAATCAGGATAATGGAATCTTGCCCCATGACGGATTAGAATAAAATATAAAAGAGTACTTTACTCGGTTGACATTCCCCTGTGTTGTTCAACACTATTCGGCTAGCGAATCACAGAATGTTCGCCCACCACAGGGGAAAAGCCGATGCCGACCACCGAGACCTTCTATGGGGTCATGCGGAGCCAGGGGATCACCCGCCGCAGTTTCCTCAAATTCTGTAGCCTCACCGCTACCGCCCTGGGACTGGGCCCCGCCGCCACCGCCCAGTTGGTGCACGCCATGGAAACCAAGCCACGGATCCCGGTGATCTGGCTCCATGGCCTGGAGTGCACCTGCTGCTCGGAATCCTTCATCCGCTCCGCCCATCCCTTGGTCAAGGATGTGGTGCTGTCGATGATCTCCCTGGATTACGACGACATCATCATGGCGGCCTCCGGGCATCAGGCCGAGGCGATCCTCCACGAGATCCGCGACAAGTACAAAGGCAACTACATCCTGGCGGTCGAGGGCAATCCGCCCCTCAATCAGGACGGCATGTCCTGCATCATCGCCGGCAGGCCCTTCCTCGAACAGCTCAGGGAGATGGCGGCGGACTGCAAAGCGATCATCTCCTGGGGCTCCTGCGCCTCCTGGGGTTGCGTGCAGGCGGCCCATCCCAACCCGACACAGGCAGTGCCGGTCCATAAGGTCATCCACGACAAGCCCATCATCAAGGTCCCGGGCTGCCCGCCCATCGCCGAGGTCATGACGGCGGTGGTCGCCTATATGCTGACCTTCGATCGCATCCCCGAGCTCGACCGCCAGGGCCGGCCGAAGATGTTTTACGGCCAGCGCATCCACGACAAGTGCTACCGCCGGCCCCACTTCGACGCCGGCCAGTATGTCGAGTCCTGGGACGACGAGGGGGCGCGCCGCGGCTACTGCCTCTACAAGATGGGCTGCAAGGGCCCGACCACCTACAACGCCTGCTCCACCGTGCGCTGGAACGACGGCGTCTCCTTCCCCATTCAGTCCGGCCACGGCTGTATCGGCTGCTCCGAGGACGGTTTCTGGGACAAGGGCAGTTTCTACGACCATGTGACCGACACCCGGGTCTTCGACATCGAGGCCAATGCCGATCGTGTTGGCATGGCGGCGGCCGGTGTGGTGGGGGCCGCGATCGTCGCCCACGCGGCGGTGACCGCCATCAAGCGCGGCCGCCAACCGGCCGAGGTCGCCGCCAGCGGTCCGGTCGGCACCGTTGGCAGCGTTCAGGATCAGGCCCAGCAGCAACAAGGTGAGCGTTCATGAGCATCCAGACCCCCAACGGCTTCACCCTGGACAACTCCGGCAGACGGGTCGTGGTCGACCCGGTGACCCGCATCGAGGGTCACATGCGCTGCGAGGTGAACCTGGACGAGAACAACGTCATCCGCAACGCCGTGTCCACCGGTACCATGTGGCGCGGGCTGGAGGTCATCCTCAAGGGCCGCGACCCACGTGATGCCTGGGCCTTCACCGAGCGCATCTGTGGCGTCTGCACCGGCACCCATGCCCTCACCAGCGTGCGGGCGGTAGAGGACGCCCTCGGTATCAAGATCCCCGAGAACGCCAACTCCATCCGCAACCTCATGCAGTTGACCCTCCAGGCCCATGATCACCTGGTGCACTTCTATCACCTGCATGCCCTGGACTGGGTGGACGTGGTCTCGGCCCTGCGGGCGGACCCCAAGGCGACCTCCGACCTGGCCCAGTCCATCTCCCCCTGGCCCCTGTCCTCGCCGGGCTATTTCCGCGATATCCAGAACCGGCTCAAGCGCTTCGTGGAGTCTGGCCAGCTCGGCCCCTTCATGAACGGTTACTGGGGCAATCCCGCCTACAAGTTGCCCCCCGAAGCCAACCTCATGGCGGTGACCCATTACCTGGAGGCCCTTGACTTCCAGAAGGAGATCGTCAAGATCCACACCGTCTACGGTGGCAAGAACCCCCACCCCAACTGGCTGGTGGGCGGGGTGCCCTGCGCCATCAACGTCGATGGCACCGGCGCGGTGGGCGCGGTCAACATGGAGCGGCTGAATCTCGTCTCCTCCATCATCGATCGCACCATCGAGTTCATCGACCAGGTCTACCTGCCGGACCTCCTGGCCATCGCCTCCTTCTACAAGGACTGGACCTATGGCGGCGGTCTGTCCAGCCAGTCGGTGATGTCCTATGGCGACATCCCGGACCGGGCCAACGACAACTCGGCGGCCAACCAGCTCCTGCCGCGCGGCGCCATCATCAAGGGCAATCTGGCGGAGATCCACGACGTGGACCTGCGCGATCCCGAACAGGTCCAGGAGTTCGTCGCCCATTCCTGGTACAGCTACCCCGACGAGAAGAAGGGACTGCACCCCTGGGACGGCATCACCCAGCCCAACTTCGTCCTCGGTCCCAACGCCAAGGGCACCAAGACCAACATCGAGGCGGTGGACGAGGGCGCCAAGTACTCCTGGATCAAGGCCCCGCGCTGGCGCGGCCATGCCATGGAGGTCGGTCCCCTGGCCCGCTGGGTCATCGGCTATGCCCAGGGCAACCCGGAGTTCAAGGAGCCGGTGGAAAAGCTGCTCACCGACCTGAACCTGCCAGTCAGCGCCCTTTTCTCCACCCTGGGTCGGACCGCGGCCCGTGGCCTAGAGGCATCCTGGGCGGGGCACAAGATGCGCTACTTCCAGGATAAGCTCATGGCCAACCTCAAGGCGGGTGACAGCAGTACGGCCAACATCGACAAATGGGAGCCCGCCACCTGGCCCAAGGAGGCCAAGGGCGTGGGGACCACCGAGGCGCCCCGAGGCGCCCTGGGCCACTGGATCGTGATCAAGAACGGGCGGATCGAGAACTACCAGGCGGTGGTGCCGACCACCTGGAACGGCTCGCCGCGAGACCCGGCGGGCAATATCGGCGCCTTCGAGGCGGCCCTGATGAACACCCCGGTGGCCGTGGCCGATCAACCGCTGGAAATCCTGCGCACCCTGCACAGCTTCGACCCCTGCCTGGCCTGCTCCACCCATGTCATGAGCCCGGCGGGAGAGGAGTTGACGCGGGTCCTGGTGCGTTGATCCTCGGATCAGGGTGTCCTGGCGCACCCTGGTCATGACCCCCCATCGAGTCGATTCTGGAGGCGAACCACCATGACCACCGCCGACCCGACTGTCAGACAGACCGCAGTCTATGTCTATGAGGCCCCCTTGCGGGCCTGGCACTGGATCAACGCTCTGTCGATCACGGTCCTACTCATCACTGGTTATTTTATCGGCGCTCCCCTGCCGAGCCTGCCCGGTGAGGCGAGCGACCATTACGTGATGGGCTATATCCGCTTCGCCCATTTTGCCGCCGGCTATATCTTCGTCGTCGGCTTCATCTTCCGTATTTACTGGGCCATCGTCGGTAACAGCCATTCCCATCAACTCTTCATGCTGCCTTTCTGGCGCAAGCGGTTCTGGCGGGACCTCTGGCACGAGGTACGCTGGTACGCCTTCCTGGAAACGGAACCCCACAAATACCTCGGTCACAATCCCCTGGCCCATCTCTTCATGGTCGCCATCATCACCGTGGGCGGCCTGGTGATGATCGTCACCGGTTTCGCCCTCTACGCCGAGCAGACTGGATTGGGGAGTTGGCAGGACGAGCTCTTTGGCTGGGTCATCCCCTTCGTTGGCCAGAGCCAGGATGTGCGCATGTGGCACCACTGGGGCCTGTGGGTGATCCTGATCTTCGTCATGCTGCACGTCTATACCGCCATCCGCGAGGACATCGTCTCCCGCCAGAGCCTGATCAGTACCATGATCAGTGGCTGGCGGATGTTCAAGGACGATCGGCCCTGAATGCCTGGCAGCCTTCCCTTGGCCAACCCCCGGGTCCTGATCCTCGGTATCGGCAATGTCCTCTGGGCCGATGAGGGGTTTGGCGTTCGGGCCGTGGAATTGCTGGCCAGTCGCTACCGCTTCGGCCCCCAGGTCAGGCTCCTCGATGGCGGCACCCAGGGAATCTACCTGCTGGACCAGGTGCGTTGGGCCGAGGTCCTGGTGGTCTTCGACGCCGTGGACTATGGTCTGGCCCCCGGCACCCTCAAGCGGGTCGAGGGGGCCGAGGTCCCCCGCTTCCTGGGGGCCAAGAAGATGAGCCTGCACCAGACCGGCTTCCAGGAGGTGCTGGCCTTGGCCGAACTGATGGGCGACTACCCCAGGCACCTGCTGCTGATCGGCGTGCAGCCGGTGGAACTGGACGACTTCGGCGGCAGCCTCAGGCCCGCGGTGAAGGCCTGCATGGAGCCAGCCCTGGCCTGCGCCCTGGAGTATCTGGCCACTTTTGGTGAGCGGCCCGAGCCAGTAGCGGCCGAGGGCGGCGGCCAGCCCCGGTCCCTGGATTTGCCCGACCCGGCCCTGGGCCTGGAGGTGTATGAGACTCACCGTCCCAGCGCCGCCCGTGCCTGGCGCCATGGCGATCCTCGTTTTCTGAGGGCCCGCGTTCTGACCCCGGGCCTTACTCCCGCATCAATTTCAGCATCAGTTTTAACCTCAGCCCCAGCCTCATCCCTAGCCACAGGCGCTGTCCCCGCCGCCGCTGCCTCCTCTGCCGCTCCCGCCCCCGCTGTTGCCGCCTTCGGACCTGCTTCCGGTTGATGTGTATCGGCATCCCCATGCAGGTCATTGAGGCCGGTCCCCACCGGGCCTGGTGTCAGGGTCCGGAGGAAGCCGTCCCGGTTGACACCCTCCTGGTTGGGGAGCAGCCGCCCGGCACCTGGCTCCTGGTCTTTCAGGGCATGGCCCGCGAGGTCATGAGCGAAGACCGCGCCCGCCTGGTGCTGAACGCTCTGGAGGCCTTGCGGGCCGTGGCCCGGGGCGACGCCTTCGATCACCTCTTTCCTGATCTGGTCGGGCGGGAACCCCAGCTACCCGACTTCCTGCGTCCATCCTGACCACCGCGCAACCCCTATGTCCCCATTGCCATTCCCTGGCGGCTTCGTCGGTCCCGGCAGCCAGCCTGGAGAAGCGGACGAGGCCGTCCTCGATTTCCCGTCACTGCCCAAGGCCATGGCCGCCTATGCCCCTCCCTCCCTCCCAGAGCCTGACCGGGTGGAGCATCTCGGGCCGGCCCTGGGCTTGCTGAAGGCGCTGCACGCGGCCCTCGCGGACTATCGGGTAGGAGACCCGCCCCCGCGCTTCGATCTCACCCATCTGGATCCTACCAACCGGGAGATGCTGGAGCAGACCCTGGGAGAGGGCGAGGTGTCGGGCCGGTTGCTAGCGACGCCCGGAAGCGAACCCGGCGGGGATATTCAGGAGACCCGCCTTGCTGGACTCTGGTGGGTGCGTGAGCAAGATGCCTCCGGTAAAGTGGGGCGGGAATACCTGGAGATAGCAGACTTGCCGGCCTTGTTGCGGGACCGGGCCTTCGCCGGTGCCCTGGATCAGGTCAGCCTGCCCGACCCCCTCCCGCCGGGGGTGATGAATGGCCCCGGGGTCCTGGCGGAGATCAACGATCATGCCGGCCGGTTTTCCGGCCATCGTTCACCCCATCTCGTCAATCTGACCCTGCTGCCGCAAACTCCGGAGGATCTGATCCTGCTGGACCAGGTTCTGTCCCCCGGGACCCTCACCCTGGTATCACGGGGTTACGGCACCTGTCGGGTGACCGCCACCGCCCTGCGTCACTGCTGGCGGGTGCGCCATTTCAACTCGGAGGAACGATTGATCCTCGATTCCCTGGAGGTGGCGGCGGCCCCCCTGGCCGTGCTCGCCGCTCAGGAGGACATCAGCGACAGCGCCGTCCGCCTGGGGGAAATACTTACCGCCCTTCGCGGATAAGGCCTGGCGCTGGAAGACTGTCACCAGGCCAGCCGCGTCGCTTCGCGTCGCCTTTCAGGCACCTGCCGGGCAATCTGGTCAGCCCCGGCCGGACAGGGTGATCCGCCCGATGCCCGGCAAACGCAGGCCCAGGTCATTGACATCCAACCCCGTTGAGAGGCCCAGCACGTTGACCTCGACCCCCTCTTCCCAGGCCAGTCCAAGGCCCAGCAGACCAGCGAGGGAAAGCTGCCAGCCGGTGCCGCTCGGCATCGGGGCGAGAAGATCGCCATTGGCCAGATAGTCCTTGCCCAGGGCCGTGGGTGGCAGATCCAGGCCCAGTTCGGGGACCTGCCGGGCGACGAAGGCGGTGAAGGTGTTGCTGTTCGGACCCGGCCAGGCGCGGTAGGCGAAGGGATAGGGATAGTTCGCCACCGCCGTCTCGATGCGGTCGATGAGGCCCTCGACCTCAGGGCCGCGCCGCTCCAGCAACAGCGCGGGTCGGGCGTTGTACCAGAGGAAGTCTGGGGCGCTCTGGCTGACGCTCACCACCGACTGGCCGCGGTAAAGGTTCCAGCCAATGACCTGATAGACGGTGTAGTTCTGGGCCCGATGCCGCTTGGTGGCGATCCAGGTATGGATGGCGAAGGCGCCGCGCCAGTTATAGGCCCGGGCCCCGTACACCAGGATCAGTGGCTCCGGCGTCTCCGCTGGCGTGGGGGCCTGGCCGGTACTGGCGTGGCTGGCCTGACTCCAGTGCGTTTCCAGATCCAGATCGCCGAAGGCCAGCACCACAAAGGGGCCGAGCAGCAGGAGCCAGATCAACCCGGCCAGGCGGGCGGACCACTTGAGCCAGAGGTTTCGGCGGGGTGAGATGTTCACGGGGTACACTCAAATTCACAGCATCGCCAATACCTGCTCGCGGCGGAATGGCACAAACTCAACGGAGACTGACCATGCCCACCAAGCTTCCCCGCTTGACTCAAGTGACTGCCCTGCCCTGCCCTGCCTGGCCTGCGCCTGGTTTTTGCCGATGGATGGGAGACCACGGTAGACCTGGGCGTGTTCATCACCAGCTTTCCCAGCCTGGCCCCCCTAACTGACCCGGCCCGCTTTGCCGCACCTGCCATCGAGGAGTGGGGCAGCGGCGTGACCTGGGACGACGAGGGGTCGCTGTCCCTGGCCGCGACGACCCTGTATCGGCTGGCCAGCGAACAGGTCGGGGATGACCGGCGACGCTTCGAGGCATGGTTGCTGCAACATGGCCTGTCCAATGCCCAGGCGGCCGAGGCGCTGGGGATGACCCGCCGCAGCATCATCAGCTATCGCACGGGCAGCCAGCCAATCCCCAAGACGGTGTGGCTGGCGTGTCTGGGCTGGAGCTGTTCGCAAGGGCATCCGGGAGATCATGGGGGCCCCAGGCCCGCCAGGGACGCCAGTCTAAATTATCCTTGAAAATCGAAACATCAACTTCCGATTATCAAGGAAAAATCGGCAAGGGGTCTGGTTCCGGGTTCGCCGGCCCATTTGCTTCCCCCTGGCGATTTATCAACAATAGCCGCCTTGTTTAGCGAGGTGCCAGGCGATGCGCGAGACGGACGAGGTTGGCGAGATGGACGGGGTGGACGAACGGGGCCAGATGGCGGCCATGATCGCGGCCATCGACCGCTCCAACGCCATCATCGAATTCACGGCGGCGGGGGAGATCCTCAAGGCCAACGATCGGTTCCTGCACTGCCTGGGCTATCGCCGCGACGAACTGCTTGGCAAGCACCATCGCTTCCTCGTCGACCCGGCCTTTGCCGCCTCCCCGGCCTACGACGCCTTCTGGGAGCGACTGCGCAACGGCGAGTTTGAGTCTGGCGAGTACCTGCGCCTGGGCAAGGACGGGCGCGAGGTCTGGTTGCAGGCCAGCTATAACCCAGTCCTGGGCGCGGACGGCAAGATCGAGAAGGTCATCAAGCTGGCCACCGACATCACCGCCCGCAAGCAGGCGGCGGCCCTCGACGCCGGCTTTATCGACGCCATCGAGAAGTCGATGGCGGTGATCGAGTTCCAGCTCGACGGCACCATCCTTACCGCCAACGAGCTCTTTCTGGAGCGCATGGGTTATAGCCTGGAGGAAATCCAAGGCAAGCATCACCGCCTGTTCGTCAGCGCCGAATACGCGGCCTCACCGGAATACCGGCAATTCTGGTTCGACCTGGCCCAGGGCAAGTTCAACCGCGGCCGCTTCGAGCGCTTCGCCAAGCATGGCAACTCGGTCTGGCTGGAGGCCACCTATTCGCCCATCCTCGACGCCCGCGGCCGGCCGGTGAAGGTGGTCAAGTTCGCCTACGACATCACCGCCAACGTGGCCCAGAGCGAGGCCCTGGAGATCGCCCTGGCCGAGGCCCGCGAGGCGGAGCGCATCCGCAACGAACTGGACCGGGCGGTCCAGGAGATGTCCACCCCGGTCACGCCGATCTGGGAAGGCATCCTGCTGCTGCCCCTGGTGGGGGTGCTCGACTCCATGCGCACCTCCGACATCATGAACAAGTCCCTGACCATGATCTCGGAGATGCGGGCCAAGGTCTTCGTCCTCGATATCAGCGGGGTGGCGACCGTGGATACCGCCGTGGCCAACCAGCTCATCAAGATCACCAAGGCGACGCGCCTGATGGGTTGCGAGGCGATCGTCTCGGGCCTGTCGCCGGCCATCGCCCGCACCATCGTCGAGCTAGGGGTCAATGTCGGCGAGATCCGCACCACGGCGACCTTGCGCGATGCCTTCGAGACCGCCCTGCGCATGGTCGGGGAGCTGATTGGCGGTCGTAAGGAGCCCGCCGCGCTCTTGTCCCGGGACTGACCCGGGTCCCTGGTCATGACCGCCTACCCCGGCAACGGCCCTAGTCTCAGCCTTAGTGCTTGCCCCAGCGCCGGTAATAACGCTGGCTTCAGCGCTGGCCCCAGCCCCAGCAAGGGTACCAGCATCGGCTCCAACTTCGGACATAGTGCCGACCATAGCGCCGGCACGAGAACCAGCCCCAGCCCCAGCACCAGTACCAGCGACGCGGCGGTGGCCATCACCCGCACCCGGGGGGTGCTGGTGGTGACCATGCAGCCCGATCTCGATGGGGAGCGTTTCGACCGCCTGCGCGTCGCCGCCATGGAGCGGGCCAGCCGCGAACGGGTCGAGACGGTGGTGCTGGATTTTTCCGCCGTCGACGTCCTGAGCCTGGTGGAATTCGAGCGCGCCCGTCACTTTCTCACCGCCATGCGCCTGCTGGGCCACGAGGTGGCGATGGTCAGCCTGGCGCCCAGCGTGGTGCTCTATCTCACCGAGGTCCAGGCGGATACCAGCGGGGTGCATTACTTCCGGGGGCTGGACGAGGCGCTACAGCGTTTCGGCCAGGATTGACGTCGGCATGACACTGGCACCTCAGCCCGACCAGCGGCACGCCGCCCGCTTCAAGATCGACAGCATGATCAGCCTGCATGCCGCCATCGCCATGGCGCGCGGCCTGCCCTTCATGGCCGACCTGAGCCAGGAAGACCGCGTCCCGATCTCGACCGTGGTCTCCGAACTCGGCACCAACATCATCAAGTTCGCCGGCAGCGGCAGCGTCTCCCTGGCGCGCGTCCATGACGAGGGTCATGACGCCATCCAGGTCATCGCCAAGGACAGCGGGCCGGGCATCCGTGACGTGGAGAGTGCCCTGGCCGAGGGCTTCAGCACCTCCGGTACCCTGGGCCTCGGGCTCTCCGCCGTGCGCCGCATCATGTCCTCGCTGCGGATTCATACCCAGGTGGGGGAGGGTACCACGGTGATCGCCGCCAAATGGCTGGACCCGACCCCGGGCAAACCCCAGCGCAGCGCCACCCGGATCGCCGCCGCGGCGGTGGAACAGCCCCTCCAGATCGAGCACGCCAGTCTCAACCGGCCCTATCCTGGCCAAAGGGTCAGTGGCGACCTCACCCTGGTGCGCGAGGTCGGGACCAGCCTGCTGTTCGGGGTGATCGATGTCTCGGGTCATGGGCCCGGGGCCCATGAGCTGGCCAAGGAACTCGGAGCGACCCTGATGGCGGCGGCGAGTCCCCTTGATCTGGAGGCCCTGCTCCGCGCCCTGCATGCGCAATGCCAGGGCACCCGTGGGGCCGCGGCGGGCCTGGCGGTGCTCAACCGCGCCAGCCGGCAACTGACCTTCGCCGGCGTCGGCAACGTCCATATCCGGGTCATCGGCCGCAAGCACTGGCATGGGGTCTCGCGGGACGGCATCCTCGGCGAGCGCATGCGCAACGTCCTGCCGCAGTCGGTGCTGCTGGAGCCGGGCAACCTGATCGTGGTCGCCTCGGACGGCTGCTCGGAGAGCGCCAAGACCCGGGTGCTGATCCCGCGCACCCCCCTCTCCGCGGTCCAGATCGCGGAGAAGCTGATCACCGACACCGCCAAGAGCACGGATGACGCCGCCTGCGTGGTGGTGAAATGCCTCTGATCGAAAACCTCGGCAGCATGGCCCTCGCCTCCGAGGCCGCCTGCCTGGAATTTCGCCGCAAACTGATCAGGGCCCTGGAGGGGGTGGCGCCGCCGTTGCACTGGCTGCCGCGCGTCGCCTGGCTGGCGGATTGCGCCCTGGCGCTGAGTCGGGAAGGGCCCCTGGTCGCCCACCTGGGGCTGGACAACCAGGCCGCGCCCCATCTGGTGGTCCTGTTCGTCCATCCCGCCGTTTCTCCCACCGTTTCTTCCGTCGTACATCCTTCCCTCCATCCCCCCGTTTACCCCTCCGTTCATCCCGTCGCCAACCCACCCGTCCATCCCCCTACCCACCCAGGCCAGGTCCGACCGCTGTCCTGTCCGCCGACCCTGGGCCGCCTTGAAGCGACCACCGATACCCAGGGCCGCCCGGCCCAGCGCTTTGTCGCCCCCCTGGGGGGCGGCGTCATCCCGGAAGGGCAGGTCGCCCGGATGCGCCAGGTGTTCGAGGAAAAATCCCGCGAGGAACTCTTCCGCGAGATGGAGGCGATGAACGAGCAGTTACTCCAGGCCAAGGACGCCGCGGAGGAGGCGACCAAGGCCAAGTCGGATTTTCTGGCGAACATGTCCCACGAGATCCGCACGCCGATGAACGCCATCATCGGCATGTCCCACCTGGCCCTGCAGACCGCCCTGGACAAGAAACAGCGCAACTACATCGTCAAGGTGCACCGCTCGGCGGAAAACCTGCTGGGCATCATCAACGACATCCTCGACTTCTCCAAGATCGAGGCCGGCAAGCTGTCCATGGAGCATATCGACTTCAATCTCGATGACGTCATGGACAACCTTGGCAACCTCATCGGCCTGAAGGCCGAGGACAAGGGTATCGAGCTGCTGTTCAACCTGGCCCCCAACCTGCCCACGGCGTTGGTCGGCGACCCGCTGCGCCTGGGCCAGATTCTGGTCAATCTCGGCAACAACGCGGTGAAATTCACCGACAAGGGGGAGATCATCATCGGCGCCGACCTGGTCGAGCAGCGCGGGAGCGAGGTGGAACTGCACTTCTGGGTCCAGGATTCCGGGATCGGCATGACCCCGGAGCAGCTCGCCAAGACCTTCCGCAGCTTCAGCCAGGCCGATGCCTCGACGACTCGCAAGTACGGCGGCACCGGGCTTGGCCTGGCTATCTCCAAGAACCTGGTGGAGATGATGGGGGGGCGGATCTGGGCGGAGTCCAGCGCCGGCCGGGGCTCGACCTTCCACTTCCACGCCCGTTTCGGCCTCCAGGCCCATCCCTGGACCCGACTGGTGTACGACCCCGATGCCTTGCGCGGCGCGCGGGCCCTGGTCATCGACGACAATCAGGCCGCGCGCGAGATCCTGGCCGAGATCGCCAGCGGGCTGGGCATGGTGGTGGACCGCGCGGGGGATGGGGGCAAGGGACTGGAACGGCTGCGCGCCGCGGATGCCGCGGCCACCCCCTACGACCTGATCCTGCTCGTCTGGAAGATGCCGGTCATGGACGGTCTCGAAACCCTGAGTCAGATGGCCGCCCTCGACCTGGTCAAGCCCCCGGCCCCCCTCATGATCACCGGCTTCGGCCGCGAGGAGGTGCTGAGCCAGGCGGAACAATTGGGGGTGAAGCTGCGCATCGCCCTGACCAAGCCCATCACCGCGAAAAGCCTGCTGGAGGCGGGTTGCGAGGCCCTCGGCAAGGGGCGGGTGATCGAGGCCCCTGGCCACTCCGCCCGGTTGGATACCCTCTCCGAGGCGATGGCCAAGGTGGCGGGGGCGCGCATCCTCCTGGTCGAGGACAACGAGGTGAACCAGGAACTGGCCCTGGAGCTGCTGGCCCAGGCGGGGATCGAGGTGGTGGTGGCCAACAATGGTCTTGAGGCCCTGGCGGCCCTGGACGCCGCCACATCACAAGACGCCGCCATATCACAGGGCGCCGCTACCTCTCTGGGCCTTGCCACCTCCGTGGGAGCGGTCGCATTCCCGTTCGACGGGGTGCTCATGGATTGCCAGATGCCGGTGATGGATGGCTTCACCGCGACCCGCCGCATCCGGGAGAATCCCCGGTTCGCGGCCTTGCCGATCCTGGCCATGACCGCCAACGCCATGGCCGGCGACCGCGAGAAGGTCCTCGCCGCCGGCATGAACGATCACATCGCCAAGCCCATCAACGTCGCGGAGATGTTCAACACCATCGCCCGCTGGGTGACGCCGGCCAACCCGGTCACGAGGGCCGCGGATCCCGCCCCGCCCACCTCCAACCCGCCGGCGAGCGGCGTCGAGGAGGAGATCCCGCCGCTGGCGGGCATCGACCGGCGCGCCGGTCTGGCCGCCACCATGAACAATGCCCGGCTTTACGCCAAGCTCCTGATCAAGTTCCGCGACAGCCAGGCCGATTTCGCGGCCCAGTTCGCCCGGGCTTGCCGGGATGCCGACCCCGAGGCCGCCACGCGCTGCGCCCACACCCTCAAGGGCATGGCCGGCAGTCTTGGCGCCAAGGGGGTGCGGGCGGCGGCCCAGGAGTTGGAGGCGGCCTGCCGACGCCAGCAACCCGCGCCCCTCATCGACGCCCTGCTGGGGCGCACCCTGGCCGAACTCGACCCGGTCATCGTCGCGCTGCGCCAACTCGGCGCGAAACCCCGGGTCGCCTCGTCGTCCCTGACAGGGATCGAGCCGCCAGTATTTAGTCCGCCAGGGCTCAGGCCGGCGTGGATTGATGTGGCCGGGAACGAGTCCTCCCCTCATGGCTCAACTGGGGACGGCCCACGTGGGCGTGTTTCATCCGAGCATGGCTCACCCGCAAACGTCTCACCCGAGAACGACTCGCCCGGTATCGACCTGACAGGCATCGACCAGCCCCGGATCGATGCCCTGCTGACCCGATTGCGCTCCCTGCTGGAGGACAGCGATTCGGAAGCCGCCGATGTAC
>ERZ1645187.186-NODE-186-length-59645-cov-42.628730_pt1 | contig 59645 bp, 50 predicted proteins | sample MGYA00575352_ERZ1645187 | MGnify/ENA primary metagenome ERZ1645187 (study PRJEB40837, sample SAMN11349314) | freshwater sediment metagenome | isolation source: river sediment | host: Sediment | place: India: Wazaribad , New Delhi | collected 2017-02-21 ... | reverse complement strand
TCTCGGGCCTTCCGGGCCAATTACCCGAGCGAGATGTCATTGGCGAGACCGCGCTATATCTGGCGCTGGCCAAGCGACCGCCAACTCCGGCCATGGTCTTGGCGAGCCTCGCGCTTTCTCCCTTGATGCCCTGGGCGGCACAGACCGGGCGCGATCTTGCCGAAAGCCTCATGGGTGGCGATTTCCGAGGCGCCATCCTCACGGGCACGCCCGCACATAAGGAACTGTGGGACGATATCCGCGCCTCGGCCGGCAGCTTGCCGCAGCTGCGATTCCTGCTGGACCGGATCTGCGAGCGGATCGGAAAAGGCGATCAGGTCCGCGCGCGGCTGACTGTCCCCCCCGGCGAAGGCACGCCGGATTGGGAGATAATCCTGCGTGGCATTCAGATCGCGCCGCCCATGGTTGCGGACCCCGACCGCAATCTTGAAGGCGTCAGCCTTTGGTCCGCGCATGAAAGCCCGTGGCGCCCATGCCGCCATCTGATCGTCAGCGATTTCACCGACGGGCTTTACCCGACTCGCCCGCGTGCCAATCCGCTGTTTCTTGACAGCGAGATCGCTGCGATACGCGCGGGAATCGGCGTTCACCTTCGCGGTCGGGCCGAGGGGCTGGCGCAAAGCCTCGCGTTACTTGATCAACAGCTTCAGGCGGTTTCCGGCAGCGCCACCTTCCTCATCCCATGGCGCGATCTGGCGGGCGGGCGCTTGCAACCTTCGGCCGGGTTGTCGCTGGTGGCGCGGGCGGTGGCGGGTGTTGAGGATGCCAGCGATCTGATCACCGATCTGTCGCGTCAGAGCCCCGCGGAATGGCCGATTGCGTATCACCATCTGATGCCGGTGCCGGAACCCGCGGAATTGCCTGAGGAGCTTGCTTTCACGGGGCATGACCTTCTTTCCCTTCGTCGGCGTGAAGACGGCACCGCCAAACCGCAATCGCCCTCGCGGCTCGAGACGCTGCTTGTCAGCCCGCTCGCCTGGCTTCTGGCCGAGGTTGGGGCCGAGGATATGTCTTGGTCGACCGAAGAACTCGACGTGATGGCAAGGGGCAATATCGCCCATGATGTCTTTGAGCATGTCTTCCTGAAGGATCAGCCGTTCCCGGAAACCGAGGCGCTGGCAGAACTGATCCCCGAGGCCTATGACCGCGCGCTCACCCGTCACGCGGGCTATCTGCGCAGCCCGTCATGGGAGATGGAGCGCCGCGGTTTGGAGCGTGAGATCATGGCGGCGGCCCTGCGCTGGCGCGACCACTTGCTGGCGCTCAATGCCAAGATCATCGGCAATGAAATCTGGCTGGCCGGTGAGGCGCATGGCATCAATCTGCATGGCAAGGCCGACGCGATCCTTGAACTGCCTGATGGTGCGCTCTTGATCATCGATCACAAGAAAAGCGGCACCAAGGGCCGACGGCAGCGGATGGAGGCGGGCTGGGATCTGCAGGCAGGGCTTTACGCCGATATGATAGCGCGGCCCATGCGGCGCGAGGGTGACGGCATGGACCCGCTGATCGGCCGCAAGGTGGCGGTCGCCTATCACCTAATGAATGATGGCGGGTTGCTGACTTCGGGTCTGGTCTTGCCCGAGGGCTCGCCCGCTCGCGACATGGGCGATGCGGTGAATGCCGGGGCGGTAGCCAAGCTGGCGGAACGCTTGGCCGAACTTGGTGCAGGCCGGGTCGTGCTGAACACCTCTGAGGATGTGGCCTTCTTCAAGAAAGAAGCCGGCTTCACCCCCTATGCGCTGACCGATGGCTCGGCCCTGGTCACCGCCTTCATCCGCACGCTCGAGGAGGAATGACCATGGCCCCCGTCAATGCAGATCAAGGTCTGGTCATCGTTCCCGCGGGTGCCGGCGCGGGCAAGACCCACCGCATCAAGACCCAGCTGTCCGATTGGGTGAAACGCGGCATTGTCCGGCCCGAACGTATCCTTGCCGTCACCTTTACCGAGGCCGCGGCTGGCGAGTTGCGCGAAAGGATCCGTGCCGGCCTTCTGGCCGATGGACTGGTCGCCGAGGCGATGGCGGTCGAGCGCGCCTATGTCTCGACCATACATGGACTGGGCCTGCGGCTTTTGACCGAACATGCTCTGGCGGCTGGCGCCTCGCCGCAGCCGCGCCATCTGGGCGATGCCGAGCGGGATCTGCTGATCCGTCAGGCACTGGCACATGCCAAGGCGCTGGACCCGATCAAGGCCGCGCCCGAGCGGTTCGGTTACGCCCCGAGCTTCGTGAAGGGCGAGACGGTCGAAGACAGTTTGCGCGCCCGGGTGCTATCGATGATCGACCTCTTGCGCGGCCTTGGGGACAAGGGGCGTGACGCTGGCCTGATCGCTCCGGCACTGACGCGGCTGGATGCGGTTTACGGGCCGGTTCTGGATGACCCTATCGCCGCGACCACCGCGTTGCAGACGGCCGTGCAGGTCATGATCGCAGCCTTTCCCGAGGGAGGCATGGCCGGGATCACCGCCAAAACCAATGTCGAGAAGCTGGAGAAAAACCTCGCGCTTTTCAAACGTGTTGATCGCGCGCCCGATCTTCTGGATCGGGATTGGCAGGTCTGGAACGATCTGCGCAGCCTGTTCATCTCTAACCGCTCCAGCAAGACGCCTGCGGGATATGACGACCTTGCCACGGCGATCATGGCGGCGGCGGATGTGCTGCCCTGCCATCCCGGCCCGCTGGCCGATGCTAAGCTGCACCTGTCCTGCCTGATCGCCTGCGCGCAAGAGGTGATGGCGGCCTATGAGGCCCGCAAGAAGGCGCTCGGCCTGATCGACTTTGCTGACATGATCACCGGGGCTGAGCACCTGCTCCGCACCGACCTCGCCGTGCGGCAAGCGGTGCTGGACGAGATCGACTGCGTCATCATCGACGAATTCCAGGATACCAACCCTGTGCAATTCGCGCTTTTGTGGCAGTTGGGCCAGCACGCGCCGCGTACACTGCTGGTGGGCGATGTCAAACAGTCGATCATGGGGTTTCAGGGTGCCGATCCGCGCCTATCCACAGCGCTGGCGGCGGTAAACCCCGATGCGACCCAGCCTTTGGACCGCAACTGGCGCTCGACCCCAGCCATCATGCAATTCGTCAATGCGATGGGGGCTGGCCTCTTTGGGCAGGGCTATAACCCGCTGGCGCCGACCCGCGATGCGGTCGCAGGTCCCGCGATCGAGGTTCTGAACGCTACGCAGGGACGGCGCTCACAAAAGTATTCGCAGCCCCCAGAACACATCGCCGAGCGCATCGCCCGTATCCTGACTGATACTGAGACCATCACCGACCGCCACACGAAGGCCGCCCGGCCGGCGCGGCCTTCGGATATCGCGCTCTTGGTCTGCCGTCACACCACCGCCGCCCGCTATGCCGAGGAATTGCGCGCGCGCGGCGTTCCGGTGCGGATCGCCGAGGATGGCTGGGCGAAAAGCCCGGTGATTGTTGCCGCCCGCGCCGCGCTGGCCTTTGCCGCCAATCCGGCGGATATCCATGCCGGGCTGCTCTTGCGCGCGCTTGGCCCGGACCGGCTGCCCTTGCAGGAGGCGCTATCCGCCCAAATGGAAGGGCGGTTGGTGGATGACCCGGTGCTGATGCGGCTCGCCGCTCTGTCGAACCTTTTGGCCCGCCTGCCGGTGGGTGCGGCCCTTGATCTGGTGTTGGATGCTGCCGGCCTGCGCCTCTGGGCCGAACGTCAGCCTGACGCCGCCCAATCCCGTGCCGATCTTTTGCGGCTAGAGGCTGAGGCGGGTGAGTTCGAAGCCGCGCATCGCGATCTCAAATCCGCCTCGGGGTTCCACGGCGAGACTGCCAAGGTCTTTCTCGGCTGGCTCGACGCCCGTGGGAGCGAGCGCGATTTCGACCGTCATCCCGATCCTTCCGCCAACAGCGCCGAGGCGGTGGAGATCGTCACCTGGCACGCCTCCAAAGGGCGGGAATGGCCGATCACTGTCGTCGCCGAGTTCGACTATGGCATTGAGGAACGTGCGGGGGCCACTGCGACCCGTTTCGATGCCCTGGACCGCATCGACGATATGGCGGTGGTGCTGGGGTCCGCGAGCCTGATCCACACGCCCGGCTTTGCCGCGCCCGAGGCGACCCGCCGTTTCATCGAAGACCGCCGCGCCGATTTTGAAACCAATGCGAAAAACCTTCTCTATGTCGCCCTGACCCGTGCCCGTGACCGGATGGTGCTGGAATGGCCGGGTTTTCTGAAGGACCGCGAAGAAGACGCGCCCGAGGCTACGAACCTGTTTCATATCCTGTCCGATACTTGCGCGCCGCAGATCGGGGCGGGCAGCCTGCGTATCAATGGCGTGGATTGCCCGGCGCTGATCACGCAACTGCCTGAAGAGGCGGGATTTACCGAGTACGCAGGCGGTGCGGCAGCCTCAGCGCTGCGATTCGGTGCCGCTGGGCCGTTGCCCGTGACACCGCTGACGCCCTGGCGGCTGCAGCCCTCGCAAACCCGTAGTGCGGGGGTGCCGCCCGTGTCCCGCCGTATCAACATCGGAGCACCCTGGCCAAAGACACTGAACGATGCCTACCGCGGCACAGCACTGCATCTGGCGCTGCGCACATACCTGACCCGGCCCGATCTGGCCCCGGCTTTGGCTCTCGCGACCGGGCTTGACGACGCCACTCTTGCGCTAGTGGCCGAGCGCGCCACGGCGCTGAAAGCCTGGCTTGCCGATCAGGGCTATACGGACCTGCGCGCCGAGATTCCGGTGCTTGGCCACACGCCCGAGGGTGCAGAGATCCCCGGTGCCCTCGACCTTCTCGCCATCGGCCCGGCAGGCGCGATGCTGATCGACCATAAATCCGGCGGCGGCGGTGACGGGTTTGGCCCCTATTGGCCACAGCTTTCCAGCTATGCCGGACTGTTGGCCGGACTATACCCGCAGCATCCGCTGCAGGGCGTGGCGGTGTTCTGGGTCGATCACGGTTGGCTGGAACTGGCAGACGAGGGCGCGTCAGCGGGAGCTTTCGCACAGGCCAGAGTTAACTGATGCCCTGGGGAATACTTGCGCCCGATACCGTGGTTTCGCAACGGCGCCAGCAGAACCTCGGGCTTGCGGCGGCGGTTCGTCATTTCAATGATCGGGCGGTCCCCGGAATCGGCGGCATGTGGTTTCCCATGCCCATCCTTTGGTCGGTTCTGGCGATCTCTATCGCCGAGGAACTTGGTGTGACGGCACTGCCTGTCGGCAACGCGGTCGAAGCGCGCGTCATGCTTGAAGTCATCGCGGGTCCGCAGGATCGCCGCGTGCGAGGGGCGCGGAAGATGCAGGGCTTGAAGGATAGCAGTTTCCACAATCTCAGGCGTCGCGGAACTTATGTGGTTCAGCCGATCCGCATGGCGATGGTGCAGCCTCTGGTCGCACTCGGGTTCGTGCAGGGCAGCCGCTACGGCGCGTTTCGCATACATAGCGCTGGCAGAGAGCTGTTGGAGCTGAATGCGATGAAAGAACCGCGCCGTTTGCTTGGTGCCTGGGCGCATGGCAGGCAGCCACATGGCCTGAAGGAGGCCCTGACAGTGCTTTCCCCGGTTGGGGCTGTCCCGGAAGCGGTGCGTAAACTGATCCTTGCCCGATTGCTCGACGGAAATGATCCCGGCTCGACCCGGCGCCGGGCCCTGGCGCGCCTCGGCACTGGCCCCAGCTCCGCGCATTTGGACCAGGAAACCGCATTGGCGGGGCTGGCGCCGGATCATTGGTCGGATTTGCGCGCAGGAGCGGCTTTTATGGATATTCGCGATGCTGCGTTGTCGGTGTTGGACCAGTTGGAACAGCACTTGCTGAAGCTTCGCGACGATAATCAGCCTGTGCGCCTGTCAGAAGCGGACGCAGCTGAAGTCGCCGCCGAGCCACTGAAACAATTGCGCGATCTGGCCTCGGCAAAAGGCGCGCTTGTCGATCAGGGCAATGAGGAGACTAGCCGCAGATTTATCGCGGAAATCCGAAATCTGTCCGATCAGCAGCTGATCCAGAGGCTGGCCGAGCGCGATTCTACCGTGATTTGTCAGCGCGAAGGCCACATTTTTCTCGGGCCGGCCGCGAGCGAGTTGCGGGGCAGCTCGGAGACCCAGGACGAGAACCGGCCCCCTCAGGACGAGGCCTTCGCGCCGCAGCTTTTCCGGCTGCACAATCTTCATTGTCTGGTGACGGAGCTGTCCGGAAAGGTGAACCCGGGCAGCCGTGACGCGGGATCGGAGGCCGTCTGATGCAGAACACGACGCTCTACTCCCTCTTCATGCCGCCCGAAGATTGTTATGGCGACTTTGGCCTTATGTGCGGCTTCACCGCGACGCGGCAGGTCCTGGGGCAGATCCGCCGAACATTCACAGGCGAGATGGCGCGCCCGGTGCTGGCCACCTTCATCCATCCAACCGTGAATGCGATCTCGGACGTTCCGGGACTTGCCTGGATGTGGATGCACCTCGTGGGACGCGGCTACAACCTTCTCCATGCCAAGGTGGCGCTTCTGGGTTTTCGCAAGCGCGGCGGAGATGGCTATGTCATTCGCCTCGCTGTCAGCACGGGGAACTGGACACAGGATCCGCTTACTCGCAGCATCGACCTGTTCTGGTCGATCGATCTGGACTCTGCTGTGCCTGACGCACAGGACATTGCCGATATCCGCGCTGCGCATGAGATGTTTGGATGGCTGCGCGAGCGGGCAGATTGCGCCCTGATCGAACGCAGTTTTGACGGGCACCGGCCAGACGCCCTGCTGGAGGCCGCGATCACAGCCTTGCCCACGTCATCCGCGCGTCCCCGCTTCATCGACAGCCGCAATCAGGCGCTGTTTCCTCAGGTGGTCGAGCGCCTGGGTACCAAAAAGAAGGCCGACCGTCTCATCCTCGGGTCTGGCTATTTCGAGAGCGACGGCGATGGTGCTGCTGGCCTGCCGGAGCGACTGCGCCGCGCATTGGTGCAGGAGAAATCCCTGACGAAAACAGCGGCTCTCGACCTGTTTCTTAACCCGTCCTCCTGTCAGGGGCTTGCTGCCCGGGCCGGTGCCTTGATTGACGCAGGCTGGAACTTGCGCCCTCCGCGCTCTGTCTTGCATGGAACTGATGGGTGCCTGCATGCAAAATTTGTGGTGCTGGCGTCGGGCGAGACCGAGGCCTCGGGACGGGCTTATCTTGGATCCGGCAATCTGAGCATGAACGGGTTTGAGCGTGCCGCAAGCGTCGGGGGAAACCTTGAGGCAGGTGTGATCGTCGATCTGCCGGGAGGACTGAAATGGCCGCGACGCAGAGACACGCGGAACGGTATCGCCGCTGTTTTGCCGATCCAGTTCACTGATGTGGTGACGCCCGAGGTCCTGCAGCAAGGGGAAGGCTTTGTGCGCCCCGATGAGCCAGAAACCCAGCCGCCAGTTGCGTGGCTTATATGGCAAGACGGGGTGCTCTCGGCCCCTGAAGACAAATCGGTGATGGTGATTGGTGTCGATGCGGCTCAGGCCCAGACACCTTGTGCATGGCCTGCACCGGCTCCGGCGATTGTGACACTCGCGGAGGACGGCTGGCGGCTGCCTGTCATTTCTTCCGAAGCACTTGTTGTCGCTCGCCCCTCCGATATGTCGGTCGAAGATATCCTTGCCAGCCTTGGCTCATTTCCCGAGCCAGGTGATGCTGACAGCGAAGATGAGGGTGAGGAAGGCGAAGAGCCGCTCACCGACGCCTCAGATACCACCGAAGCTCCGCCAGCTGCCTATCCCATTCGCAGGATGATGGAACTTCTGGTGCGTCTTTGTGAGACACAGGCAAGGTTGGACCCGCGGGACTGGCAAAGGTGGTGTCGGGAGTTGCAACAGAACCTTTGCGCTATCGCGTCTCGCGAAAAAACGATGCTCGAGTTCTTCCGGAACGCCAGGGCAAATCCTCTGCCTGCTCTGGCAGATCCGCGTATGCGCCCGGAAGGGGTTCCGCCAGACCTATTGAGAGATGCGCTTTTGGCAGTGTCCGTCGCGTGGGAGCTCAGCGCTTACCCATCGCTCTGGGAACGGGAGGCCGCGTGATGGTGGACTGGAACGAGGTCGCGAGCATTCTGGATCGTATCGCAGGGACGTTTGACGATACCCTGCTAGATCATGGCCAGAAGGCGAGTGTCACAGAACTGGCGTGCCGTATCCGGGCGGGCCAACGCTCGGCCCTGCTGGCTGATGAGGTGGGTATGGGCAAGACCCGCATTGCGGCGGCGCTGATCGCAGCGGTGCGGGAGGCGGGCGGGCGCAGCGCCATTGTTCTGCCCGCGGGCCTTGGGGCACAATGGCAGCAGGAACTGAAACGGTTCAACGCCGACGACAAGACATTGCTGCCGCTGCGCAGCTATGATGGTTTCATCTCCGGTTTCTTGCACGATACCGATGCGGAGGGGAGCGCAAGACGGATACACAGCCATAAGGAGTGGCTTTCGGATCGCCGCAAGCAGCGTGAGTTGCCGGAGAACGGCTGGGCCGCCGAAGAGATCATAATGATCTCTCATTCCTTCGCGAACATGCAGTTTCCCAATCGTGGAGAAGGCCCCGCTGGAGGCTGGCGCCGGGAACTCTTACCCAACGTCGCCCGCCTGATTGACGGCCGACGGCGCAACTTCATGCGCGAAAATTTCCATTCGGGTGAGGTGGGCTATGTATATGCCAGTCGCCGTGCGGCGCGGCACATTGCCCAAACGATTCTGGACCACGAACTGTCGCGCGATGCCATTAACGGCGATCAGAAATGGCTTTCGGCGGACGATTACAAGAACAGGATCCTGCCGCTGATCGGCTATGGTCTGGGTCAGTTTGATCTCATAGTCGTTGACGAAGCCCACAAGGCGCGCGGCGCAGATTCAAGCCTTTCGCGCATTCTCGGCCCGGTAAGCTGGGAAGCGGATGATCCTTTTCGTCTGGGCATGACCGCAACCCCGGTCGAGCTGGACTCCAGCCAGTGGATCGACACGCTGGAGCGGCTCAATGGTCGCGATGACGATCAGGATATTACTGCGCTCGCAGAGCTGACGGAATGGATCACCGGCTATGTGGATGTTGTTCGTCGGATTCAAACCGAAGAACTGGACGAGACGCTGACCGGGGAATTCGAGACCTCCGCCCGGCAGTTCTGCGCAGCATTGCGACCATACGTCCTGCGCCGGGACAAACGCAGTGACCCCGAATTCTGCGTCTTCAAAGACAGTCATGGTGATTATCGTGAGGTCACCGATATCCCGGTTTCACCGGAGGCAGAGGGTTTTACCCGTGACTGGTTGCGCCGCTTTTGTGCGGCTGAGGCGCTGTCGTTACTCCCTCAGGATGATCCGCGTGTGAAACGGGTCAGGCTCGCCGTTGCCCAGGGGTATGGGTTCGGCTTTGGAGAGGATGAGGAAGACAGCCCTTCAGGCATGACAGATGCAAACCTCGTTGGTCCGGCGGGGTTTTGGACGGAAGCTTTCACCGCTGAGAGCAACGACATCTATAGCCACCCTGCGATCCTGGCGGCTGTGAGACAAATCGAGGCCTATACACGGGCCGGCGAGAAAGTGCTCGTCTTCGGCAGGTTCCTGACGCCGATGAATGTGCTGACCAGACTGCTGGACGCGCGTGAGATGCTGCGTCGTTTGCGAGACGGACAGCACTGGCCTGCCAGTGGGATCGGGGAAAGCAATATAGCAGCCGTCATTGCGGCGATGAGGGATCCTGATCTTGCGGTGGCGGGTGGGGTCGACGAAATCGATGTGATGTTGAAGACCCGCTATCAGGAGTGGGCGAGCGAGCGCCGGGCTGAACTCGCACGGCTTCATCGGGAGTTGGAAGACCTTGCGCTGGAGGGAGGAGCTGCTGCATTTCTGTCAGAGATTCTGCGCCATGAGGACGGCAAACAAGACCTTCAATTCGGGGCTTTGCTCGAGGCACTTGGTGGCAGGCGGGAAGTTGCGGGCGCTTCCTGGACGGGGCGGGAAATGCTCGGGCTGTTCGAAAAACTGCTCATAGAGCTTGCCGGGGATGATGAAGCAGAGAACAACGATACGCAGAAAGCCCGGCTGGATGCCTGGCTGAACGATTATTCCGGGCGCGAGGGCAACTTCGCCAGGATGATGTCAGGCGCAACCGCACCGCAAACGCGGCGTATGCTGCAATCTGCATTCAACCGGTCGTCCAGTTGGCCGATGGTGCTCCTCGCGCAATCCCGCGTCGGGCGTGAGGGCCTGAATCTGCATGAGGCCTGTCGCACAGTGATTCTACTGCACGCGGAGTGGAATCCCGGCATTGTCGAGCAGCAGATTGGGCGTGTGGATCGCAAGAACAGTCTTTGGCTTCGCGAATGGCGGAAATGGAGGGATCATGGTGATGGTCTCCCGCCCCGCATTCGGGTTCACCCTGTTGTCGTCAGTGGCACATACGACGATCACAATTGGCAGGTTCTCAAGGCTCGTTGGCTGGAACTGAGGGCGCAGTTGCATGGCGATGTCCTGCGTCCCGTTCTAGGTCGGTCAGAGGTGATAGATAACAAACGAACCTGCGCTGACCGCGTTCGGCGCGCAGTGCCGGATTTTTCGCCGGGAAAACGTGGCGGTTGAGTTGTAGTGTAACCGATACTCACGCTGCTGTTCGGAATAGGACGGAATGAAAGCTGCTATTTTTAGCAACCATTCTCCCCGCGTTGGATTTGGCGTTGATAGGAAAATGGCTGTTAGTAGGTCGCAAGTAATGGTGGTTGCAGCCTCCCGCAACCATCTTTACCGGCGTCGATTGCAAGTTGTGATCGATGCCGGTCCCCGCAACCAAAATCGAACCCCGTTGGCTCTTGCCGGCGGGGTTTTTCTATGTGCGGTAGCGCGCGTGCCGGGCGCCAGCGCCTACGCGCTTGTCAGCTTTTCGCGCAAGGCCACGACGCCGCCGATGATGATGATCGTCGGGCCGCGCAGCCCGGCGCTGCGCGCATTTCGGGTCAAAGTTTCCATCGTCCCGGTGACGACGCGTTGGTTCGGACGCGTGCCGTTTTCGATGATCGCGGCAGGCGTGCCAGCGTCGCCGCCGCGGGCGACGAAATCCCGCGTGAGCTGCTCAAGGTGATGCAGCCCCATGTAGATGGCGACCGTCTGTCGGGGGCGAAGGAGCGCCGGCCAGTCGAGTTCGATCGGCCCTTTTTTGCCGTGGCCGGTGACGAAGATGCAGGATTGCGCGTAGTCGCGATGCGTCAACGGGATGCCCGCGTAAGTCGCGCAGCCGGATGCGGCGGTAACCCCCGGACAAACCTGAAACGGAACGCCGCGTTCGGCGAGCTTCTCGATCTCCTCGCCGCCGCGTCCGAAAATGAACGGGTCGCCGCCCTTCAGCCGCAACACGCGTTTGCCCTGCTGGGCCAGCGCGACGAGCATTTCGCCGATTTCGTCCTGTGGCACGGCGTGATCGTCGCGCCGTTTGCCGACGTAGATTCGCTCTGCCTCCCGCCGCACGAGATTGAGGATGTCGTCGGGCACAAGACGGTCGTAAAGGACGACATCGGCCTTCTGCATCAGGCGTTGCGCGCGAAAGGTGAGGAGATCCGGGTCGCCGGGGCCGGCGCCGACAAGGTAAACCTCACCGGTCAGGGGCGCGCCCTCGCGAGCGGCGAGTTCTGCCCTGAGCGCATGTTCCGCGCCGGTCTCGTCACCGCTCAGCGCCATTTCAGCGGCGGGGCCTTCGAGAACACGCTCCCAGAAACGCCGACGCGCCTCCGGCTCGCTCAAGGCGCCGTTGACGGCCCCGCGCATGCGGCCCATGAAGCCGGCAAGCCGTCCGTAGGCGGCCGGAATGCTCGCCTCGAGCCGGGCTTTCAACATGCGGCCAAGAATCGGCGCGGCGCCGCTTGTCGCGATGGCGACCATCAGCGGGCTGCGATCGAGAATCGCCGGCATGATGAAGTCGCAAAGCTCCGGCCGGTCAGCGACATTCACCAGCGCGCCCGCTTGTTTCGCCATGGCGGCGACGCGGTCTTCCAGCGCCTTGTTCGTCAAGGCGACGCAGCAGAGTTCGCCCGCCCTGAAATCATCCGGCTGGGGGTCGCGCGCGATATGCGTCAGCATCGGCCTGCCTTCGAGAGGGGCAAACTCATCGCTCAGCGATGCCGCGAAAACCGAAATCTGCGCGCCGGCGCGCAGCAGCAGATCGGCGCGGCGGGCCGCCACGACGCCCGATCCGACCACCGTCGCGCGCTTGCCCGACAGCGAGACGAAAATCGGCAGATGATCCATGGCGCGTCGTTCTCCGTGCGAATGCGCCCGAGGTCTCGCGCAAAAGTCGCGCACTGGCAAGATGGTCCCTTGAGGCGTGGCTCGCCCTGTGTGATCGCGCGCGGCCAAGAAACACCATAAAGCCCGCACTTTGTTGCGCGACGGCTGTTGCAGCCGGCCATCTCTTTGTCGAGTTCTCCGTGCCGAAAAATCCCTATTACGCCGGTCCCGTATCCGATCATTACGACGGAGCGCGCTTCTTCATTCCGGGCTATCGTTCCGACAAGACATTGAGCGATCTCCTGCGCTGGAATTTTGGCCCCGGACCCAAGAGCCAATGGCCGCAGGTCTGTCCCAGCCCCTTTCGCGATCATCCTCCGGCGCGGGTGACGGGCGAGGGCCTGCGCGTATCATACATCGGCCATGCGTCCGTTCTCATTCAGACGCAGGGGCTTAATCTGCTCATCGATCCGCTCTGGTCGGAGCGCGCGAGCCCGGTGTCCTTCGCGGGCCCGAAGAGGGTCAATGAGCCGGGCGTCGCGCTCGAGGCGTTGCCCGAGATCGACGCGATTCTCATCACGCATAATCATTACGATCATCTCGATGCGCCGACGCTGCGCTGGCTGGCGCGTCATCGTCCGGCGCGCGTGCTGACGCCGCTCGGCAACGACGCGATCATCCGCAGGGCGGCTCCCGGACTGCGCGCGCAGGCTTTCGATTGGGGCGCGCGGATCGAGCTTGGCAATGGATGCTGGCTCAATCTCGAGCCGTCGTATCATTGGTCGGCGCGCGGCGCTTTCGACAAGCGCATGGCCTTGTGGGCGAGCTTCGTCATCGAAACGCCGGCTGGCGCGATCTATCATATCGGCGACACCGGCTATCACGACGGAGCCATCTTTCGCGCCGCGCGGCGGAAATATCCGGCGATCCGTCTGGCGGTGATTCCGATCGGCGCCTACGATCCGCGCTGGTTCATGAAAGACCAGCATGTCGACCCGGAAGAGGCGGCGCGGATTTTTGCCGATCTCGGCGCCGCCTACGCCATGGCGCACCATTGGGGGACGTTCAAACTGACCGACGAACCGATCGACGAGCCGCCGCGACGACTCGCCCTCGCACTTGAGGCGATGGGCGTCGCGCGCGAGCGTTTCGTCGTGAAGCGGCCGGGCGAGATTTACGACGTTCCGGCGCTTGTCGCGCAACCGGCTACTTGATGAAGACGTAGATATCGACTTCGAGATTCACGTCGTCCGGCGTCTTCGGATCGTTGAGATATTCCTCGATGAAGAGATTGCGCGATTCGAGATTCTTCTCGTCCAGATAAGCGGTGATGGCCTCGTAAGTCGAATCGATGTCGTCATAGGCTCCGCGATGCTGAAACTTCATCGCCTTGCCGCTCGGCGTCAGGCCGATCTTCACGTCGGCGCCCAGCGCGTCCTTGCCGGCCGGCTTCTCGGTCAGAAGAACCATCGCTTCATAGCGAAAGCCGTTGTCGTCGGTTTCAAGGAAGACGGCGAGGGGGCGGCCGACAGGCTTCAGTCCGTTCTTGGCCAGTTCGTCGTTGATGCGCTTGAAGGCGCCGGTGAGCGAGGCGAAGCCGTCCTCCCAGTTCGAGCGACCGGTAAAGATAGCGGCGGGCTTTCCGGGCAAGTCGATCGTCTGCGCGGTCGAGGCGTCGCCGGAGGGCTTGTCGGACTCAGGCGCCGTCGGCGGGGTTGGATTTGACGGTACGACGACCGGCGAAGCCGGCGCTGGGGCGGGGATAGACAATTGCGGCGCGGCAGGCTGAGGCGCCGCCGGCGTTGCGGAGGGCGGCGTCGCCGGGGCGCTCGTTGCGGGAGGTGAGACAGGCGTCGTTGCGGCGGGCGGCGTCGCAGGCGCTGGAGTTTGCGCCATGGCCGCGCTGGCGAAGCCTGCGACAATGGTCGCGACGATCACCCCGCGCGCAATGTGAAACCGCTTCATGTCACTCCCTCCGCTGCGTCGATGCAATCCGCCCGCAATGACGTATTTGAGACGAGAATCACGGGTTTTCAAAGAGGACGCCGCGTCGCGGCCCGCATTTGCCGCCGGACGCTTGGGCGGCGGTCATTTTCTTCTATATAGAAGCAGACGGAATATCCGCCTGCCGTCATAAAGAGATGAGACTCATGAGCCGGTTGCAGAACCGTAAGATTTTGAAAATGAACGGCGCCGGCAACGCCATTCTGACGCTCGATTTGCGCGGCTCCGACATTCGCGTCTCGCCGGAGGAGGCGCGCGCCATCGGCCGCGCCGAGGGATTGTCCTACGATCAATTGATGGTTCTCTACGATGCGCAGACGCCGGGCGCCGATGCGGCGATGAAGATTTTCAATGTTGACGGCAGTCTGTCGGCGGCTTGCGGCAATGGCACGCGTTGTGTCGCCTGGGCGTTGTCGCGCGATGGCCGCGACCGCGTCGTGCTCGATTCCGACGCGGGGCGGCTTGATGTGACGCGCGCCGCAGACTGGTCTTTCACGGCTGATATGGGGCCGCCGCGCCTCGACTGGCGCGAGATTCCGCTGAGCCGCCCACAAGCCGATATGGACGCGCTCGATATCGCCTATCCTGGCTATCCCGAGATCGGGCGCCCGAGCGCCGTGAGCATGGGCAATCCGCACGCCATCTGGTTCGTCGCCGACGTCGAGGCCTATGATCTGGCCAGAAACGGGCCGATTCTCGAACATGATCCGCTGTTTCCCGAGCGCGCCAATATTTCGCTGGCGCAGGTCGTCGCGCCGGATCGCATCCGTCTCAAAGTGTGGGAGCGCGGCGCGGGGCTGACGCTGGCCTGCGGCACCGCCGCCTGCGCGACGCTTGTCGCCGCGGCGCGGCGCGGTCTGACAGGCCGCACGGCGACGCTGATGCTGCCCGGCGGCGATCTCGTCATCGCATGGCGGGAGAGCGACGGCCATGTGCTGATGACGGGACCGGTCGAACTCGAAGCCGAGATGCGGCTGGCGCCTGCGGTGTTCGAAGGTTTGGGCGCGTGAGCGAAGGCGCGCCGCGCAAGGTCGAGGTCGTCACCTTCGGCTGCCGGCTCAATCTCGTCGAATCCGAAGCCATGCGCCGCGCGGCGGGCGCGGCGGCGGGCGGCGATCTCGTCATCGTCAACACCTGCGCGGTGACGGCTGAGGCCGGACGGCAGGCGCGACAGGCGATCCGACGCATCCGCCGCGCGCGGCCCGAAGTCGAAATCGTCGTCACCGGCTGCGGCGCGGAGGTCGAGACGGCGCGCTTCGCCGATATGCCGGAAGTCACCCGTATCGTCGGCAACGCCGCGAAAATCTCCACTGAATCATGGGCGCCGGCAGCTTCGGCGTCGCTGCGCGTCGGCGACGTGATGAGCCTCACCGAGACGGCGGGGCATTTTCTCGACGGTCTCGACGGACATACGCGCGGCTTCCTGCAGGTGCAGAACGGTTGTGACCATCGCTGCACGTTCTGCATCATTCCTTTCGGGCGCGGCCCGTCGCGTTCGGCGCCGCTTTCGCAGGTCGTCGAGGAGGCGAAAAAGCTCGTCGGCGCCGGCGCGCGCGAAATCGTGCTGACTGGCGTTGATCTCACCTCCTGGGGCGACGATCTGCCGGGGCGTCCGCGTCTTGGCCGGCTCGTGCAGACATTGCTGCGCCACGTTCCAGATCTGCCGCGTCTGCGGTTGTCCTCGATCGATTGCATTGAGGCCGATGCGGCGCTGTTCGAGGCGATGGCAGGCGAAAGGCGGCTCATGCCGCATCTGCATCTGTCGTTGCAGGCGGGCGACGACATGATCCTCAAGCGTATGAAGCGCCGGCATATGCGCGCCGACGCCTTGCGCCTCTGCGCCGATCTGCGGGCGGCGCGGCCGGAGATCGTGTTCGGCGCCGATCTCATCGCCGGCTTTCCGACAGAGACGGAAGAGATGTTCGACAACTCGCTGGCGCTTGTCGAGGATTGCGGACTGACGCATCTGCACGTGTTTCCGTTTTCGCCGCGACCGGGAACGCCGGCGGCGAAGATGCCGCAGGTCGCGCGCGAGATCGTCAAGGCGCGGGCGAAACGGTTGCGGGCGGCCGGCGCGGCGGCGCTGCAACGGCATTTGCAAAATCAGATCGGCCGTCGGCTTGTCGTTCTGACCGAGCGAGGCGGCGTCGCGCGCGCGGAAGATTTCACGCCGGTCAAAACGCCGGACGCCGAAGCCGGTCGGCTGATCGAAGTCGAGATTTCGGGCGTCGAGGACGAAGCGCTGGTTTCAACTCTCGCGCGGGGTGATGTCGACGGGCGGTAGGCGATCATCGCCATCCCAGCCGCACGCCGTCAGCATTTCCCGCATATGCGCGGGCACGGGCGCCGTGACGCGCGCGGGCTCCTTGTTTTTCGAAATGGGCACGACGATTTCCCGGGCGTGCAGATGCAATGGCGGCCCGCCGTCGCGCGGCGCGGTTCCGTAGACGGGATCGCCAAGGATCGGCCAGCCCTGTGCTGCGCAATGGACGCGCAATTGATGGGTGCGGCCGGTGAGCGGCTCCAGCGCCAGCCACGCGAGTCCTTCGCGGCGCCCCATGACGCGCCAGCGGGTCTGGGAGGGTTGGCCGAGCGGATCGACCTTCATCCACCAGCCGCGCGTCGCGTCGAGGCGGCCGAGCGGCAGGTCGATCAGGCCCTCTTCCGTCTCGGGCGCGCCTTCGACCACGGCCCAGTAAGTCTTGGAAATCCTGCCCTGCTTGAACAGGAGCCCGAGCTTTTCGAGCGCCTTGCGATGGCGGCCCAGCACGAGGCAGCCGGAGGTGTCCTTGTCGAGGCGATGGGCGAGGGCCGGCGCGCGCGGCAGGCCGAAGCGCAAGGCGTCGAACGACGCCTCGAGATTTTCGCCGCCCTTGGGGCCGCGATGCACCGGCAAACCGGCCGGCTTGTCGATGACCAGCATCAGGCCGTCGCGGTAGAGCAGCCGCGCATTTATCTCTTCCGGCGTCATGGCGAACAGGCTATTGCGAAGACAGGAACAGGGCCGTGATGCGCCCTTATGCGTCCGTTGGTCAAGCACGGACGACGAGAGAGCAGGCGGGAATGTCCGAGACTGACGGCGGCAAGGGCAAGAAGGGCTTTTTCAAGCGCTGGTTCGGCGCGGAGGCGGAGGCCGCTCCGCAGCCGGAACAATTGGCCGTTGCGCCGTCGACGCTGGACGAACCGCTTGCGGATGTGACGCCTGCCGAACCGGCGCCAATCCCAATCCCGGCGTCTGTCGTGGCGGCGCCGGCCGCTCCAGCGCCTGTCGCGGAAAAGCAGAGCTGGTGGACGCGGCTGAAATCCGGCCTGTCGCGCTCGTCCTTGGCCATCGGGCAGGGCGTCGTCGATATTTTCACCAAGCGCAAACTCGATTCCGCCATGCTCGAAGAGCTGGAGGACGTGCTGATCCGCGCCGATCTCGGGGTCGCTGTCGCCACCCGCATCACCGACGCCGTCGGCAAGGGCCGCTATGAGAAGGAAATCGCGCCGGAGGAGGTGAAGACCATTCTGGCGGCGGAGGTCGAGAAAGCCCTGGCGCCGGTCGCGCGGCCTTTCGTCATCGATGCGTCGAAGAAGCCTTTCGTCACGCTGGTGGTGGGCGTCAACGGATCGGGCAAGACGACGACCATTGGCAAGATCGCCTCGAAATTCACGCGCGAGGGCAAGAAAGTGACGCTGGCGGCCGGCGACACGTTCCGCGCCGCCGCCATCGAGCAATTGAAAATCTGGGGTGGTCGGCTTGGCGCCGAGGTCGTGGCGCGCGAACAGGGCGGCGACGCCGCGAGCCTCGCCTTCGACGCGATCAGGGAGGCGCAGGCCAACGGCTCCGATCTCCTGCTGATGGATACGGCGGGCCGGCTGCAAAACCGCGCCGAACTGATGGCGGAACTGGAAAAGATCGTGCGCGTCATGAAGAAGGTGGACGCCGAAGCGCCGCACGCCGTGTTGCTGGTGCTGGACGCCACCGTCGGCCAGAACGCGATGAATCAGGTCGAGATTTTCGGCCGCACGGCGGGCGTCACCGGGCTTGTCATGACCAAGCTCGACGGCACGGCGCGCGGCGGCATTCTCGTCGCCATCGCCGATAAATTCGGCCTGCCGGTGCATTTCATCGGCGTCGGCGAACAGGCCGAGGATCTCGAACCGTTCGAGGCGCGCGATTTCGCCCGCGCCATCGCCGGTCTGGAGGACGCGGCATGAGCGAGCCGGTTTCCGCCAACAAGCCGCAGCGCCATCATCTGCAAAAGCTGGCGCTGGAGATGGGGCCGCTGGTTCTGTTCTTCATCGTCAACGCCAAGTTCGGAATTTTCCCGGCGACGGGCGTGTTGATGGCGGCCGTGCTCATCGCGCTGGCCGCGTCCTACATGCTGTTTCGGCGGTTGCCGATCATGCCCATGGTGACGGCCTTGGCCGTCACCGTTTTTGGCGGGCTGACCTTCTATTTCGACAGCGATCTGTTCATCAAGCTCAAGCCGACCATCGTCAATTCGCTGTTCGGCGCGGCGCTGCTCGGCGGGCTCGCCTTCGGCAAGCCGCTGTTGCCGGTCGTGCTCGATTCCATGCTGCATCTGACCGAAGAAGGCTGGCGCAAGCTGACCTTGCGCTGGGGCGTCTTCTTCTTCGTGCTGGCGGCCATCAATGAAATTGTCTGGCGCACGCAGACGACGGATTTCTGGGTGAGCTTCAAGGTCTTCGGCGTGATGCCGCTGACCATGCTGTTTGCGATCTCGCAGGCGCCGCTGATCATGCGCCACGAACTCAAGGGCGCGGAAATCGAAAAAGAGCCCGAGCATTTCTGACGCCAGACATGGAAAAAGCCGGGGTGCGCGAAACGCCCCGGCTTTTTTGTCAGCGACGGCTGGACTCAGGCCGCGAGCTTGCGCAATTCCGCGATGATCGCGTCGCCCATCTGCGTGGTCGAGATGAAAGCCGTGGCTTCGCCCTTGATGTCGGCGGTGCGCAGGCCGGCGGCGAGCACATTGGCGATCGCGGCCTCGATCATGTCGGCTTCCTTGCTCATGCCGAAGGAATAGCGCAGGCACATGCCGAGCGAGCCGATCATGGCGATCGGATTGGCGAGGCCCTTGCCGGCGATGTCGGGCGCCGAGCCGTGCACGGGTTCGTACATGGCCTTGCTCTTGCCCTGCGCGTCGGGCGCGCCGAGGGAGGCCGAGGGCAGCATGCCAAGCGAGCCGGTGAGCATCGAGGCGACGTCGGACAGCATGTCGCCGAACAGATTGTCGGTCACGATGACGTCGAACTGCTTGGGCCAGCGCACGAGCTGCATGCCGAGCGCGTCGGCGAGCATGTGGTCGAGCTTCACGTCGGAATATTCGCGCTTGTGCAGTGCGGTGATGACCTCCTTCCACAGCACGCCGGATTTCATGACGTTGTGCTTTTCCGAGGAGGTGACGCGGTTGCCGCGCTTGCGGGCCAGCTCGAAAGCGACCCGGCCGATGCGCTCGATTTCATGCGTCGTATAGACCTGCGTGTCGACGCCGCGCTTCTGGCCGTCGCCGAGGTCGGTGATCTCCTTGGGTTCGCCGAAATAGACGCCGCCCGTCAGCTCGCGCACGATCATGATGTCGAGGCCCTCGACGATGTCGCGCTTGAGCGAGGAAGCGTCGGCGAGCGCCGGATAGCAGATGGCCGGACGCAGATTGGCGAAAAGCTCCAGATCCTTGCGCAGGCGCAGCAGACCCGCCTCCGGGCGCACGTCGTAGGGCACGCTGTCCCATTTCGGACCGCCGACGGCGGCGAGCATCACGGCGTCGGCGGCTTTCGCGCGCGCCATGTCGTCTTCGCTGATCGCCTTGCCATGGGCGTCATAGGCCGAGCCGCCGACGAGGCCCTTCTCGATCTCGAAGCGCGCGGCGCCGGTCGAATTGAAGAAAGCCACGACTTTTTCGACTTCGGCCATGACTTCGGGGCCGATGCCGTCGCCGGGGAGGAGAAAGAGCTTGTAGGTCGCCATGCGCCTCATTCCGTAAAGGGGATGCCGTTAACCGCGTCTAGCTAAAGCCCGGCGCGGGGAATGGCAACTGGCCTGCGTCTTGAACGTCATGGGGCGCGAGGTCAAATCCAGCGATCTTGCTGCGGCGTTGTCCCAATTCCGGATTCATCCATGTCCTTTTCTGCGCGCAAGATCATCCTTTCGATCACGATTTGCGGTTTTGCCGGTCTCGCGGCGGTTGCGGGCGTCGCCGCCTGGCCGATGCATCCCATCCGCTACGACGGCGCGCCCGAGTGGGTGCGGCAGCTCGAAACGCCCGGTTATGGGCCGCAGAAGGTCATCTATCATCTCAGCGAAGGCGCGGGCCTGCTCGACGGGCGCTATCGCCATCTGCTGCAGGTCGCGGGCAACCATGTCCGCGCCGTCGGCAAGGATCGGCTGGACCTGCGCATCGTCATGCAGAGCGAGGGCGTCGACATGCTCGAACGCGCCAAGCATAACGAGACTTTGCGCGAACGGATCGACGCGTTGCGCGCCGACGGGGTGCGCTTCCTGATTTGCCGCAACACGCTGATTGCGCGCGGCATCGACCCCGACCGCGACCTCTATGGCGTCAAGCGCGAGGACATCATCCGCGCCGGCGTCGGCGAGATCGCATCGCTTCAGGCGCAGGGGTTTGTCTATATGAAGCCTTGATAGGGCAATAGAAACGGTTACGAAATCGAAGGAATTTTTACGAAGGCTTCCTCAGCCAGCGTCGCCAGCGCCCTGAGGTCGCCTTGGGGGAAATTTCGCGCTCGATATTCGTCCAAGACAAATCGTAATCGCTTGCAGACAAGGCTATTGGTGCCGCCCGGCTGAAACGCGGTTACCTTTTCACAATAATCTATAAAGCGTTGAAGGGGTTCGCGCTCACCCTTCAGCCGGAAATGATGCAGTCGCCAAAACGCATCGTCGCCAAAACCGAGCTTTCGCAGATCAACGATCAGTCGGATCGCACTCGCGGGGCTGGTCGTCTCCGTAAGGTTTAAGTTACGACACTCGGGCACGTCTTATCCTCCGCGCAGGCATCCGTAGATTAAAAAATACAACAAAAAGCCGCCGGGCGCGAACCCGGCGGCCTTGTCTCGAAAAATCGACGGACCTTACGCCGCGAGCTGGCGCAGGACGTAGTGCAAAATGCCGCCGTTGTTGAAATATTCGATTTCGTCGAGCGTCAGGATGCGGCTGTCGAGCGGAACCTTCTTCACCGCGCCGTCGGCGTAAGTGATTTCGGCCTCCATCTTCTGGCGCGGCCGCAGCGCGTCGAGACCCTTGATCGTCACGGTTTCGTCGCCCTTGAGGCCGAGCGTCTGCCAACTCGTTCCGTCTTCGAAGGTCAACGGCAAGACGCCCATGCCGACGAGATTCGAGCGGTGGATGCGTTCGAAACCCTGGGCGATGACGGCGCGCACGCCGAGCAGGTTCGTGCCCTTGGCGGCCCAGTCGCGCGAGGAGCCGTTGCCGTATTCGACGCCGGCGAAGACGACGAGCGGGGTTCCTTCTTTCTGGTATTTCATCGCGGCGTCGTAGATCGGCATCGTCTCGCCGCCGGGGAAGAATCTCGTATTGCCGCCTTCCGGCGTCACGCCATCGGCGTCGGTCAGCATGAAGTTCTTGATGCGGATATTGGCGAAGGCGCCGCGCATCATCACCTCGTGATTGCCGCGCCGCGTGCCGTATTGGTTGAAGTCTTCCGGCTTCACCTTGTGGGCGATGAGATATTTGCCCGCCGGCGAGGCGGCCCTGATGGAGCCGGCCGGCGAGATGTGATCGGTGGTGATCTTGTCGCCGAACAGCGCCAGAACGCGCGCCCTCGTGATGTCTGTCAGGGGCTTCGGCTCCTTGCCCATGCCGACGAAATAGGGCGGGTTGCGCACATAGGTGGATTTGCTGTCCCAGCCGTAGGTCTGGCCGGTCGGCGCCTTGACCTTGCGCCAGTTGACGTCGCCCTTGAACACATCGGCGTATTTCGACCTGTAGAGCGCCCTGGTGACGTTCTTGCGGATGAAGGCCTGGATTTCCGACGAGCTCGGCCAGATGTCCTTCAGGAAGATCGGGTTGCCTTTCTTGTCGTGTCCAAGCGGCTCCTTGGTCAGATCCTTGCGGACGGAGCCGGCAAGCGCATAGGCGACGACGAGCGGCGGCGAGGCCAGATAATTCGCCTTCACGTCCGGCGAGACGCGGCCCTCGAAATTGCGGTTGCCCGAGATGACCGCCGCGCCGACGAGATCGTTCTCGTTGATCGCCTTGGAAATCTTCTCCGGCAGCGGACCGGAATTGCCGATGCAGGTGGTGCAGCCGAAGCCGACGAGGTTGAAGCCGATCTTGTCGAGATATTTCTGCAGGCCCGATTTGGCGAGATATTCGGCGACGACTTGGCTTCCGGGCGCGAGCGAGGTCTTCACCCAAGGCTTCTGCCTGAGGCCCCTCTCGACGGCGTTGCGGGCAAGAAGGCCCGCGCCGATCAACACGCTCGGGTTCGAGGTGTTGGTGCAGGAGGTGATGGCGGCGATGACGACGTCGCCGTGGCCGAGATCGAAATTCGCGCCGTCGACCTTGACGCGACGGACCATTTCCTCGGCCTTCCTGTATTCGTCCGCCATCGCGGCGACGAAGCCCTGCGCGATGGCGTCGAGCGCGACGCGGCCTTCGGGGCGTTTGGGGCCGGCGAGCGAAGGCACGACCTCGGCGAGGTCGAGTTCGAGCGTGTCGGTGAAAACCGGATCGGGCGTCGTGCGCTTGCGCAACATGCCCTGCGCCTTGGCGTAGGCCTCGACCAGCGCGACGCGCGCCGGGGCGCGGCCGGTGTTTCTGAGATAATCGATGGTTTCGGAATCGATGGGGAAGAAGCCGCAAGTCGCGCCGTATTCGGGGGCCATATTGGCGATGGTGGCGCGGTCGGACAAAGTCAGCGCGTCGAGGCCGGCGCCGAAGAATTCGACGAATTTGCCGACGACGCCTTTCTTGCGCAGCATCTGCGTCACGGTGAGCACGACGTCGGTCGCCGTCACGCCTTCCTTCATCTTGCCGGTCAGCTTGAAGCCGACGACTTCCGGCAGCAGCATGGATTGCGGCTGGCCGAGCATGGCGGCTTCCGCCTCGATGCCGCCGACGCCCCAGCCGAGAACCGCGAGGCCGTTGACCATGGTGGTGTGGGAGTCAGTCCCGACCAGCGTGTCGGGATAGGCCATCTCGACCGTCATGGCCTTGCCGCGCGCCGGCTTGTATTTCTCCTTCCGCGTCCAGACGGTCTGGGCGAGATATTCCGTATTGACCTGATGGCAGATGCCGGCGCCGGGCGGCACGACGCGGAAATTCGAGAAGGCGCCCTGGCCCCATTTCAGGAAGCGGTAGCGCTCCTGATTGCGCTCGTATTCGAGATCGACGTTCTTTCTGAACGCTTTGGCGTTGCCGAATGCGTCGACGATGACCGAATGGTCGATGACGAGATCGACCGGCACGAGCGGATTGATCTTCTCGGCGCCGCCGCCGAGATCGTTCATGGCGTCGCGCATCGCCGCGAGATCGACGACGGCGGGAACGCCGGTGAAGTCCTGCATCAGCACGCGCGCCGGGCGGAAGGCGATTTCGTATTCGTCCTTGCCCCTGTTGACGAGCCATTTGGCGACGGCCGCGATGTCTTCCTTCTTGACCGAGCGGCCATCCTCGAAACGGAGCAGATTTTCGAGCAGCGCCTTCATCGAGAAGGGCAATTTCGAGACGCCCGCAAGGCCGTTCTTTTCAGCGGCCTTGAGCGAGAAGTAGTGATAGGTCTTGGCGCCTACTGTAAGTTTCCTGCGGCATTTGAAACTGTCGAGCGAGGCCATTTGTCGGATCCGGTTTCTTGAGCTTACGGAAAATTCCGAACCTCCAGCTTATAGATAAATTGCCGGCGACCGGCTACACGAGGTCCGATCACGAAGCGGAGCGCGCACGAAACGCCATGGACGCCAGCGCATGAATTTGTCGGCGATGAATGTCGAAATCCACCGCGGCGGACGGCGCGTTCTCTCCGGCGTTTCCTTCGCGCTTTGGCCGGGCGAGGCGATGGTCGTCACAGGCCCGAACGGCGCCGGCAAGTCCACCTTGCTGCGCGCGCTCGCCGGGCTGTTGCCCATCGCTTCGGGCAAGCTCGAAGGGCAGGCGGGCGAGATGACGCTGGCCGAAATGACGCATTACGTCGGCCATGCCGAAGCGCTGAAGAATTCGCTGACGGCGGCGGAGAATATCGATTTCTGGGGCGCGACGCTCGGCTCGCATGTCGCGGGCGTCAGCGCCGATGCGGCGTTGGCGCGCTTCGGCCTCGCGCATGTCGCCGATCTGCCGGCCGCCTATCTATCGGCTGGCCAGCGTCGGCGCGTCAGCCTGTGCCGGCTTCTCGCCGCGCGCCGGCCGCTGTGGCTGCTCGACGAGCCGACGACGGCGCTCGACAGGGCCTCGCAGGCGCGGCTCGCCGAAATCATGAAGGAACATCGTTCAACCGGCGGCATGATCGTCGCCGCGACCCATGCGCCGCTCGGTCTCGACGATGCGCGCGAATTCGATCTCGGGAGCCTGACGTCATGAGTAGGCTCTCAGCCCTTTTCGTGCGCGAATGGCGCATCGCCCGCCGTATCGGCGGCTCCGGCGCCATGGGCGTCGTGTTTTTCCTCATTCTGGTGGCGACCTATCCGTTCGCCGTCGGGCCGGACCTCAATCTTTTGTCGCGGATCGGACCAGCCATTCTCTGGATCGCCGGATTGCTGGCGACGTTGCTCGGGCTCGACCGCCTGTTTCAGGCTGACAGCGACGACGGTTCGCTCGATCTCCTGATGATGTCGCAGACGCCGCTCGAACTCGTGGTTTTCGTCAAATGCGCGGCGCATTGGCTGACGACCGGATTGCCGCTGGCGCTGGCCGCGCCGTTCTTCGGCCTGATGCTGGGCGTTGAGCCGCTGGGGCTCGCCTCCGTCACGGCGACGCTGCTTGTCGGCACGCCGGCCATGACGTTTCTCGGCGCCATCGGCGCGGCGTTGACCGTCAGCCTGCGGCGCGGCGGGTTGTTGATGGCGATCCTCATCCTGCCGCTGACTGTGCCGGTGATGATTTTCGGCGTTTCGGCCGCTTTGTCGGCGACGGGCGGCACTGTGCCGTTCTTGACGCCGTTTCTCATCCTGTGCGCCTTGAGCCTCGCCACGATCGCGGCTGCGCCTTTCGCGGCGGCGGCGGCGCTGCGACATATGAGCGAATGAGCGCGAAACAAGCGCGCGGCGCGGGAATGTGAAGCCTGCAACCTGCAAGGCTTGCTTTCCGTCAATTGCAATCCGGGGCCGGGCGCAATAGATGTGCGCCATGCTGCGCTACGCCAATCCGACGAATTTCCTGCGTCTTGCCGACCGGCTGATCCCGTGGACGGGGGCGATCGCCGCGCTCCTCATCGCCATCGGCCTTTACCTGAGCTTTTTCGTCGCGCCGGCTGATTACCAGCAGGGCGAGACGGTGCGGATCATGTACCTGCATGTGCCGGCCGCCTGGCTCGCGATGTTCGCCTATATGGTGATGACATCCGCGGCGCTTGGCACACTGGTCTGGCGCCATCCGCTGGCCGACGCCGCGCAGAAGGCCGCCGCCCCGCTCGGCGCCGCCTTCACTTTCATCTGCCTCGTCACCGGCTCGCTTTGGGGCAAACCAATGTGGGGCGCATGGTGGGTGTGGGACGCGCGGCTGACCTCGATGCTGGTGCTGTTCCTGATCTATCTCGGCCTCGTTGCGCTGTGGCAGACGATCGAGGACCCCAATCGCGCCGCGCGCGCCGCCGCGATCCTGACCATCGTCGGCGTGATCAACATCCCGATCATCAAGTTTTCGGTCGATTGGTGGAACACGCTGCATCAGCCGGCCTCCGTCTTCAAGACAAGCGGCCCGGCGATCTATTCCTCCATGCTGTGGCCGCTGCTGATCATGGCTTTCGGCTTCACGATGATGTTCACGACGCTGCATCTGATGTCGATCCGCAACGAAATCCTGCGCCGGCGCATCCGGCGTCTGTCGATGCTGGCGGCGGCGCGCGGCGAAACGGGCCTTGCGCCCCAGACGATGGAGGCGCAGCCATGACGGCGCATTGGGCTTTCGTGGCCGCTTCATATGGGTTCGCCGCCGTTGTCGTCGCGGCCATGACGATCAGCATTCTTGTCGAACAGAAGACTTTGAAGAAGCAGCTCGAGCGTCTCGCCGAGCGCACCGGCGCGGCCGCGCACGAGGATTGAGATGAGCGACGTTCCGCAGCCGCAAGGCCCTCGCAAGCGCTCCTGGCTCGCCTACGCGCCTCTGGCCTTTTTCGCGGCGTTGTCATTGCTGTTTCTCAGCCAGCTTTTCTACGGCAATCCGCAGAAGCTACCGTCCGCCTTGATCGGCAAGCCGGCGCCGACGTTCAATCTGCCGACGGTGGACGGCATGAGCGGCCCCGGCCTGTCCGACGCCGATCTGAAAAAAGGCAACGTCACGCTGGTCAACGTCTTCGCGTCATGGTGCGTGCCCTGCCATCAGGAGCATCCGACATTGATGCGTCTGGCCAAGGACGCGGATCTGGCGCAACGCGGCGTCAAACTGGTCGGCCTCGCCTATAAGGACGAGCCGGAGAACACCCGCCGCTTTCTGGGCGCGGAAGGTAATCCCTACGCCGCCATCGGCATGGACCGTTCGGGGCGCGCCGGCATCGACTGGGGGGTCTATGGCGTGCCGGAGACGTTCGTCGTGCGCGGCGACGGCGTGATCGCCTATAAATTCGTTGGGCCGATGAGCGAAGAAGCCTTCACAGCCAAGATCATGCCCGAGATCGTCAAGGCGATGGCGGCGCGGTGAGGCCCGCGCCGCGATTTTGCAAATTCAGCGATAGAAGCCCGGCAGGCTGAAACGCAGCGGCAGCGTCTCATTGCCGAATTTGGCGCGCATATAGGCGCGGTCCGGCGTTTCGTTGAAAATGGCGTTCGCCGTCACATAGGCCATTTGCGAGCCGATGGGCACGACCTTGCCGGCGTCGAGGAAACTGCGTTTGTGCACGGTGAGGGGGCGGGCGCGCTCGCGGGCCTCGGCCACGGACGCGGCGGCGGACATGGCGACCAAGACGCTGAGCGCGGCGACGAAGAAACGGGATTTGTTGCGCATGGGGAACTCCTCCTTTGCTCGCATCACGTGAGCTTAGGCCGGTTTGTTCCCGAACGCGCAGATTTTTTCCGCGGATTATCGACGCAGGCCGACCGATTTTACCGGCGGAGGGGACGGCTGATCCAGCGCCGCCGAGCGGGCTCGCGCCGCCAGTCCCTTGGGGCCGCAGGACAGGTCGCGCCGCAATTCGCTCGGCCCGAAGGCCGCGCGCAGCTCGGCGTCGTCGCCGGCCGCGACAAGATCGATGCGCTCCAGCAGGCAGGAGAAGCTCGTAGCGTCCATCGCCTGTTCGCCGCCGCAGGCGAAGCCCGTGGCTTGCAGCACGCCTTCGCCGAGGCGGAAGCGGAAGGCCGCACAGGCGGCGTTCTGGTCCTGCGACGAGGCCAGCGCCACTTCGGCGGTTTCGACTGCGCCGAAGCGCGTCTGGACGATTCTGGTCGCGCCGGCGCGCGTCACGCTCAAGCCGGCTTCCGCGCCGCGGCGGGCGATGTCGAGGAAGAAGGACGCCGGCGCCGCAGGCTCCGTTCCCAGACGATGCATCACGAGACGGGCGTAGGCGCCGGGGCCCTCGAAACGGCCGAAGGTCAGAATGTCTTCACGGCCGCCGCCGACGCGGTGGCGGCGGGCCTCGTAGGTCTGCGGCAGTCGTTCAAAGCCTGGTGCGGTGACGGCGAAAAGCTGGAAGGGTTTGGGAATGTCGATCCAGATCGGCTCGTCGGCATAGGCATGGGTCGCCAGGGAACCGCGCAGGGCCATTTCCGCCGGCTCCGAACTCATCAGCAGCGCGCCAGCGAGCGCGCCCGCGCAAGCCGCCATGGCGATGGTCTGGCCGATGCGCTGGCGCACGATCCGACGGACGCGCAGCATTTCGCCGACGAAATCGGTCCAAATCCCCGGGTGGACGCCTTCCAGATGCGTGACGCTCATGACCTTGACCCCATCGGCTCCTTTGCGGAGTCCTTGTCGTGGGAAGAGGATGCGCGGGCGGGCTGAGCGGCTGGTTACCGCGCGCGCGCAACTTCGAAACGGGGTGAACGAGGCCTTTACGCGGGTGGTCAGGGCTGCGCGTAGGCGCCCGCGCGTTGCGCGGCGGGGCGCTATCCTTTATGGAAGGCCGCCCGGCCGGACGCGTCAGCGCCGCCGGAGGCCGTGAGGAGAAAAGATTATGGGCTATAAGGTCGCCGTCGTCGGCGCGACCGGCAATGTCGGGCGTGAGATGCTCGACATTCTCGCCGAGCGCCGCTTTCCCGTCGATGAGGTCGTCGCGCTTGCTTCTTCGCGCTCGATCGGCACGGAGGTTTCTTTCGGCGACAAAACGCTCAAGTGCAAGCATCTCGACACCTACGACTTTTCCGACACCGACATCGCGCTGATGTCGGCGGGCGGCTCGATCTCGAAGGACTGGTCGCCGAAGATCGGCGCGCAGGGCTGCGTCGTCATCGACAATTCGTCGGCCTGGCGCATGGACCCGGACGTGCCGCTGATCGTGCCGGAAGTGAACGCCGACGCGACTGCCGGATTCACCAAGAAGAACATCATCGCCAATCCGAACTGCTCGACGGCGCAGCTCGTCGTCGCTCTGAAGCCGCTGCATGATCGCGCCGGCATCAAGCGCGTCGTCGTCTCGACCTATCAATCGGTGTCGGGCGCCGGCAAGGAGGGCATGGACGAGCTTTTTGCGCAGACCCGCGCCGTGTTCGTCTCCGACCCCGTCGAGAGCAAGAAGTTCCCGAAGCGCATCGCCTTCAACCTCATTCCGCAGATCGACGTCTTCATGGAAGACGGCTTCACCAAGGAAGAGTGGAAGATGATGGCGGAGACGAAGAAGATCCTCGATCCGAAGATCAAGCTCACCGCCACCTGCGTGCGCGTGCCGGTGTTCATCTCGCATTCGGAAGCGGTGAACATCGAGTTCGAAAAGCCGATCACGGCGGACGAGGCGCGCGACATCCTGCGTGAGGCCCCCGGCGTGCTCGTCATCGACAAGCACGAGCCCGGCGGCTATATCACGCCGCATGAAGCGGCGGGCGAGGACGCGACCTACATCTCGCGCATCCGCGAGGACGCGACCGTCGAGAACGGTCTCGCCTTCTGGTGCGTCAGCGACAACCTGCGCAAGGGCGCGGCGCTGAACGCGGTGCAGATCGCCGAAGTGCTGGTCAATCGCAAGCTGATCACGCCGAAGAAGGCGGCGGCTTAAGCCGCGTCATCCTTTGCATGAACGAAGCCGGTCGGGACCATCCCGGCCGGCTTTTTTCATGGCGCTCAGAATTGGAAATAGAGGAATTCCGAACTCTTCCAGGAATACATCAGCGCGGTCAGGAACAGGACGGCGGCAAGCGCGCCGAAGGCGGCCGTCGGGCGCCATTCAATGCGAGCGAACAGACGCTGCGGCTCCGCGACGGCGCCGAGCACGGGGGCGAAGGCGCGCAGGATCTGCTGCGAATTGGGCAACAGCGCCGCGGCGACGAGAAGCGCGCCGATCGCGAGCAGCGTCTGGCCCTGACCGGGGGCGAGACTTGCTCCGCCCTGTTTGCCGGCCATGCCCGCCAGCACATTGAGCGCGCTCGCCATATCCGGCGCCCGGAAGAACACCCAGGCGACGACGACCGCCAGCATGGTCAGCGCCCAGCCCAGCACGGCGGGGATGCGGATGCGCACGGCGTCGCGCCACAGATGGGCGATGGCGAGATAGAGCCCGTGCAGGCCGCCCCAGACGACATAGGTCCAGCCCGCGCCGTGCCAGAGGCCGCCGAGCAGCATGACGATCATCAGATTGCGATAGCGCGCGAGACGGCCGCCGCGATTGCCGCCGAGCGGGACATAGAGGTAATCGCGCAGGAAGCGCGACAGGGTCATGTGCCAGCGCCGCCAGAAATCGACGATCGAGGTCGCGCGATATGGAGAATCGAAATTGGCCGGCATGCGCACGCCGAACATGCGCGCAAGGCCGATGGCCATGTCGCTGTAGCCCGAGAAATCGAAATAGAGCTGCACGGTGTAGGCGAGCGCCGCCTGCCAGCCGAGCGCGAGGCCGATGCGGCCGCCGGCGGCGGCCTGATCGAACACGGCGGTGGAGAACGGCGCGACCTGATCGGCGATGACGATTTTCTTGAACAAGCCGATCGTCAGCAGGGTCAGGCCGACGGCGACATGTTCGGCAAGGTCGCCGTCGCGATGCCCGGCCGCGATCTTGCGGAATTGCGGCATGACCTCGGCGTGATGGACGATCGGGCCGGCGATGAGTTGCGGAAAAAAGAAGACGAAGAGCGCGAAATCGAGCAACCGGCCGGATGTGGCGTGGCCGGCGTGGATATCGGCGAGGTAGGCGATCTTCTGAAAGGTGAAGAAGGAGATGCCGAGCGGCAGGATGATATGCAAGAGCGGCCAGTTCGCGCCCGTGACGCGATCGACCGTGTCGATGAAGAAATCGGCGTATTTGAAAATCGCGAGAAGGCCGAGATTCCAGACAAGGCCGGCGATGAAGATCGCCTTGCGCTGGGCGGAGTCGCGCGGCCGCGTCTCCATCGCCCGGGCGCAGAACCAGTTGACCAGCGTCGAGGCGACGAGAAGCACCAGAAATATGGGGCTCCACCAGGCGTAGAAGACCATCGAGGCCGCCAGCAGCCAGGGCGTGACAAGACGCGGCTTGCCGATCCGCAAGGCCAGCAGAAAGCCCGCCAACGTGATCGGCAGGAATGCGAAAAGGAAGACCGGTGAAGTAAACAGCATGGCGTCGGTCCCGTCAGTTTTCGGCTGCGTCGGCGCTGGGGCCGCAATTCGCGTTGCCGCGCACGACGGCGCGCAGCATGGCGGCGTCCTGCGGATGCGCGGCTTCCCATGTCTTGAGTTTTTCGCGCGTCGCCGTCAGATGCGCCTCGAGATCGATCCGGTCGAGGCGGACGCCGAAGCCGTCGAGCGCAGTCGCGCCGCCGTACATCGTCGCGATCATGGCGGCGCCGGTCGCGGTCTTGAAATGCGAATGCTCCCAAAAATAACGCATGTCCTGCTTCGATCCGCGCGGCGGCACGTCTTCCATCGTCACGGCGTCAAGGCCGTCGAAATCCCAGAGCGCAAGGACGCCCGCGCCGGGCTTTTGCGCCAGCCGGTCGGTCATGGCGCGCAGGGCGCGCTTGAGCGCGTCGGGGATTGGCGCGCGCTGCGCTTCGGTTTCGACGACATGCGCCCAGACATGCTGCGGCGGCAGGAACAAAAAGACGTCGACGCCACGCGCCTTGGCCGCCGCCAGAACAGGTTCAAGCAAGGCGATGTTGGCCTCGATCCTGTCCGTCGGAACCACGGGGGCGAGCCGGCGGGGGGCGCCGCAATTGGGATTGCCGCCGCCGACTTTGGCGATGAAGGCTTCCCGTCGATCCACAAGCCATTTTGCGGGCGTGTGGTTGAAGCCGTCGCGCGTCAGTTGCGGCGTATTGTTGCGGACATTGCGCCAGAAACGCCAGGCGCCGTCGACCGCGTCCTTGCTGAAGGTGCGGGCGAATATCCCGGTCCACCGGTTGGCGCCGGACAGAAGGGATTGTTCGTAATCGGCTTCAGTCTTCACCTTTTCGAACGCGAAGAGATCGAGCCCGACGATCAGCGTCTTGAGCTTGCTCTGGCTTGCAACGGCCAAGGCCGCGACGCGGGCGTTTTCGACATTCGTCGCGCCGTTGAAGGCGGCGTTGTAGACCTGCCGGCCGGCGAATTCGCGATAATCCGGGGCGAAGCCGACGAGCGGACGCGACGAGCCGACAACCACCGTGTCGAAGCGATCCTCGGTCAGGATCAGCGCCTTGACGATGCGGTCGCCGGCGACGCGGACTCGGCCGAATTTTTCATAGCCCTTTTCCGGCCAGAGGCGCGAACCGAACATGGCGTAAGGATCGATAACGACGGAATGCGCCGCCAGAAGCGCGACCAGCCCGGCGAAGACAGCGCTGAAAGCAAGCAGGAAGCGGCGGGCGGAAATGGCGGTCATCCTTCGAAACGCTTACTGCCAAGGCGCTCGCGACATGATCGCGCCTTTCAGCACAAGAGGGGTCTTGCGCAATAAACGATCAATCAAAGGCGGACAAGCCGACGCCCCGGGGCGCAGGCGTTCAAAACCGCGGGCTGTTTTCCTCCAGCGTCTGCGCCGCGACCGGCTGGAACACGCCCGCCGCTTCGTCGAGCGCCAGCAGACGGCCGGAGGCGACGCCGAAATAGGCGCCGTGCAATTGCAGCCGCCCTTTGTCTTCAAGCGTCTTGATGCAGGGGAAGGTGCGCAGATTGGCGAGGCTTTGCTTGACGCTTTCGAGCGCCAGCTTCTCGACGTAATCGCCGAGGGGATGGGTCGGGGGGCCGAGCTTGTCGGCGGCCGGGCCGATGAGCTTGATCCAGCGGCCGATGAAATCGCCGGGCGAGAGCGGGCGCAGATAGGGGTCGGCTTCGGCCTCGGCCCAGGCGCGCACGCCGCCGCATAGCGCATGGCCCATGACGACGACATGTTCGACGCGCAGACCCATGACGGCGAATTCGAGCGCCGCCGACGTGCCATGATAATCGTCGTTCGGGGCGTAAGGCGGCACCAGCGCCGCGACATTGCGCAGCACGAACAATTCGCCGGGACGGGCGTCGAAAATGACTTCCGGGGCGACGCGGGAGTCGCAGCAGCCGACGACCATGATGCGCGGCTTCTGTCCGCTCTCGGCAAGCTGGCGAAAGCGGTCGCGCTCATCGGGAAAGCGCGCGCCGAGAAAAGCCTCGTAACCCCGCACCAGTTCGGCGGGCAAAGGGGAAGGGGCGGCGGTCGTATCCTGGCTCATGCCCGGTTCCTTGCGCAGATTGTGGGCGCCGCGCCAAGTCCGCCGTTCGGACTTGGCGTGGGGCGCCATGCTGCAAAATGACGATGGCGCGACGCAATCTTGTCGATTATGTTGCGCCGCACAAGTCCCCGACCGGAGCCTATCATGACGATCCGTCCGCGCCGCAGCGTTCTTTATATGCCGGGCTCCAACGCCCGCGCGTTGGAAAAGGCCCGCACGCTGGCCGCCGACGCCGTCATTCTCGATCTCGAAGACGCGGTGGCTCCGGACGCCAAGGCGGTCGCCCGGCAGCAGGTCGCCGACGCCGTCATGGCCGGCGGGTTCGGCTCGCGCGAGGTCATCATTCGCGTCAATGGCCACAGCACACCCTGGTACAAGGACGACGTCGCGGCGGCGGCGGCGGCCGGGCCCGACGCCATTCTCGTGCCGAAGGTGCAGACGCCGGGCGACGTGATGCGTTTCGCCAAGGACATTCGTGAAGCCGGCGCGCCGGAGCACACGAAATTGTGGGCGATGATGGAGACGCCGCTCGCCATTCTCAACGCCGACGCCATCGCCCGCACGGCGGCCGACCCCGCCTCGCGGCTGACCGTTTTCATCATGGGCACCAACGACATCGCCAAAGAGACGCGGGCCCGGCTCATCCCCGGCCGTCTGCCGATGGCGGCCTATCTGTCGATCTGCGTCGCGGCGGCGCGCGCCCATGGCGTCGAGATCATCGACGGCGTCTACAACGACTTCTCCAATGAAGCCGGCTTGCGCGAGGAATGTGAGCAGGGCCGCGATTTCGGCATGGACGGCAAGACGCTGATCCATCCCAATCAGATCGGCGTCTGCAACGAGGTTTTCGCGCCGACGCAGGCCGAAGCGGATTGGTGCCGCAAGATCATCGCCGCCTTTAAACAGCCGGAAAACGCCGGAAAGGGCGCGATTCAGGTCGACGGCAAGATGGTCGAGCTGCTGCACGCCGAAATGGCGAAGCGAACGGTCGCCATCGCCGAGGCCATCGCCGCCCGGACCTGAAGCTTCGCAGCCGGAATCGGATGCGAAGCGCGCGATTCGTCGCTTGGCGCGTTTACTTTCCGCGAATCGGCCTCCGTTTCGCGTGAAAACGCTTCAACGCAGGGCGTGCGCGGGTTCCGTCGTTGGCGCGCGTCGTCTATAGACGGGTGGGGCGCAAGCGAGGGGAGCCGCAATGGTCAAGCCGAACGACGAACCGCTGGCCGGATCAGCCGACCCGACCAAGGCGTCCGCGTCGCGCCGCGAGCCGCCGGTGATCGACGCCAAGGCGCAAGACGTTTCCGAGGCGCCGGCGGCCGCCGAGGCGGAACGCGCCGATGCGGCTGCGCCAACCCCCGAAAAGAAATCCGCGATCGCGCCGGGCGCGCTCATTCCGGGCGCTCTTGCGCTGGCCGCTCTGGCCGTCGCCGGGGCGTCGTGGCTCTGGCGGCCGGCCGATCCGGCGCTGGAAGAGGCGCAAGCCAGCGTCGCCGCGCTGAAAACGCGGCTTGCGCAATTGGAGGCTCGCCCCGCCTGGGACGGCGCCGCGATCGCCGAGCTCGACAAACGCATCTCGGCCGTCGAAGCCGCGGCGCAGACGGCGGCCACCGCCTCCAGCGCGGCGCGCGCCGCCGCCGAAGCCGCCCAGAACGAGGCGCGCAAGGCTCAGGAGACGCCGCGCGTCGTCGAGCAGCAGCCCGCCCCGCCGCCGGTCGATCTGAGCCTGCTCGATACGCGTCTTGCGGCGCTTGAAAAGCGCGTGCCGGCGCTGGAAACCGCCGTATCGCAACCGAAGATCGAGGCGCGCGCGCTCGATGCGCGGGCGGTGGATCCGACGCCAGCCAGCCAGCCGGCCGCCGTCGCCGTCGTCGCCGAAGCTCTGGCGCGGGCGGTCGAACGCGGCGCGCCTTATGAAGCCGAATTGTCGGCGATGCGGCGTCTTGGCGCCGCGGCCGACAAGCTGGCGCCGCTCGAGCCGCATGCGGCTAAAGGCGTCGCCTCCGTCGCGAGCCTCGCCGCCGCGTTGAAGGCCGCCGCGCCGGCGATGATCGCCGCCGCGCAGCCCAAGACGCCGAGCGCCGCGCCTGCGGCGTCCGAGCCCGCCCCACAAAGCTATTGGGACGCCGCCTTGTCGCGCGTCGCCGGTTTCGTGCGCATCCGCAAAGTGGGCGATCCTGCGCCGACGCGCCTCGACCTGTCGGGACTAGAGACGGCTTTGGCCAAAGGCGACGTCGAGGCCGCCTTGGCTTTGCGCGAAAAGCTGCCGGAGCCGGCGCGTCTGGCCTCGCAGGATTGGGCGCAGGCGGCTTCGACCCGCATCGCTCTCGTGCGCGCGGCGCGCGGCCTTCAGGCTGAAGCCATCGCCGCGCTCGCCAAACCGAAATGAGCCCGTCGCCCGCCATCTGACACGGATTGGGACGTCATGGTCCGTCTTATCGCCTTCCTCGCTCTTCTCGCCGCGCTGGCTCTCGGTCTGGTCTGGATCGCCGAGCGGCCGGGCGAAATTTCGCTTACGTGGCAGGGCTATCACGTCGAAACGTCGATCGGCGTCGGTCTGGCGGCGGTTCTGGCTTTTGCGATCGCGCTGATGATTCTGTGGCGGTTGACGCGCATGGTCCTTGGGCTGCCGGCTTTCGTCAGTTTCACGGCGCGGGCGCGGCGGCGGGCCAAGGGGCATGCGGCGTTGTCGCGCGGCATGGTGGCGGCCGGCGCCGGCGACGCGTCGGCGGCGCGCAAGGCTGCGACGGAAGCGGCCAAGCTGTTGCCCAACGAGCCCTTGTCGCTGCTGTTGCAGGCGCAGGCGGCGCAGCTCGCGGGCGACCGCGCCGGCGCCGAAGCCGTTTTCGCCGCCATGGCGAAGCGCGCGGACACGCGGCTGCTCGGCCTGCGCGGCCTGCATATGGAGGCGAGCCGGCGCGGCGAAATCGAAGCCGCGCAGGAATATGCGGCGCAGGCGCATCGCGTCGCCGCCCTGCCGTGGGCCGGCGCTGCGGTGCTCGACCGCGCGGCGGGCCAGCGCGATTGGGACGCAGCCCTGCGCACGCTCGACGCCAATGTTTCCGGCAAGATCGTCGACAGGAAGGCCGGCGAGCGTCTGCGCGCCGTGCTCGAGACGGCGCTGGCGCAGGACCGCGAGAAGACGCAACCCGAAGAGGCGTTGCGTCTGGCGCGCCAGGCGGCCAAGCGCGCGCCGGGCCTCGTTCCCGCCGTGACCCTGGCGGCGCGGCTTCTGGGGCGGCGCGGCGATTTGCGCAAGGCCGCGAAGCTCGTCGAGGCGGCGTGGCGCATCGCGCCGCATCCCGATCTCGCGCAGGTTTATCTCGATCTGCGTCCCGGCGATTCCAACGCCGATCGGCTGCAACGCGCGCAGGCTCTGGCGCGCATCGCGCCAGACCATGTCGAGAGCGCGCTGATTGTCGGTCGGGCCGCTCTGGCGGCGCGCGATTTCACCCGCGCGCGCGGCGCGCTTGCGCCTGTCGTCGGCGACGGCGCGCGGCCGACGGCGCGGCAATGCCTGCTGATGGCGGAAATCGAGGAAGCAGAAAACGGCGCGACGGGCAAGGTGCGGGAATGGCTTGCCCGCGCCTCGCGCGCGGCGCGCGATCCCGCCTGGATCGCCGACGGAGTCGTCTCCGACGTCTGGTTGCCGGCCTCGCCCGTCACGGACAAACTCGACGCTTTCGTCTGGACGACGCCGGTCGAGCGACTGAGCGGGCCCGCGGAGGAATGGACGCCGCTTGCGCCCGAGCCGGTTTTAGCGGCGCCCGCGCCGGCGCCAACGTTGGAGGCCGCCGCCGAGATTGTTTCGCCCGTCAAAACGCTTGCGCCCGTCGCTGTCGCCCAACCTGTCATCTTCCCGTTGCCGAAAGCGCCGGACGATCCCGGTCCGCATGACGACGAAACGCCGGATCGTCCGATGTCGCCACGCCCGACGTGAACGCGAAAAGCGCGCGCGACGCGCTTGCAAAGACGGGAGCTTGTGGCTATGAGAACGCCTGTTCGCCGGGCGCATCGCCCGCCGCGCCGCCGCAATAGCTCAGCTGGTAGAGCACCTCATTCGTAATGAGGGGGTCGGGGGTTCGAATCCCTCTTGCGGCACCATCAATCCATTGTAATATCACTAAAGTTTTTGTTTGACGTGATGCGATTTTAGTAGTGCGCGCCGCCCTATTTTTTTCGTTAAGATCGACGCTCCCGTCATTTGCTTCCCTGCCTGTCCACGAGACCGGCAGCAGGCCATATGGGTCGAGTGCAAGGCAAGGGGAACATGCAGCTAAATCCAATACATCTTTCGATTGCGAAGTTGCTTGAGGGGCGCTTGTTTCGTATCCCCGATTATCAACGCGCGTACTCATGGCAAACTCGCCAGAGGCAGGACCTGTTTGACGACATCCGCGAAGCTCATAGGTCTGGCCGCGAGCACTTCATGGCTACAGTAGTCGCGCTCGGTCGGGAAAATAGAAGAATTGCGGCCGATGAGTTCAAGGCGGTCGAACTTGTGGACGGGCAACAGCGCGTCACTACTATTGTGATACTGCTCAAGGCAATCGAAAAGCGGCTTTCTGAGCAAGTTGAAGGCCAATCGCGTCCCAAGCGCGATCTGGGATATTTACTTATCAAAGGAGACGAGCATTCGCTCGTGCTTCTGCAGACCAATCACGACAGCAGCAACGTCTTTACGAGCTATCTCAGGGCAGGGGTCTGTGACGAAAGATCGGTTGTCACCGCTTCCGATCGCAATCTCGTTGATGCGGCAAGGGAGTGCGAAGAGTTCGTGGCACGTTGGGCTGAGGGCGACAAACTCATTGAGCTGCTCGCCACAATCAAGAACAGACTCTCAATAATCTATCACGAGCTTGCCGATGAAGCGACGGTTTATCGTGTTTTTGAAGTCCTGAACAGCCGCGGGCTGGATGTTAAATGGATCGACAAAACTAAAAGCCAAATGATGTCCTCCATCTTCGAATTTGTAGAACTTGGAGCTCGCGTCGACGGCTTGAGCGAGATGCGAACCATATGGAAAGACGTCTACCGAACCCTTGGGTTGAGGTTGACCTTGGGCAATGAGGCCCTGCGGTTCGCAGGCACGCTATCCATGCCATCAAGGCCCAACAGAGTCTTGAGCGAAGAGGATGCATCACTCGCGCTGATTGAACGCGGGGGGAAAAAGTTTGACAAGATCGTTAAAGCTGCTGACTGGCTCCTCAAAGTGGTCCGCGCGGTCAACGACCTCAACAATGATCATAGGCGCGCTGCCGTTACCAAGATCGCCCATGCCAGATTCCTTGCCATTGCGATCATGCTGCGTGGCTTCACTGATTCTCAACAGAAGGACCTCCTAGACGCATGGGAGAAGGTCACTTTTCGGATCTTCGGGCTAGGAGGAGCTGATACCCGCAATAAGGTGGGCGAGTATGTCCGGCTAGCACACGACGTTTGGGCAAAAAATTTGTCCGCTGATGAGATTTTAAAGTTCTTGAAGCAGCTCGGGGAGGGCTATGATATCAACACTCTGTTCAAAAAACAAGAATACTGGGACAACTGCTACGAGGGATGGTCGGAAGAACTACGTTACATCCTGTTCCGATACGAAGAAAATCTCGCGAGCGAGGCGGGTGAGAAGATTAATGCGTCGCAATGGAACAAAATCTGGGCTGACGAGCCCTCTAAGTCGATCGAACATATTGTTCCCCAAAGCGACGAGCCAAAGTTCAAGCATCACTTGGGCAATTTGACCATTCTCCCTCCGGGTATGAACTCATCCTTGAAGGACAAACCGCCAGCAAAAAAGGCTGCGGACTATCTCGGCTGTGGGCTGAGAGAGACAATGGCGATCGGAAAACTGATCAAAGAAAAGGGTGATTGGAGTCAAGAAATGGTCAGCGAACGCGCCGAACGGATCGAAAAATTCGTGCGAACGCAGTGGGCAGATTGATAGAAGGACGGAAAGCAGTTCACAATTGATGCTGGGTCTTCGGGTATTTTTCTCCTAAATCCTGCCCGTCCATTCCCGGCCTCGATATGGATAGGCGCACGCTTTAGTAGGGCGCGTGGCTCAACCGCCTTCAACATAGCTCACGCTCTAAAGTGCGATAACCCACTGTGACGAGAGGACAATTCATCGCCCTTCAATCATATTCAAAATTAATTAATAATAACAAATACTTATTCGTAATGAGGGGGTCGGGGGTTCGAATCCCTCTTGCGCACCATTTTTCTTTTCAGACGGTGCGGGGTGGCCCAGTCCATGGCGCATGGCTTGTCGCTGACGCGCACAATTCGCCGTGGGCTATGGACCTGCGATCGCCGCAATTTTCAGAAGAGCGCGCGCGCAGACACCCATTGCCGACAGGCCGATCTTCCTGATCGCATCGCCGTGTCCGCATGCTGGGCGCGACCGCAAGGCGACAATGCGCTTGGCTTCGCCAACGAACCCATCGGCCTCATTCGCCTAACGAGGGCGAACTCGCGATGCGTCGATCGAAATCCTGTCGGGTCCGCGGAGCACCGCTCAGCCGCCTACGCGGCCCAGCATTGCGTCGACCGACAAACGGCCGCCGCCGAGTTTCATCAGAAGCAACAGGCAGGCGGCCCAGACGCCGTGCAGAGGGTAGGCGTCCGGGTAGACGAATATTTCGATCACGATGGTCATCACGAGAAGCGCGGTTGCGGACAGTCGCGTCGCCAAACCCAAGAGCAAAAGGACGGGGAAAATATGTTCGGCAAGCGCTGCGAGCGGCGCGGCGAACTCGGGCGACAGCATCGGCAGTTTATATTCCGTCCGGAACAATTCGAGCGCTGTCGGCGACAGACTTGGCCAGCCCAGATCGAAACGCCCTTCAATCACATCGATCGACAAGCCGGAGATCTTTGTCTGCCCTGATTTCCAGAAGGTGGCGGCTATCGAAAATCGGGTCAGGACCAATATGAAATCCTGCGGGATGCGCGCGAGCGTCGCCTCGATGGATCCCAAAACGCGCGAAATTCCAGCGAATTCCGTCATGGCGTTTGCTCCTCAGACGCAATTGCGGCAACGAGGCCGCGTTCGAACAAATTACGGAAGGCGACGCCGGCATCGAAGGCCGCGTTGAGAGATAAAGCCGCTCCGGCTGCGTCCGCGACCGTTGCCTGACGAGAAATCGCAGATACGAATGTGGCCTCGGACGCGGAAAGCGACAGGACGACAACATCCATATGCGGCCGCGCGATCAGGGCCGTTTGCGGATGATCCATATCGAATTCCGCAAGCGTCTCGCCTGCTGCAAGCCTCGCGGCGAGGCTGACGATCGGGAACTCGGACCACACGAGGCGAAGGCTTGGATGCAGCCGAAAACGCAGGTCGGCAAGATCGGCTCGCGCTCCAAGCGACGACGCCTGCAACGGCGCAACGTCTTTGGCGTGATAGGCTTGCAGCCACGCGGCTTCGAGGCGCGCGACATCGGCCAGAAACGGCCAGGCGCCGAGTGGCGGAAAGTGTTCGATGAATGCGCCGAATTCATCGCCGTAGAGCGCCAGGCGCGGCGCATGAGGAGGATGGGCGGCGCGATATTCGTTCGCCAGGGCCGCGAAATATTCTTCCCCAACAAGCCGCATGATGAGCGGATATTTCGCCGCCAGCGCCTCGCGTAAAGAAACCGCGACATTGTTGCGGTAAACAGCGAAACGTTGATCGGGGGCTGATCCGTTCCATGCCGTCAGGCGCGAGGGCGCGCCGCCTCTGCAAAGACTTTCGGCGAAGTCGGCGATCATGATGCGGCCGCCAAAGCGTTTTGGACCATGACTTCGTCGGCGCGGCGCGCCTGCGCAAGCAGGGCGTCGAGTTCCGGAACGTCATTGTCCCATTCGATCAGGGTCGGCTTGACGCCAACCTGCCGGATCACTCTAGCGAAGAGAGCCCAGACATCGTCGGCGACGGGCGCGCAATGAGCGTCGATCAGAAGTCGCGCGCCAAGACTGTCTTTGTCTTCGGCGTAGCCCGCCAAATGCAGCTCTTCCACATGACGCATCGGAAAGGCTGAGAGATAAGCGGCGGGATCGCGCCCGTGGTTGACGCAACTCACCATGACATTGTTGACATCGAGCAGCAGGCCGCAGCCCGTGCGTCTGGCGACCTCCGCGATGAATTCCGTCTCGTCCATCTCGCTTTGCGCGAAGCCGACATAAGTCGACGGGTTTTCAAGAAGCAGCCGGCGCTTGAGGATCGTCTGCGTCTGATCGACATGCGCGACGACGCGGTCGAGCGCCTCGCGGTCGTAGACGATGGGCAGGAGGTCGTTGAAATAAACCCCTGCATGCGTCGACCAGGCGAGATGCTCCGAGAAAGCGTCTGGCTCGTAGCGATCAAGCAGATGATAGAGCGCCATCAGATGATCGGGATCGAGCGGCTCAATGCCGCCCAGCGACAATCCGACGCCATGAATCGAGAAGGGGTAGATTTCGCGCAAGGCGCTCAATTGCGCATGCGGCGGGCCCCCTTCGCCAAAGTAGTTCTCCGCATGGATTTCGAGAAAACCCAACGCGGGCCGCTCTGCGAGCAGGCGCGCCCCGTGTTGCGTTTTGAAGCCGACGCCAGCGCGCCGCGGCAGCGCGCTGGCGCTGCCGCAACAGGCGTCGTTCGAAAGCGACGCCATGGCGACGTTACGCCTTCGGCTTGAATGCGGCGAGTTGGCCGAAGCCGCTCGGCGAGGTTTTGGACATGACTTGCGTGCAGGAGCCCTTGGGAACAAGCTTCCACGCATTGGCCTGGTGATCGACCTTGGAAGTGCCGGCGCATGTGGTGCCGGGGCCGGCCGCACAATCGTTCTGGCCTTTCATGGCGACGCCGTAGCATTTTTCGTTGTCGTCCGCCGCCGCAGGCGTTGCGACAGCAGCCACAGCCGCGGCAAGCGACGTGGCGAGGGCGAGCGAGAGCGCGCGACGATCAATCATGGCGGATTCCTTTCAACGCGATCGCGGAAATGCGACCTGAGAAGGACTTCGTCGGGAACCCTCGGCGCGTTACATTACCCGCGATAATTTTTTTCGTGAGGTCGTGTAACGACAGTCCCTGTCGCAACGAAAGGTCCTTTGAAAGGGATGGGCTGCGTGCAGCGCGAACACTGGGACGATATGATGCGATTGGCGCTTGCCGGCGACGAGGCGGCTTATCGCCAGCTTCTGGGTGAACTGGCTGTTGTTTTCCGCGCGGCCGCGCGACGTATCTTCATGCGTGCGGGCCGTGCTGAACTCGATGTGGAAGACGTCGTTCAGGAAATTCTCCTTGCCGTTCATCTGAAGCGGCAGAGCTGGAACCAGAGTTTTCCGCTTTCGCCTTGGGCGATGGCGATCGCGCGCTACAAGACCATCGACGCGCTGCGTCGGCGCGGCCGAGCCATCCATATCGACATCGAGGATTTCGCCGAGACCTTGCCGGCGCCCGAGAACGGAGAGGGCGAAGGCTCCGACGTCGCAAGAATTCTCGACGTTCTGGAGCCGCAGCAACGCGCAATCGTGCAGGCGCTTTCCATCGAGGGCAAAAGCGCGCGCGATGTTGGACGGCAATTGAATATGAGCGAAGGAGCGGTGCGCGTCGCGCTGCATCGCACGCTGAAGAAATTGGCGACAGTGTATCGGAGCGCCGGGACATGAAGACCGAGAAATTCATTGCGGTGTTGGCCGCCGACCAAGCTGTCGAAACAAAGGCCGCGTCCGGCGTAAGCGCGATTTGGCTCTTGGCCGCGACGATCGTTGCGGCGGCCGCGTTCTATTCGATCTTCGGGTTGCGCGCGGGCTTCGCCAATGCGCCCATCATAGCGGCGACGGCCATGAAGCTTTGCTTCACTGCGCCGCTTGCATTTGCCGCTTTGCTGCTCGCGCAACGGCTCGCGCAGCCCGGCGCGCCGCGCATGGGTCGGATCGCGCTTCTCGCTGTTCCGACTCTGATTCTGACAGGACTTCTTGCTGTTGATTTCGCGCAAAACGGGATGATTGATTGGCGCGCTCGGCTGTTCGGACAAACGGCGCTCGTCTGCCCACCCTTAATTATCCTTGTGTCGCTTCTTCCCTTTGCTGCGGCGGTTCGCGCGTTGCGCGCGGGCGCCCCCGAAGAGCCTTTCTTCGCAGGGGCGGTCGCCGGCGTCGCTGCGGCGGGGATTGGCGCAAGCGTTTACGCCTTGCATTGTCCCGAAGACAGCCCGTTGTTCATGGCGGTCTGGTATTCGCTCGCAGCTTTCGCGATGGCGGTCATCGGAGCAGCCAGCGGCCGGTGGCTGCGTTGGTGATCTGGCGAAACGGCGCGAGCGATCCGCCGGATCGTCGCTAGCGTCGCACATGAGAATCTTCCCGTGCGGGCGATCGGCGACATGCCGAGCTTGCCGGTAACACGTCATGTCTGAGGCAAAATCGTCCTCCGGTCAGCGCAATCGGCCGCAACCATCCGCTTGATCTCGACGCGGCACGATCCGCAGTTCGTGCCCGCTTTTAGCAGATCTCCCACGGCGTCTACGCTTTGGGCGCGGCCCGACTGGATTGCATCCCGAATCTCGTTGACGCCGACATTGAAACAGGCGCAGACGAGCGCGCCGGGATCGGGACGATCGGCGCCGGGACGGCCGGCAAGAATGGACAAGCGTCGGTTCTCGGGCGGCGCTGAGTACAGGGTCTTCGCAAGCGCCGTGCGCGCGACAGCGACTGGATCGCGCGCGATGAAGAGCGCGCCGACAAGTCGCGCGCCGTCGAAAGCTGCAAGCCGCGCCTCCCCCCTGGCCTTGTCCTCGAAGCTCAGCCATTCGTAACTGGCGCTCTCGGGCGCGCTGAAGACGCGCGTGGCAAAGGCGCGCCAATCGGTGGGCGCCGTCGCGCCGGCAAGTTCAATGCGCCAGCCGCCGTCGGACGGCGCCAAAGCCCAATAATCGGCAAAGTCAGGGACGGGCTTTTCGACCGTAATGGCGAAGCCGTGCCAAGCCGCCGCATATGGCCTCACGTTGCAACGCGCCTGTTTTGAAGCGGGTTGCCCGGATAAGGCGTCACGGGCCGGACCAACCAGAACGTCGATGCGCGCACGAGCGGCAAACTGATCAGACCAATGCATCGGCGCGAAGACCGAACCGGGGCTTTGGCGCGTCGTGATGAGCGCGCGCACGATGACGCGGCCGCGCGCATTCCATAACTCGACGAGCGAAGCCGGCGCGATGTCAAGGCGCTTGGCGTCGTCGGGGTGAATCTCGCAGAAGGGCTCGGCATATTGCGCCATCAACCGCGCCGCCTTGCCGCTGCGCGTCATCGTGTGCCACTGGTCGCGGATGCGCCCGGTGTTGAGCGTGAACTGCCTGTCGTCGCGTTGCGGCGCGGCGTAGGGCGTCGCGACCAGGCGCGCCCGGCCGTCGATCGTGAAAAAGCCGCCCTGCGCGAAGAACCGGCTCTTTTGATCCTCTTTATTTCTGGGCTGTGGCCACTGGAATGCTTCAAGCGCTTCATATGCGGCTTCATCGATCTCAGCGTGCGCGCCAATGTCGAAAGCCCGCGCGCCGTTGTTTTCGAAAGCGCTCAGCGCCGCATGTTCGCGGAATATCGCCGCTGGCCCGGAAAAATCAAATCCATCGAAACCCATGCGCCGCGCCACGTCGCAGACGATAGCCCAGTCGGGTCTGGCTTCGCCCGGAGCAGCAAGGAAAGCGCGCTGTCGCGAAATCCGTCGCTCCGAATTCGTGACCGTTCCGTCTTTTTCGCCCCAAGCCGCAGCCGGCAGAAGCACATGCGCGAGGCGCGTCGTGTCGGTCGATGCGCTCACGTCCTGCACGACGACGAACGGGCAGAGCGCGATGGCCTCGCGCACCCGGTCCGCGTCGGGCATCGACACAACCGGATTTGTCGAGATGATCCACAGCGCTTTGATGCGGCCATCGCGGACGGCCTCGAACAGGTCGACGGCTTTGAAGCCGGATTTGCGCGCGATATGCGGCGCGCTCCAGAAACGCGCCACGCGGTCGCGCGCCTGTGCGTCCTCGATGTCCATGTGGGCGGCAAGCATATTGGCGAGACCGCCGACTTCGCGTCCGCCCATGGCGTTGGGTTGGCCGGTGACGGAAAACGGCCCCATGCCCGGCTGGCCGATCCGACCTGTCAGGAGATGGCAGTTGATCATCGCGTCGACTTTGTCGACGCCGTTTTCCGACTGATTCACGCCTTGGCTGAAAATCGTGACGACGCGCTCGTTGCGCGCGAACAGATCAAAAAAATGTGCGACGGCTTCGCGGGACAAGCCGGTCGCGCGCGCTGTGGAATTGAGATCGAACGGCGCCGCGGCCGCCAGCGCCAGGCGCGTGTCTCCGACATGCGCGGCGAGCCACGCGCGATCGGCGAAGCCGCCGGCGTCGAGCCAATGCAGCAGTCCGAGGAAGAGCGCGACATCGCTGTCCGGCGTCAGTTGCAGGTGCAGATCGGCGCTCTCGCTCGTCGCGGTGACGCGGGGATCGACGACGACGAGCGTCATCGGCTTTTTGCGCCGCGCCGCCTCGATGCGTTGGAACAAAACCGGGTGGCACCAGGCGAGGTTGGAGCCGACAAGTATGATGACGTCGGCGAGCTCCAAATCTTCATATACGCCAGGCACGACGTCGGCGCCGAAGGCGCGCTTGTGCCCCGCCACTGTCGAGGCCATACACAGCCGGGAATTGGTGTCCATGTTGCCGGAGCCGATGAAGCCCTTCATCAGCTTGTTGGCGACGTAATAGTCTTCCGTCAATAATTGGCCGGCGGCGTAGATTGCCACGGAGTCCGGCCCATGCTCGGCGATCGTCTGCGAGAACGCCTCCGCAACCCGATCCAGCGCGATGTCCCACGATGCGCGCGCGCCGCCGACCATGGGATAGAGCAGACGGTCGTCGAGCGACAGAGTTTCGCCCAGCGCGGCGCCTTTGGAGCACAAACGGCCGAGATTGGCCGGATGCGCCGCATCGCCGAGCGTCTTCACTCCGCCGTCAGGCAGAACGCGCGCCACGACGCCGCAACCAACGCCGCAATAGGGACAGGTCGTCCTGACAGATGCGCTGTCCGCGCTCATTGCGTTCATAGCGTCACGCGGCCCTTCGCTGGAGAGACGTCAGGGGCGGCAGGCCACGATTTTCCGGACGCGCCATCGCTATGGCGAAGACGCACAAGCCATCGATGTCGGGCCAGCTCTTTTTCGAGATTTCGTCAACGATTTTGCCTATGGACAGGCCGTTGCAGCGACGGATTTCCGTATCATCCGACAAGGCTGCAACGGCCGCCGTAGGGTCCAGCGGGGCGCCTCCCTGATAGGCCTGTCCGAAGATCAGCGTATCGCGCATCCCCGCGACGTCGGTCTCCTGCTTGATGAGGTCGAAGAACCATGGACCATCGCCCACATCGCCGAACATCACGGCGCCGAGCACACGGTTGTCTTGCAGGACTAGCCGCTTGTAGACGCCGTGCGCCGGATCGCGCAGCACGATGTCGTCGCGATCCGGCGCATCAGAAAAATCTCCGGCCGAATAAAGATCGATGCCGGTGACTTTCAGTTTGGTCGCCACCGCTTTCGGCCTGAAGGCGGCGTCCGTCTCGCCCAGAATTTGCCGGGCGACGACGCTGGCCATGTCGTAGAGCGGCGCCACAAGGCCGAAAACCTGCCCGTGCGATTCCGCGCATTCGCCGAGAGCGAAGATGTTCGGATCGCTTGTGCGCATGTCCGGCGTGACGACAACGCCGCGGTTCACGGTAAGGCCGGCTTCCTTCGCCAGCCCGGCATTGGGACGGATGCCAACCGCCATGACCACAATGTCGGCCGCGCAGAACGTTCCGTCATCAAGCAGAACGCCGCTCACGCGGTCCGGCCCGACAATCTCTTTCGTGTTCGCCTCGCAGATGACCTTGACGCCGCGCGCCTCGACGGCTTTTTCCAGAAGACGGCCGGCGGTCGTATCGAGCTGGCGCTCCATCAGCGTCGGCATGAGGTGCAGCACGGTCACGTCCATGCCCTGCGCCTTCAGACCCGCCGCCGCCTCAAGGCCAAGCAGGCCGCCGCCGATGACGACCGCCTTGCCGCCGGCTTTCGCCGCGACAAGCATCGCATGCACGTCGTCGAGATCGCGATAGGTCAGAACGCCCGGCAGTCTGTGGCCCGGAACAGGGATGATGACGGGGCTCGAGCCCGTGGCGATGATCAGTTTGTCATATTTGGCGACGATGCCGTTTTCGCTCGTCACCGTGTGCGTCGCACGGTCGATCTTCGCGACCTTCGCGCCCTTGTGCAGCGTCACGCCGTTATTCATGTACCAGGCGTCGCCGTGAATGACGATGTCCTCGTAGGACTTCTCGCCCGATAGCACGGGCGAAAGCATGATGCGGTCGTAATTGACGCGGGGCTCGGCGTTGAAAATGGTGACGTCGAGCTGTCCGGGCGCCGCCTCGAACAATTTTTCCAACGCGCGCCCCGGCGCCATGCCGTTGCCGACGACGACAAGTTTCTTGCGTTGCATCTCCTTCTCCTCAAGCGGCTTCGACATAGCGATGACGTTCGTAGAGAAAGCGCAGCACGGCCTCGCGGGCCGCGACGTAGCGGGCGTCGCTGACCAGTTCGAGGCGTTTGCGCGGGCGCGGTAGATCGACCTTGAGCACTTCGCCGATCGTGGCCGAGGGGCCGTTGGTCATCATCACGATGCGGTCCGACAGCAGCACGGCTTCGTCGACGTCATGCGTGATCATGATCATCGTATTGCCGAGACGCGCATGGATCTCCATGATCGAATCCTGCAAATGCGCTCGCGTCAGCGCATCGAGCGCGCCGAAGGGTTCGTCGAGCAGCAGGATTTTCGGCTCCATGGCGAGCGCGCGGGCGATGCCGACGCGCTGTTTCATGCCGCCTGATATTTCGCCCGGCCGCTTGTCGCGCGCGTGGCCCATCTGCACGAGATCGAGATTATGCGCGATCCATTCGGCGCGTTCGGCGCGGCTCTTCTTGCCCGAGAACACCTTGTCGACGGCGAGCTTCACATTGTCATGGACCGTCAACCAGGGCAGAAGCGAATGGTTCTGGAAGACGACGGCGCGCTCCGGACCCGGCGCGTTGACTTCCTGATTTTCGAGCAACACGGCGCCGCTCGACACCGCAGTCAGGCCGGCGACAAGATTCAGAAGCGTCGACTTGCCGCAACCCGAATGGCCGATGATCGAAACGAATTCGCCTTTGTTGATGACGAGATTGATGTCGCGCAGCACTTCGGTCGTCGCCGTTCCGCGGGTGAACGACTTCGTGATGTGATCGAGTTTGAGATAGGCGCTCATGGCGATCTCCTTCAGGCGCGCGCGCCGCGAGTGATGAGGGCGCCGACGCCCGCGACGATACGGTCGAGGGCGAAGCCGACGAGGCCGATGTAGAGAAGCGCGACGATGATGTCGGGCAGGCGCGACGAGTTCCACGCATCCCAGATGAAGAAACCGACGCCGACGCCGCCGGTTAGCATCTCGGCGGCGACGATCGCCAACCACGACAGGCCGACGCCAACGCGCAAACCGGTGAAAATGTAGGGCGCAGCCGCCGGAACCATGATCTTGAAGAAGAACTCGATCTGATTCAGGCGCAGCACTTCCGCAACATTGCGGTAATCCTGTGGAATGTTGCGGATGCCGACCGCCGTGTTGATGATGATCGGCCAGACGGATGTGATGAAGATCACGAAAATGGCGCTCGGCCGCGAGTCCCGGAACGCAGCCAGAGAAATCGGCAGCCAGGCGAGCGGCGGCACGGTGCGCAGCACCTGAAAAATCGGATCGAGCCCGCGCATCGCCCAGATCGATTGGCCGATCAGCGCGCCGAGGAACACGCCGACAATTGCGGCGATGCCGAAGCCGACAGCGACGCGTTGCAGCGACGTCAGCACGCGCCAGCCCAAGCCGATGTCCTGCGGGCCATTGACGAAGAACGGGTCGAGAATGAGGTCCTTCGCATCCTTCCAGATGGTCGAGGGCGGCGGCAGCGCCGCGCCCGGCCGCTGGAAGGCCATCTCCCATATGAGCAACATGATCGCGACGACGATCAGCGGCGGCGCGCCGTTGACGGCGATGCTGCGGCCGTAGCCCGCGAGACGTGCGGCGAACGTCGGTCCGGCGCGGCGCGGAAGGTCGAGAATCTTGCCGCCGGTCGGCGCAGGCGCGGCAAGCGATGGAGCGGCGGATTTCAGCAGCGGCAGAGCCATGCTTTGGTCCCTTCTTTTTGCAATGCGCGTCAGGCGGCGCGCTTGATGGCGAGCGAAGCGAGATAAGCGGCCGGGTTGGCGGGATCGAATGTCTTGCCGTCGAAGAACTTCTCGACGCCGCGCGAATCGCCGGTCGGATAGGCCGTAAGCCCGAGGCTCTTGGCCGCCTCGACCCACAGATCGGAGCGGTTGGTCTTCTCGACCAGCGCGCGGATGTCGAGATTCGGGTCGAACCTGCCCCAGCGGATATTCTCGGCGACGAACCATGTATCGAGGCTCTTCCAGGGATAAGAGGTTTCCCCCTTGTCGCCCCAGAATTTCATCAGCAGGTTCGAGCCCTTCACAGGCGCGCGGCCATCGCCGTAATTGATGTCGCCCTTGATGCGGCCGATGATGTCGGCGACCGGAACGTTGAACCATTGCCGACGGCCGAGGATCTCGGCCATCTCCTGCTTGTTCTCGGCCTTGTCGCACCACATCTGCGCTTCCATCACCGCCATCATGATGGCTTTGGTCGCGCGCGGGTTGGCGTCGACGACGTCTGCGCGCATGGCGAGAACTTTTTCGGGGTGGCGCGGCCATATTTCGCCAGTCGTGGCGGCGGTGAAGCCGATGCCCTGATTGACGAGCTGCTCGTTCCAGGGCTCGCCGACGCAGAAGGCGTCCATCGTGCCGACCTTCATGTTCGCCACCATCTGCGGCGGCGGCACGACGATGGTCGAAACGTCCTTGTCCGGGTCAATGCCGCCGGCGGCGAGCCAATAGCGCATCCACAGATCGTGGGTGCCGCCGGGGAACGTCACGGCGACCTTCACGTCCTTGCCCTCAGCCTTCTTCCTGGCGAAGGCCTCTTTCAACGGCGCGGCGTTGGTGGTGACGCCGAGCCCCTTGTATTCATTGGAAACGGAAAGACCCTGGCAGTCCTCGTTGAGGTTGAGGAGCGTGTACATCGGCAAAGGCTGGCCGTTCTGCATCACCTTGCCGGTTGTGTAGAGATGCGTCTTGGGGCGCAGGATGTGGCCGCCGTCGATGCCGTTGGCCTTGAAGCCGAGCGCCATATTGTCGCGCGTCGCACCCCACGAAGCCTGCTTGGCGATGTCCATGTCGGGCAAGCCGTATTTGGCGAAAATGCCCTTCTCCTTGGCGATGATCAGCGGCGCGGCGTCGGTGAGCGCGATATAGCCGAGCCGCGTGCCCTTGAATTCCGGCCCAGTTTCCTGCGCGAAAGCGCCGGCGGGAAACATGGCGCGCGCAGCAACCGCTGTCGCCAAAGCGCCTGTGCCGCCGAGGAAGCTGCGGCGGCTCGACGCCACGCATTCTGAGATTTTGGTCGGCTTCGTCATTTTGCTCTCCTTGGGGCGACGCATCACCCAAAAACTGGAGGCCGGAGACAGTCGTGGCGAACCGCAATTGCTCATTCCGGCGCTGTTGCCTCACCCTTGCGGGCTATCCCGGTCACTTAGATCGAAAGCCACGGGTGGCTTGCGGACGGAAATGCAACGTGCGTGCCAGTATCGAAGGGCGTCTGCTTTTTGCCTCTAAGCGCATGATTAAAATGGATAATCACTTCTGGCCGCGCCCGATGGGCGGATCAATGCGCAGGCGATCATTGGACGGTTGCAGCGACGCGCTATATTGCGCTGCAGCATGCCTAAATATTCGGCGATGAATTTTTCGCCTAATTTATCGCCAGCTCGTGAGTGTGGCTGTTATTCGCCATCATCACGATCGTGCGGGCTGATCTCGCTGAGCGACAGATGAAGCAGCGCGTTTCATTCCCGTCGCCTGTCGCGGCTCTGTCGGCGCAAGGCAAAGCCCGGTTCGATCGGCTTTTAACGGCGAGTTTGTCCGCGAGATATTCGCCGCGCCCGACATGCGGCAGGTCATGTGATTTGGATCATTGCGGTTTTCCGGCTTCGGGCATCGCATGGCGATGTCGTTTAGGGACGGCGGAAGCGATGGAGAGGGGTCATGACAACCGTCGCGACCAAATCCGACATGTGGCTCCGTTTGTCGGAGGTCGCCGCCGCGCAGGGGCTGAGCGTGACGCCGCGCGGGCCGGATACGTTTCGCGGCGATCGCATAGCCATTCAATCCAAATGGATTCTGGGCGTCCACAGGGTCAAGCAGCGCGTTTCATGCCGATTGTCCGAGGCCGACCGCACGGTGGCGTTTCGCGAGGCTGTGACTGAGACGACCTGGGGATTTCCGCCGCCCGCCGTCACTCTCGACAAGTCTGTCGTGGCCGGCCGCACGCGTAGCGGCGTTCTGAAAGTGACGTCGATCTACGGCGGCGGCGAACTCGATTATGCGGCGGCGCGCGAGGCGTTGCAGCAAGCGACTGTTTCCGGCGGCTGGCGTTTTGACGTTGAGATCGGCTTCCCGTAGCGGGCGCGGGGGCTTTTTTCGGCCCGGCAATGGCGTTTGGCGTTGATGATGGCGCGCTGAACGAACCCGTAACTTCGCGCTTGATGCGAAAATGCGTTCGCAAGGCTGTGCGCGTGCGAAATTTGGCGTAGCATCGTGACGAATGGGCAGGGCCGGACCGCATGCTGGGCGCGCTGAGAAAATTATTCGCTGAGGTCGTGGGCGCCGACGAGAGTGCGCCAGAGGGCGATGAACGTCGTTTGGCGGCCGCGGCGCTGCTTGTCCATGTCGCGAGCGTCGACGGCGTGATCGGCGAAAGCGAGAACGCGCGTTTGCTCGAACTTTTGCAGACGCATTTCGGCCTGAGCGCAGCCAACGCCCGGGCGCTTGCGCAAGCCGCCACGCAGCGCGATCGCGAAGCGGTCGATCTCTATGGTTTCACGCGCGTGCTCAAGCAAAAACTCGACGAGGCGGAGCGGCGCGACATGATCGACATGATGTGGAACGTCGCCTATGCGGACGGCGTGGCGCATGAATTCGAGGAGAATGTGATCTGGCGCGCGGCGGAATTGCTTGGCGTCTCGCCGCGCGACCGCATCGCGTCGCGCCAGCGCGCGGCGCGCGAACATCTCGAGCCCGGCGCATGACGGCGCGGCCGCTGACGCTCATCACCGGCGCTTCGGGCGGCATCGGCGCGGAGCTTGCCCGCGTCTTCGCCGCGCATGGCCATGACGTGGCGCTCGCGGCGCGCAGCGCGGACAAGCTGGAAGCGCTGGCGGACGAGATCGCAGAGGCCGCGCCCGCCCGACGGCGGCCGCTGGTCGTGGCGCTCGATCTCATGGCGCCAGGCGCGGCTACGCAACTCGCCGCGACGCTCGAGTCGGCCGGCGCGCAGGTCGAGATGCTGGTCAACAATGCCGGCTTCGGGCTGGCCGGGCAGGCCGATCAACTCGACCGCGCCGAACAGCTGAGCATGATCGATCTCAATATCCGCGCATTGGTCGATCTGACGTTGACGTTCTCGCCGCAGATCGAGGCGCGTCACGGCGCGATTCTCAATGTCGCGTCAACGGCGGCTTTTCAACCCGGGCCGGGCATGGCCGTTTATTATGCGACCAAGGCTTTCGTGCTGTCGTTCAGCGAAGCTCTTTCGCAGGAGCTGGGGGGTCGCGGCGTCAGCGTGACGGCCCTGTGTCCCGGGCCGACGCAGACGGATTTTCAAAAGCGCGCCGGTTTCGATTCCTCGATGTTGCTGACGCGCGCGGCGGCGATGAGCGCGCGGGACGTGGCCGAGGCCGGTTATGCCGGGCTTGTGCGCGGCAAGAGGCTGGTTGTGCCGGGCGTCATGAACAAGCTCACCGCTTTTCTCGCGCCGTTCACGCCGCACGCCTTGTTGTTGCCGCTGGTGGCGGCGCTGCAGAAAAAGCGGGCGCGGGGCGAGACGCGATGACGCGGGAGCGCGCGGCGCGGCAAGGGCGGCCGCGCAATATTCTGATCGTGCTGCATCAGGCGCATTCGACGCCGGGGCGCGTCGGGCGGCTGTTGAGCGAACAGGGCTGCCGCCTCGACATACGCCGTCCGCCGCTTGGCGATCCACTGCCGGAGACCATGGCCGAACATGACGGCGCCGTCGTTTTCGGCGGGCCGATGAGCGCCAACGACGAGTATGACTGGCTGCTGCGCGAATTGCGCTGGATCGACGCGCCGTTGAAGGAGAACAAGCCGTTTCTGGGAATTTGTCTTGGCGGTCAATTGCTGGCGCGCGCGTTGGGCCACAGGGTCTATGCGCATCCTGAGGGCCGGGCGGAGATCGGCTATTATCCGATCCGGCCGACCGAGGCCGGCCGCGCGCTCTGCGCCGCCGATTTTCCCGCGCATGTCTATCAATGGCATAGGGAAGGCTTCGACCTGCCGAAGGGCGCGGCGTTGCTGGCCGAGGGCGATGATTTCGAGGCGCAGGCTTTCAGCTACGGCGCTGCGGCTTACGGATTGCAATTCCATCCCGAAGTCACCTACGCCATGATGTGCCGATGGACGACGCGCGCGCACGAGCGCCTGAGCCTGCCCGGCGCGCATCCGCGTCACGCGCATCTTGCGGGCTGGTATCAGCACGACGCCGCCGTGGCGCGGTGGAGCGCGGCGTTTCTCGCGGAATGGCTGAAAAGCGGCGGTTAAAACAGCCTTCTTGGCGGCGTTCTTAATCCGCAACCACCAAAGCCCAGAAGACCTTGTATTTTGTGCCCGGCGCATAGGCCGTGGCGATGCCCATCCGTTTCATGCGCGGATCGAGCATGTTGGAATCATGCGGGCGGGACTGTCGCCAGCCGGAAAAGGCCTCGGGCAAAGTATGGTAGCCGGCGGAAATATTCTCGGCTGAAGCGCTCGCCTTGACGCCGGCCGCGTCGAGGCGGACGGCAAGTTCGCCCTGCGTCTGATGCGAAACCTGATTGGCGCGCGCCATGCTTTCCGCCTGCGCTTGCGCCACGCGCTGCAAGGCGGGATCGAGCGTCAGCGGCGCGAGGCCCTTGTTGGATCGGTAGAGCGAGATCATGTTGCGCGCCTGCGCGGCGTCGACCATGGCGCCCGGTTGCGCCAACGAGCGATAGAAGCCGCCATCGGCGATCGGCGCCGGCGCGTCCGGCCGCTCGGCGCAAGAAGCGAGAAGCGCGGCGAAGCCGACAAGCGCAAGTTTGGGGAGAGCGCGGGTCATGCAAGAGGCTTTCGGTCGAGAGGCGCGATGATCACGATTGGCCTTCGCTCTTGCCGGGCCGCAACAGGGCTTCGAGCCTGTCGAGGCCGGCGATATTGACGACGGCGGGCGTCGAGGCGGCCGGGATCGAAATTCCCGCTTCTCGCAATCGCCGGAAGATCTCGAAATTGAGGTCGCTGCGCACGCGCGAGGCGGTCTCGACGTCCTGCACAAAGCACAAAAGATCAAAGGTCAGCCCCGATGGCTCCATGCCGGTGAATTGCACCTGCGGCGAAGGCAGCTTCATGACGAGTTCGTGCGACCTGGCGGCCGTGATCAGCAATTCGCGCACGTTTTCCGGGTCGCTGGCGTGATTGACCGTCAGCGGGATTTTCAGACGGCCGACTCGGTCCGTGCGCACCCAGTTCTTCACGACGCCGGTGACGAGATTGGAGTTCGGCACGATGACGGTCGAGCGATCGAAGGTTTCGATTTCCGTCGAGCGGACGTTGATGCGCCGCACGAAACCCTGCTGATCGCCCACGACGATCCAGTCGCCGACACGAACGGCGCGTTCGCCCAACAGGATCAGGCCCGAGACGAAATTGTTGACGACGGATTGCAGGCCCAGGCCGATGCCGACCGACAGCGCGCCGGCGACAATGGCGAGCTTTTCGAAATTCAATCCGACATGGGCGAGCGCGAGCGCGACGGCGAGCACAAAACCGGCGTAACCGACAATCGTGTCGATGGAATTGCGTAGGCCCGCATCGAGCTGCGTCTGCGGCAGATATTTGTTTTCGAGCCAGCGCTGAACGGCGCGGGTGGCGGCGTAGACAAGCCCGAAAATGACGAGCGCGATGGCGGTGTTCGACAATGAGATCGTGACGTCGCCGACCTTGAAGCCGAAAAAGGCGGCGCGCAGATTGCCGAGCACGTCGTCCGATTGCACGCCCCAGGGCGCCAGCGCCAGCATGGCCGCCACGGCGTAGAGCACGAGGCGCAGGACGCCTGCGGTGAGCACGCCCCAGCGCTCGAGCGCGTCGCGCCGCAGGCCGAGGCTGGTCATCAGCGCGCGCCCGACCGGCGCCGTCGGCTTGAAGCCTGCCAGCGCGCCTTCTTCGGCGATCACGGCCAGGAGATAGAGCATCACGCCGAGGCCGGCGATCCAGACGATCTGCGCCACGGTGAAGGAGGCGAGCGCGATGTAGCCGATCGCCACCGCCGCCAGAATCAGGGCGATGGAGCACCAGGCGAAGAAACGCAGCGCGCCGGCCAGATGATTGGGGGGCGTGACCGTGGGGCCCAGACACTCGTCGTCATCGCGCGCGTCCAGCAATCCCCATAGCGAGGTGGCGATGAATAGAGCCACGATGACGGCGCCGAGACCGCGCGTCGCGACAGAGAAGGGCAGCGAAGCCGCCACAACTTCGTTGCCCGCCTCGGCGATCTTCGTCAGCGCGACGACCGTCGCGACGCTCAAGGCCATGCGATAGAGCGCGGTGGCGACGGGCGTCGTCAGGTTGAGCAGGCGCCAGCTCGGCCGCCGTGTCGCAAGCAGACCGCGCGCCAACCCCAGCGTGACGGCGACGCGCGTGACGCCTTCGAGCAGCGCTGAAACAATTGGCGCGACGCGCGGCGTCAGCAGATCGAGGCTGGTGAGCGTTAAGGCGATGGAGAAAGCGGCGGCGATCGGCAGGATCGCGATGACGATGGCCACCCAGAGCGCGGCCAAGGCCTTGCGCAGCCGCGTCGGCTCCATCTGCTCGGGATCGCGCCAGATGACGCGGCGCGCGACGCGCGACAACGGCCAGTAAAGCAGGATGACCAGCGCGACATAAGCGGCGAAGGCGTAAATGCGCCATCCCGGCAGGCGCTGGGAAAGATGGGCGGCCCATTCGGAGGCGATGGTCCACCAGGCCGAGACCTCGCGCGGGACCTCGCGCGCGACGGCGATCCAAAGCGACGGGTTGAGGATGCTGTCCGAGCGCTCGAACAGGGCGCGGGTGAAGGCGGCGCGTCGCCGCGACGCGATTGCGCCCGCCGCCTGATCGACCTGAACGGCGGAGACGCGCGCGCGCTTGATCAGTTCCTGCAATTCCGCCGCCAGCTTTTCCTGATCGGCGCGCTCGGCCGCGACCGCCGGCGTTTCGGGAGCGTCTTTTTCGCCGGGCTTCGGGCCAAGCTGTTCCAGGCGGGTCTTGACCGCATCGGCGCGGGGCGAAACCTCGTCGACAACCGACTGGATGTTGGCCGCAATCGGGTCGAGCTGCTGGCGGAGAGACTGGAGAAGCGAATCCGGCAGGTCTGGCTTGGACAGCGTCGATTCGACCTGTTCAAGCGCATTGCGCGTCTGGTCGAGCTGCTTGGCGGACGCCGTCATATGGACGTCGGATTGCGCGCGCGCGCCGCCCGCCAGCGCGTCGAGCCAGAGCGCGACGGCAATGAGCAGAAAGACGACGGGCGGCGAGAGGGTTCGCAAAGTGATTCGCATGGCGAGGCGCATCATAGCGTTTTCGGCCGGGATTCAGCGGTCGGATCGTGGCGGATAATCGTGTTCGCCGCCAAAGGGATCGCGGACGCGGAAGCCGCCGCCTGCGGCCTTTTCGAGATATTGCGGGCCGATGGAGACCTTGCCGGCGCCGCCGGGAATGTCGAGCATATAGGCGGGTTGGCACAGGCCCGAGACCCGCCCAAGCAGGGCCTGCATCAACGCCTGCCCCTCGGCGATGGACGTGCGCAGATGCGATGCGCCGCGCGCGAGATCGCCATGGTGCAAATAATAAGGCTTGATGCGCGTCTCGACGAAGGCGCGCATCAGCGCCGCGAGGGTTTCGGCGGTGTCGTTGACGCCGCGCAGCAGCACGCTTTGGCTGATCATCGGAATGCCGGCGTCGATGAGGCGCGCGCAGGCGGCGCGCGCGGCCGGCGTCATTTCGCGCGGATGATTGGCGTGCAGCGCGACATAGGTCGCTTTGCCGAAAGCCTTGAGAGCCGTGATCATCGCGTCATTGATCAGATGCGGGGCGACCGCCGGAACGCGGCTGTGAACACGCGCAATCTTGACGTGATCGATGGCGCCGAGCCGGCGCATGACCTCGGCGATGCGGTCCGGCGACAAGGCCAGCGGGTCGCCGCCGGTGAGAATGACTTCCCAAATCGCTGGCCGGCCCGCGATATAGGCGATAGCAGACTTTATAGCCTCCTCCCCAAGACGTCTATGCCCTCCCGGGCCAACGACCTCGCGCCGGAAACAGAAGCGGCAATAGACCGGACAGGAATGGCTGAGCGTCAGCAGGACGCGATCGGGATAGCGGTGAACAATCCCCGGCAGCGGGCGGTGCGCGGCGTCGCCAATGGGATCGGCGCGTTCTTCGGGCAGAACGTTCAATTCGGCCAGACTTGGCGCGAATTGCCGGGCGATCGGGTCGTAGGGGTCGGCTGCGTCGATCAGCGCCGCCATATCCGGCGTGATCGCGATGGCGAAATCGCGCGCGACAGGCTCCAGCGCCTGCGCCGTCGCCGCGTCGACAAGGCCAGCGGCGGCGAGATCGCCCGGCGATTTGAGGCTGCGAGGCCTCATGGGGCCGCGCCTTGCGCGGCGACGGGCGTCCAGACGACCTGATCGATGCGCTGCGCGCCGGCGCACAACATGACGAGGCGGTCGAAGCCGAGAGCCACGCCGGTCGCCTCCGGCATGAAAGCGAGCGCCGCGAGAAAATCCTCATCAAGCGGATAGCGCGTCGCATAAACGCGGGCGCGTTCGTCTTCTTCTGCGCGGAATCGCCGGCGCTGTTCGTTCGCGTCGGTCAATTCGCCAAAGCCGTTGGCGAGTTCGACGCCGCAGGCGTAAAGCTCGAAACGTTCGGCGAAACGGGGATCGTCCGGCTTGCGGCGCGCCAGCGCCGCCTCGCAGGCAGGGTAATCGACGAGCAATGTCGGCCGTCCGCACCCAAGATTCGGCTCGACAAAGGCGCTGAGAATCTTGCTGAACAGGTCCGACCATGTGTCATCATGGGCCAGGCGAAGGCCCATGCGACTTGCGTGGGGAGCCAGCAGGTCTTTGTTGCCCTCCCCCGAGGGCCACAACGTCTCCCCGATGGAAAATCCCGCGAACTGGCGGAAGGCGTCATCCACGCTCAACCGTCGTGGCTGGAGGCGAGGGTCACAGACCGAGCTCTTCCAGTGAAATTCGGCGCAGTCCGCCGCCTCGGCCGCCGCCGCTAACAGCGCGGCGCAATCGGCCATGGCGGTCTCGTAGCTCTCTCCGGCGCGATACCATTCGAGCATCGTGAATTCGGGATGGTGCAGCGGTCCGCGCTCGCCGTTGCGGAAAACATGGCCGAGCGTGAAAAGCCGCGTCTCGCCGGCCGCGAGCAGCTTCTTGCAGGCGAATTCCGGCGAGGCGTGCAGAAAAAGCCGGCTCGTCTCGCCGTCCGGCCCGAGGAGTTCGGCGGAAAAGGCGGAAATATGCGCCTCGTTGCCGGGGGAGACCTGCAAAACGGCGGTGTCGGCCTCGATGAAATCGCGCGCCGCGAACCAGCCCCGCAGCGCGGCGGCGATGGCGGCGCGCTGGCGCAGAAAGCCACGCCGGTCGGCGTGAATATGGGGGGACCACCAGGGCGAGGGTTCGTTCATCCGCTCATTTCGCTTGCATTGGGGGGCTTGGAGCCTCTATTCGCTCGGGCCAAGGCATCGGTATTGCGCGGGTCGTCCGATTTCAAGGCGGCTTTAATGGCGTCAGGCCGCGCGCGTCATTTTCGAGGGACCAACGTGAAAGTCATCGCCAGCTCCATCCGCAAGGGCAATATCATCGAACGCGAGGACGGCCAGCTCTATGTCGTGCTGACCGCCGAGAGCTTCCATCCCGGCAAGGGCACGCCGACGACCCAGATCGACATGCGCCGCCTGTCCGATGGCGTGAAGGTCTCCGACCGTTACAAGACGACCGAGCAGGTCGAGCGCGCTTTCGTCGAGGATATGGACTTCTCCTATCTCTACAACGATTCCGACGGCTATCATTTCATGAATCAGGCGAGCTACGAGCAGATCGTGGTTCAGGAAGACACGATCGGCAGCCAGGCGCAATGGCTGCAGGAAGGCATGGTCTGCATCCTGTCGATGTTCAACGGCCAGTGCGTCGCCATCCAGTTGCCGCCGCGCGTCACGCTGGAGATCGTCGAGACCGAGCCGGCGCTCAAGGGCCAGACGGCTTCCTCGTCCTACAAGCCCGCGAAGCTTTCGAACGGCGCCCGCGCCA
>ERZ1645187.184-NODE-184-length-59781-cov-46.240766_pt1 | contig 59781 bp, 49 predicted proteins | sample MGYA00575352_ERZ1645187 | MGnify/ENA primary metagenome ERZ1645187 (study PRJEB40837, sample SAMN11349314) | freshwater sediment metagenome | isolation source: river sediment | host: Sediment | place: India: Wazaribad , New Delhi | collected 2017-02-21 ... | reverse complement strand
CGCCGACACTCTGGTTTACTTCGGGCGTCTGGAGCCGGTTTTGACCGCCGCCGCTACGGCTTTGCGACCGGATGGGCGGCTGGCGTTCACCGTGGAGCGGCTGGAAGCGGCAGCGGACGGGTTCCACCTCGATCCCAGCGGTCGCTATCGTCATGCCGAAGCCTACCTGCGGCGTGTGTTGGCCGGGGTCGGCATGGCGGTCGAAACTCTGGAATCGGTGACCTTGCGCCTGGAGGGCGGCCAGCCAGTGGTTGGTTTTCTGGCATCGGCGCGCAAACGGTCCGCCGAGGATCAACCTGAACCATGCGAGAGTGAGGAGGCGCCTTGAGCCACGATGAGAACGATGATCAGTCCACCGGTTCCAGCGGGGCGCTCGGCAGCCGCCCATCGGATGCGCAAATTGCCGAATGGCTGTCCCAGGCCATCGCTGGTCATGGTCGGGGCAACCTGATCGAAGCGCAAACGCTGTACGAGCGCATCCTCACCTATCGGCCCCATTATCCCGAAGTCTTGAATTTTCTGGGGATTCTTCAACAGCAACGCGGCCAGTCAGTGCAGGCGGAACTGCTGATCCGCCGGGCCATCGCCCGCGCGCCCGGTTACGCGGCGGCCTATACCAATCTCGGCAACGTGCTGTTGATTCAGGGACGGCACGAGGACGCCATCGCCGCCTACCGGCAGGCGGTCCGCTTCAAACCCGACGAGGTGGAAGCGTGTGTCAATCTGGGCGCGGTGCTGCGGGGCCTGGGCCGGTTGCCGGAAGCGCTCGACGCCTATCAACAGGCCAGCGCGTGGCGGCCAACCGACGCCAACATTCATTATCACCGGGGCCTGATCCTGGCGGAACTGAGTCGGTTGGAAGACGCCATCCAGGCCCTGCGCGCGGCCTTGCAACAGGATGCCGTTCATCTCGGCGCGGTCCGGGCGCTGGGTACGCTCCTGCATCGTCGGGGCGAGGTGGATGAAGCGCGGATCGTGTTCGGCAATGCGGTGTTTCAACTGGGCGAGGCGGAGGAAGCCTTAAAGCTGTTGCAATACTGGTTGCAATTAATACCGGATGATCCCATCGCCCAGCATCGTCTGGCGGCGTGGTTTGGCGGGGAAAAGCCGGCGCGCGCTTCCGATGGGTATGTGACCTATCTGTTTGATCGCTATGCCGATTGCTTCGATGACCATCTGGTCGGAGAACTCGGCTATCAGGCCCCGGCGGTGATCGGGGCGCGGCTGGCCGAAGTGCTGGGGACGCCTTCTGCCCAGCTTGATGTGCTGGACGCCGGTTGCGGCACTGGATTGTGTCAGCCCATTTTGCGGCCCTACGCGCGTCATCTGACCGGAGTGGATTTGTCGCCGGGCATGATTCAAAAGGCGCGCGAGCGGGACGGTTACGATGAACTGGTGATGGCCGAACTGACTGCGTTTTTAAATGAGCGGCCCGGCGCCTACGATCTGATCGCGTCCGCCGACACCGTGGTTTATTTTGGCGCGCTGGAGTCGGTGCTGGCCGCCGCCACTCAAGCCCTGCGCCCAGGCGGCTGGCTGGCGTTCACGGCGGAGCAAACGACGGTGGACGCAGCGCCGGAGGGCCATTTTCTCAACAAAAGCGGCCGCTATAGCCATACGGCGGAATACCTGGAGCGGGCGCTGGCGGGTGCTGGCCTCGAACAGGTCACGCGGATGGACGCCACCCTGCGCCAGGAGAATAATCAACCGGTGGTGGGCCATATCGTGCTGGCCCGTAAACCCACTATTATGGTTTGATGAATCACTGGATTCTTGGCGGCGGCGCGGCTATCTTGCGCCATCTTTGTGCGCGACTGGCGGTTGGGGTTCCAGGATTGCGCGATGTTCAGGGTTGCTCACTCGGGGGACGGTCTGGATGGTGGCGTTTGATGAGATCAAGCTGTTGATCGGTGAAATCCTGCAACTGGGCGATCGGGTGCAGGCGTTCGACTTGGAGACCCCATTGCTGGGGAGCATCCCGGAATTCGACTCCATGGCGGTGCTGACCCTGATCCACGCGCTGGAGCAACAGTTCGGGATACAAATCGCCGATGACGAGATCAGCGCCGAAACCTTCGAGACTGTGGGCCGGGTTTACCAGTTTGTTTGCGACAAGGTGATGGCGGCGGCGTGAGATCGGGAGCAGCGGCCGCCGTGTTGATCAGGTAAAGCTTCCTCTAACTTTCCTTTCCCCGATGAATGGAAGAAAGGATGGGGTGCGTGCTTGTGAACGATTCGCCATGACCGAACTTCAACAACTGTTGCAACTCATGGCTCGGTTGCGCGACCCGGAACGCGGCTGTCCGTGGGACCGGCAGCAGACCTACGCCACCATCGTCCCGCACACCATCGAGGAAGCTTACGAAGTCGCCGACGCCATCGCCCGCGAGGATTGGGCAGAACTGCGTGCGGAACTGGGCGATCTGCTGTTTCAAGTGGTGTTCTATTCACAAATCGCTCATGAGGAAGGCCGCTTCGACTTCGCCGCCGTGGCGCGCGGCATCGTCGAGAAAATGACTCGTCGTCACCCGCACGTATTCGGCGACGAGTGCTATGCTGACGCCGCCGAGCAGACTGCGGCCTGGGAGCGGATCAAGGCCAGCGAAGCAGCGGAAAACCCCCAGCAGCCTGTCGGTGCGCTGGATGGCGTCCCGCTGGCCCTGCCGGCGCTGACCCGCGCGGTCAAGTTGCAAAAGAAGGCAGCGCGGGTCGGTTTCGACTGGGGTGCGGTCGAGCCGGTGCTGGCCAAGCTCGCGGAGGAAATCGGCGAAATCCGCCATGAGATCGAGATTCAGGCACCCCCGGACCGGCTCGCGGACGAACTGGGCGACGTGCTGTTCGTAGTCGCCAACCTGGCCCGCCACCTCAAACTCGATCCGGAAGCCGCTTTGCGCGGGACCAACGCCAAATTCGAGCGGCGGTTCCGCCGCATTGAACACTGGTTGGCTGCGGATGGCCGCACGCCGACCCGCTCGACCCTGGCGGAAATGGACGCGCTGTGGGAGCGGGCCAAGGCCGAAGAAAAAGAATCCAGCGGGTAAAAATCATCAGGCCAGCACCGCCCATTGCCGGCACAACCATTCCCGCTGCACCGTTTGCAACCGTCGGGTCGTGGCGTGGCCATGGCGGATCAGTTCCAATTCCTGCAATTCTGGGCGGCCGTAGACTACCGGCGTAAAACTCACCGTATCTCGTGGATAACGGCCTGTTGCGCTGATTTCCACCCGTAACCCTTCGTCCTCTACCCGCGCCGTGAGGTGGGCGACGCCATAGGCTCCGGTCTGATAGCGCCGGGTTTCCTGGTCATCCAGGATATAGTCGAGCTGCGCCGGCTGATCCCGGCAAAACAGGTGTAGCTCGACGGCGTGCAAATTCATGAAGCTGTTTTGCAGCGGCCTGGCGTAATACGGCACCACTGCGCCATCGCGGACGAAGAGCGGCAGTTCATCCAGAGCGGCGGCGTACTGGATCAATCGGTCGCCTTGCACCCATTCGCCCCGGTTCAGGTCAAACCACCAGCCCGGTGGCAACAACACCGACCGTTCCTGCATTTTCACGCCGTTACGAATGATTTCCGGCCCTTGCCCTTCGCCGTGCAGAATCGGCGCGACCAGCAACGCCGCGCCGACCAGGTATTGATCGTCTACATCGGTGTATTCCGCTCCGGAATAGTGATAAAGCAAGGGGCGAATGATCGGATCGCCGTCCCGCCAGTGGGCAAAAAAGCACTGATACAGATATGGTAGTAACCGATAGCGAGTGCGAATTGCGCCGCGAATCGCCGCCAGCGGCCCCGGCCCGAACTGCCATGGCTCCTGAAACCGGGAATATTTGGCGGAATGGTTACGGAAAAAGGGGAACAGGCAGCACGCCTGATGCCAGCGCACCAGCAATTCAGCGTTGGTGTCATCCATGAAGCCGCCCACGTCCGGGCCGTTGAACGCCACGCCCGACAGACTCAGATTCAGCGAGCACGGCAGCGCCATGCGCAGATGCTTCCAGGTACTGGCGTTGTCGCCGGTCCACACGGCGCTGTACCGCTGGGTTCCGGCGCAGGCGCTGCGGGTGAGCAGGAACGGTCGGCCATCGGGATCAACGTCATCGCAGGCCGCACGGCTGGCCATAGCCATAAAATGCGCGTACTGGTTGTGATAGCGGTCGTGGGGAATCACGCCCTGCTGGAAGCGCATCTCTGTCGTTCGGCTGTAGCCGGTGGCGGGATCGTTCATATCCAGCCAGACGCCATCCACCGCGCCCTCGCGCAGGAACCGCGTCAGCCGGCCGGCCCACCAGGCGCGGGTTTTTTCCAGGGTAAAGTCAGGAAACACCGTGTCGCCCGGCCAGACTTTGCCGACGTACTCGCGGCCGCTGGCGGTCTGGCAGAAAACCTGCTGTTCCCTCCCGCTGTCATAAACCGCGTAGCCCGGCTCACGCTTTACACCGGGATCCACAATCGTCACGGCGCGAATGCCCGCCATTTTCAAATCCCGGTTCAACCCGGCGGGGTCGGGAAAATCCATCCGATCCCAGGTAAACAGCCGATAGCCGTCCATATAGTCAATGTCGTACCACAGGGCGCTGACCGGCACATCGGCGGCGGCGAACTGGGCGGCCAGATCCAGAAACTCGGCTTCGTGCTGATAGCCCCAGCGGCACTGGTGATAGCCCAGCGCCCACAGCGGCGGCAACGGCGCCCGGCCGGTCAGCGCCGCGTAACGCCGGGTGACCTCCGGCAGACTGGGACCGGCGAGAAGGTAAAGGTCTGTATGGCCGCCCAGCGACTGATAACCGAACTCGCCCGGCTGGACCTTGCCGATGTCCATGACCGCCCGCCCCGGATTATCGAAAAACAGCCCCAGAAACCGCGCGCCGCTTTTCAGAATCACGAAGGGAATGGCGACGTAGGTAGGATCGTAATCATCGCGGGCGTAGGTATGGCGGAACACCGACACCACGTCCACGGTCAGGCAGTCGGCGCTGTCGCCCAGCTTGTTCAACCGCTTGGTGCGCTCGCCGAAGCCGTAGCAACCGTCCACTGCTTCGATAGCGAAATTGAGCAGCAGCGCCTCGCCGCACGCGCCGATACCGGCAGCAACGGTCGCCAGGGTGAAACCAGCCAGTTCCAGCCGCACGGTCGCTGCGCCCAGTTCGACTCTACCCATCTTCGCGGCGAACACCGCCCGGTCCGTTTCCGGCCGCGGCGCGACCGACTGACCTCCCCGCCATTCCAGCAAGACAGCGTCCGAATGCTGGCGCGGGTCGGCGACGGCGGCATTCTCGAACCGCAGCCGCAGGCAAGCCGGAAACACCTCGGCGCAACGCACCCCCAGCCGGACGCCTGGCCCGGACAGGTCAACACTGTCGCCCGCAACCGCCAGCGTAACGGGATAATCGAAGTTGAGCGGATGGATTTTCTGACCGAAGAACACAGCGCAGCCCTCAACGCTTTGGCGTCTTTGCTATGGGTTTGCCCCCGGCTTGGCCGTTTTATCCTTGTTTTCCGCCAGCATCTGCGCCAACTGGGTAGGCGGCACATAGCCGGGCAGCATCTCGCCGGACTCCAGAATCATGCTCGGCGTACCCCGCACCCCCAGCTTTTGGCCGAGTTCATACTGGGACTGCACCGGATTGTCGCAGGTCTTGCTCTCGACCTTCTCGCCCCGCTTGGCCCGGGTCATCGCCTCTTGCCGGTTGTTGGCGCACGCGACCGCCACTGCCTTGTCAAACGCCTCGGAACCGACGCCCTCGCGCGGGAACCACAGGTAGCGTATTTTGATGCCTTCCTTGTTGTAGTCGGCGATCTGACTGTGCATCTTGCGGCAATAGCCGCAGTCTATATCGGTGAACACCGTGACCGTATGCTTGACCGCCCCTTCGGGTGCGAACACGACCATATTGCTTTCACCAACCGCTTCGATGGCCTTGCCGCGCAACTCACCGCGCCGATCTTCGGTCAGATTGGTGCGGGAACTCAGATCAACAATATCGCCCTGCACCGCGAACCGGCCATCGGCGCTCAGATACATCACCTGGCCGCCCAGCACCACCTCGTATAATCCTGGAATGGCGGTGGGTGCAACGCTGTCGGGGGTGACGCCCTTCAGTGCAGCTTGCAACTGGCCAAGATCCGGTTGTTTGAAGGGTGTGGGCGCAGCCGGCGGAACGGGATCAGCGGCCAGCGCGCCGGCGGCGTACAGAACAGCGGCGACAAGCGGGATTTTGCGCATTTCGATATCCAGAGCAGGGGTGAAGGGATAATGGACTCAGAGTTTTTCAGCCGGCAAGGGTTCAACGACGATCCGTCGGTAACAGAACCGCGTGCGGGGGACGATCCAGCGACGGAACCGACTGGCGCGCTGCGACGGCAGGACTTTACCTACGACCTGCCGCCGGAACTGATCGCCCAGCAGCCGCCGGCCCAGCGCGGCGACAGTCGTTTGCTGGTCCTGGATAGCGCCAGCGGCGCATTCTGCGACCGGCGGTTTCGTGAATTGCCGGAGTTGTTGCGGCCCGGCGACCTGCTGGTGTTCAACGATACCCGGGTGATTCCGGCGCGGCTGTTCGGCCGCAAGGCCAGCGGCGGACGCCTGGAGATGCTCCTCGAACGACTGCTGGACGAACGCCGGGCGCTGGTGCAACTCAACGCCAGCAAGTCGCCCAAACCCGGCGGTGCGTTGCAGTTCGGCGCCGGCTTCACCGCCACTGTGCTCAGCCGCCATGGCGATTTGTTCGAAATCGGCCTCGACGGCGACGAATCGTGGCTGACGCTGCTGGAACGGCACGGACAAACGCCATTGCCGCCCTACATTCGCCGGGCGCCAACGCCAGCAGACCGCGAGCGCTATCAAACGGTCTATGCCCGCCAGCCTGGCGCCGTAGCTGCGCCCACCGCTGGCCTGCACTTCGATCAAAACCTGCTCGACCAACTGGCGGCCATGGGCGTAGCGCAGGCGTTTATCACCTTGCACGTCGGCGCGGGCACTTTTCAGCCCGTGCGCGTCGAACGTATCGCCGAACATACCATGCACAGCGAATGGATCGAAGTCGGCGCAGAAACCTGCGCCCAGATCGCCACTGCCCGGGCGCGCGGCGGGCGAGTGATCGCCGTCGGCACCACGGCTACCCGGGCGCTGGAAACCGCCGCTCAAACCGGCGCCATCCGACCGTGGCGCGGCGAAACGCGCATTTTCATTTATCCAGGCTATCGCTTCCACGCGGTGGATGCTCTGATCACTAACTTTCATTTGCCGGAATCCACCCTGTTGATGCTGGTGGCGGCCTTCGCTGGGCGCGCGGCGACGCTGAACGCTTATCGCCACGCCGTCGCGCAACGTTACCGGTTCTTCAGCTACGGCGACGCCATGTTGATCACACGCCGCACGGAGGCGGCTTGAAATTCTCCGTAACGCCCCTTATAGATTCGCCAGCAACCCTGCTACTGGAGTCTGCCATGAAACGCATTCTGCTGTTTGTCGCCACCAACCTGGCGGTCGTGCTGCTGCTGGGTCTGGTAACCCGCCTGCTGGGCGTGGACCGCTTTCTGTACCAGTCTGGGCTGAATCTGCCCAGCCTGCTGATTTTCGCCGCCATTTTCGGCATGGGCGGCTCGCTGATCTCGCTGCTGATGTCGAAATGGGTCGCCAAAATGTCGGTCGGCGCCCAGGTGATCGAGCAACCACGCACCCAGGCCGAACGCTGGCTGGTCGAAACGGTCCAGCGCCAAGCCCAAGCCGCCGGAATCGGGATGCCGGAAGTCGCCCTGTACGACTCGCCCGAACCGAACGCCTTCGCCACCGGGGCCAGCCGCAACAATGCGCTGGTTGCCGTCAGCACCGGCCTGCTGGAGCAAATGTCCGCCGACGAGGTGGAAGCCGTGCTCGGCCACGAGGTCAGCCACGTTGCCAACGGCGACATGGTGACGTTGAGTCTGCTGCAAGGCGTGCTCAACACCTTCGTGATCGTGCTGTCGCGCGTCGTCGGGTATGTGGTGGACCAGGCCCTGTCCTCCAAGGACGAGGAGCGCAGCGGTCCCGGCATCGGCTACTGGATCGCCAGTATGGTCCTGGAAATCGTATTTGGCCTGCTGGCTTCGCTGGTCGTCATGTGGTTCAGCCGCTACCGTGAATTTCATGCTGATGCCGGCGGCGCCCGCCTGGCGGGCCGTGGCAAGATGATCGCGGCCCTGGAGCGGTTGCAGCGGTTGCACGAACCCTCGCAACTGCCCTCGCAGATGGCGGCGTTCGGCATCAACGGCGGCCTGGGCGATGGGCTGCGCAAGCTGTTCATGACGCACCCGCCGCTGGAAGAACGCATCGCGGCGCTGCGCCAGCAAAGTTGAATGGAACCGGCGTTCAGCCGCCCGGCCGGCTGAACGCTGGCTTCCAGTCAGCCGGCGAACTGCTTGAAGTCAAAATCCAGCCTGGGGCTAACCTCGGCCACCATGTTGCCCTGGACCAGGGTCACGCCGAATTGCCAGATGCTGGCCATCTGAGGGGCAGTGGAAACGCCGGAGGCCACCACGCGGGTTTTCAGTTTCTGCGCCTGCTGCGCCAGATCCGCCATCGCTCTGCGGCTATTCTCATCCTTGGCCTTGGCCAACCGCTCGATCAGGCTGCCATCCAGCTTGATGTAATCGGGGACCAGTTCCTTAAGCAACCGCTCGGAATGCGTTTTGCCGCCAAAGTGCGAGAGCGCCAGCCCGCACCCCAATTCAGGCAAACGGGCGCGCAACTGCTTGGTCTCCTCGAAACGGTCTTCGGCATTGGCCTCCTTTATCTCCAGCACCAGAGAACTGCCGGCCACCCGGCTATCCTGAAGGCGTTTCTTGAGCCAGTCAAAAAATTCTTTGTCAGCTAGTGAGTTATGAGAAATGCGGATAAACAGGATCGGTGGTTTGATGGCGGCGCGCTGCAGATCCAGGAGCATCCCCACTCCCCGGATAATCGTCCATTTGTCCAGCGCGCCCATGATATTGTAGCGCACCGCTACGGAACCCAGTTTGTCCATATTTTGCGGCTTGTCCTCTTCATCCATGAGTTGCAGATAAACCTTGTAGCGGGCTTCCTCGGCGTTTTCGAAGCTGACAATCGGTTGATACATCAGGCTCAACCGTCCCTTGCTCAGCGCGGTTCGTATCAGGTGCAGGATCGCCTCATCCTGAGGGCTAATGACAGCCCGACCTGAGCGCTGTTCCTCCTTGGGCGGTATGTAAACTTCGATCTGATTGCCCCCTTTCTGCCGGGCGATTTCGCAGGCGCGATCGGCATGCGACAGAATCTGAATCGCGCTCTCACTCGCATCGTGCGCCAGGCAGACGCCCACGCAACAGGTCGTCGTAAACAGTTTGCCACCCACCTGAAAACTGTGTCCGGCAATGGCCGCGCGGATCCGTTCGGCCAAATCCTGCGGCTGGGTCGGTGAGTTTGCGGGGACGAAAATCGTAAACACGCCGCTGGCAAAATGGGCAGCGACATCATCGAGCGTCAGCATTTCCTTGAACAGCCCGGCGGCTTCGATTACGAACTGTTCGATCGCTTCGAAGCCCATGGCGTAACGGATAGCGGAGTAATCCTTCAACAGGATATACAACACGGCGCCGTTGTGGTTGATTTCCAGCGCCTCCATAAAGAAGCGCCGGCTGTACAACCCGGTGGTTTCATCGAACTTGAGCAGATTTTCGAGCTGCCGGTCGTATTCGCTTTCCTTCGGCGTGGCGTCGCGCACGATGATCTGGGTGCAGGGTTCATCGTTCATGCGGGTAGGCGCGCATTCCAGCAGGATTGGGAACGTCTGGCCGTTGCGGCGCACCCCGACCAAATCTACCGGTTCGACCGCCTTGCCGGAGCGGATGCTGCGGCGCAAGACGCTTTTGAGCGCATCCCGGTAGCCGGGCGGCACCATGTGGACCAGTTGGATCGTGGCCAACTCATCCCGGTCTTCGTAACCAAACAGGCGCAGGTAAGCGGGATTGGCATACGCATGGACGCCCTCGTGAATGTAGGCGATGGCTTCCTGGATGTTTTCCAGGAGCGCCTGAGTTCGGTTCTCGCTTTCCTTGAACCGGATTTCGAAGGACCGTTCGCGCTTGCGCGCCTGCAGGTGGCGCAGTTCCGCGCGCACTACCGTCATCAGATGATCCGCGTCATCCAGATAGAAAAAGTTGTCGGCGCCTTCGTTTAGTAACCGGGCTGGCCGATACTGGGCGCGGCTTGCATCGTCCACCACGGCGATGACGGGAATGTCCTGCCGGGCCTCGGTCACCACTAACCGCGTTTCGGCGAGAGTAGGCAGGTCTTCAGCCAACCGAAGCAAAATCAGGTCCAGGGGCTGGTAGTCGATGGCATTGCGGGCGGCTTCCATCTGGTCGGTATTCAGTACTTCGATCTGATAGCCATCGCCGCGCAGAGTTTGGACAATATGATCGATGTCGGATTGGGAACGATCCACGATGAGCAAATGGAGGACGGAAAGACTGGACACGTGTACCAACCTCTGCCAATGGCGTAGCCTGATATAAGGAAAGCGTAGACTGTGCTGGCGGCGCTTGATCAACCCACCAGGGTTTTAGCCGGTTGCCCAGGCTGTTCACGCACCAGGCGGGGCGTCAAATAGCCCGGCAAGCGCCGACGTAGTGTTTTTATGATAGCTGATGCCTCGGTTTCGTTCACGTCGAAATGCGCGGCGCCGCGCACCGGGTCGAGCAGATGCAGGTAGTAGGGCAGCACGCGGGCAGCGAACAGCGCCTCGCTCAATTCGGCCAGAACTGTAGTTGAGTCGTTGACGCCGCGCAGCAGCACCGCCTGATTCAACAGGGTCACGCCGGTCGCCGCCAGCCGGGCCAGCGCCGTGCGCACAGTTTCGTCAAGCTCGCGCGGATGGTTGGCGTGGACCACCAGCACCAGCCGCAACCGGGTTTGGGCGAGCCGTTCCAACAGCCCGTCATCCACCCGTTCGGGCAACACAATCGGCTGCCGGCTGTGAATGCGCAGCCGCTCCAGATGCGGGATTTGATCCAGCGCCGCCAGCAACACGCCCAGCCGCCGGTCCGACAGGGACAAGGGGTCGCCGCCGCTCAGGATCACTTCGCGGATGCTGGGATCGTTGGCCAGATAGGCCAGCGCTGGCCGCCAGTCGTCCACGCCGGCGTGGGAATCGGCGTAGGGATACTCGCGGCGGAAGCAGTAGCGGCAATGCACCGCGCAGGCGCCGGTGACGATGAGCAGGGCGCGACCGTGGTATTTGTGCAGCACTCCCGGCGCTGCCTGGGCCGCCCGGTCGCCGACCGGATCGTTCACGAAACCCGGCGTCGCTTCCAACTCTGCGCCCAGCGGCAGAACCTGGCGTAGCAGCGGATCGTCGGGATCGCCCTTGCGCATCCGCGCCACGAAGCCGCGCGGAACCCGCAGCGGGAAGCGCGCCGCCGCCGCTCGCGCCGCCGGCAACAGCGCCGGGTCGAGTTCCAGTTCCCGCAGCAGTTCCGCCGGATCGGTAATCGCCTGGGCCAATTCCCGCTGCCAGCACGGAACCTGACGCGACAGCGCCTTTGCCGGTATCATAATCAGCTTTTGTGACTCCATTACTCTAGCGGAAGGCAGATTTGGCATGGCGACGTATAGTACCAATGAATTCAAGAGCGGATTGAAGATCATGCTGGATGGCGATCCCTACGCCATCGTGGAAAATGAATTCGTCAAGCCCGGCAAGGGTCAGGCGTTCAACCGGGTTAAGGTGCGCAACCTGAAAACCGGGCGAACCATCGAGCGCACCTTCAAGTCGGGCGACACCGCCGAAGGCGCTGACGTAGTGGATGTGGAGTTGCAATACCTCTACAACGATGGCGAATACTGGCATTTCATGGACCAGCAAAGCTACGAACAGTTGACCGCCGATGCCGCCGCCGTGGGCGATGCCGCCAAGTGGTTGAAGGAAGAGGCGATCTGTCAGGTGACCCTGTGGAACGGCGTGCCGCTGAGCGTGGCCGCGCCCAACTTCGTGATCATGGCCATCGTCGAGACCGACCCCGGCGTGCGCGGCGACACTTCGGGCGGCGGCGGCAAGCCGGCGACGCTGGAAACCGGCGCGGTGGTCCGGGTGCCGCTGTTCGTGCAGAACGGCGAAGTCATCAAGGTGGACACCCGCACCGGCGAATACGTGTCCCGCGTCAAGGAATAACGGGCAGCGCGCCGCCTCGTGGCTCATCCTGCCTGGCGACCCAGCGCCGATCTCGCCACGCTGCGCCTGCGGGCCGAGTTACTGGCGCGCATTCGAACCTTCTTCGCGGTGCGCGGCGTGCTGGAGGTGGAAACGCCGGCGTTATCCGCCGCAGCGATCACCGAGCCGAATCTGGCCAGTTTCAGCACGGTCTACGCAGGGCCGGGGTTGCGGTGCGGGCAACCGCTGTATCTGCACACCTCGCCGGAATTTCCGATGAAACGGCTGCTGGCGGCGGGCAGCGGCTGCATCTACCAGATCGCGCGGGTGTTCCGCGACGGCGAGGCGGGCCGCCGCCACAATCCCGAATTCACCCTGCTGGAATGGTATCGGGTCGGCTTCGACCACCACCGGCTGATGGATGAAGTGGCGGAATTAGTGACGGAGTTGCTGGCCGGACGGTTGGCGCTGGCGGAACCGGAACGGCTAAGCTACCGCGAACTGTTCCAGCGCCATCTCGACCTGAACCCGCATCAGGCCGGCGTGGCGGAACTGGCGGCGTGCGCTGAGGTGCAAGGCGTGCCGATTCCGCCAGGAATGCCGGCGGACGATGCCGATCCCTGGCTGGATTTGTTGCTGACCCATGGCATCGAGCCGCATCTGGGAATGGGGCGGCTGACGTTCGTATACGACTATCCGGCTTCGCAGGCGGCGCTGGCGCGGCTGCGGCCTGATGACCCGCTCGTCGGCGAGCGTTTCGAGTTGTACCTGAACGGCGTCGAACTGGCCAACGGCTTTCACGAACTGGGCGACGCCGGCGAACAGCGCCGCCGGTTCGAGGCGGAAAACGCGGCGCGGCGTTCCCTGGGCCTGCCGGTCATGCCCGTGGACGAAAATCTGCTGGCGGCGCTGGAAGCGGGTTTGCCGGACTGCGCCGGGGTGGCGCTGGGTTTCGACCGGCTGGCGATGCTGGCGGCGGGCAAAACAGCGCTGGCGGAGGTGCTGGCGTTTCCGGTGGAACGGGCGTAAGCGGGAGACTCTGATGACGGCCATGCACGACATTGAAGCGTATTGGCGCGAGTTGGACGCCCTGCGGCGGGTGGCGGGCGCCGAGCACGAAGGCGCATTGTCGCAGGCTTTTGCCGGCCTGCTCAAAGCCCGTGCGGTCGAGCATCAACTCGTCCTGTCGCAACAACACCCGTTCCCGACCCCGGCGGGCAAAACGCTGCGGCCCGACGGCGCGCTGCTGGATCGGGTGCGGCTGGTGCATGGCTGGTGGGAAGCCAAGGATTCCAGCGACGCTTTGGACCAGGAAATCGCCGCCAAGCTCGCCAAGGGCTATCCCACTACCAATATCCTGTTCGAGGACACCCGCACGGCGGTGTTGATTCAGAACGGTCAGGAGGTATTGCGCGCGGCGACCAGCGATGGCCCGGCGCTGAATCGCCTGCTCGACGGTTTTTTCGCCTTTCGCCCGCCGGAAGTGGCGCATTTCGACCAGGCCGTCGCCCGGTTCCGCGCCGAACTGCCGACGGTCATTGCGGCACTGAATGACTTGTTGATCCGGGCGCTGGCCCATGAGACGGCGTTTCAACAGCGGTTCGCCGCGTTTCTCGCCCAATGTCAGCACACCATCGGCGGGCGGGTGACGCCCGGGCAGGCGCGGGAAATGCTGATTCAGCACATCCTGACCGAACAGATTTTCCGCGACATTTTCCCGGTCAGCGAATTTCACCGGGCCAATCACTTGGCCTGCACCCTGACCGACCTGGAAAGCGCCTTTCTGCGCGGCGAGACCCGCCGCAACCTGCTGATCCGGCTGGAACCCTATTACACCGCGATTCGGCGGACGGCGGCGGGCGCGATTTCGGCGGCGGAGAAACAGGAATTTCTCAAGGCGATCTACGAGGACTTCTACACCGCCTACAACCCCAGGGACGCCGACAAGCTGGGCGTGGTCTACACGCCGGGCGAAGTGGTGCGGTTCATTCTCGCCGGCTGCGACTGGCTGGCGCGGCGGCATTTTGACAAAAGTCTGGCCGACCCGGAACTGGACATTCTCGACCCCTGCACCGGGACCGGCACGTTTATCGTGGAATTGCTGGACTGGCTGCGCGGCGACCGGGCGGCGCTGGCGCGCAAATACGCCGAGGAAATCCACGCCAATGAAATCGCCATTCTGCCCTACTACATCGCCTGTCTGAACATCGAGCAGACTTACGCGGAACTCATGGGAACCTGGCGGGAATTCGCCGGGGCCTGCTTTGTGGACACCCTGGCCAACTGGGGCTTTGAGCTGACCCACCGGGGCGCGCAATCCGATTTATTCGGCGCGTTGACGGAAGAAAACCGGCGGCGCATTCAGCATCAGAATACCCGGCGCATCCCGGTCATTCTGGGCAACCCACCCTACAACGCCAACCAGCGGAGCGAGAACGAAAACAATAAAAACGAACCCGCGCCGATTGCCGACGCGCGCATCCGGGCCACCTATCTGGCGGAAAGCTCGGCGCAAAAGACCAAGCTCTACGATCCTTACATCCGCTTTTTCCGCTGGGCCAGCGACCGGATCGGTCCGGAGGGGATTATCGGCTTTGTCACCAACCGCTCCTATCTGGACGGGCGGCAAGCCGACGGCTTTCGCAAAATCATCGCCAGGGAGTTTCAGGAAATCTGGGTAGTGGACCTGAAAGGCAACGCCCGCACCAGCGGCGAGCGACGGCGGCAGGAAGCCGGCAATGTTTTCGATGACAAAATCCGGGTCGGCGTCGCCATTGGTTTTTTCGTGCGCAACCCGAACCTGGAGGGGTGCGAAATCCGCCATATCGCCCTGGATGACTTCATGACCGCCGTGGAAAAGCGGCGCTGGCTGGCGGCGCATCCCCTGCGACAACTGGCCCGCGCTGGCGAGTTACGCCGCATCCGCCCCACCGCCAACGGCGACTGGCTGAATCAACCCACGGCGGACTGGTCGGCGTTCCTCCCGGTCGCGGATAAAGCCGTCAAGGCGGGCCAGTCCGAACAGGCCATTTTTCGGCTGTTCGCCAGCAGCATCAAGACCAATCGGGATGAATGGGTTTACGATTTCGACAAAAAACAGTTGAAACGCAAGGTCCAGTATTTCATCGCCGCCTTCAATCGCCAGGTCGCCAGCGGCACTCTGCATCCAGATACCCTCGATTATTCGATCAAGTGGAGCAGCACCCTTAAAACCCGAAATAAACTGCCGGCCTACTCCACCAAGCGCCTATTAAAATCACTCTGGCGGCCTTTCGTGACCAAGCATTATTACGCGGAAAAGGCCATGAGCGACCGGCTGACCGCGCTGCACTATCAGATTTATGGCGCGGAGTTAAAACAGGATAATCTTTGTATCGGCATTTCGGGCGGTTCGGCGATGAAACCGTTTCAGACGCTGGCGTTCACCGGACTGGCCGATTATGAATGCGTCGAAAAGAACCAGTTACTGCCGCGATGGGTTTATGCCCCAGACGGTTCCCGCCAGGACAACATCACGGATTGGGCTTTAACCCAGTTTCGCACCCGCTATCAGGATCCGTCCATTGAGAAACCGGCGATTTTCGATTACGTCTACGCCGTGCTGCATGATCCCGTCTATCGGGCAACCTACGCGCTGAACCTCAAGGCGGCCTTCCCGCGCCTCCCGTTTTATGCTGATTTCCGGTCCTGGGCGGCATGGGGGCAGGCGCTGCTGGCGTTGCACGCCGGATTTGCCAGCGTGGAGCCTTGGCCGTTGACGCGCAATGAGGATCGGCCCGCGCCGCCCGCGCCGCCCAAACCTCGCCTCAAGGCTGATAAAACCGCGGGCGTCATCGAGATTGACCGCGTGACCCGGCTGGAAGGCGTTCCGCCCGAAGCCTGGGATTATCGGTTAGGCAACCGCTCGGCGCTGGACTGGGTCCTGGAGGAATATCAGGAAACCGCCCCCCGCGACCCGACGATCCGCGACCAGTTCAACGCCTATCGCTTCGCCGACTACAAGGAAGCCGTCATTGACCTGCTCGGCCGGGTCACGCGGGTCAGCGTGGAAACTACCCGAATTCTCCACGCCATGCGCAACGCCGCGCCAGAGTAGGGACACGGCGCCGCCGTGTCCCTACCGGCCCCACAGGTACGGCCTTTCCAGGAACCCGCCTAAACCGCCGGCTTGCCCACTTTCCCCAGCCGTTGCCCCATCCGCACCGCCATTCCCGCGCGAATCTCCGCATCCCAGCGCACCGCCCCGCGTCCGAACAGCACGATCACGGTGGACCCCATGTTGAACCGACCCATTTCCGCGCCCTTGTCGAGCCGCACCGCCCCATCGCCGTTCGGCGGATAACTCCAGTTCCGAATACTTTTACCCAGCGGCGGCGTGATCGCCCCGGCCCACACGGTTTCGATGGACGCCACGTTGATCGCGCCCACCAGCACCAGCGCCATCGGCCCCGCTGGGGTATCAAACAGCGCCGCCACCCGCTCGTTGCGGGCGAACAGATCAGGAACCATCCGGGTCGTCAGCGGCGATACGCTGAACAGCTTGCCGGGAATGTGAACCATCTCCCGCAGCCGACCGGCCAGCGGCATGTGAATGCGGTGATAGTCGCGCGGCGACAGATACAGCGTGGCGAACGCGCCGCCCTGAAATGGCCGCGCCCGCTCCGCATCGCCGCCCAGCAGCGCGGTCAGCGAAAAGCTCCGCCCCTTGGCTTGCAGCAGCGTGTCGCTCTCGGCAAGGCCGATCTGACTGACCGCGCCGTCCACCGGACCGCACACCACCCGGTCGCCCGGCGCAATCGGTCGCGCGCCCGGCTTGAGCGCGCGGGTGAAAAAGGCATTGAAATCCGGATAAGCGCGCGGGTTGGGTTCCAGCGCCTCGCCCAGATTGACCCGGAATCGCCGGGCGAAGTGGCGAATCAGCGCGTCCTTGAACCAGGGTGCACGCACGCGCGCCAGACGGTAAATCAGGCGGGTCAGCAGCCGTTGCGGTAGCAGGGATTGCGGCAGGTGGCGCAGGCGGTCGCCCCAGGTTGCGCTCATGATGAAAGCCTTTTGCGTAGCCTATGCTTGAAAGAGGGGAGGGTTAGGGGGCGGAAGCATATCCGGTTCACTGCCGCAACGGTAGAATGTCTGCAACCCTTTCCTGCTTTCTCCACCCACCGCTGATTTCCGATGAACGACCACGACGACGTTTCCTCTCATCTGCACACGATCCGCGATTTGATCCGTTGGGGCGCCAGCCGCATGAACGAAGCCGGCCTGCATTTTGGCCACGGCACCGACAACGCGATTGATGAAGCGGCGGCGCTGGTGCTGCACGCCCTGCACCTGCCGCCCGATGTGCATGTTGAGTATTTCCAGGCCAATCTGCTCCCGGCGGAGAAACAGGCGGCGATTGAGTTGCTGGAGCGGCGCATTACCGAGCGCAAGCCGGCGGCCTATCTGACCCGGCGCGCCTGGTTCATGGGCCTGCCGTTCTACGTGGACGAGCGGGTTTTGGTCCCCCGTTCGCCGCTGGCCGAGCTGATCGAGCGCCATTTCTCGCCGTGGCTGCCCGACAGCCGACAGATTGGCGACATCCTCGATTTGGGCACGGGCAGCGGCTGCATCGGTATCGCCTGCACCTACGCTTTCCCGGATGCGCGGGTGGATTTAGCGGATATTTCCAATGAGGCCCTGGACGTCGCGCGCCGCAACGTCGCTGACCATGGCCTGGAAGATCAGGTCGAGGTGATCCGGTCCGATCTGTTTTCGGCGCTGAAAGGCCGTCGCTACGACCTGATCATCAGTAATCCGCCCTACGTGGGCCTGGAAGAACTGGAGGGCCTGCCGCCCGAATACCACCACGAACCGCGACTGGGACTAGCCGCGGGCGAGGAAGGTTTGGACGTGGTGGTGGAAATTCTGCGCCAGGCCGCCGATCACTTGAAACGCGACGGGCTGCTGATCGTCGAGGTCGGCAACGCGCAGTACGCCCTGTGTGAAGCGTTCCCGGATGTGCCGTTCACCTGGCTGGAATTCGAGCGTGGCGGCCAGGGCGTGTTTCTGCTGAACGCCACCCAGTTACGCCGGCTCTGAGTAACCCGTCATGGCGATCTCAGACCATCGCACTTTGGGCGGTGTCGCCTACGTTCGGGGCGGTTTCTGAAAATGAAATTTTCGTGGTGGCGGCGGCCAGCGCTCCTCCAAAAACGCGGGAATGCGCCGCTCCAGCCAATAATCAGCCCGCCACGGCCACGGTCCGGCGACGAAGCCCACATGACCGCCGCCGGTGCTGAGTTCCAGCCGGACGCTGGGCGACAGTTCGCTGGCGGCGGGAGCCGTCTCCGGCCACATGAACGGGTCGTCCAGCGCGTGCAGGATGAGAGTTGGGATGCGGACCTGCCGCAAGTCGGGACGGCAACTGGCGCGGGCGTAATAGTCGTCAACGCCGGCGTAGCCGTGCAGCGGTGCGGTGATGCGGTCGTCAAACCCGTAAAAATCCCGGATCGTCGCCAGTTCGGCTAACGTCACCGGGCCGTCGGAGCGGCGGCGGAACTTGGCGCGATAACCGCGTTTTAGCGCCCGCAGCAGATGAAGCTGATAAAGCCGGGAAAAGCCCTGTTGCAACCGCCGCGCCGTGTCGTCGAGCAGGAAAGGAATCGAGACCGCGACGGCGGCGCGCAGGGGAAGATCGGGGCCAGCAGTGCCCAGCCACTTGAGCAGCGCGTTGCCGCCCAGCGAGTAGCCGACCGCGGCTAGCGGCGCGGCCGGTTCCCGTCGCTGCAACCAGTCGGCCACGTAAGCCATGTCGGCGGTGTCCGCCGCGCAATAGCGCCGCGCCAGCCGGTTGGGCTGACCGCCGCACCCGCGAAAGTGCATCACCACGCCGCGCCAGCCATGGCGAACGATGGCCGCCAGCAGACCACGCGCATAGTGGGAGTCGCTGGAGCCTTCCAGACCGTGCAGGATGAGAACGATGGGACCCTGGTCGCCGACGGTCCAGTCCAGGTCCAGAAAATCGCCGTCGGGTAATTCCAGGCGTTCGCGGCGCAGCGCCAGCCGTGGCCGCCGCCGGAACAGCACCGGCCACAGAGTCTGAGCGTGTGGGCCGGGCAACCACCAGGCCGGACGAAACGTGGGGGGATGGCTCATGCGGGCGCGGGCTGAGCGCCAGGCGGCTCAAATCCGCATGGACAGCGACTGGAAGACATCCTCGGTCATGTGTTGCAACATGCTGAGCGCATCCCAGTCGTCCCAGGATTCATGGATGCGGCCATTCTCGAGGCGATGGAAGCTCATGCCCGTCACCGACAGCCGCTGGCCGCTGGGGGCGATGCCCATGAATTCGCCTTTGTGGGTGCCGTGGCCCACCCAGCGCGTGGCGACCTTGTTGCCTTCGGCGAGCTGATCCTGAATCTCAAAGCGCGTATCGGGAGCGGCAAAGTGAAAGAGCAGGACCACTTGCTTGAACGCCTCGACGCCGCGCACGACATCCGGCAGGGTGGCGATATGGCCGATGTATTCAGGCGCAATGATTTCATCCGCAACATCCAGGTTGCACTGACTCCAGATGATCTCGAAATTGCGTCGGACCAGGGCCTTGTTGGATTCCAGTGTATTATTTTCTGACATCGGCAAGCCTCCTTCGGTATAAGGTTCCGCGTGACGCGGCGCTCGAAACAGTCTATTAGTGTAGTCTTTTCACCGGCGGCGCGTCACGGGGCTAGTGACCCGATAGCTGCTATAATTCCAATTTATCAATCAACCGGCCGAGAGAGATCGGATCATGCCACAACCAAGCCCGTTTTATTTTCAGGATGTCGAACGCTGTGTGGATGAAATCATCGCCAGGGTGGGCCAGCGAATCGTACTCGGCATCCCCTTGGGGATCGGTAAGCCCAATCCGCTGGTGAATGCGCTCTACCGGCGGGTGAAGATGAATCCGAACTTGTATCTGAAGATCCTCACGGCGATCACCGTTGAAATTCCCAAGGGTTCCAGCGATCTGGAACAGCGGTTTCTGGAGCCGTTCGTCGAGCGGGTGTTTGGCAATTACCCTGATCTGGAATATGCACTCGACCTGCGCGCTGGCCGGGTGCCGCCCAATATCGAGATCGTGGAGTTTTTCTTCAAACCGGGCGGCTTCATGAATATGCCGATACCGCAACAAAATTACATCAGCACTAACTACACCCATGTGATTCGAGATGCGCTCGACAACGGAGTGAACGTCTGGGCGCAACAGGTCGCCACGCGCGAAGTGGATGGCGAAGGGTGGCTGAGTCTGAGTTGCAATCCCGAAGTGACTCTGGATTTTTTTCCGATGGTCGAGGAGTTGCGCCGCCAAGGCCGGCAAGTGCTTCTTCTCGCCCAGGTTAACCGCGAAATGCCCTTTATGTACAACGACGCCATGGTCCGGCCTGCCGCCTTCGATCTGGTGCTCGATCATCCCCGCTACGACTTCCGGCAGTTCGGGGCGCCCAACATGGCCGTGGACAACGCCGACTACATGCTGGGTTTGTACGCCAGCGCCCTGATCCGCGATGGCGGCACCCTGCAGATCGGCATCGGCTGTCTGGGCGACGCCATCGTCTATTTCTGCCAGTTGCGGCACCAGCAAAACGCCCTCTATCAGCAGATGTTGTCCGAGCTGCGGGTGTGGGAGCATCACAGCGAACTGATCGGACAGATTGGCGGCGTCGAGCCGTTCGAGCAGGGGCTGTATGGCTCCAGCGAGATGTTCGTCAACGGCTTTATGTATCTGTACCAGAGTGGCATCCTCAAGCGGCGGGTCTATGACAGCATCCCGCTGCAGCGCCTGTTGAATGAAGGGGCGATCACCGAGGCGGTGGATGAGCAAACCGTGCGGACGCTGCTGGAACGGGGCGTGATCCCGGCTCGTCTGGGCGAAAAGGACGTGGAGTTTCTGCGCCAGTTCGGCATTTTCACCGACCGGGTCCGCTATGCAGACGGCGCTTTGTCCATCGGCGGCGCCGCGCCGGTTCCCGCCGATCTGGATCAGCCGGAAACCTGGGCGGCGGTAGTCGCCAACGGGCTGGGCAGTCGTCTGAAAGGCGGCATCGTGATGCACGGTGGTTTCTTCATGGGACCGAGCAGCTTCTATGAGACGCTGCACACGCTGCCCGAGGCCGACAGCCGGCAAATCTGCCTGACCACGGTAAAGCGCACCAACCATTTGTACGGTAATGAGGAACTGGCTACCCTCCAGCGGCTGGACGCCCGGTTCATCAATACCACCATCATGGTGACGTTAATGGGCGCGGCGGTGTCCGATGGCCTGGAGAACGGTCAGGTGATCAGCGGCGTAGGCGGTCAGTACAACTTCGTGGCGATGGCCCACGAACTGCCGGGCGCCCGCTCCATCCTGATGCTGCGCAGCACTCGTGAGAGCGGGCTGAGCGTGAGTTCGAACATCGTCTGGAACTACGGCCACATCACGATTCCCCGCCATTTGCGCGATATCGTAGTGACTGAATACGGCATCGCCAACCTGCGCGGCCGGTCGGACAAGGAAGTGATCATCGCCCTGCTGAATATCGCCGATTCGCGCTTTCAGCCGGAACTGCTGGAAAAAGCCAAACGGGCCGGCAAGATTCCCCAGGATTACGAGATTCCGGAGCGGCATCGTCACAATACGCCGGGGCGGATTCAGGCGCGGCTGGGCAAGTTCAAGAAAATGGGGTTGTGCCCGGATTTCCCGCTGGGCACCGACTTTACCGAGGAGGAAATCATCCTGGGACGGGTGCTCAAGGGCCTCAAAGCGCGGTTGGGGACCAAGGGTGATCTCATGAAAACCATCGTCAAGGCGATGACCGTGGGAGCACCGCCCGCCGGCGCGCTGCGCTATCTGGCCCGCCTCAAGCTGGATCAGCCAACCAGCCAGAAGGAAAAGCTGATTCAGCGGCTGATCGTTTCCGAGTTGATCGCTGGCGGTTATGTCTAAAACGACGCGAGGCGCGGGTTAATCCGCGCCTCGGTGAAACCAGGCATCCAATCCGATTTTATTCCGGCTGAGCCAGTTCTTCCTTGTTAATGGCGGGCGCAGACTTGGCGGGCGCTGCGGCTGCCGGCGCTGGAGTGGCCGGGGTGGCTTCAGCCAGTGGGGTTTCTTCCTCAACGGTGGCGACTGCGACCGGTTCCGGCAGGGGTTCCGGCATCAGGACCAAACCTCCCAGCGGCGGCACAGTAATAACGATTGAGTAGGGGTGTTCCATCCAGGGCTGCTCTTCGGCGATCAGTTCGACGCCGCCATTGCCAACCCCGCTGCCGCCGTAGAAGTGCGAGTCGGAATTGAGGATTTCGGTGTAGCGCCCGGCCCGCGGCACCCCGATCCGGTAGCCGTGGCGCGGCACCGGCGTGAAACTGACCACTACGACCAGGAAGTCATCGTCCTTCTTGCGCAGGTAGCTCAGGATGGACTGATCGGCGTCGTGGCAATCAACCCAGGAAAAGCCCTGCCACTCGAACTCGTAATAATGCAGCTCCGGGCGGCTGTGATAGAGCCGGTTCAGATCCTTGACCAGTTGCTGCATCCCCTGATGTAAATCGTATTGGAGCACATACCAGTCGAGGATGCTGGCGCTGTTCCATTCGGTGCCCTGGCCAAATTCGGTGCCCATGAACAGCAGTTTCTTGCCGGGATGGGTGAACATATACAGATAGAGCAACCGCAGATTGGCGAAGCGCTGCCATTCATCGCCCGGCATCTTGTTAATCATCGAGCCTTTGCCATGCACCACCTCATCGTGTGAGAACGGCAGCATGAAGTTCTCGGTGAAGCAGTACAACATACTGAAGGTCAGCAGGTCGTGGTGGTATTTGCGATGGATCGGGTTCTGCGCCATGTAGCGCAGGGTATCGTTCATCCAGCCCATGTTCCATTTCATGCTGAAGCCCAGGCCGCCCAGATAGGTGGGCCGGGTGACCTGCGGCCACGAGGTTGATTCCTCGGCGATCACCATCGCGCCGGGATGCTCGCTATGCACCACCGTGTTGAGTTCGCGCATGAAATCAATGGCTTCCAGGTTCTCACGCCCGCCGTACTTGTTGGGAATCCACTCGCCTTCCTTGCGCGAATAGTCCAGATACAGCATCGAGGCGACCGCATCCACCCGCAGGCCGTCGAGATGGAACTCCTCGATCCAGTACAGGGCGCTGGACAGCAGGAAGTTTTTCACCTCGTAGCGGCCGAAGTTGAAGATCAGCGTGCCCCAGTCGAGATGCTCGCCCTTGCGGGGGTCGGCGTGTTCGTACAGTGGCTCGCCGTCGAACCGGGCCAAACCGGAAACGTCCTTGGGGAAGTGCGCCGGTACCCAGTCAAGAATTACGCCAATGTGGTGCTGGTGGCAGTAATCAATGAAGTAGCGGAAATCATCCGGGGCGCCGAAGCGGCTGGTCGGCGCGTAGTAACCGCTGGTCTGGTAACCCCAGGAGGCGTCGTAGGGGTGCTCGGTGATCGGCAGCAGCTCGATATGGCTGAAGCCCATGTCCTTGGCGTAGTCCACCAGTTGCCGGGCCGCTTCCCGGTAGTTCAGGAACTCGCCTTCGGGGCCGCGCCGCCACGAACCCAGATGGACTTCGTAGATGGACATCGGCTGGTGCAGCCAGTCGGAGGCTTTGCGCTGCTCCAGCCACTCGGCGTCGCGCCACGCGTAGGCGTCGGGTTTGGGGACGATGGTGGCGGTGCTCGGCCGCATCTCGAATTGCTGGCCGTAGGGGTCGGACTTGAGAAAGATCGCCCCGCTGTGGCGGTTGCGGATTTCAAACTTGTACAGATCGCCGGGGCACAGATTGGGAATGAACAGTTCCCAGACGCCGCTGCCGCCGCGCACCCGCATCGGATGCACCCGGCCATCCCAGCGATTGAAGTTGCCGACGACGCTGACCCGTTCGGCGTTGGGCGCCCAGGCCGCAAACAGCACGCCAGCGACGCCGTCGGCTTCGTGCGGGTGCGCGCCCAGGAAACGGTAGGCGTGCCAGTGCTTGCCTTCGCCGAACAGGTACAGGTCGAAATCGGGCACTTGCGGCGGGAAGCAGTAGGGATCGTAGGAAATATGCTCGTGGTGGTCAGAATCGCGCCAGATCAGCCGGTAGCGTTCCGGCACCTGATCGGGCTTGCCCTGCCACTCGAACAGATCGGTGTTGGGAATCCGTTGCAGCGGCAGGTTGCCTTCAGCGATATGGACCTCCTGCGCATGGGGCAGGTGAGCGCGCACCACGACCTTTTTATCCTGGGGATGGCGGCCCAGCACGGCAAAGGGGTCATGGTGGCGGGCTTCGACGATACGTTGCAGTTCGGGTTGAAGTTTCGGGCTCGTCACGTTGTTCATCCTGTTATGTTGACGGTTGAGGCCATGCCCGATGGCGGGTGGCGTTGCGGACCACGAACGGCTTGACGGGCGATGTCGGTTGGGTTTGCTTCAAACTCGGTGCCTCTGATCAGACAACCAGTGCGGCCCAGACCGGGGGCCGTGCATTTTGACTGTTTAGTATACGCCGAATCGCTAAAGGATGGTTTTCCGTGAGGATAAGCGAACGCAAGGGGCGCGGATCGGCTCGGAGCGGATAAACGGCGATTCGCGCCGTCGTGGCATCCCCGCGCGGCTGTAGTTTGATAAGATTAGCGCCGTATCATCCAACCTCTATCGAAAACAACTCATTCAAAGGGCAATCCATGAATTCTCGTCAATTGCTTGCATCCGCGTTGCTTTTAGGGTTTGGGGCGCTGGCGGGTTGCGGCGGCGGCTCCGACAAGCCGGTGAGCTTCCAGAAAGACGTATTTCCGATTCTGAAGGCGAAGTGCCTGGAGTGTCATATCGCGCCTGATAAAGAGGGCTATCAGAAAAGCGGGCTGGCGCTGAGCACCTATGAGGAACTGATGAAGGGCACCAAGATGGGGCCAGTCATCGTCCCCGGTCAGAGCCTCAACAGCAGTCTGAACCGCTTGATCGAAGGCCGGCCTGGCGTTGATCCCTCCATCCAGATGCCCCACGGCAAGGTGAAGCTGCCGGAAGCCGATTTGGCTACGATCCGCAAGTGGGTGGATCAGGGCGCCAAGAACAACTAGCGCGCTGTCAGTAAAATTTTGAGGAGGTTCTCGTTCCCACGCTCCGGCGTGGGAACGCCAGTTGGGCTGCTTCAGTGGCCCGCGACGCCTTGGGACGTAGCTCCCACGCAGGAGCGCAGGATTCTGTCCTGCGTTCCTGTTCCTGCTCGGTGTCGTCTGTCTCTTACCAACCCGCCCTATCGCCGTCCGGCGACGGAGCAGTTGCGCCGTTCCAAACCGTTTTTCGGGGATACTTCATGGTTGCTTCCAGGCAAACTGCGCTGACTGGCGCGGATTTTGACACGTGGCTGAATACCCTGCAGGTCCCATGGACGCCTGCGCAGATCGAGATCGTGCGCCGGGCCTATGCCCTGAGCGGTGAGCCGGAACTGGCAGTAGCCGATCTGCTGGCCGACCTGCGCATGGATCATGAAGTCGTGACGGCCGCCCTGTTGCACGAGCCGGTGGCGACCGGTCAGCTCAAGCGGGTGGCGGTGCGAGACGAATTCGGGGTGGGCGTGGCCCAACTGGTGGACGGCATCGCCAAGCTGGACGCCATCGGCGAGTTGCACCAGAGTGGCCAGCACGCTGGCCGCCAGTTGGAAAGCCTGCGCAAGATGCTGCTGGCGATGGCCCAGGACGTGCGGGTGGTGCTGATCAAACTGGCGATGCAGTTGCACACGCTGCGCCAGTTGAGCCGGGTGGCTATCGAGGAACAGCGGCGCATTGCTCAGGAAACCCTGGACATCTTTACGCCGCTGGCCAACCGGCTCGGCATCGGCCGGATCAAGTGGGAAATGGAAGACCTGGCGCTGCGCGCGCTCGATCCGGTCACGTACAAGCAGATCGCTGCCGCGCTGGACGAGCGCCGCGCCGATCGGGAGCGCTACATCGCGCGGGTCATGGAAGAGTTGCGCGATTATTTGCAGCAGGCCGGTATCCACGCCGAAGTGGGGGGCCGGGTCAAGCATATCTACAGCATCTGGCGCAAGATGCAGCGCAAGAAGCTGGCTTTTGAGCGGATTTTCGACGTGCGTGCGGTACGGGTGTTGGTGGATACAGTAAATGACTGCTACGCCGCGCTGGGCGTGGTGCATGCCCACTGGAACCATATCCATCGGGAATTCGACGACTACATCGCCCATCCCAAGCCCAACGGCTATCAGTCGCTACACACGGCGGTCGTCGGGCCGGAAGGCCGGGCGGTGGAGGTGCAGATTCGCACCAGCGCCATGCACCAGCACGCCGAACTGGGCGTGGCCGCGCACTGGCGTTACAAGGAAGGCGGCCCGGGGTCGGGCGACGCTGCTCACCAGCAGATCGCCTGGCTGCGGCAAATGCTGGAATACCGGGAAGATGAGGCCGACGAAGGCGATCTACTGGAGCGGTTCAAGGCGGAGGCCTTTCAGGATCGGGTTTATGCGATTACCCCCAAGGGCGCCATCGTCGAACTGGCGCAAGGCGCAACGCCGCTGGATTTTGCCTACCACGTCCACACTGAGGTTGGCCATCGCTGCCGGGGCGCCAAGGTTAACGGCCGCATCGTGCCGCTGAGCTACGAACTCAAGCACGGCGAACAGGTCGAGGTGCTGACCGCCAAGGTCGGCAACCCCAGCCGCGACTGGCTCAGCCCCCATCTGGGCTATGTCAAGACCAACCGGGCGCGGGCCAAAATTCGGCAATGGTTCATCCAGCAGGATCAGGACAAGAGCATCGCCGCTGGCCGCGCCACGCTGGAGCGGGAGTTCCAGCGGCTGGGCATCCGCCATCTCAAGCTGGAGAAAGTGGCGGAAAAACTCAACTTCGCCAAGCCGGATGACCTGTTTGCCGCACTGGGGCACAGTGTCCTGACCATGGCGCAGGTGGTGGCGCGGATTCAGGATTTGTTGCCGGCGGCTCCAGCGACAGGGGATAGCTTGCCCATCGCTCGCAAGCCCCGACCCACCGACCCGGGCATGGGCAAGGGCGATGTGCAAATCCGTGGGGTGGGGCGGCTGTTGACCCAGATGGCGCACTGCTGCCAGCCGGCGCCATTCGAGCCGATTGCCGGCTATATCACCCTGGGGCGCGGCGTGACTATTCACCGCCAGGATTGCGCCAATCTGCTGGCGCTGGCCAGCCAGCATCATGAGCGCATCATCGAGGTGAGTTGGGGCGAGACGCCGGCGACCTATCCGGTGGACGTGATGATCGTCGCCCACGACCGTTCCGGCCTGCTGCGCGACATCACCTCGATCCTGGCCAACGATCAGGTGAACGTGCTGGGGGCTAACACCCTGACCGAAAAGGAAACTTCCATCGCCCGCATGGGGCTGACCCTGGAAATCACCGACGTGGTCCAGCTCAGTCGCGTGCTCGACAAGATCGGGCAATTACCTAATGTGATGGAAGCGTACCGGAAAAATTGAAGGCCACTCGCACCCTCACTCCAGACTCGCCAGCAACCGCCGGGTTTCCCGCAACAGCGGATTACGCCGCAACAGCAACGTCAGCCGGCCGCCGCCGCTTTGCCGCCACAGGATCGCCGCCCGGATGCCGGCCAGCAACAGCGCCCGAATCCGGTTGGCATTATCCGGGTTGTTCAGGTGGATGGGGTCGCCGTTAACCATGATGCGTGGCGTCAGGGTGCTCAGGCTGTTCAAATAAAGGTCGGCAAGACGGGCGATGGTGTTGCTGTGATCGACTGAAAAATGCGACAGATTGCGGATCGTGTCTTCAATGCCGGTGCGGATGGCTGCGAGCAGGTCCGGGTGCCGGGCCAGCTTGCGTTCCAGGCCAAGCAGCGCAACCGCATAACGAGTTAGCTCCATATCCCGAGGTTGTTCGAGCTGTTGTTCGAGCAGGCGCAACCCGGTGCGCAACCGGGCGACGCCGCCGTAGATGGCGGCGCTGCTGGCGGCGTCAATCTGGAGCAGGCTGTTCAGGCAGGTAGCGGTATCGTCCGCGTTCGCCTGGCCGCGCTGGGCAATGTTACGAACGAGATCAATGGCTTGCATCATTCCGGCCAGGGCGATGGCGCGGTCGTGGTCCGTTTGGGGCATGGGGTAGGCGTATTCAGTAGCGAGGATTGGTTTCAATCGTAGGCGGCGGCGATGATTCCGCCACCCAGACAAATTTCGTCCTGGTAGAAAACCACCGACTGGCCCGGGGCAATGGCTCGCTGCGGTTCGGCAAAGACTACGTCCAGCCTATGGGCGTCCAGCCGTTCCAGCACGCAGTCCTGATCCGGCTGTCGGTAGCGGATTTTGGCCCGACAGCGTAGCGGTATGGCGGGGGGTTCGCCAGCGATCCAGTGCGGCGCCGCCGCCCGCAGCCGGTGGTGGAGTAGGGCGGGGTGATCGCGACCCTGCACCACGATCAGCGTGTTGCGCTCCAGATCCTTGCCGGCGACGTACCAGGGTTCGCCGCTCCCCTCCCGACGACCGCCGATGCCCAGTCCCTGGCGCTGACCGATGGTGTGGAACATCAGGCCGCTGTGTTCGCCGAGGGTTTCGCCCTCCGGCGTCTGGATCGGACCCGGCTGAGCCGGCAGATAGCGGCTCAGAAATTCGCGGAACCGGCGCTCGCCGATAAAGCAGATGCCAGTGCTGTCTTTTTTGTCGTGGGTGACCAGACCAGCGGCGGCGGCCCGTTCTCGCACCTGAGATTTGCGCAACTCACCGACCGGGAACCGCGCGCCGGCCAGTTGCGCCTGATTGAGGCCGTGCAGGAAGTAACTTTGATCCTTGCCGGGATCGCCGCCCTTGAGCAACAGGAACTGCCCCTGTTGTTCTACGCAGCGGGCGTAGTGGCCGGTGGCGATGTAATCGGCGCCCAGCCGCCGGGCGTGGTCGAGGAATGCCTTGAACTTGATTTCCGTGTTGCACAGCACGTCCGGGTTTGGCGTCCGGCCCGCGCCGTACTCGTCCAGAAAGTAGCGGAATACCCGGTCGCGGTACTCGGCGGTGAAATTGACCAGGTGCAACGGAATATCCAGCGTTTCGCACACCGCCCGCGCATCCTCCAAATCTTCGGCGGCGGCGCAGTAGCCGGTGTCCTGAGCGTCCTCCCAGTTTTTCATGAAGACGGCATGCACGTCGTAGCCCTGCTCGACCAGCAGCAGGGCAGCGACCGAGGAATCCACGCCGCCGGACAGGCCGACGACGATCCGGGTTTTGGGCATCGTGGGAAAAAAGGGAGCGACGCTTCAGAGCGAAGCAGTGAGCAATGATAGCAGAGACGTTGGATAGGGGCAGAGGACGCGGAACCTCTGGCAGGTTCCGCGGGGGTGCTACTTCATCAACATCGCGCTGTCCTGGGCCAGCTTGTCAAATTCGGCTTTGAAGCGCGCCACTAACTCACTGAGGATTTTGGCATCCTCTACGAACTTCCGCTGCATGCTGGCAATCGTTTCGACTTGGCCGGTCAGGAAGTCTTGCAGGCTGGTGGGATCGCTGATGTCGGCGGCCGCTTTCATCCGGTTGATCGCCATGTCCACATAGGATTGCAAGGCGCTCATCTGGAAGTTGACCAGAGTTTCCAGATTGGCGGCGGACAGTTTATTAGCCTTGATGACCGGGGCTAACAGGTCACGGTACTGCTCGGATAGTTGTGTCATTGCATCGTGGGTCATGATGAGTGGCTCCCAAAGCTGTCGCAGATCGTCGGAATGGTTATTTTGCAGCGTAACGTGAATTCTGCTGCAACGCAACATGAAAACCGAATGGTATCGGTATTCTCAGTTGAAGAGATATCCGCCGGTTTGGCGCGAGAGCCTTGGCGATTCAGCCCCGAGGACGGATAATGCCCGCCCCCTTGGAGACGGACAGAACGATGTGGTTTAAAAATTTAACGTTATTACGATGGATTGAGCCGTTTCCCTTCACGGCTGAAGCGCTGGCGGCGCGGTTGGAGCAGTGTGTTTTTCAGCCTTGTCCCAGCCATCAGCCCAGCGCCGCTGGCTGGACGCCGCCGCTGGGACGTAAGGCGGTGGACTTGGTGCATGGGGTGAATAACCGCCTGTTGATGTGCCTGAGAACCGAAGAAAAGGTATTGCCGGCGATGGTGGTCAATCAGGCGCTGGCTGAGCGCATCGCTGTGATCGAGGACCAGGAGGGGCGGCCGGTGCGTCGCCGCGAAAAGCAGGACTTGCGCGACCAGCTCGTACAAGATTTATTACCCCGCGCCCTGACCCGAAGCCGGCTCGGCTATGCTTATCTGGATGCAGCGGCGGGCTGGCTGGTCGTGGATAGCGCCGCACCCCGGGGCGTTGAAGAAATCACCAGCATGTTGCGCAAGACACTCGATTCACTGCCGGTTGCGCCACCCCGGGTCGTGTGGTCCCCGTCGGCGATCATGACCGCCTGGCTCGCTGAGGGTGGGGCGCCGGCCGGGTTTGCCCTGGGCGATGTCTGCGAATTGCGTGAGGGTGGCGACGCCGGCGGAATTGTGCGTTGCCGGGGCCAGGACCTGACCGGTGATGAAATGCGCAGCCATTTGCACGCCGGCAAGCAGGTGACCCGGCTTGGCCTGATCTGGGATGAGCGAATCGCCTTCGTTCTCGACGAATCGCTGGTCGTGCGCCGGCTTCAGTTTCTGGACGTGGTGCGAGAGTCTTTGCGCGATACCGCCACCGCTTCTCCGGAGGCGGTATTCGACGCCGAGTTCGCGTTGATGACCGGGGAATTGGCGCTACTGTTGCCGCGCTTGCTGGAGTTGTTTGGCGGCGAGACCTGACCCGCTCCGCCGGGATGAGGTTAGGTGATTTCCTGGAAAGATTATACCTGTAGGACCTGTAGGGACACGGCGGCACCGTGTCCCTACAGAGGTCGGCCTGGTAAGGTCTTTTATGGAAATCGCCTTAGAGCGCAAAACTGGCTTGGGGTCGGGCAATGAAGTACGGTGGAAACGTGGGGTTTGGAAAGGTGGAATATGGGCAACTGGCAGTTAGTCGGCGTAATGATCGTAATCGGGGTGTTGGCGCTCGTGGCGCTGATCGGAGGGTTGGCGCTGTATCGGGCCCGGCAGCAGAAACGGTTGCGAGAAGAGCAGGCCCTGGCCGCCCGGCAGGCGGCGGCCAGGGCAGCGCCCAAGACTACGGTGGAAAAACCTGAGGTTCAGCGGGCAACCGTAGAGCGATTAGCAACCTGGCGGGCTGCGCTGGAACAGGCAACTCTGGAGCGCGCGGCCCAGGACAAAGCCGCGGTGGAGCAGGCCATCGCCGAGTGGGCTGCCGCCGAACAGGCCGAGGCTGAACGGATGCAGTTGCGCCAGGCCGAGGTGGAGCGGCGCGAGACCGAGGAGGTTGAATCCCGGATGCGCGCTGTTGAGGAAGCCATCGCCGAGTGGGTCGAGGCTGAACAGGAAGGCCGCCGCCTGGCCGCCAGCACCGCTACGCCGGGCAGCGCCGCCCCAAAGAAGACCTATACCCGAACCGAAGCCATTCACCAGCAAGTGAGTTTGCACGCTGAGGCGGTGGTCAAGGAAATCCAGGAATTGGAGTATATCAAGAACCGGATTCAGGCTGGGGTGGATTTCCTGCCGATTGAATTCAAACAGACGGTGGATGACTGGAAGGAGGGCCGAGTGCTCCGGCACAGCAGCTTCGAGGACCTCAAACTCAAGTTTCGCTACAAGGCTTACTCCGTCGAAGACGGTTATGAATTGCTTCATATGTATAATCAATGGCTTGCCCAACAACAGCGTAAGCTGCGAGTGTTCGTTCACCTGCTGGGCACCGAGGTGGAGCCGTCCGAAAGCATTCAGGCGGCGATTGAGCGCATGGAACAGAAGGAGCGGGAAAAATATCTGGAGATGGATGTGGACGTTATTTTTACCTTGCGCGACATTCGTGGCACGCTGGACAAGCTGATCGAAATGGAAACAGTTCTCAAGGAACTGGAGGCAGTGTGCCGCAAGCGTTCCGAACAAATTATCGCGCCGGCCTGGGAAGCGAAAGGATCGCTGTAACCGGCAGCGCAATCGGTAGCGCCATGGCTATAATCATTTTGGGGCGCAGGGAGACATCTATCTTCGCGTCCCTTCCCAAACCACTGAATATCGGGAATCAAACCCCTAGAGAGGAAAACCGATGAGAAAGGCGCTATCCCTGCTGTTGTTTTCGGTGCTGGTTTCCCTGGGCGTCGCCGCCTGGGGCGCCGAGAAGACCCTCAAGCTGGGCGTCATCGCCGAGCTGACCGGCGATATGCCGGCGGTGGGAACATCCTGCAAAAATGCCGCTGAACTTGCGGTCAAGGAGATCAACGCTGCTGGCGGTTTGCCCGTGGGCAAGGAAAAGATGAAGGTGGATTTGGTGGTCGAGGATAATGCCGGCAAGGCCGACCAGTCCGCCGCTGCCGCCCAGAAGCTGATTACTCAGGACGAGGTACTGGCCATCGTCGGTCCCAATGCCAGCCGCTACGCTATTCCGGCTGCGGAGATCGCTGAGAGTTCCGAAACGGTGCTGATCACGCCGTGGTCCACCGCTCCCAAAACCACGCTGGACACCGCAACCAACCAGCCCAAGAAATACGTCTTCCGGGCCTGTTTCATCGATCCCTTCCAGGGTGGCGTGTTGGCCAAGTTTGCGTTGGAAAAGCTGAAAGCCAAGAAGGCGGCGGTGCTCTACGACGTCGCTTCCGATTACAACAAGGGCATTGCTGAAGTCTTCAAGGCAAGCTACGAGAAACAGGGCGGCAAAATCGTTGCGTTTGAGACTTACACCACCAACGACAAGGATTTCTCGGCGCAGCTCACCAAGATCAAGGACGCCAAGCCCGACGTGATCTTCCTGCCCAACTACTACAGCGAAGTACCGCTGCAAGTGCAACAGGCCAAGCGGCTGGGCATCAATGTGCCCTTCATCGGTAGTGACTCCTGGGGCAGCAATGAACTGCTTACCCTGGGCGGCGCTGACCTGAATGGCTACTACTTCAGCACTCACTACGCTGCCGACAATGCGGCGCCGGTCGCCAAGAAGTTCATCGCCGACTACGAAAAAGCCTACGGCGCGAAGCCGGACGATGTGGCGGCGCTGACCTACGATGCGTTTGGGTTGTTGTTCGGCGCGATCAAAAGCGCCGGCAAGGTGGATCGTGAAGCGATCCGCGCGGCGCTGTCCACCCTGCCCAGCTACAAAGGCGTGACCGGCGATATGAAGTTCCAGGCTGATTCGCGCGATCCGATCAAGAGCGCGGTGATCCTGCAGATCAAGGACGGCAAGTTCACCTACTTCACGAACGCTAATCCCTGAGGAAAAGCAGCGAGTAGCGAGTAGTGAGTAGCGAGTAGCAAATAGGCGTGATGCCGGTCACTCGCCGCTCGCCGTTCGCCACTCGCCCATCACCTCCAGCGGCCTCAACGGGCCGTTCTTTTTGTCAACCCGAAGTATCACGGTAGATACAATCTTGAGCGAAGGCATCGTCTACTGGCTGCAACAGGCCCTGAACGCCCTGCAACTGGGCAGCATCTACGCCCTCATCGCCCTGGGCTACACCATGGTTTACGGCATTTTGACCATGATCAATTTCGCCCATGGCGACGTGTTCATGATCGGCGCCTTCTTCTGCTTCCTGGCCGCCGTGTACCTGGGCCTGCCGTTCGTGCCCACGCTGCTGCTGACCATGCTGGGCGCGGCGCTGGTGGGAGTGATGATCGAACGGCTGGCCTACAAGCCCCTGCGTCATGCTCCCCGTGTGTCGGCCATCATCACCGCTCTGGGCATCGGCATTTTTCTGGAAAACTTCACCCTGGCCCTGGCCCCCTATCCCAAGAACATTCCGCCGTTGCTGGAGAATGTGACTTGGGACCTGGGCGGCGTCTCCCTGTCTTCGTTACAGGTCATCATTATTTTCCTGTCGCTGGGGCTGATGTTCGTGCTGGATTACGTGGTTCATCGCACCCCGGTGGGTATAGCGATGCGGGCGATTTCCTGGGACAAGACCTTCGTGCCGCTGATGGGTGTGCCGCTGGACCTCATCATCTCCGTCACCTTCGCCATTGGCGCCGGGCTGGCTGGCGCGGCGGGCACCATGTACGGCCTCGCCTATCCGGTCATTGATCCCTACATGGGCATCATGGTTGGCTGGAAGGCGTTCATCTCCGCCGTGGTGGGTGGGATCGGCAACATCCGGGGGGCGATGATCGGCGCCTTCATTCTGGGCGGAGTGGAGATCATGGTCACGGCCTTCTTTCCCTCGACGTACCGGGATTTCGTCGCCTTCACCCTGCTGCTGTTGCTGATCGTCGTTCGACCCTACGGCATTCTGGGCCAGCCACGGACGCAAAAAGTATGAAAACGATAGGGAACGTGGGTTGGGAATGGCTGATGGCGCAGCGCTGGCTGCTGCCGGTGCTGATCGCCATCGGATTCGTGCTGGCCTTCGCCATTCCTGAATACAACCTGCTGAACAAGTACGTTCAGTTGGTGATGATGTATGTCGGGATCAATATCATCCTGACCGTCAGCCTGAACCTGGTGAACGGTTACATGGGCGAGTTTTCCCTGGCCCACGCCGGCTTCATGGCGGTGGGGGCTTATACCGCCGCGCTGCTGACTCAGAAGGTGTTGCCGGTGGCCGCGTATCCGGGACTGTTTCCGCTGGCGGTGCTGGCCGGCGGGTTGATGGCGGCGCTGCTGGGGCTGATCGTGGCAGTGCCGTCGTTCAAGGTGCGCGGCGATTATCTGGCCATCATCACCCTGGCGTTCCTGATGATCGTCAAGTCGGTGATCGAGAACATTGACTATATCGGTGGCCCGCGCGGCATTCCGGGCATCAAGAGGCTGACCACGCTGCCCTGGGTGTTTTTCTGGACCGTGGTCTCGATCTGGGTGGTGCGCAACTTCGTCTACTCCAAATACGGGCGCGGGGTTCTGTCCATCCGCGAGGACGAGATTGCCAGCGACCTGATGAGCGTCAACACGCGTCGGGTGAAGTTCCTGGCGTTCATGGTGTCCTCCTTTTTCGCCGGCATCGCCGGAGCGTTGTTCGCCCATTTGTTGCAGTTCATCAGCCCCCGGGTGTTCGACATCATCAAGACCACCGACGTGCTGATCATGGTCTATCTGGGCGGCATCGCTTCCATCGCCGGGTCCATTATCGGCGCGACCGTTTACACCGTGCTGCTGGAACTGCTGCGGCCGTCCACCGTGGCGGCGATGCTGGGCTGGCTGCCGGCGGTGGTGTTCGATCCGCTGAACGAGTATTTCATTCGTCACCTGGGGGTCTGGCGGATGGTGATCATGCCCCTGGCCCTGGTGCTGGTGATGATTTTCGCGCCGCGCGGGATCATGGGCCTGCGGGAGTTCCGCTGGTTTATTCCCAGGCGCGATCTGGACGCCCATCGCCGTCCCACTGTTCACGGAGGAAGCCATGGCGCTGCTCGTAGCCACTAGGGTCAAGCATTATTTTGGGGGGTTGTGCGCGGTCGCCGACTTCAATCTGGAACTCCAGTCCGGCGAACTGGTGGGCGTCATCGGTCCCAACGGCGCCGGTAAAACGACCATCTTCAACCTGATCACCGGGGTTTATCGGGCCAGCGAGGGCAGCATCCGCCTGCGGGATATCGAACTGGTTGGCAAGACCCCGCATCAGATTACCGCGCTGCGGGTCGGCCGCACCTTCCAGAACATCCGGCTGTTCCGGGATTTGTCGGTGCTGGACAACGTGCGCATCGCCCACTACGCCCAGGTTCGCTACAGCCCGCTGGAGGCGCTGCTGCACCTGGGCCGCTATCGCCGGGAGGAAGAGCGCATCATCGAGAACTCCCGGCGGTTGTTGAGCATTTTCAAGCTGGAGCATCTGGCCGGTGAGACGGCCAAGAATCTGCCCTACGGCTCGCAGCGGCGGCTGGAAATCGCCCGGGCGCTGGCCATCGACCCGGAACTGTTGCTGCTGGACGAACCCGCAGCGGGGATGAATCCGAACGAGATTGATCAATTGATGGAATTCATTCAGTGGATTCGCCGGGAGTTCCAGCTCACCATCCTGCTGATCGAGCACCAGATGAAACTGGTGATGGGCATCTGCGAGCGGATCAAGGTGCTGGATTTCGGCGAAACCCTGGCCGAGGGTCCGCCCGAGGCGATCCAGAACGATCCCAAGGTGTTGGAAGCTTACCTGGGCGAGGGGCCGGTCGGATGAGCAACGGAACGGGCGGACTGGAAGACCTGCAACTGGAAGTGCGCGATCTGGAAGTTCATTACGACGGCATCCGGGCGCTGCATGGCGTTTCCTTCACCGTGCTGAAGGGCGAGATCGTGACTCTGATCGGCGCCAACGGGGCGGGCAAGACCTCGATTCTGCGGGCGATTTCGGGTCTGACGCCTTATAACGGCGCCGTCGTGTTTGAAGGGCAGGATCTCAAACGAGTCCCAGCGCATCGGATCGTCGGCCTGGGCGTCGCCCACGTCCCGGAGGGCCGGGGCATCTTCGGCAATTTAACCGTGCTGGAGAATTTGCGGCTGGCCACCTGGCAGCGCACCGACAAGGGCGAAATTGCGGCGGATTACGACCGGGTCTTCACGATTTTCCCACGGCTCAGCGAACGCCAGCGCCAGCCGGGCGGCACCCTGTCCGGCGGCGAACAGCAGATGCTGGCGGTGGGGCGGGCGCTGATGAGCCGGGGCCGGCTGCTGCTGCTGGACGAGCCATCCATGGGGCTGTCGCCGCGACTGGTGCAGGACATCTTCCGGATCATCGAAGACATCAACCGCTCGGGAACCACCATCCTGCTGGTGGAACAGAACGCCAACATGGCGCTGCGGATCGCGTCCCGCGCTTATGTCCTGGAAACCGGCGGCATTATTCTGTCCGGCGCTGGCCGGGAATTGCTGGGCGATCCCCGGGTCAAGGAAGCCTATCTGGGTGCGTAGCCGGGATGAAACCTGGGCCTCAAGGTATGGTGTTTGTTTCTTCCATGACGACGCGGAACCCGGTCATCGCATCGCGGTAATCGGGTTTACGCGCCAGCCGCTTGGCCAGGCGCAAATCGCCGGCGCCGTTGTTCCAGGATCCGCCTCGGACAACCCGTTGGCCTTCGTTGGACCGCGCGGTCGAACAGCGCTGTTCGTCGCCGCCGTAGCTGGGACCGTAGTCCGAGCAGGTCCACTCCCAGACGTTGCCGGCCATATCGAACAGGCCAAGGGCATTGGGCTGATAGTTGCCGACCGGCGCTGTGACGGCATAACCGTCATCCAGATTACCGATAGACGCACCCGTCGGGTCATTGCGGTCGGAAAAATTCGCATACCGGGGGTTGATGTCGTTGCCCCAGGCGTATCGGCTTTTGGCGCCCGCCCGGGCGGCGAATTCCCATTCGGCTTCGGTCGGCAGCCGGAAGCGCTGGCCGGAACCGCTTTCCCAGGACAACCACTCGGCGAAGGCTTTCGCATCGTCCCAGGTTAGATTGACGGCGGGCTGGGTGTCGTCGTTCAAAGGGCGTCCCTGAAAAGAACCGCTGTTATGAGCGGCCCGGAACAGACGGAACTGACGGTTACTGATCTCCGTTTTGCCCATCCAGAAGCTCTTGACGCAAACCTCATGAGTGGTCTCGTCGCGGCCACGATCCCGTTCGCTGGCCGGACTGCCCATAGTGAAGCAGCGGCCTTCAATCCAGTTGAGTTCAAGTCCGATGGCGTTGGCGGTTCGAGTCTTGGCCGCAGCAGTGGGCTGTTCGGCGGCGGCCAGTTCAGCCCGGACTGTCGCCAGCGCCGAATGGGCAGGATCGAGCGTCGCCGCCCGCTCCAGATAGGTGGCGGCGAGCTTCCAGTTTTTCGTGGTGATCGCGTTGCGGGCCTGTTCCAGATAACGGGCGATTTCCGCCTCACGATTTTGTGCGGTTTCCTGGGCGCGGCGGTTTTCTTCTTCCTGCTGGCGCTGTTGTAACGCGATAGCCTGTTGCTGGCGCTGCTCCTGCATCGCGTTGTAGTACTGATAGGCGAGCAGACTAGCCCCGGCCAGCCCGGCAACCGCAAAAACCGTGATCAGGATCGGCGTCCATTTGGCACGCGGCGCTTCGAACGTGGCTGGACTGATGGAGGATGGGCTTTCGGTCGTCGCCCGGGAAGAGGGTTGGGATGTCGTCGTCGCAAGACGAATGCTGAGCATCCCGTCATGTCGAACTGTAGAAACCTTCTTCAGATGATCCAGCGCCGACTGGGGCGAGCGTTTGAGCAGGGATTCCGCCGGTTCTGGCATGGCGGGCGGCGCTTCGGCGCTGGGCGCGGCTTTGGCCGGGCCGGACACCGGCGGAGGGGCCAGGTCGTCCAGATGTTCCCAGATGTTTTCCAGCAGGGGCAGAGAACCGCCATCGGCATCTTCGAACGGCGAAGTAGTAAACGACGCGGCGCTGGCCGGCTGGCGGGAACCATACGGCTGTTGTTTGGACGGGATGACCCCTGGAGCGGGCGCTTCTTTGGAAATGCGCTGGGAGGGATGCGAGCGGGAGGCAGGGGGGCGGCGCTGACCCTCGCCCTCGGTCCGGGCGGCGCTCAAGGATGACGTCGCGGATTGATCCAGAAGGCTGGCATCCAGTGGTGGCTGGGAGAAACTCGGACGATCATTGGCCTGATCAGTCGCTTGCAAGGCCTCGCGCATCTCGGCCACGGTCTGAAACCGTTCTTCGGGCCGCACGGCGATCGCCTGATCCACCAGGCGCAACAACCCCTGTGAGTACAGGCCGGCGCCGACCTCGACCGCCGGCTGCACCGGATCCTTGAGCACCCGTCCAGGCGCCTCGATGGGCGGCGTACCGGTAATACAGCGGTACAGCACCGCACCGACGGCGTAAATGTCCGTCCAGGGGCCGTAGTCCTCGCCGACCGTGACATACTGCTCGATGGGGGAATAGCCGGGCGTGACCACACTGGTGACGCTGCGCGTGCGCCGCCCCAGGGCTTGGCGGGCGGCGCCAAAATCGAGCAGGATGACTCGACTGGTACTGGCGCGAATGTAGAGATTACTGGGTTTGATGTCCCGGTGCAGGTAACCCTGGGCATGGACGGCTTCCAGCGCCGGTATCACGTCGTTCAGGATTCGGCGCAGTTCCGGCTCGGGCAGAATACCGCCTCGCTGCAAAGTGGCGCTGAGCGACTCGCCGACCTCGTATTCCATCACGATATAGGCGGTGCCATTGGCGGTGAAGTAGTCCCGCACCCGCACCACACCCGGATGGTTTACCTGCACCAGGATTTTGGCTTCGTCCAGAAAGCGCTGCAGGCCCCATTCGTAACACGGCGGTTCGGTCTCCCGCGCTGGAATTTGACCTTGGGCATTGGGGCGGACATTGATGCCATTGTGATCGCGGTAGGCCCATTCGGCGGGGAAATATTCCTTGATCGCGACTTCGTTCTCAAGCGCCTCGTGGATCGCTTTGTAGGTAATGCCGAAACCACCGGCTCCCAGGACGCCCTCGATCTGGTAGCGGTGCAAGTTATAGCCTGTAGGTAGCGCGTTGGTTTCTTCAGTCATCGGGCTTTCCTTGCAGTAGGGGAGCGCGGATGCCGGTTGGACATGGCGACGGTGAGCCGGGGGTGTTAGCGGCGGTCGCCATTCAGCAGTGATGCGAAACTGGCGGATAGCCGCTGCAACCAGGGCGTTCGGCGGCCAGCGGCGGGAATCGCGCGCAACAGGAGCAGGGTGGCGTTATCGGCGGTTGCGTCGCCGCGTTGCACGGCCTGTGTGGTGAGCGTTGCGGCGGCGGCAGTGAGGTCATTGGCGCGCGCCGCATCCCAGAGTTCGGGTTCGGTGATGTGTTCCCAGACGCCATCCGAACACAGCGCCAGCAGATCGCCGGGCTGGATCGTGAGCTGGCCCAGGTCAGGTTTGGGCAGGGTGTCGCCACCCAGGCAGCGATACAAACGATTTTGTGCGGGATGGGTCGCCATCTCGGATTCGTCAATTTCGCCCAGATCCATCAGCAACTGCACTGCCGAGTGATCGCGGGTGCGCATCAGGCGCTCCCCGGCGCGGAAGTGATACAGTCGGCTGTCACCGACGTTGAGCCAGTACGCCTGGTCGCCTTCGAGCCAGACCATGACTATGGTACTGCGCGCGGTTTCCGACTGGCGGTTGATGGCTTCGTGCATCCGCAAGCACAACTGCTCAAGCCCGGCCAGCGGGTCGGGGTCTGGCCATGCCCCCGGGGTCTGGACGAGTTGTTGGGCTTCGTCAATCACGATTTGCGCACCCAGGGCACCCTCCAGATGCCCCCCCATGCCATCAGCCAGAATAGCCAGCAGTCCCTGCGGGTCAGACGACTGGAAGAGGCCCCAGCGGTCCTGTTGTTCGTGGCGGGCGCCCAGCTCGGTAGCGGCGCCCTGGTCCCAGGTATAAGTGCAACTTGATGCGTGGGCAGTCATGCCAGCGTCTCCAGCAGTCGGGGAGCGGATGCTTACAACAGGCCCAGGACCTCCTCGGCATGATGGGCGCAATCCGGTTTGTCAATGATATGGGCGATGTGGCCGCTTTCGTCAATGATAAAGGTAATGCGGTTGGCCATGCCCAGCAGGTTGATGGCGGCGCCGATCATGCCGCCGCCGCCAATCGCGCCGTAGGCCTTGCCGATGGCGCCGTCGGTGTCGGCGATCAGCGGAAAGTTGAGCTGGTGCTTGGCGGTGAACCGCTGATGAGATTCAGCATCCTGAGTGGAGACGCCGAGGATGGCGGCGCCCTTGTCCCGGATTTCCCGGTTGTGGTCGCGCAGGGAACAAGCCTGTTTGGTGCAACCGGGCGTGTCATCCATGGGATAGAAATATAACACCAATTTTTTACCGAGATAATCGGATAGCTTGATGGCGCCGCCATCGGTGGTGGTAGCGATGAACATGGGGGCTGGATCGCCAATTTTCAATTTCATGGTGCTACTCTCTCGGGTGGTTGGCAAGGAGTGTCAAAAATGCCCGGCCACGACATGGAACAGTCGCAGCCGGGAGGTCATCCTGAATTGCGGGGGTGCGAGATGCGGAGTTCCGATCTTTTTTAATTCGCCGGTTGGTAGCCGCATCCCGTCCCGCCATCAGGGCTATAACGGGTTTGTGGAACTCACCAGTAAATCCCCCGGGTCAACTGGGCGAAGGAAATCTGCTCCAGCGAGGGTTGGGCTTCGGTTTGCTGGCCCTTGGCCGCGGAGGACTCCGGGAACAGCCGGAACGCGGTGTTCATGATCACGGCATACAGCTTGGGCGCCACAGCGTGTAGCACTTGGGCGAAAATCCCCACCCGGGTAGCGATGCGCTCTGGCCGGTAAATAATCCCCTGCACGATCATGTCCGCCGCCTCTTCCGGGCTGAGGGTGGGGACATGCTGATAGATCTTGGTGGGCGCGATCATCTCGGTGCGCACCAGCGGCATGTTGATGGTGGTGAAATCAATGCCGCTGTCGGAAAACTCGGCCACCGCGCAACGGGAGAAGGCGTCCAGCGCCGCCTTGGAGGAGACGTAGGCCGAGAAGCGCGGCGCGTTGCTGAGGACGCCAATCGAGGAGATGTTGATGACGTGGCCGCGGTTTTTCTTCAGCATGCTGGGAATGAAGCCCATGATCAGCCGCAGCGCGCCAAAGTAATTGAGCTGCATGGTGCGCTCGTAGTCGTGGAAGCGATCCAGCGAGTTTTCAATGGCCCGGCGGATGGAGCGGCCGGCATTGTTGATCAGGATGTCTACCCCGCCATGATCGGCCAGCACCTGTTGCACCAGCGCGTCGCAGGAGGCGATGTCCGCGACATCGGCGGTGTAGATAAACGCTTTGCCGCCGCGCGCCGCGATTTCCTGCTGGGTTTCCAGCAACTTCTCTTCAGTTCGGGCGACAATGAGGATCTTGGCCCCGGCCTCGGCGATCTTGAGGGCGGCGGCCTTACCGATGCCGGCCGAAGCTCCGGTGATCAGCACCACCTTGTCCTTGACCGCGCCGGTCAGACTGCGGTCCACGAACAGATCAGGATCGAGGTTGCGCTCCCAGTAGTCCCACAGTTTCGCGGCGTAGGTTTCCAGCGGCGGCACGGCAATGTCGGTGCCCTTGAGCGCCTTGAGCGTCTCGCGGCAGTCGAAGCGGGTGGGGTAGTTGATCAGGCGCAACGCATCGGCGGGGATGCCCAGGTCCTTGAGAATCTGATCCCACATCCGCCGCGCCGGCTTGAAGTGCGATATTCCGGTTTTGATGACCTGCGGCACGAAGGCGAACATCAGGGCATTGACCCGCAGGCTCATCTCCGGCGCGTGGGCAGCGTGAGCGAACAGGTTGAGGATGTCGCCGACCCGGTGCGGGTGGGGGTCCACCAAGTGGAAGCAATGACCGTCCAGCCCGTCTACGTGGGCGATGTGTTCCATCGCGTCCACGATGAAGTTGACCGGCACCAGATTCAGCCGGCCGCCCTCGATGCCGATGACCGGCATCCACGGCGGCAGCATGTTGCGCACCTTCTGGATCAGCTTGAAGAAGTAATAGGGGCCATCAATCTTGTCCATCTCGCCGGTGCGCGAATCGCCGACCACCGCGCCGGGCCGGTAGATCCGCCAGGGACGCGTGCACTCGCGGCGGACGATGCCTTCCGATTCGTGCTTGGTGCGGTAGTAGGGATTGTCGAGTTCCTCGGCTTCCTCGAACATGTCCTCGCGGAATACGCCTTCGTACAGACCGGCGGCGGCGATGGAGCTGGTCAGGTGGAAGCAGCCGACCTCGATGGCTTCGGCGAAGGCGACTACGTTGCGGGTGCCCTGAATATTGACCTTTTCCTGAATCTCGGCGCTGGCCTTGAGATCATAGATCGCCGCCAGATGGAACAGGTGGCGGACGTTGCCCTTGAGCCGAGCGATGTCCGCCTCGGCCACGCCCAGAGCCGGCTGGGTCAGGTCGCCGATGATGGGAATCGTACGGGCGGCGCCGGCGCCCCAGCGCTGGTGGAGCTTCTCGACCAGCGGCAGTTCGCGTTCCAGAATCAGGTAGTAAACCGTAGCGTCGGGGCGTTGCAGCAGTTTTTCGACCAAGCGACGGCCAATGAAACCGGAAGCGCCGGTAACGAAGTAGTTCATGTTGTTTTAACTCCTGTACTTCAGTGAATAACCATCTTGAATTATAGAATTTGCGGCTCTGAAAATCTTGATTTCCGAATCCGGTGGATTGAAGCGGGCAGAAGGGGAATGACTGATGAGCAGTGGACAGGTGCTGGTTTTGATCATTGTTACGGCGCTGACGTCGAGCCTGTGCACGCTGGCGCTGGGACTGGTGGTGTTTCAGCGTTGGTTGCGGCCACGGCTGGAAACCCGGTTGACGATGATTGCGGAAACCCTGGAAGCGCGGGTCAGGGCGGGGGCGGGCGCGGCCGGGCAGGAATTGCTGGAGCCGTTGCGCGCCCAGGTGCGCGGTGGGGTGGAGGAGGCGGCCATTGAATTGCTGCCCCGGATTCGGGCGGAATTGGCGGCTGGATTTCGAGAAGCGGCGGAGGAAAGTCTGCCGGCATTTCGGGAAGAGGTGCGGAAGGGGTTTGCCGAGGCCATCGCATCGCTGGCTACGACGGAAATATTGGGTCGAACCGCTGGGAAAGTGGTCCGCACCGGGTCATCGCTGGTAGAAACCGGACTGAGTCTGTTGCGGGCGACCCGGCCGAGTGCGCGCGACGACGACGAATCGCCTTGATAAGGTTGAATGAAAAGCGTTCAGCCGTGAAACAGAAAAGCCGGCTGGGAGCCGGCTTTATGCAGTGCGCTGGCGCTGCCAGTCTGCTGGACTATGCTATAGTCAGGCCGTCTTCAGTGACTCGACCAGATCAACATACTGCTGCATGGCCTCTTCCTTGGCGGCGCCCTTGAGCTTGGCCCAGGCGTCATACTTGGCGCGGCCCACCAGGTCGGTGAAACCGGGCCGCTTGCCTTCAACGTCGCCCACCGAACCCTGCTTGAAGTAGGCGTACAGTTTCAACATGGTGTCGTTATCAGGCCGCTTGCTGAGTTTCTTGCTATCCTCAACGGCGGTTTGGAAGCGGCTGGCGAGATCAGACATGGCGATGATTCTCCGGTGGTGGGACGGTTGCAATGAGAGTGAGTGTAGCCGAACCCCGGCAAGGGTGCATTGCATGGAATGGCTATATGCTGGCCACGCCGTTGCCCCCATGGTCAAGCCGGCGCGCGGTGCAGCGGCCAATTCGGCAAAGTTCCTTGTAATTGACCGGCTTAGAATTTCCGGCCACTCATGATTCTGGATTCCCTCATGCCCAAAAAAAAGCATAGCGAGCACATTTCAGGGATTGACACCGCTTGGTTGCGCATGGAGCGCCCCACCAATTTGATGATGATCACCGGGGTCATGATTTTCTCCGAGCGATTGCCTTATGAACGGCTGCGGGAGGTCGTCGAGTCGCGGTTTCTGAAGTATTGGCGATTCGGGCAACGAGCCGTTCAGAAAGCCGCCGGCCCCTTCTGGGAGACGGATCCCCATTTCGACATCGGCCGCCATGTTCTGCGCACCGCGCTGCCCGGCCGGGCCGACAAGGAGGAGCTGGAGCATCTGGCCAGCGATCTGATGAGCACGCCGCTCGATTTCTCCAAACCGATGTGGCAGTTCCATCTGGTCGAGGATTACCAGGGCGGTAGCGCCGTTATTCTGCGGATCCACCACAGCTACGCCGATGGCATCGCCCTGATTCACGTGCTGCTCTCGCTGACCGACCGCGCTCCCCAGGTGGCCCTGAAGGCGCTGAAGCACCATCACGAAGAAGACGACGAGGGCCACCACGAGGATGCCGGCATTTTCCGGCGGTTTTTCGATCCGGTGGACAAGGTGGTGAACACCACCCTCAAGCTGGGCCGGGGGCTGGTGGGGGAGGGCGTTGATATCGTTCAGCACCCGACCCACGCCCTCGACTACGCCCGCAACGGCGCGCGGCTGGCGGCGGAGGTCGCCCGGCTGGCGCTGATGAGCGACGATTCCAAAACCCGTTTCAAGGGCGATTTGGGGGTGTCCAAACGGGTCGCCTGGGCCGAGCCGCTGAACTTGCACGAGGTCAAGACGGTCGGTAAAGCCCTGGGCGGTTCGGTCAACGATGTATTGCTGGCGTCGGTAGCGGGGGCGTTGCGCGACTATCTGATCGAACAGGGCGATGCTGTCCCCGAAAATTTGCAGGTCAGAGCGGTTATCCCGGTCAACCTGCGACCGCTGGAAAAGGCGAGTCGGCTGGGCAATTTCTTTGGACTGGTGTTTCTGGCGCTGCCGGTGGGCGTTGCCAATCCGCTGCAGCGGCTGTACGAAGTGCGGCGGCGGATGAACGAACTGAAGGAGTCCTATCAGCCGATTCTGGCGCTGGGCCTGCTGGGGGCCGTCGGCATGGGGCCGAACCTGTTGCAGCAACCGCTACTGGATCTGCTGAGCAACAAGGCCTCGGCGGTGATGACCAATGTGCCCGGCCCATCCGAGCCGCTGTATCTGGGCGGGGCGCGCCTGTCCGAAATGATGTTCTGGGTGCCGCAATCTGGCCAGATCGGCATGGGAGTCAGCATTCTCAGTTACAACAACCGCGTTCATTTCGGCTTGGTGGCTGACCGGAAACTGGTGGATGATCCGGCGGCGATCATCCGGCGGTTTCCCGGCGAATTCGAAAAACTGCTGTTCATCACCCTGATGAGTCCCTGGGGGCAGGAACTGAATGCGCTCCAGGTTGAGCATTCGCTTAAATCGCTTGGCAAACCGGCGGGCTGAAAGTCCCAACCGGTTTTAGGATGTTTAGTCTAACGACTGGTCATAAAATTAACTTGAAGCCGGGTCGGGAGCCTTAGCCGGACTTCCCGGACGCCCGTCAGAGGAGCATCGCATGGTCAAGAAAGTCAAAGGCAACGCCGAAAGCCCGTGGTCCCAGTCCGTGCGGGAATCCGCCCATCTGATCTGGCTGGCTGGGCTGGGCGCGTTCGCCAAGGTGAGTTCGGAAGGTGGCAAGCTGTTTGAGACGCTGGTCAAGGAAGGGGAAAAAGTCGAGGAGCGAACCCGGGGCGCTACTGCAGGGGCGTTGGAGGTAGCCAAGGAACAAACCGAGGAAACTCGTGGCCGGATGGTCGAGACTTGGGACAAGGTCGAGCAGATTTTTGAGGATCGCCTGACCCGGGTGATCGGGCAACTCGGCGTTCCCGGCCGCGATGATCTGCGCGATCTGACACAGCGGATAGACGCCTTGCAGGCGCACCTCGACGAGCTGAGCCGCGCTCAGGCTAACCCACGGTCGTAAAGCCGGGGTGACTGCGACGAGGGAGTGGGCGACCCGCAGCGATATCACCTGGGCGCGGATGGATACATCCTGCCAGCCCATGGTGGTGACGATTCTGCTGGTGCTGGCCGAGCCGCTGACCGAAGACCGGTTGTGCGAGGTATTGAACCGGCGGCTGCTGGCGTTTAACCGTTTTCGGCAACGACTGGTGCGGGAAGGCGGCCGCTATGCCTGGATCGAAGATGAGGCGTTCGATCTGAAGGCCCATCTTGAATGGCGACGGTTGCCGGAGCCGGCGGATCAGCAGGCGCTGGCGGCGCTGGTGGGCGAAGTGGCCAGCCAGCCGCTGAAGGCGGACCGGCCGCTGTGGCGCTGTGTAGTGGTGGAAAATGCCGGGTCGGGCTGCGCGCTGTTGTTCCGGGTACACCACTGTGTTGCTGATGGGATTGCGTTACTGCGGGTGTTTTTGACGCTGGCCGACCGGGCGCCGCATCCGGAGGGGCGGCCGGTGGCGCCGGTGGCGACTTCGCTGGAGGAGCAACGTAACCATGCCCGTTTGGCGGCGAAGACCGCCAAAATGCCGAAGCTGCTCGCCAGCGGGCTGGAGCGGATGCGCTGGGGCGGGGCGCTCCTCTTGGGATTTCTGCGGCAGTTTGTGGTGATCCCGGAAACCCGCACCGTGTTGCGGGGAAGGTTGAACGGCCAGAAGCGTATGGCTTGGTCGGCGCCGATTCCCCTGAGCGACATCACGCGCATTCGGCGGCGCTGGGGCGGGCGGGTAAACGATGTGATGCTGACCGTGGTGGCCGGCGCGCTGGGCCGGTATTTGCGGGCGCGGGGCGATGCGCGACCCAGGCTGATGGCGCGCCTGGCGGTGCCGGTCAATTTGCGGCCCTATCAGGAAGAAATTCAACTCGGCAACCAGTTTGCGGTGGTTTTCCTAAAACTGCCGCTGGACGTGACCGATCCGGTGGCGCGACTGGCGGCGGTGCGGGCGCGCATGGAACGGGTCAAGGCCTCGCCGGAAGCGCTGGCGAATGCGCTGATGATCCGGCTGGTCGGCGGATTGCCCAACTGGCTCGAGCGAGTACTGTTGCGGCTGTTGGGCTTGAAGGCGACTGCGGTGTTGACCAACGTGCCGGGGCCGGAGGAGCCGCTGTATCTGGCAAACGCGCCGCTGGCGGGGGTGCTGGCCTGGGTGCCGCAGGTCACCAGCATCGGGATTGGCGTTTGCGTGCTGAGTTATGCCGGGGCGATCACCATCGGCGTCACCGCTGATCAAGGCGTGGTGGCCGATCCGGCGGAATTGGTGGCTGGACTGGAAATGGAAATCGCCGAGTTGAAGGCGCGCGCCGATCCAGCCATCCCGTGATCATCACTTATCAGAAGAATATGGAGGTCACATGCTGGTTACCCAGCCCGAAAGCATTCAACGTCAGGCCAGCGGTTCCCGGATCGGTTTGGCCATTGCCGGCGGTGGACCGGTGGGGCTGGTCTACGAAATCGGCGCGCTGCACGCGCTCGGCGAGGCGCTGGATGGCCTTGATTTGAACCATCTCAACGTGTACGTGGGCGTCAGCGCCGGCGCGGTGATGGCGGCGCTGCTGGCCAACCGGCTTTCTACCGGCCAGATTTGCCATATTTTTATCAGCAACGAATCCGAGGAACATCCGCTCGATCCGCGCATTTTCCTGATGCCGGCTCTCGGTGAGTACTGGCGGCGGCTGTCCTCGGCGCCCCGGCTGTTGCTGGAAGCCTTCTGGCGCTATTTGCAAAATCCCTTTGACTTGAGCCTGCTGCAATCGTTGACCCGGCTGGGAAAAGCGTTGCCGTCCGGCTTTTTCGACAATGAGCCGATTTATCAATACCTGGCCCACCTGTGGAGTGCGCCGGGCCGGACCGATGATTTTCGCCAACTGAAGAACAAGCTGTATGTGATTGCGGTGGATCTGGATACCGGCGAATCGGTGAAATTTGGTGCGCCCGGCTATGATCATGTGCCGATTTCCCGGGCGGTGCAGGCCAGCAGTGCGCTGCCGGGGTTGTATCCGCCGGTGGAAATAGACGGCCATTCCTTCGTGGATGGCGCCCTGCAAAAAACCATGCACGCCTCGGTGGCCTTGCAGGAAGAACTGGATTTGTTGCTGTGCCTCAATCCGCTGGTGCCGTTCGACGCCCGGTTGGCGGTCCAGGCGGGGCGGCCGACCCATGTAGGACGGTTGGTGGAAGGCGGCCTGCCGGTCGTGTTGTCGCAGATGTTCCGGGCGCTGATCCATTCCCGCTTGCAGGTCAGCATGCAGAAATACGACACCGAGTTCGAGCATACCGACCTGATCCTGTTCGAGCCGAACCGCGATGACGCCAAGATGTTCTTTACCAACGTGTTCAGCTTCTCTGGGCGGGACTGGGTGTGCGAGCACGCCTATCAGACCATCCGCGAGGATTTGCTGGCCCGGCGCGCGGAACTGGAGCCGATCCTGGCGCGGCATGGCATCCGGATGCGGATGGACGTGCTGGAGGATCGCAATCGGCACTACTACACCAGCGCGCGTGAGCGGCAGAGTTCCGCCGCACCGAAGAAGTATCGCAGCCGGCTGACCCGGAACCTGGGCACCGCGCTGGATCAGTTGCAGGAGATCGTTTCGGCGCCCGCCGGACACGCGCGTTAGCAGTACGCTTCGCCTCGGCTCGTGTCCCGACGAAGCTCGCCCTTCTCGCTTACGCCAGGTACTCGCGGCTGATCTGTTCAAACAGCAGCCGCGCTTCCCCATTGAGGAATGGGGCCACCAGCGCCAGCACCTGATAAACGCCCAAGCCGAGATGGCTGCCTTCATCCGGGGCGGCGCTGGCGCTGGCGCGGACACTCTGAAAATTCAGCCAGTAGGTAGCTACCACGGCGATATTGCGGGCCAGCGCCGCGATGTCCTCGCTGGTGGCGTTCATGACGCCGGCCTCCACCAGCCCCTTGCAGATGGCGGTGGCGGTGCTGATCTTGCGCTCCAGGATGCGGCGGAAATGGGTGCGCAATTTCTTGTTGCGACTCAAAATATTATCGAGGTCGCGATAAAGGAATCGGTACTCCCAGATGCTCTCGAACACCAAGTGCAAGTACAGCCACATGTCCTCCATGTTCGGCACCCGGCGTTCGGGCGTTTGCAGTGCGGCTTCCATCCGCCGCTCGAACTGCTGGAATAGCAATGAGATGATTTCATCCTTGCTGCGAAAGTGGTAGTAGAGATTGCCGGGGCTGATGTCCAGTTCATCGGCGATGTGATTGGTGGTGATGCGGGGTTCGCCGTGTTCGTTGAACAGTTGCAGGCTGGTGAGCAGGATACGGTCGCGGGTTTTCATGGAAGCTGGCGCGGGTCCAGGCAGAGTTTGTGGAATACGGGGGTCCAGAGCGGGTTGTGCTGTTTAATTTTGGGCGGTTTCAGGCTATTTTCCAGTCCTTCAGTTCGACCGGGATCATGAAACATTCATCAAGGGGGTAGCGTGGAAAAAATCTGGTTGCGCGAATATTCACCGGGCGTGCCGGCTGAGGCGGACCTGAACGAGTTCAGTTCGCTGAAGGACATTCTGGAAAAAAGCTGCCAGCGCTTTAGCGATTTGCCGGCTTATTCCAACATGGGCGTGACCCTGCAGTATCGGGACATTGACCGGCTGAGCCGCGCGTTTGGGGCCTGGCTGCAACAGACGCTCGGTTTGGGCAAGGGTGAGCGGGTCGCCCTGATGATGCCCAACGTGCTGCAATATCCGGTGGCACTGTTCGGCGTCCTGCGCGCGGGTTTGATCGTGGTGAACGTTAATCCCTTGTACACGCCCCGCGAACTGGAGCATCAGCTCAAGGATTCCGGCGCGACCGTCATCGTCATCCTCGAAAACTTCGCTCACACCTTGCAGGAAGTGCTGGACCGGACGCCGGTCAAGACGGTGATCACGACCCAGTTGGGCGATCTGTTCCCGTTTCCCAAGCGGCCGCTGGTCAATTTCGTGGTCAAGCGGGTCAAGAAAATGGTGCCGGCCTGGAGCATCCCCGGCGCGATCCCGTTCCGGCAAGTGTTGAGCGAAGGGGCAGGCAAAACATTGGCGGATGTGCCGCTCGATCATGAGGATCTGGCGTTTCTGCAATACACCGGCGGCACCACCGGCGTGTCCAAGGGCGCGATGCTGACCCATGGCAACCTGGTGGCGAATTTGCAGCAGGCCTCGGCCTGGCTGAGTCCGGTATCCAAACCGGCTGAGGAAATCGTCATTACCGCCCTGCCGCTCTATCACATCTTCTCATTAACCGCCAACTGCCTGACCTTCATGCGGGTCGGCGGTCATAACATTTTGATCACCAACCCACGCGACATGCCTGGTTTCGTCAAGGAACTGAGCAAGGTTCGCTTCACCGGTATTTCCGGCGTGAATACCCTGTTCAACGGGCTGTTGCACACGCCAGGATTCGAGCGGCTGGATTTCAGCGCCCTCAAGCTCTGCCTGTCTGGCGGCATGGCGCTCCAGCGGGCCGTGGCGGAACGCTGGCAGCAGGTGACCGGGGTGTCGCTGATCGAAGGATATGGCCTGACCGAGACTTCGCCGGCAGTGACCTTCAATCCGCTGACCGTTATAGAGTACAACGGGAGCATTGGTCTACCGTTTCCTTCGACTGATCTGTCCATCCGCGACGATGACGGGCGGGAACTGGGTATTGGCGAAGCCGGGGAGATTTGCGTGCGTGGCCCGCAGGTGATGCGCGGCTACTGGAATCGGCCCGAGGAAACCGCCCAGGTCATGACTGCGGACGGCTATCTGCGCACCGGCGATATCGGCGTCATGGACGAGCGAGGCTATACGCGGATCGTAGATCGCAAGAAGGACATGATCCTGGTGTCCGGCTTCAACGTCTATCCCAACGAGATCGAGGATGTGGTCGCGCATCATCCTGGAGTGTTGGAGGTGGCGGCGGTCGGGGTGCCAAACGAAAAGACGGGCGAGGCGGTCAAGCTGGTGGTAGTTAAAAAGGATCCGGCGCTGACCGCCGAGACGCTCATCGAGTACTGCCGCCAAAACCTGACAGCCTACAAGGTGCCGCACCTGGTCGAGTTCCGCACCGAGTTGCCCAAGACCAACGTCGGCAAGATTCTGCGGCGGTTGCTGCGCGAGGGGTAAAAGCGACTCCCTCTCCCACTGGGAGAGGGTTGCAGCAGGCGCGTGCGGTCAGGCCGCCGCCGCCTGCGGAGTGACCGCGCGTTCCAGCCAGTCCAGCAGATAATCCGCCGGCTCGCGCCAGTTCAGCTCCAGCATCATGGCGTGGGCCATGTTCGGGAAAATGCGTACCTCGGTGTTGTTGTAGAAACGGGCGGTTTCCTCGACCATGGCCGGCGAGACGAACACATCGTGGCGTGCGCCGAGCGCCAGGATGGGCATCCGCAACTGGCGCGGATTCAGCCGCAGTGGATTCAGGCCCATCATGTCCAGCGCCACAACCTGCGATTCGGCTTGGACATAATCGAAATATTCCCGCAGCTTGGACAGCGGCATGTTCTGGGAGAACAGCAACCGCCGCATCATCTCCGGCGTGCCATAGGTGGGGCCGAGCAGCGAGAACAGCGCCATTTGCTGGAACAGGAACGGATGGCGCATCGCCATGTGCAGATTGGTCGGCAGCAGACCCTGCGGTGGCACTGAGGCCATGAGCACGACCCCGGCGATAGCGGGGTGATCTTCGAGATATTTTTGGACCACCATGCCGCCCATCGAATGACCGATCAGCACCGGCGGAGCCGGCATGGTTCCGACGGCTTTGGCCAGATCGGCGACGTAATCGGCCAGCCGCCAGGTGTGGAGATGCTCATGACCCTCGCTGCGGCCGTGGCCGCGCATACTGAAAGCGTGCGCTTCGTAGCCATGCCGTGCGTAATGGGGCAGAAAGTTTTCATCCCAGCAGCGGGCGTCCGCAAACGAACCATGCACGAACAGCAACGGTGCTGGTTTGGGCGTGGTTTCGGGATAGCGGCTGATCATGTCCAGTTTCATGAGGATTCAAGTCCTGTCAGGTCGGGTCGGGAAAGGCGATGCGATATGGTAATACGGTTTCGCGCTCTGGGCTGGCGGTTCATCAACGCAGAGCTACGGTTTCCACCCAGATCAACTCGCAAGCGCCGGCGCCGGTATCTTCGCGGGTCAGCGAGCTGCGCCAATGCCAGCCGTCATCACGGCGGACATCCACCAGGTAGCCGCTCAGGTTGACAATATGGCCGGGACGCACCGACTTCAACCGGTCGGCGACGGTGCGAGAGGCGGGAATCAGGTGCATGTTGGCGCTGTGGGTCTCAATGTCCCGGCGCGGGATGGGAAAGGTGGCGGTGAGCCAGTAGTAGAACCGGTTGCGTTGATGAATGGCGATTTCGGCCAACACTGCGCTGTCCGACATTGGCCCCCAGCCCAGCGCCAAATCCACCGGCGCCAGTTCTGCGCCAGCGTCGAAGCGGTAATCTTCCCGGCCCAGCACCCGCGCTTCGACAGCGAATTCCGCCAACGCCTTGAGTTCGTAGCGGTCCTTGCGAAAGGCGGGCGCGGTTCCATCCAGCAGTTTTTGGCGCGGTGCCTCCGGGGCCAGAACGCCGGGCAATCGCTCGATAGAACGGTCGCGCCACGCAAACCAGGCGCCGAACGCGCAGATCAGGAGCAGCAGCCAGAGGCGACGCATGGGATGCGAACCGTTGCTTCAGGGAGCCTGATCCCGGTCCACCGCCGGAGCACCGTTCGCCGGTTCCGTCGCGGTGATCCGGCAATACAGGCGGCCCCGGCTGAGCAGTACTTCCACGACATCGCCAATATGGACGGCGTCGGCCCGGCGCAGGATTTCGCCGCCCGGTAGCCGGCGCACGATGGCGTAACCCCGGTCGAGCGTGGCGAGCGGGCTCAGGGCGTGCAAGTGACCGCTCAGGCCACGCAGGCGCTGGGCGGTGGTTTCCAGGCGCTGGCGCATCGCCGTGCGCAGCCGCTGGTCCAGATCATCGAGGCGCTGAGCGCGATCCCGCAGACGGTGGCGCGGCTGGGCGCGGTCGAGCCGGCGCGTCAGTTCCGCCAGTCGCAGGCGCTGCTCGGCCAACCGTCGTTGCAGCGCGCCGTCCAGTCGTTCGGCCAGCAGGCGAACCCGGCGCAGCCATTCCAGCCGGTCGGGGCTGGCCAGTTCCGCCGCCGCCGTCGGCGTGGCGGCGCGCAGGTCGGCGGCAAAATCAGCGATGGTGATGTCGGTTTCGTGGCCGATGCCGGTCACCAGCGGAATCGGGCACGCGCCGATCGCCCGCGCCACGACTTCCGCGTTGAACGCCTGCAAATCCTCCAGCGAACCGCCACCGCGCACCACGAGCACCACGTCGCAATCCCGGCGCTCGGTTGCCAGCCGGATCATGCTGGCGATGCGTTCCGCCGCGCCGTCGCCCTGTACCGGCGCGGGATAGAGCAGGACTGGCACGCCGGGACAGCGGCGGCGCAAGGTGATCAGCACGTCGCGGATCGCCGCGCCGGTAGGGGAGGTGATGATGCCGATCCGGTGCGGGAAGCGGGGCAGGGGCCGCTTGCGTTCCGGCGCAAACAGCCCTTCCCGTTCCAGCTTCAGACGCAGTTCATCGTAAGCTCGACGCAGCGCTCCGGCGCCGGCTTCCTCGATGTATTCGACGATGATCTGAAAATCGCCGCGCGGTTCGTACAGGCTGACCCGGCCGCGCACCAGCACGTGTTGACCGTTGCGCGGACAGTCGCGGAACAGGAAGGCGCGGTTCTGGAACAGCGCACAGCGAATTTGCGCCTGGGCGTCCTTGAGCGAGAAGTAGAGATGGCCGGAGGATGGGCGCGACAGATTGGAGACTTCGCCTTCTACCCACAGCGCCGGAAATTCGCCTTCCAGCAGGGCGCGCACGTCCTGGTTCAGGCGGGAAACGGTGTAGATGTCGCGGGATGGCCGCGCCATGGCCGGGTCTGTCATCGTGAGATTGATCTCGTGGCTTACGGAACGAACGGGATTGTAGACGGATGGGCGCACGCCATGGTTGTAAATCCAGCCGATTTTCCGTTTACCGGTTGCGCGCCGTGACATACACTAACCCGCTTAATTTTTTGCCAAGTCCCGAGGCCCCGCCATGCGCATTGTTCAAGAAGCCCTGACCTTCGACGATGTCCTGCTCCTTCCCGCCTATTCCGCGGTGCTGCCCAAGGACGTGAGCCTCAGGACCCAACTGACCCGCACTATTACTCTCAATATCCCGCTGGTGTCGGCGGCGATGGATACGGTGACCGAGTCGCGGCTGGCGATTGCGCTGGCGCAGGAAGGCGGCATCGGCATTATCCATAAGAATATGCCGGTGGAAAAACAGGCGCAGGAAGTGCGGCGAGTCAAGAAATATGAAAGCGGCGTCATCAGCGATCCCATCGTTACCGCGCCGACCACCACCATCCGCGAGGTGCTGGCTCTGACCCGCGCTCATCATATTTCCGGTGTGCCGGTGGTGGATGGCGAAAATCTGGTGGGGATCGTCACCAGTCGCGATTTGCGCTTCGAGCACAATATGAATGCCCCGGTTAGCGCCATCATGACGCCGAAGGAGCGGTTGGTGACGGTGCGTGAAGGGGCCAGCCGCGAGGAAATCGTGGCGCTGCTGCACCGGCATCGCATTGAGAAGGTGCTGGTGATCAACGACCATTTTCAGTTGCGCGGCATGATTACGGTCAAGGACATCCAGAAATCCAGCGATTTTCCCATCGCCTGTAAAGACAACCTCGGTCGGTTGCGGGTCGGCGCCGCGGTCGGCACCGGCGGGGACACCGAAGAGCGGGTGGCGGCGCTGGTAAGCGCCGGGGTGGACGTGATCGTGGTGGACACCGCTCACGGCCATTCCCGCAACGTGTTGGAGCGGGTGCGCTGGGTCAAGGACCAGTTTGCGGAGGTACAAGTGATCGGCGGCAACATTGCCACCGCTGCCGCCGCCCGTGATTTGGTCGAGGCCGGCGCGGACGCGGTGAAGGTGGGGATTGGTCCGGGTTCGATCTGTACGACCCGCATCATCGCCGGGGTCGGTGTGCCACAGATCAGCGCCGTCGCCAACGTGGCCGAGGCATTGCGCGACAGTGACGTGCCGGTGATCGCCGATGGCGGCGTGCGCTACTCCGGCGATCTGGCCAAGGCGATTGCCGCCGGCGCCCATGTAGTGATGATCGGCAGCCTGTTCGCCGGCACCGAGGAGGCGCCTGGTGAGGTGGAACTGTACCAGGGCCGCTCGTACAAGTCTTATCGCGGCATGGGTTCCATCGGCGCGATGACCCAGCAACACGGCTCCAGCGACCGCTATTTCCAGGAAGGCAGCGCGGTGGAAAAGCTGGTGCCGGAGGGCATTGAGGGTCGGGTGCCGTACAAGGGCAGCGTGCTGGCGATCATCAATCAGTTGATGGGCGGGCTGCGCTCCAGCATGGGCTACGTCGGCTGTCAGGACATCGCCGAGATGCGGGTCAAGCCGGCGTTCACTCGCGTCACCAGCGCCGGAATGCGCGAAAGCCACGTCCACGACGTGACCATCACCAAGGAAGCGCCGAATTATCGGGTGGATTGAGTTCCAACCCTTCACCTCCACCCTGACCCTTCCCCGTCAAGGGGGAGGGGAGTGCAATCATGACCGCCCGCGACATTCATCTTGACCGCATTCTCATTCTCGACTTCGGTTCCCAGTACACCCAGTTGATCGCTCGCCGGGTGCGCGAGATCGGGGTCTATTGCGAAATCTATCCCTACGACGCTGAACCGGCGGCAATCCGCGCGTTTCATCCACACGGAATCATCCTGTCCGGCAGCCCGGAATCCACCACGGTCGCCGACGGTCCCCGTGTACCGCAGGTCGTGTTTGACCTGAACGTACCGCTGCTCGGCATCTGCTATGGGATGCAGACCCTGGCCATGCAGCTCGGCGGCCTGGTGGAAGCGTCGGATCATCAGGAATTCGGTTACGCCCAGGTGCGCGCGCACGCCCATTCCGAGCTGTTGCGCGCCATCGAGGATCACGCCAGCCCGGAGGGTTACGGCCTGCTGGACGTGTGGATGAGCCACGGCGACCGGGTGACGGCGCTGCCGCCCGACTTCGTGCGCATCGCCAGCACCGCGACCTGTTCCATCGCCGGCATGGCCAACGAGGAAAAACGCTGGTACGGCGTGCAGTTCCATCCCGAAGTCACCCACACCCGTCAGGGCGACCGGATCCTGCGCCGCTTCGTGCTGGACATCTGCGGCTGCGAGCCGCTGTGGACCACCGGCAACATCATCGAGGACAGCATCGCCGCCGTCCGTTCCCAGGTGGGCGACGACGAGGTGCTGCTGGGCCTGTCGGGCGGAGTGGATTCCTCGGTAGTGGCGGCGCTGCTGCACCGGGCCATCGGCGACCAACTCACCTGCGTGTTCGTGGACACTGGCCTGCTGCGCCTGCACGAGGGTGATCAGGTCATGATCACGTTCGGTCAGCATCTCGGCGTGCGGGTGATCCGGGTGGACGCTGAAGCGCGGTTTCTGGCCGCGCTGGCCGGCGTGACCGACCCCGAACAGAAGCGCAAGATCATCGGCGGGCTGTTCATCGAAATCTTCGAGGAAGAGGCGGCCCAACTGCGGGATGCCAAGTGGCTGGCGCAGGGCACCATTTATCCCGACGTGATCGAATCGGCGGGTGCGAAGACCGGCAAAGCCCATGTGATCAAGTCCCATCACAACGTCGGCGGCTTGCCGGCGGCGATGCGGCTGAAGCTGGTCGAGCCGCTGCGGGAATTGTTCAAGGACGAGGTGCGCCGACTGGGCGTCGAACTCGGCCTGCCCTCCGAAATGGTCTATCGCCACCCGTTCCCCGGTCCGGGCTTGGGTGTGCGGATTCTGGGCGAGGTACGCAAGGACTACGCCGATCTGCTACGCCGGGCCGACCACATCTTCATCGAAGAACTGCGCCGGGCTGATCTGTATGACCGGACCAGCCAGGCCTTCGCGGTGTTCCTGCCGGTCAAATCGGTGGGCGTCATGGGTGATGGCCGCCGCTACGATTACGTGATCGCCCTGCGCGCGGTGGAGACAGTGGATTTCATGACCGCCCATTGGGCGCATCTGCCTTATGAATTTCTGGATCGGGTGTCGCGGCGCATCATCAACGAGGTGCGCGGCATTTCCCGGGTGGTCTACGACATTTCCGGCAAGCCGCCAGCGACCATCGAGTGGGAGTGAGCGGCGCAGCGGGATGTTCCAAACAGGGGAAAAAAACATGACTTCACGGACTGCGTTGGTGACCGGCGCTTCAGCCGGGCTGGGCGTGGAATTCGCCAGGCTGCTGGCGCAAGATGGCTATGATCTGGTGCTGACGGCGCGCAATCAGGATCGGCTCCAGCGGCTGGCCGATGAGTTGCAACAGGAACACGGCGTTCGCGCCCAGGTCTTCGCCCGCGATCTTAGTCAGCCCGGCGCGGCGCCAGCCTTGGTCGAGGCGCTGGATCAGGCCGGGTTGACCATTGATATCCTGATCAACAACGCCGGCTTTGGCTTCAGCGGTAAATACCACGAAAACCCGGCCGAGCAGGAATTCGCCCTGTTGCAAGTGAATGTGGTGGCGCTGGCGCAACTTACTCGCCTGCTGCTGCCCGGCATGGTAGCGCGCGGCTGGGGTCGGGTCCTGAATGTGGCGTCCACGGCGGCGTTTCAGCCAGGGCCGCACATGGCCGGCTACTTTGCCTCCAAGGCCTATGTGTTATCGCTGTCCGAGGCGCTGGCGTATGAACTGAAGGATACGGACGTTCGCGTCACGGTGCTCTGCCCCGGCCCGACCCAGACCGAATTCACCGAGCGCGCGGGCATCAAGGAATCGCTGCTGTTCAAGCTGAGCGTGCAGTCGGCGGAAAAGGTGGCGGCCATCGGCTATCAGGCGATGTTGAAAGGGGAAGCCGTCGTCATCTCCGGCCTGCACAACTGGGCGCTGGCGCAAACCATCCGCGTTGCCCCGCGCGGCGTGGTGCGGGCGCTGGCGAGCTGGCTGGTGAAATAGTCCCAAGGAACCAATCCCATGCGTATGAAAGACAAAGTCGTGCTGGTGACGGGCGGCGCGACGGGCATTGGCAAGGCTACGGCTCTGCGATTTGCCGAGGAAGGCGCTAAGGTAGCGATCTGTGATGTGAACGCCGCGCTCGGCCAGGAAACCGTGAAGCTGTTGGGCGATGAGGCGCTGTTCCATGCCGTAAACGTCGCCAACCGTGAGGAAGTCCAGAACTGGATTGAGGCCGTGGTCGCCCGCCATGGCCGCATTGACGTGCTGGTCAACAACGCGGGCGTGCTGCGGGATGGTCAACTGGTCAGATTCAAGGACGGCCAGGTGGTTGGCCAGATGTCCGAACCTGATTTTGATCTGGTGATCGCGGTCAATTTGAAAGGCGTGTTCAACTGCACCCAGGCGGTGACGCCGGTGATGAGCCGGCAGGGCGGCGGCGTGATCCTGAATGCCTCTTCCGTGGTGGGCCTGGACGCCAACTTTGGCCAGACCAATTACGTCGCCACCAAGTTTGGCGTGGTCGGCATGACCAAGGTGTGGGCGCGCGAACTGGGCCGGTATGGCATTCGCGTGAATGCAGTCGCGCCAGGCTTTATCGCTACTGAGATGGTCACCGCCATGCCGCAAAAAATGCTGGACGGCATGAAGTCGCATACCCCGCTGGGCCGGCTTGGCCAGCCGCGCGACATCGCCAACGCCTATCTGTTCCTGGCGTCGGAGGAAGCCTCGTTCATCACCGGCGAAGTCCTGCGCGTGGATGGTGGCATGGTCGTCGGGACCTAGCGAACTGTCATGTTCGTTTCTATGGCCGTAGGGTACATATCGCGTACCGTTCAGCACCCGCGCCCCACGATAAGGTGCGCGATGCTTTGCCATTCAAACCGCAGCGACGGGCCACCGGACGATGACCCGCAGTCCTGGGCCTGGTTCGGCGTCCTCCAGCCGGACGGTGGCCTGGCTGCGGTCGGCAACGCGCCGGACGATGGCCAGTCCCAGCCCACTGCCGGGTGTGGCGACATCCACACCGCGATAGAACCGGTCGAACACTCGCACCCGTTCCGTCGCTGGAATGCCCGGCCCGGTGTCGCTGACGGTTAACACCGCCTCCTCCCCGATGCGTTGTACCTGAACGTCTACCTGCCCACCGGCCGGGGTATAACGCAGGGCGTTGTCCACCAGATTGCCCAGCAGGGTACGCAGTTCGCCAGGGTCACCCCCGACAGTAACCGCCGTGCTGGGCAGCAGGCCCAGATCGAGATTGCGGTCGTCGGCGATGGGCGCGAACTCGGCGACGACTCTCTTGGCTATCTCCAGGAGATCCACGGGTTCGACCGATCCCGTAGCGGGCGCGGCGTCCAGCCGGGCCATGGCCAGCAGTT